>Ga0065705_10002014_pt1 | contig 13931 bp, 11 predicted proteins | sample SwibulcommuniRL2_FD_59092 | JGI IMG/M metagenome (GOLD analysis project Ga0065705, IMG submission 59092) | Bulk soil microbial communities from switchgrass field near Rose Lake, East Lansing, Michigan, USA - RL2 Bulk Soil v2 (version 2) | ecosystem: Environmental > Terrestrial > Soil >...
TGGATGACTTCGAGAAGCAAGCTCTAACGGAGGGCATCTGGTTCGAGGGGCAGTCCCATGTCCTGAGCTACGACAAGCTCGCTTGGCGACGGCAAGTCATCATTGAGAACTTCGGTGGCGACCGGGAGAGACTCGGGCGTGATGCAGTCAGGAACTTCCAGCAGGAATACCCAGCTACGGCAGAGGAAGCCTTCCTGGTTAGCGGCTCCTGCTTCTTTGACGAGGACGCTCTCCGCCTTCTTACACGCACCGCAGGCGAGGCCAAGATTCGAGGCCGCCTGGTCAAGGAGAACAATGACGTTCGCATGGTTCCCCAGAAGATGGGGCCTATACGGATTTACGATTTGCCTGAGGAGGATTCCCATTACGTCATCGGGGCAGACACCGCTGAAGGTAAGCTTGTTACGGGAGCCGTCAGGAGGGACGACGAGAGGGGCGGGCGAGACTATTCAGCGGCTACTGTCTGGGATGTCATGGCTAAGAAGGTCGTGGCTGAANTACATGGCCGNATGGCTCCCGAGATTTTCGCGGAGCAGCTTCGACTCCTTGGAAACTTTTATGCGTGTGGTGGTGGCACCACGGGATATACGCGCCAGGTGGCGCTCATCGGTGTGGAGCGTTCACATTCCAGCGGCCAAACGGTCCTACGACTTCTGCGCGAACATTATCACTATCCGCGACTCTTCTGGGCCAAAGAGTTCAACAAGCTCACCAGAAAGCAGGGGCGAGTCCTCGGTTGGCAAACAACCGTCGAAACAAGGATGCCGATGCTCGACGAGTTCGGGATGCTGCTCAGGCAGGGGAAGGCGCAAATCCCGTCGAAGGACCTAGTGAGGGAGATGGTGACCTTCGTGGTGTGGGACGACGGGAAGCCCGCAGCGGAAGAAGGCACCCACGACGACAGGGTCATCGCCACTGGTATCGCCATCCAAATGGATAGGCACCACCGTCATACGTCATCCGCTTCTATGGATATGTGGGAGAGACAGAACTCCACTACTGGGCTTTAAGGAGAGTAATGGCAAATAAGGGATTTCCCACAGGAAACATCGAGGACGGCTCTGCGTTCGTAAACCTGGTTGGCGTTAAGGCTGTGGCTGACGAACAGGCTGTCACCCTGGCCACCACCATGAAGGCCCTCTGGCCTGACGCCCGAACCACTATCCCGGCAGGAGCCCTACAGAACGGGCGTGTGTTCCGGGTCACCGCTTACGGCAAGGCCACCACGGACGGCACGGCTGGTAACTACGTGTGGGAGGTCGCCCTGGGTACCGGCGATGCGCCAGCAGCGCTCGCCACTGGGGCCACCGTGGCCGCAGTCACGGGTCAGACCGACGTTCCCTGGATGGCTCACGCCTTCGCTGAGTGCCGCGTAGCGGGTACCTCCGGGGTCATCCGCCTGTACGGCTTCGTCCAAGCAGTCACCAACCCCGCCGGTGTTTATATCATCCCCAGCACTAACCCCGTGAACATTACGTTCAACACCACGACCGCCGCCGCTCTGACGGTCCAACTTCAGCGGTCGGGTGCTGGTGTGTACACCGCCACCACGACTTCCGTGATGCTGGAAAGCCTTAACTAATAGCAATTATCAGCTTGGCGGCCTAAAGCCGCCAAGCACGGGACATTTAGCGTCACATCGCTAAACCCCAGGTTGCTAGGCACAACAATCTTAGTATAGACCAAGTGCCTTTTTGGAGTTGGTAGTAATCATGGCAATCCTCTCTGAATCCGAGAAGCGAGCGGTTCCTCGCCGGAATCGGGGAATCCCAGGGAAGAGCGGCACTGGCTCTTACCCCATGCCAGATGCGGCTCATGCTCGCTCGGCGTTGGGCTTCTGGAAGATGCATCACCCAGGCCAACCAGCCCCATTCGAAGCCAAAGCCCGACGAATCTTGCAAGGGAGTTAAATGTCTAAGGCTAGTGAAAACATGGATGACAAGGCGGATATCCGCTTTAGAATCCCTGGTATAGACTACGACATGGAGGGCGATGACCTCTTCCCCCAAGATGAGGAGGACACACGAACTCTGGTGGGGTGGGCTCGCTCTGCGTTCGATGACGCCAAATCCTCAAGGGCCGAAATCGAAGAGCGCTGGCACAAGTACTACAAGATGTACCGCTCCTATCCCGGTGTCCAGAAGCCAGGAGACTGGACCTCGCACGTCTGGATTCCACTGTCGTTCTACGTGGTGGAGACAATCGTTCCTCGACTGGTGGCTCAGCTTCCCAAGCTTACCGTGGAACCCGTGGGGCCCGAAGACGTAGAGGGTGCCAAGCAGATGGAGTTCGTGCTGGACTACGTCACGCAGCAGACGGACCTTTACCTTGAGTTGGTGAAGGCGTTCCGGTCAGCGCTGACGTACGGCACGGGCATCATCAAGACCCAATACGAGGAGAAGTACACCACCAGCATCATGCCTGAGACTACACCGGGCATGATGGACATGCCCGTCGGTGAGAACGATATCGACGGTAAGCCCATGATGACCCAGGTCGAAACGGGTCAGCAAATCCCAACCGGCAACATGGTGCGCCAGGAGATTCTGAAGTACGCGGGTCCCGGTGCGGAGGCCGTGGACATCTTCGACTTCTTCGTGTCTCCGGAGGCACAGGAGGTACAGGATGCTTCGTATGTGGTTCATCGGGTCTTCCGAACCAGGCAGCACATCGAACGACTCGCACGACAGGGAAAGTACCACATCCCCCCAGAGGTCAACTGGGACAGCCTCAGCTCCAACATCAACGGCCCGAACCCTCACGTCGAGAGATTGGGAAATATTGGACAAGGCCCTGGGGACCAATCCCAGACTGCCAAAGGAACTAAACTGGTTGAACTGAGGGAGTTCTGGACCGATGATGTCGTTTTCACTATCATCGGCGAGAAGTACCTCATCCGGTGCGAACGCAACCCCTACGCCCACGGCGAGAAGCCGTTCGTCCGCATCGTGGACCACATGGTCCAGCAGGAGTTCTGGGGCGTGGGTGAGCTGGAACCTCTAGAGGGTATCCAGGACACCATCAACTCCCTGTGGAACTCCCGCATCGACAACGTCAAGCTGGTGCTGAACAAGATGTTCGCAGTCAGCGTTGACTACTTGGAGAACGAGAATGACTTGCGAATCCGACCTGGCGGTGTTATTCGGCTTCGAGAGGGTGTACCCATCGACCAGGCCATCAAGCCAATCGACCTCGGGGAGGTTACCGATGACGCATACCAAGAAGCCGCAGAAATGGAGCGGCTATCCGAAAAGGTCACTGGAGTCTCTGCTTATCAAATGGGCACGGACTCACCGGCTCTCAACAGAACGGCTACAGGAGTTGCTCTCATCTCCGAGCAGGGCAACACCCGATTCGCCCACAAAGTCCGAATCTCAGAACTCACAGGACTCCGAAGGCTGGCCCGACACTTTGGGTCCGTCCTCCAACAGTTCCTCCCAGAGGGATTCTACGTAAGGCTGCAAGGTCCGGGCGGGGAGTACCTGTTCCAGACCATCGACCAGCAGTCCATCGCTGGGGCGTTTGATTACAACATCGAGGCTGAGTCTGCTAGCCAGACCGAGAGCCTCCGTAGGGACCAGACGCTCAGCATGTTCCAGATGTTGGTTTCCATGCCGGAAATCAACCGCACCAAGATGATTGAGGACGTGCTTGAGGTATTCGGGCGGAAGGACACTCAGTCCTATCTGAACCTCATGGCTATCATGCAACAGCAGATGGCTGACCAGCAGGCCCTCATGCTACAGGAGCAAGGTGCTCTACCACCCGCCGCGCCAGGAGAGGAGCAAGCAGGTGCCAGCAGCGCGCCCCCTAGTGGGGGAGCAGGAGAAGCAGGAGGCGGACCGCCTGAGGGCGGACCACCAGCACCGCCTGGATAGTATCAACCAAGAGCTAGGGCTCTACGACCCAGCGGGTCCATGGCGCTATTTCGAAGAGCGCCTGAAGAAACGTGAGGCCAGGGCCATAGCTGCACTAGAGACAGGACCCATCGAGGAAGTGCCCGTCCAGCGGGCCATCCTGGCTCTAATCCGCGACCTTCTCGATGTGCCGCAAGAATTGATGCGGTCACGGGAACTACTCATAGGAGATGAGAATGGCTGACGACATCTTTGGACTGCCCGAAGAGGGCAGCGCCACAGAAGCCCCCGATTTCGCTCGTGACGAGCCCCAGGCCGCCGATACCGAAGTTTCGGCCCCAGAGGCCGAGGAACTCTATCCCGGCCGTCCTGAGCCCGCTGAGGAGCCGGAACGGGCCCGTGGGCCCGACGGTCGGTTCCTCCCGAAGGAACCCACTCAGCCCATGGCTGAGGGCGAGAAGGCCCCCGAGGGGCTTGAGGACGCCAGCGCCGAGGCCAAGAAGGCTTGGGCTGGGAAGTACCAGTCCCCGGAAGCCATGGAAAAGGGCTACCGGGAGCTGAGGGACCTACAGCGGCGCACCGCTGAGCGGGCGAAAGCCTACGAGCAGCGTGTGGCTGAGGTGGAGTTCCAGGCGCGTCAAATGGAGGAGTCCGTCCGGCGCGCTACAGAATACGTCAGGTCCCTTCAGCAGCAGCAACAGCAGCAGTTGCAGCCTCAGCGGGCCTACGACGAGCTGGGCAACCCCATCCAACTGCCACCGATGCAGCAGGGGCTCAGCCCGGAGCAGGTGCAGGAGTACGTCAACGCCCAGATTCAGGAGGCACAGGCGTACCAGGCACAAGCACAGCAAGAGCAGGCGTGGAAGCAGGAGAAGTTCCTGCAAGCACAGTCTGCACAAGCCAGGTTCTTTGAAGCACACCCAGAAGTGGAGAGGAATGGAGATGTCGATGAAGACATCGCCTCCACCATCCTGGCCTTCAACGAAGCATGGCAGTCCATCGACAACAGCTCCTTCAACCTCGGCTCTGAGGAGTCGCTGGCTATCGCCTACGAGGCGAGCAACCGGCCCGCTCTGCGGTCCGTGTTGATGAAGCAGCCCCAGTTGATGGACGATGATGACGGTATGACCCTGGCCCGTGCGCTAGCCAATCAGATTGATGGCGGCGGTACGACCAACCAGGCACCTGCCGTGACTGGCCGCATGACGGCCCAGACCAATACCCCCTTTGCAGAAAGGGGCTCAAGCCCAGCGCCGCAGCAAGCGTCACCGCTGGATGAGTTCGACCAGGCCGTTGCTGAATACCGGGGGACCAACAGGGCCCGTGGCAGCAAGGTCTTTTTCGGCGAATAGACAATAACCCTACAACGCTAAAGGAGCCATAACATGGCTGATGTTGGTGTTGTGAAGGGGGCAGCAAACGTACCTGTTTCATCCCCAATGGTTACAGGTTACGGAACAACGACTTCGGTCATTGTTCGAGAGGTCGGGAACAAGATTTTCTACTTGAACCCTGCCGCTGCGCCTTTCACTCTTCTGACTGAGCGTGCAGGGAATCAGAACACAGACAACCCGAAGTATGAGTGGTACGAGAAGTCGCTCCGGCCTAAGACCGTTACCTCGACTCTCGCCACCACGAACGGTACCGCCTTCGTGGCATCCGATGACAACGTCGTTCGAGTCCGTGACCTCATCACGAACACCTCGACCGGTGAAGTCGCGCTAGTCACCACGCAGTCCACTGCAACGGACTACGTGGTGGTTCGTAACCTTCAGGCTCAGGGTGGTGGTTTCACCACCACTTCTGGTCAGACCTGGCTGGTTATCGGTTCGGCTAACACGGAGGGTGCCGACGTCGGTATCCCCGACGAGTGGAAAGAGACGCATAAGTTCAATCTCACGCAGATTTTCCGGACGCCTTTCGGGGCTTCCCGAACGCGAGATGCGACTGAAACGTATATCGGTTCCACTCGCCCGCGCCTCCGCGCAGAAGAGGCCATCGCACACGCACTTGACATCGAGCGTGCTTTCATGTTCGGTGTCCGGTCGGATGGTACGACTGCCGGTACGCTTTCGGGCTACCGCACTACGGGTGGGTTTGCCTCGGTTGCAACCTCGAACCCTCTGGCTTTGGGCGGCGCTGCGCTGTCTGAGCCAGACCTTGAGGTGTGGCTGGAATCGCTGTTCCAGCACACGGCATCTGGCGACTCGCGTGTTGTGTTCGCTTCCCCCGCCGTGATTTCGGCGTTTGACCAGCTTGCCGCCGAGCGTATCCGTCTGGTGCCTTCGGACACCACGTACGGTATCTCGGTCAAGCAGTTCCTTACGTCGCACGGCACGCTCAACATCATCAAGCACAGGTTGCTTGCTGGTTCGCTCTACAACGTGGGTGCCTTCGCACTTGACCCCAAGATGGCGAAGATGCGCACGCTCTCTGGTGGTAGCACCAAGCTGCTGATGAACCGCCAAGGCCCCGGTGTTGACGGTTGGATTGACGAGTACCTCTCTGAGGTCGGCTTCCAACTCACCAACCCCGAGGTTCACGGCATCATCACTGGCGTCGGTGTGGTCGCCTAAGGATACCCTGTGGGGGGCTTCGGCCCCCCTCAGGCCCCATATGAACGGAGGAATCTCCCGTGAAGTTCCGATGCAAATGGAGTCATGCAATCTACATCGTGCGGCCTAGTCAGCGCACAATCAACCAGTTGGGTATCGTGCAGATTAACCGTGGCCTGAGGGCCATCTTCACTGCCGACACCCACGAGTTCGACAGCGTGCTTGCTCAGGATGAGCATGACTGGACCGATGAGGAGAGGGAGGCCGTGGAGGCCCACCTCCTCAAGCACAAGGACTACGGGAACGGCCTGATTCTCATGCCTGGTCAGGATATCCCGGAGCACCTGGCGAAGCTTGCTCGCGTGAACCGAGACGATGTGTCTACCCCGTGTAGCTACGTTGAGTTCATAGACGGCAACGTTGAGCAATGCAAGGAAGAGGCTGTCCCTGGTTCTCAGCGCTGCAAGAAGCACACTGAGGCGCAGGGCCAGATTGTGAAGGGCATGCTTACAGCCCAATAAGGAGAATAGATGGCCCGCAGACATTGGCGGTACATAGTCCGGGACCAGTACGGATTTGTGATTCAGAACGCCAAAGTGAATGTGTTCCAGCCAGGAACCTCGAACAACTTCCTTGGCTCGGCTTTTACCGCCGTGTCTGGTGGGTCAGGCGTCACCAACCCAATGACCACGAACAGCCAGGGCGAAGTCGAAGCCTGGTTCGACACCGCCCAGACTGTTGACATTCAGGTTGATGACAACTCAGACACCGCGTACCGTGCCGTTAACGGCTCTAGTGCGACGGTGTCTTTTACTACCTTCATCGAGGCAGATGACATCTATCCCGATGCCGGACTTCACGGCATCGCTGAACATACCAACCGAACCAGAACTATCTGGCTGGGCTCCCTGGACGGGTTCGCCCAGACCGGTGCCGCGCTTACCACGCTGGGTACCGAGCCTGACTCGGTCCGATACATGGCTTTTGTGGATGCCGCAACCAACTCTGCTGTCTGGAACTTTGTGGTTCCGAATGACTGGAACTCCGGTGCTCTGACGGCCCAGGTCTTCTGGATTCCGATTTCCACCGACGGCGTAGCGCACACCGTGCGCTGGTCATACGTGTGCAAGAAGAGGGGTGCTGGCGATGACGTTACTGCCGCTGGTACCACCACCACGTTCACGGGTACCTCTGCCGCCAGGACAGCCAACATCATGGTGATTGATACCGCTACCTCAACCGGGGTCACCCCAGGGGTGGGTGGGTCTGAAGTTGTCCAGTTCACACTCAGGCGCATCGGCGCTGACGGTGCTGACACCTATGTCGGAACCGTTGGTGTTATCGGTGTTGCCATCACCTACACATCGGATGAGTAATGGCTGAGGGCGTAGCAGTAGTCACAGTATCAGCATCAGCCCTTCCGACGCTGTCCAAGCTTCGGTCGCTGGTCTACGCCGTCCTGCGGGACGACGAGCGGTCCTTCGTGGAACCGTGGTTCGTGGACGCCATGCTAAACGAGGCGTACATCGACCTCGTTGCCAGGCTCCGCCTGAAGCCCACGGAGATTACCTCCACGACTTCAGCCACGGGAACCATTACCGTCCCTACGGACTACATCGAGCTGATTGACCTCTGGATTGGGGTCGAAGCGGTCAGTTGGGTCACTGACCCAGCCTACCAATTCTTCGCTGTTCCCCAGTCCAACGTGGATGGAATCCTGGCTAGGATGGATGGTCAGACGACCATCGAAACCTACCCCGCCCAGGTGTCCAAGGCGTACACCCTGAGGTACGCAGCACGGCCTGTGGAGATGCTAGTGGACCAAGACACCCCAGCAACCATCAGCCGTGAGCTGACGCCTCGTCTGGTGAACTACGCACGAGCTTACGCGAAGTGGCAGGAGGGCATGAACGACGAGGGGGACAGGTTCATGGCGCTCTACGAGCAGGGTTTGCCGATGTCCCCACGGGACCAATTCAAGTTGCGCCCGGCCGCCCCCGACCTCTTTGTGGTGGACAAGCTCCTTGGCTAATACCAAATACCAAGACGTTCCTCTCACTTTCGAGAAGGGTCTTGTCACTGAAATCGAGGATTCGATTCTCGACCAGGGGCAGGCTTCAGCTATCGTCAACTGGGAGCCCTCCGCCTCAGGCGGACTCAGGGCGCGCAACTCGTGGAGCGACATCTCCGTTGCTGGTCTGACTGCGAACTACAAGGTCCGTGGATGGGGTATCGCCGCCCTGGGTGGCGGCAGTGGATACGCCACTCCTGCCATCGTGCAGAAGGGGTTTGACGAGAACAACCCTATCTCCACGACAGCTCTGACGGTAACGCTAAACGGTACGGTCGCAGGAAACATCCTTGTGGCAGTGTTCCACGGGGTCAACGATGGCACTAACGACCCCGATTCCCCTCCTTCGGGGTATACCGAGCGCGTGCAGTCTGTGGGCACTAACGTGTCCTTCGACAACCCCTCGGTCCGCATATACACCAAGACGTCTCCTGGCGGAAACCAGACCTGTACCGTTGATGATGCTGGGTCAACACTCCTTCGCCTTGAGTTGTACGAGCTTACAAACGTGGGAACCGAGGCACCTACTGCATCAGACTCGGGCACTGGGTTTGCTTCAGATGCAATGAGCTGTGCTTCTCCGGCAGCTTCGGGAATCGCCATTTCCGGTGGTACCACCATCCCTGAAGACGACTGGCCGTCGAGCCCTGGTGAAGAAGCCGGGTGGACAACGGATGGGGAAACCGTCGATTCAACCTTCGGGTACCGAGCCACCGTAGCCTCTAAGGTGTACTCAGCATCCCCTGTCACGGATACGGTTGACCCCATTGCGGTGGACTCTGGTTCTGGTGACGCGGCATGGGCCATGGCGATTTGGGATGCCTCTACGGCTGCCTCTGTCCCCGCCAGCTTCTACATCCTTATGGCGGTGGCTACGGCCACTGGATACTCGATTTACCGTATTCCGCGAGACAGCATCCAGGCTGGTACCTGGGAACTTGTAGACTCCGCAGCGGTTACTGATACCTCCGCGTTCGTCTCCATGGCGGTAAGCACGGGAGAGCTGGTGTGGTCCTCCTCGACCATGACCAACCCCCGCCACGTCGTGTTGAGCACCCTGACGGGAGCGAACACCACGGACCTCACCAACAAGGCAGGTCGCACGGTGTGCTCCCACAAGGACCGCGTGTTCGTGGGCGGAAGCACCACTAACCCCAGCCGCCTTTACTTCTCAGGCATCGGGACCCCTCATACATTTACCACGAGCACAGACTTCCTCGACATCGGTGGGGACGACGGGGAAGCCATCGAGGACCTGGTGTCTGTCGAAGGACTGCTCCTCGTCTGCAAGACGAATCGTCTATACCTCATCTCCGGAAGTGGTGTGGAAAGCTTTTTCGTGAACGAATTGCCGGGAGGCTCGGCGTCCACGGGACGCCCCGCCATCCGTACCCCGTACGGCACCATCGTGGCTGGACCCGCTGACGTATGGGTGGTTCAGGGCGGTGGAGTGGACCCGATGTCCCGTCCCCTGGGAGTGGGTTACGCCATCACCGGCCTGGTATCCACAGCATACGCCCAGGACACCGTTCTCATCTGTGACGGAGGAACCTCAAACGTTTACCGGGTGAACCTGGTGACCGGGGCTTGGGCCTTGGAAGAAGTCACTGCGGGGGACAAGACCCCCTACCACTTGTTCAGTCTTCAGAGCCGCCTGTACTACGGTGTCTCTAACGGTGAATCCAAGCTGGGTGGTACCAGGCAGCTATCCAACACCAGACAGTACGATGCTCCGACCGGAAACACCAGGTATGAAGCATCTACCGGCCATGCAGCCATGTTCGGCCCTGCTGTAAGGTACACCCCCAGGCACCTGTACCTCCAACTCCGCAACCAGGATAGTACCCTGCCGAACGAGCTGTTCGTGACCGTGGAAACCAACCTCGGTTCGCGGGACTTCTCCTACTACGTGGATGAAGAGATTCAGCGAATCTACGAAAGCGTGGGTTGGGCCAAGGGAGTTGAGTGGATTAAGGTTAGCTATACCTGTAATGCGTCCGCAACTCACAGTGCAATCGACGTAGAGAAGGCGGTGCTAACGGTTAGCACGGAGGACTACTAATGGGTACATCTGACTCCCCGTTGCAGATGCCTTCGAAGCGGTTCACCACCGATGAGAAGGGCCACCGAGCTAACAATCAAGCGCTAGAAACGTTCGGGAACATTGCGTTTTTTGGGTTTGTGCCAGTAGGCGGAATCATCGGTTATGCCGGTTCCTCCGCCCCAGCAGGGTACCTCGCATGTAACGGAGCTGCTATCAACCGGCACGCATACGCAGGACTGTTCAGCATCATCGGAACGACCTACGGGGTCGGAGACGGCTCTACCACATTCAACATCCCTACCAGACTACAGGCGTCGCAGGTCCTCGCTAATGGTACAGCGGGAGCCAACGGCCTCCTGTTAATCCGAACCGGAGTGTTCTAGGAGGAAATATGGCTCTGCAAGACCTAGCTGAAGAAGAGATGCGCCGCAGGCGTGGCGGAGGCGCTGCGAACACTGGATACGAGGGTATCGGTGGAGCAGCCGTCCAACCAGGCATGATGGCTCCATGGCTAAACGGCCTTCCTGGTTACGACTACTCTGGGCCCAATGCCCAGGACTTCCAACAGGGTCCTTCCCAGGCAGGGGGCAGAGGCCCTAGCCCTGCGATGAGTCACTTCGCACGGCAGGGGTTCCAATTCCCTCCCGGCCTGGATACCCAGAACGCCGTGGGTGGACCCAACATCGCTCCCGGTGCAGACAACATGCAGGCTCTCATGCAGCCTGGTCTTCCCATGGGGATTGCCCGAGGGCAGACAGCCGCTCTTCCACCTGGTCAAGGTGGGGAGATGCCACAGACGCAGGGATGGCGAAACTACGCTCCTGGGTACGGTGCAGCCGCAGGACTGGGCTACGGTACCAGGGAGTTCGGACAGCAATTCGGTGTCGGTGGCCCCGCAGGTGGACAAGCACCTGGTATGGGCGGAGGCGCTCAGCATGCATTCGGCGGGGCTCCCGCAGCAGGTGGTCCCACTGGTGGAATCGCTGGTGGCGGGATGAGCCGCCTCGGTGGGTCCGGTGGTGGACCCGCCTCGTCTGCCGGTCCTGGCGGTGGGGCTCGTGGCCCCTCTGGTGGTGGAACCACCGGTGGTGGACAAGCCTCTGACGGAATTCAGGGGACGGTCCGAGGGGGTTCACAGAATACGCAGGGTCCTGGTGGCCCTAACCTCTCGCAATCAGAACGAGCGAGGGGTGTCGCCCGTAGGCCCGGAACCGGCTCAAGCAACCCCAGCCTAGGTGGCGGGGGTACCTCTGCCGACACTGCTAGGAACCGGATGGGACCCTCGGGTGGCGGAGCACCTTCGACGCCTCCTCCTGTTTCCCACTTCGCTCCGGACCCTAGGGGGTCGGGTACCGCGCCTATCCCCCGCCGGAACCGTGGTGGCAGCACGAGCGCACAGCAAAGGTAACTGATGATTCCTCGACGGAATGATGGCAGGATGCCCAACGGTCCTGCCAGGGCGACCAATATCGCCCCTAGGTTCAACAACAACGCTGGGAGCCAAGCAGGCCCCAGGAGGAATACACCGGACAACGGGTTCGGTGCCCCCAGGGGTGAGAAGGGCTACGGCGAGGATACCACCTTCAAGATGATGGGTGGTCAACTCACCGTGGGCAACAAGAGCGGTGCTAGGTCCTGGCTAGGTACGCCTGAGTCTGACACCATGATGCCCGGAGTCCACACACAGCTAACCCCCATGGGTACAGCCAAGAACGGGTTCCAGCAGTTCGGGTACACCCCGGATGCTCAACCCGGTCAGGCTGGGTACCAGCAATTCGGTAGGACTCCCTATGCCGCCGAAGGCATGGACCGCGCCGGGTACGTCACCCCCAACGGATGGGACCCTAAGGGCAGGGAGAACACCCAAACCTTCAGGGCCATGCAGTCGGCCATCAGTGGCGCAGGTGAAAGGCCCCGACCCGGTAGTCCTCCCCAGACAGATGTTCGCCCGAACGGTCAGCCCATCGGTAGCGGTGGTAGGCCAGGCGGAGTCCCTCATCCGGTCAACGTGGACCCTGGTTTCAACAAGGGCGGCCAGGGACCCGGAGGCCGTCCCAACCCACGCGGGAACAACAGTCCGGGCGGGATGCCCGGTAAGGGCGGCGGGGGCCGCCAAGGCTACCCAGGCACCGGCACTCCCGGCAGCATGGGGAACTACGCGAATTTCCCCGCGCCGCAAAAACCAGCAGAGGATTTCCTTCCGATGACCCCTCAGTTCGAGGCAGGCCGAAGGGGCCTGGCGGATGAGCAGATGGGTCAGCAGACGGACATCCTGGCCCAGCGGGCCATGATTGACCCGATGTACCAGCAGGCGTTGTCTCGCCTGCAAACCGACCAGACCTTCGACACCGACCGCCTCAAGGAGCAGTTGGCTCAGCGCGGGGTCTACACCCCCTACGGGGCTAACGGGCAGGTCGTGCAGGACCAACGGAACACTGGTGGTGGTGTGGGTCAGACCATGTTCAACAGGAACATCGAGGTGCCCTACGGACGCCAGTACTCGGACCTTGCCACAGGGGCGGCTAACGCCTACGGGCAGACGTCCCAGGCTTACGGGGACACCGAGATGGCCTACAACCAGGGCTTGGCAGAGCTGCTCCTGAACAGAGCCAGTGACGCCAGTCAGAACATCTCCATGGGTGTTCCGCAGTGGAGCACCGGGGGTAGGAACCTGAGGGGCCAGAACTACACCAACCGTCCGCAGGGACCTGGTTCTAGAAAGAGTGGTAGGAGGAACCGTGGCCGCAAATAAGGGTGGCAACCAGCCCCGTCGGAACAAGGGCGGAGGCAAGGGGGGCGGGAACAAGCGTACCCCGCTAGAGCAGAGCGCCCGTAGGAACGTCAATGTCTCGTTCCAGCCCGGTATCAACTCCGCCTACCGTGGTATAGACCAGGCGAATCTAGACTTTCAGAACCAAGACCTGGGTGTCCAGTCGATTGGGGGCGGATTCCAAAACGAAATCGCTAAGCTCCCCGAACAGTACACGAACCGTACCGCTGGTATCGCTGATGACCTCACGAACCAGCTCACCAAGTTCTCCGCCGGTCTGAACCAACAGGGGCTACCGGCTTCTGAGGTGGCAGCTAACACGGCCGTGTACGGCACCCAGGGTAACAACTTCCAGAACCACCTGGCGAGTAACGACCAGAGGGCCCTACAGTGGGACCAGAGCGCACAGCGCGAGGGTAGCCTGTGGGAGCGGTACGCCAGGGAGAACCTGCAACAGGACCTCTCTGACACCCAACAGCAGTACTACAATCGTATCGCTGACCTCCAAGAGCAGAAGCAGCCAGCCACGCTGGCAGAGCTTGACCGGCTCCGTCAAGAGCAGCAGGCCAACAAGCAGAGCCAGGCTTACGCCGACCTCATCGCCAACCTCACCGGCAACGCCCTCAGTGGCGGT
>Ga0065705_10002144_pt1 | contig 13931 bp, 11 predicted proteins | sample SwibulcommuniRL2_FD_59092 | JGI IMG/M metagenome (GOLD analysis project Ga0065705, IMG submission 59092) | Bulk soil microbial communities from switchgrass field near Rose Lake, East Lansing, Michigan, USA - RL2 Bulk Soil v2 (version 2) | ecosystem: Environmental > Terrestrial > Soil >...
AGACCTCGCCGGCAGCGGTGCCTCGGAACAACGGATCGAGCATCGGCGAATCAGCCATCAAAAGTCGAAGAACACCGTTTCGGACTCGCCCTGCAGACGCACGTCCCACTCGAACGCGCCCGGCGCCACTTCACGCGCCGTCAGCGTGTCTCGCCGGCCGGGCTCCACGAGGCTCAGTACCAAATCCTCTGAATTACCGGCGCCGTCCGGAAAGTAGATGCGACTGTTGAGATGCCGGAGGAGGCCGCGCATGAAGATGGCGACAACTATATGCGGAGCCTGCAGCTTTCCATCGGGTCCCGCGACACGGCCGGGTCTGGTCGTCGTGAACTGAAAGCTGCCGTCCGCGCCGGTCGGCACGCGGCCAAATCCGGAAAACCCGTCGTGCCGCTCGCTCGTCGCGTACTCGCCCGTCGGATCGGCCTGCCAGATCTCGACCATCGCGTCCGCCACGCCCGCACCATCGCCGTCGAGCACACGGCCTCGAATCGTGATGAGCGGCCCGGCAAAGCGTGCGTCCACGAGCTTGTCGTTGAACAACGTGCACAAGCCAACATGGAAGAACGGTCCAACTGTCTGCGATCCGGTTCCAATCATCGTTTCTCCCAGGGCGTCATTTCTCCCAGGGCGTCGCGTTCCGGCCACGCAGCACCATGTCGAACCGATACCCCAGCGCATGCTCGGGCATCGTCGTGTCCCAATCGAACGTCGAAACGAGCCGTTCGCGTGCGGCGTCATCGGGAATGCCGTTCAGGACGGGATCGAACGGCAACAGCGGGTCGCCTGGAAAGTACATCTGCGTGACCAGGCGCGTGAGAAAGGCGTCGCCGAAGAGGGAGAAATGGATGTGCGCGGGACGCCACGCGTTCTGGTGATTGGTCCAGGGATAGGCGCCCGGCTTTATCGTCACGAACCGGTACCTGCCCTCTTCATCGGTCAGCGCCCGGCCGCATCCCGAAAAGTTCGGATCGAGCGGCGCATCGTGGCGATCGATGGCATGCGCGTATCGTCCAGCCGCATTGGCCTGCCAGAGCTCGACGAGGGTATGACGAATGGGGCGACCGTCTTCGTCCAGCACGCGGCCGGTGACGATGATGCGTTCGCCGAGCGGCTCGGCGTCATGCTGTTGGGTGAGGTCGTGATCGAGCGGCCCCACGGCGTCGCGACCAAACACAGGCCCGGTCAATTCGGACATCGTCTGGGGCATCAGGATCAACGGTCTGGAAGGCGCCCGCTTCCGCGTGGACACATACGGTGGGTACAGGTGTGGAGGTTGTGTGCCGGGCGTGACAGGACCGTACGAACGCATCGCGCCCGACATCATAGCGCGCCGCGCGTCTGGCCGCCCGTCAGCGGGGCGGACGCCACAGTGCGCAGCCGTTTCCTTGACTTGTCGAACGGGTTCCGGTAAACGGTGGCTGTCAACCGCAGACTTCGAGACGCAGCTAAGACTGGAGGGGATCTTATGACTCTAGTGGGACGGCGGATGCGTATCGACTTGTTCCTCGGCGTCGCGATGTTGGTGCTTGGTTCGTTGCCAGCGGGCGCACAGGTGACGACCGCAGACGTGGTTGGCACCGTCTCCGATACGACGGGCGCGTTAATGCCCGGCGTGACGGTGACGGCCCGCAACGAGGCAACGGGCGCAGTCGAATCGGCTGTGAGCGACGCCGGCGGCAACTTCCAAATCCTCCGGCTCCCTCCAGGCCGGTATCGTGTGACAACAGAGTTGCAGGGGTTCAAAACGGTCGACAATGCCGTCACGCTCGCGATCGGCGATCGGTATCGGCTGGGCGTGAAACTCGAAGTGGGCGCGGTCGAAGAGCATCTCACGGTCGTCGCGCAATCGCCGTTGATGCAGACCGAACGCGCGTCCGTGGCCGTCCTTGTCGATGAGCGCGCGATGCAGGACTCGCCGCTCAACGGCCGGAATTTCGTCCGGCTCGCTCAGGCGGCGCCCGGGGCCAACGAAGGACCGTCCAACTCGCTCAGCAGCGGGAACCGGCCGGACGATCGCCGCCAGTCGTCGTCGGTTTCGATCAACGGGCAGGATACGTCGCTCAACAACTTCCTGATCGACGGCCTCGACAACAACGAACGCTTCATCGGTACCGTCATCGTCCGGCCGTCGGTAGACGCCATCCAGGAAATGCGCGTCGAGACCAACGCGTTTTCGGCCGAGCTCGGCAGGGCCGCGGGTGGCGTGATTAACGTGGTGACCAAGAGTGGCACCAACCAGCTGCACGGATCGCTCTTCGAGTTCTACCGCAACGAACGGTTCGACGCGCGCAATTTCTTTGCCGCCACAGGACCGAAACCGCTTTACAGGCTGAATCAATTCGGCGGCAGCCTCGGAGGCCGCCTCATCGCCAACAAGTCGTTTTTCTTTGTCGACTATGCCGGACTGAGGTTGCAACAGGGAAACACTTACACATCAACGATTCCGACCATGGCAATGCGGCGGGGTGATTTTTCCGGACTGGCCACGATTTACGACCCGCAGACGGGCCAGCCATTTCCGAACAACCAGATTCCGGCCGCCCGGATGGACGCAGCCGCCGTCAACCTGACGAATCTGTTCCCCACTCCGATGAACAGCGCGCTCGCGAACAACTTCACCTACAGCCCCACCAAAACACAGGACGACGACAGCTTCGACGTCCGGATCGATCACCGGTTCAACAACGAGAACCTGCTGTTCGGCCGCTATTCCTACAACAACACGACCACGTTCCTGCCAGATTCGCTGCCGCCGGTCAACGGCATCACGCCTGGCGGACTGGGTAATACGATATTTCCGGGCGCCTCGCACCAGAAACCGCAGGCGGCCCAGGTCAACTACGACCACGTGTTTTCGCCGAACCTGGTGATGGAAGCCAAGAGTGGATTCTCCCGTTATGATGCCGGGACCCTGACGTCGAACTACGGCATCAACGCCTCACAACAGATGGGCATCACCGGCATCAACATCGACGGCGACCTCGACAGCTCGGGTCTGTCGCGGATTCAAATTGCCGGGTTCGTCGAGCTCGGCGATGCGGGGTTCATCCCGCTGATCATCTCCAACGACCTGTGGCAGGGGGTTTCGACGTTCACCTATGTCAACGGCGCGCATACGCTCAAGTTCGGCGTCGACGTCAAGCATCGGGCGGTGATCGCGCAGCAAAGCACGTCGGCGCGTGGTCTGTTCGCCTTCAACGCCAACTTCACGAGCAACGCAGGCGCGGCCGGTACGGGACACCCTTATGCGTCCTTCCTTCTGGGCCTTCCGTCTGCGACGTCGCGCAACAAGTACCTGGTCAAGCCCACGTACCTCAGCGTCGAAACTTCGTCGTTCACTCAGTACGATTGGCGCGCACGCCCCTGGATCACTTTGAACCTTGGCGTGCGCTACGACTACTTCAGCCAGCTCTCGGAGCAAGACGACCTGATTTCGAACGTCGATCTCGCCGCGGGCAAGATTATCGTGGCCGACAAGGACACGACGTCCACGGCAGGACTCTCGCGAGACCTCAACAACTTCGCGCCGCGCCTTGGCTTTGCCGCCACCATCGATCCGAAAACCGTAGTGCGCGGGGGATATGGCATCAGTTACACGCCGCCCGTGCAGGGCACCGGCGGCGCGCTTCGCAACCCGCCGTTCGTCAGCTTGTTCGACATCACGCCGAGCGCGTTCGTGCCGGTCAACCGGTTGGCGGACGGGCTGCCGACGCCGGTGCCGGCGAGCACGACGTCGCCCACCGGCTCGCTGGCGCCGATTGATTTCGACATCGTCATGCCGTGGGTTCATCAATTCAACGTCGCCGTCCAGCGCTCGCTGCCTGGGCAGTCTGCCGCAACAATCGCGTATGTCGGCGTGCTGGCCCGCGACACGGTCGTGAATCTCGCGGTGAACACGCCTCCTCCCGGGGCAGGCTCGGTTCAAGCGAGGCGGCCGTTCTTCAACGTGTTTCCCGGCGTGGCCGCGTTCAACTACCGGACCAACGCCCAGACGGCGAACTACCGGGCGCTGCAGCTCGTCTTCGACAAGCGCTTCTCCGGCAGTTGGGGTGGCCGTGTGGGCTACACATGGGCACACCAAACGGTCACCGCGCCCGACAGCCAGTATCCGTACTCGTCGATTCCGGCTGGGACGAATCCTTTCCCGGCCATGCTCAACAACGTTGTGTACGAGACGGCCAATGCCGCGCAGGACATCCGTCACCGGATGACATTCGGCGTCAACTATGAGATCGGACTGGCGCGCGATGCCACTGGGGTTGCCGGTTTCCTGGCAAAGGGATGGCAGTTCAACGCCGTCGGTGTGATGCAATCCGGCATTCCCTTCAACATCACCAACGGGACGGCGCGATCGAACACCGGCGGTGGCGATCGCCCCAACCAGATCAAGGACCCGAACCTCCCGTCACATGAGCAGACGCTGACCCGATGGTTCGACACGTCGGCCTTCGTGCCGCAGGACAACTTCACGCTCGGCGACACGCATCTGAATTCGATGTACGGCCCCGGTCTGTTCACGCTCGACCTCTCCGTGTTCAAGGACTTCGTCCCGCACGACGGTGCGCGCATCCAGTTCCGTATCGAGACTTTCAATCTGACCAACCACACGAATTTCACCAATCCGGGTGGCGCTCAGGGAACGGCGACCTTCGGCGTCATCAGCAGTGCAGGTCTCGCGCGCAACGTTCAGTTTGGACTGAAGTATTTGTTCTAGTCAGGGTGTGCTGACAACGGATCACGCAATGGAGGGACGTCCGATGTATACGAGGCGTGAAATGACCCGGCTGACGCTCGCGGCGCTTCCGGGCACGGCCCTGCTCGGGCGACAGGCATTCGCCGAGGCCCGACCGAATTCGGTCGTCAACGGCGTCCACGTCGGCGTCATCACCTACAGCTATCGCAGCATGCCCGACCAGGGCGGCGACGCGACGCTCCGGTACATCGTCGAGTCGGGTATCAGCGAAATCGAAATGATGAACGGACCCGCCGAGGCGTTCGCCGGAGCGCCCAGAGGCGCAGCCCGGGGAGCCGGCGGCGGTCGGGGACGCGGCCAGCCGCCGTCATCCGAACAGCAAGCCGCACAGCAGGCCGCTCAGCGTGAATCGGCCGAGGCGCTGAAGAAATGGCGGCTCTCGGTGTCGATGGATCGGTTCAAAGCGCTGCGCAAGATGTACAACGACGCCGGCGTCACCATCTACGCGTGGAAGGCACTCAACCCGACCATGTCGGACGAAGAGTACGAGTACGTCTTCAACGTGGCCGAGGCACTGGGCTGTACACATACCACGCTCGAGTTGCCGACCGACATGGCACAGCTCAAACGTGTTGGTGCTTTTGCGGAAACCCGGAAGATCTACGCTGCGTACCACACGCACACGCAGGGCAACATCACCGTGTTCGATCAGGCGTTCGCTGCCTCAAAAGCCAACATGGCGAACATCGACTTCGGCCACTATGTCGCAGGTGGAGGTGGAAACCCGGTTCTCTTCCTCGAGAAGTTCCACAGCCGCATCGCCAGTTTCCATATGAAGGACCGGCAGACGCCGGCTCATGGTGCGGGGAATTTACCCTGGGGCCAGGGCGACACCCCGTTGAAGGAGATTCTTCAGACGGTCAAGAAGAACCGCTGGACCATGCCCGCATCAATCGAACTGGAGTACGAGGTTCCAGAAGCCTCGGATGCCGTGAAAGAAGTTGCAAAGTGTCTGCAATACTGCAAGACCGCATTGGCTTAGAACTGCGGTACGGTGTGGCGGAGCCACGTCGCCGTGGAAACTACATCCTCGCGTGCGCTTCGGCCGTACGCTGCAGGAGCGCACGAAGCGTCATCAACTCTGGCTCCGAGGGTGCGTCCGTTTCAACTACCTGGCTGGCAAATCGGACGGCCCAACCCGTATTTTCGACAACCTTCTCGCGCGTGACGCTCGGATGCAGGTGCGTCACGACAAACTCACGCGATCCCGCTTCTGGTTCCATGATGCAGAGGTCGGTGATGATCGCCGCCGGTCCATTGCCCGGCAGATTCAGCCGTGCCCGCGCGTCGCCGCCATCGAGATATCCGGCCGACGTGATGAAGTCTACCTTCTCTACGAACGTTCGTCTCGATTGCTGCAGCACGATGAACACGTCGCGCGCCAGCGACGCGATCTCGGACGCTCCGCCCGCGCCGGGCAGCCGCACGGCAGGTTTATCGTACGGCCCGATGACCGTCGTGTTGATGTTGCCGAACTTATCCACCTGTGCGGCCCCGAGAAACCCGACGTCGATTCGACTTCCCTGCAGCCAGTAGCGAAAGATCTCCGCCGTCGAGACGACGGTTTCGGCGGTGTCGGCCAGCTCGCCGTCGCCGATCGAAAGAGGCAGCACGCTCGGCTTGGCGCCGATCGGGCCCGATTCGTAAATCAGCACGATGTCGGGCGCGTGTGTCAGACGAGCGAGGTTCGCGGCCGTCGACGGCAGCCCGATGCCGACGAAGCAGACGACACCGTTACGCAGCCGGCGGGCCGCGGCAACGGTCATCATCTCGGTCGTCGTGCAGGAAAGCGGCTGGCTCATGCCGCCTCGCCGTTGGTCACATGGCGTGCGAGCCACTGCTGAAAGCTCTCGCGCGTGCGCGCAATCTCGTCCCATTCCTTATAGAAGCGATTGTCGCGCTCGTAGTAGCCGTGCGCGTAGGAAGGCTTCGCTCCACCCCTGGCGACCGCAACCGCGGCAAACACCCAGTGCGGCAGCACGCACGCGTTGAAATCAGCATCAAGAGCGTCCACGACTTCCTCGACCGTCGCGATCGCACGCCTGGCCGCGAGCACCGCTTCCTTCTGGACGCCGACGATGCCCCTCACGAGCACGTTGCCCTTGCGATCGGCCTGCTGTGCGTGAATCACCGTGACGTCGGGGCGCAACGCGGGTACGGCCGTCAGCTCCAGCCCCGTGAACGGGCAACGGATCGGCTTGATGCGATCGCTGTAGCGTGGAAGATCGGAGCCGGCATAGCCGCGCAGCACGGCAAAGGGCAATCCCGCCGCTCCTGCGACGTACGCATTCGCCATGTCCGCATGGCTGTGCTCCTCGATCTCGATCGGGTTTGGCCAGCCATGCTCCACCGCGTCGCGGAATCTGTGGAGCGATCCAACACCAGGGTTGCCGGCCCACGAGAAGACGAGCCGCCGCGCGCAGCCGGCGCCGATCAACTGGTCATAAATCAGATCGGGGGTCATCCGCACGAGCGTGAGGTCGCGGCGCTTCTGGCGAATCACCTCGTGACCGGCGGCGAACGGAATGAGGTGGGTGAAGCCCTCCATCGCCACGACGTCGCCGTCGTGGATGACCTGGGCAATCGCATCGCGCAGCGTGACGATCTCAGGCATCGATCGGAAACCCCACGTAGTTTTCAGCCAGGCTGGTGGCGGCCGCGCGGGAGCTCACGACGTAGGCAAGCCGCGCGAGCTGAAGCCGATGCTCCGCACCGGAGTCGCTCCCCGGGAACCGGTGCAGCATCGACGTCATCCAGTAGGAAAAATCCTGCGCGCGCCAGACCCAGCGCAGGCACGTGTCGGAGTAACCATCGAGCCACGTCTGGTCGCCGGTGCGATACGACCGCACCAGCGCGCGGGCCAGGTGCCACACGTCACGAACCGCAAGGTTCAATCCCTTCGCACCGGTCGGCGGAACGATGTGCGCCGCGTCGCCGGCCAGAAACAGACGTCCAAATTGCATGGGCTCTACGACAAAGCTGCGCATGCTGGTCACGCTCTTCTCGAGAATCGGCCCCTCCTTCAGCGTCCAGCCATCCCGTCTCTCGAACCGTGTGTGCAGTTCGTTCCAGATTCGATCGTCCGACCAGTTCTCGATGCGATCGTTGTACCCGCATTGGACGTAGAACCGGCTCAGCTCGGGTGTGCGCAGACTGTGCAGCGCGAAGCCGCGCTCTGACGTCGCGTAGATGAGCTCGTCGGTGGAGGGCGCCACCGCGGCGAGGATGCCGACCCAGCCAAACGGATACTCGCGTTCGTATGTCGCGAACCCCTCTGCCGGCAGCAGGTGACGGCAAATCCCGTGGAACCCATCGCATCCGGCGACGAAATCGCACTCGATCTCGGTGCGTCTGCCCTCGAGCGTGCACCGGATTCTCGGCCGCATGGAGTCGACGTGATGCACCGACACATCGCTAACTTCGTAGTGAATCAACGCGCCGGCGGCGAGCCGCGCGTTGACGAGATCTTTGACGACTTCCTGCTGGCCGTAAATGAAGATCGAGCGTCCATCCGTCAATTCGGTCAACGGAATGCGATGCGCTTCGCCCTGGAATCTCAGCTCGATACCATGATGGACCAGCCCTTCACGTCTCAGGCGATCGCCCACGCCTGTTGCGACGAGCACGTCGACGGTGCTCTGCTCGAGCACGCCGGCACGCACGCGCTTTTCCACGTACTCACGGCTGCGCCGTTCGACGACAATCGACTCGACGCCTTCGAGGTGGAGCAGGTGCGACAGCACCAGCCCTGCTGGGCCGGCGCCGACAATCGCGACTTGTGTCCTCATGGCGCAATCTCTTACGCACGCTCGAGAACAATGGCTACGCCCTGGCCGACACCGACGCACATCGTGCAAAGGGCGTATCGTTCGCGCGTGCGGGCGAGCTGATACGTGGCGGTCGTCACCAGCCTCGCGCCGCTCGCGCCCAGCGGGTGACCGATCGCGATCGCGCCGCCGTTCGGATTGACGTGCGGCGCCTCGTCGGGGACGCCATGCTCGCGAAGCACGGCCAGCACCTGCGCGGCAAATGCTTCGTTCAGCTCGATGATACCGATGACGGCCAAGTCGAGCTTTGCGAGCTTCAGCACCTTGTCCATCGCCGGCACCGGCCCAATCCCCATCGTGCGTGGTACCACACCCACTGCCGCCGAAGCCACCACGCGGGCACGGGGAGTGAGGTCGTATTTCTTCACCGCTTCTTCCGACGCGACGACGAGCGCAACCGCACCGTCGTTGATGCCCGACGCGTTGCCCGCCGTCACGGTTCCACCGGGCTTGACGATGGGCTTCAGCTTTGCGAGCGATTCGAGCGTGACGTTCGGCCGCGGGTGCTCGTCAGTGGTGACGACCGTTGCGGCTTCGCCAGTACGAGCGATCGAAACAGGCACGATCTCTTCCGCGATCCGGCCCTCCCGGATCGCCGCGGCCGCGCGCTGCTGGCTGCGCAGCGCGAACGCGTCCTGATCGTCGCGCGAGATCTCGAACTCTTCCGCCACGTGCTCCGCCGTTTCGGGCATCGTGTCGATGCCGTAGCGCGCCTTCATGATGGGGTTCACGAATCTCCACCCGAGCGTGGTGTCTTCGATCTTCGCGTCGCGCGAGAACGGCTCTGCGGTCTTGCCCATGACGAACGGCGCGCGCGACATGCTCTCGACGCCGCCGGCGACGATGAGCGACGCCTCGCCGCTCTTGATGGCGCGCGCGGCCAGGATGACGGCGTCGAGGCTCGAGGCGCACAGGCGATTGACCGTCAGGCCCGGTACGTCCTGCGGCAGCCCCGCCAGGAGGAGCGCCATCCGCGCGACGTTGCGATTGTCCTCGCCCGCCTGGTTCGCGCACCCGTACGCCACATCGTCGAGGGCCGCCCAGTCGACGCCGGGATTCCGGTCGACGAGCGCCTTGAGCGGGATCGCTGCCAGGTCGTCGGTGCGCACCGACGCGAGGCTGCCGCCATACCGGCCAAACGGCGTCCGTACTGCGTCGCAGATAAAGGCTTCCGGCATATCCGGAAGTCTCTGACCTGAGCCGGCCGATGTCAAGCCGAATATCGGTCTGGTTGTGCGATAATCGCACGTTGATGGCCCGCCTTCGCGCACCCGCACCGCTCGGCGCTTCGGCGCGGCAGGCTCGCAACCGGTCGGACCCCAACTTCATGCTCTCGCTCGCGCGCGGGCTTGCCGTCATTCGAGCGTTCGACGAGACCGACGCCGCCCTCCCCGTGGCCGAAATCGCCCGCCGTGCATCGATGTCGCGCGCAGCTGCCCGACGATGCCTGTATACGCTCGAGCGGCTCGGCTACGCGGGCGGTGTCAACGGCGCCTACGAACTGACACCGAAAGTCCTGATGCTGGGCAACGCCTACCTGGCGTCGACGAGGGTAGCCCGGGCCGCCCAGCCGGTGCTCGAATCCGTGTCGGAGCGCCTGCAGGAATCGTGTTCGCTGAGCGTGCTCGACGGCACCGACATCGTCTACGTCGCGCGCGCCGCGATGAGGCGTATCCTCTCAATCGGCATTTCGGTGGGCACGCGGTTACCGGCATACTGCACGTCGATGGGACGCGTGATGCTGGCATCGCTCGACGACAAGGAGCAGGTGGCGTTGTTGAGCCGGATCGATCTGAAGGCCCAGACGCCCCGTACCATCACCGATCGCCAGGCGCTTCGCACGGAGCTGCGCCGCGTGCGCACGGCCGGCTTCGCGCTGGTGGATCAGGAGCTGGAAATCGGCCTCCGATCGATTGCCGTGCCCGTTCGCAGCCGTGATACGGTCGTGGCCGCCATCAACGTCGGCGTCCACGCGGCTCGCGTCGATCTTCGAACGATGACGCGGCAGTATGTTCCCGTGCTGCGCGAGGCGGCCGAGCGAATCGGCAACGCAATGGGCACAACACTCAGATGAGAGAGATATGCGAAGCGATGTCGTTGGCAGCCTGCTCCGGCCGGCGTTTCTGAAAGATGCGCGACAGAAGTACCAGCGGGGCGAGCTGAAGGCGTCGGAGTTCAAGACGATCGAAGATCGCGCGGTCGATCAGGCGGTCGCGCTGCAGGAAGCCGCTGGGCTGAGCGTGATCACCGATGGCGAGATGCGGCGCTACGCGTTCTTCGGCCATCTCGTCGATGCCCTTGAAGGCTTCGACAAGTTCGCCGGCTGGTCGGTGACGTTCCGCGACGGCGAGGGACAGGAGGCGGCGCTCCAGCGGCCGGTGGTCGTCGGCAAGCTGCAGTGGCGGCGCCAGATGGCGGTCGAAGAGTTCACGTATCTGCGAGGGCGCACCCGGTCGAAGGTGAAGGTGACGCTCATCAGCGCTCAACAGGCGGCCGCCTACTATGACCCCGCTAAATCGAAGGGCGCGTACGCCACGCGCGACGCGTATCTCGCCGACCTCGTCGACTTCACCCGAAGGGAGATCGAGGAACTACGGCGCCTCGGATGCGAGTACGTCCAGATCGACGCACCGCAGTACGCAGCGCTGCTCGACGAGAAGTTTCGCGAGGGTTACCGTCAGCGCGGAAGCGATCCGGATCGAATGCTCGAGGAATGCATCGAGCTGGACAACGCCATCATCAGCGGCCACACCGGGGTCACCTTCGGCATCCACATCTGCCGCGGCAACCACAAGAGCATGTTCTACGCATCGGGCGGGTACGAGCGCATCGCGCAGACGATCTTCCGGAAGGCCGGCTTTCACCGCTTTCTTCTCGAATATGACGACGACCGGTCGGGGACGTTCGAGCCGTTGAAGCATGTACCGGACGATCGCACCGTGGTGCTGGGGCTCGTCAGCTCGAAGCGGCCGGCGCTCGAGTCGCCGGACGTGCTGAAAGCGCGAATCACGGAAGCCACGAAGTTCATTCCGCTCGAGCGGCTGGCGCTGAGTCCGCAGTGCGGGTTTGCGTCGACAGAAGACGGCAATCGGTTGTCGGAGGACGATCAGCGGAAGAAGCTCGCGCTTGTGGCGGCGGTTGCACGAGAAGTGTGGTAGCCACCTTTACGAACGAGGCCTCAACCAGGCGCGCCAGTCGCGCAGCGAGGCACGGCCCGACACGCGCGACCAGGCGCCGTCGGGTCGATCCTTCCAATCCCGGTCCCGACGACCGCCACGCCACAAGGTACGCCGATCGGGGTTCGTCCGTCGTTCCATTGACACGACCGAAGGAAGTTCGGCGATTTCGGCTGGGAGAGTCTTGTGTGTCATGTCCTCCTTTATCGGTACGACCTCGAAATACTTCACAGTTCGACATCCAGCGCGGGAGGAGGAGGGCAGCCCAGGTCCGGACTTGTACGTACTGATCCGGACCTCGGTACCGCCCGGCTAAAGCCGGGCACTACGTCCCACGAGGAAAGAGCGATACACTCTTGCCCGGGCCTGCCCTGCTGAGCCGATCCTCGGCTCGCTTTCGCATTCAGTGGTGAGGAGACGTATGCCCTTTCACTCGGTCACCGCCCGGCTTTCGTACGGGACCGCCGTCGGCGCGGCCATCGTGGCGTTGTCCGGCTGCGGGACCGTCAACCGGCTGGCGGTGAAGGGTGTGGCCGATACGTTATCGGAGGGGGGAGACACCGTCACGTCGCACGACGACCCCGACCTCATCGCCGGGGCCCTGCCGTTTGCCTTGATGTTGCACGAATCGTTGCTGGCGTCGGTCCCCACACACGAGCCGTTGCTGACGACCACGTGCAGCCTCTATACGATGTACTCGTTCGGCTTCGTGGCCGCCGATGCCGAGGCGCTGCAAAAGGACGACTACGATCGATCCAAGCGCCTGAGCGACCGATCCTTTACGCTCGCCCAGCGCGGGAAGAACTACTGCTGGAGAGGCCTGGAGGCGAAGTTTCGCGGCATCACGGACGCGTTGAAAAAAGATCCCGTTCGTGCGGTGGAGCGCACGAAGAAAGAACATGTCCGGCTTCTCTACTGGTCCGCGGCGTCTCTCGGTGCCGCCATCTCGGCCGGCGGACTCGACCATCCCGAGCTGCTCATCGACTGGCCGGTCGTGCGAGCGATGGCCGAACGCGCGATGACGCTCGACGAAACGTGGAGCAACGGATCGCTCCCCGAGCTGATGATTACGGTTGAAAGTCAGGGCGAGGCCCTGGGCGGATCGGAAGAGCGTGCGCGGAAGTACTTCGCGCGTACCGTGGAGATCCAGAAAGGCTTGTCGCCAACTCCCTATGTCGCGCTCGCAACCGGAGTGGTCAAGAGCAAGCAGGATCGGGCTGAATTTTCGAAGTTACTGGAGCAGGCGCTGGCGATCGATCCGGAACAGGATCCGAGCCACCGGCTCATCACGCTCGTCACGCAGCGGCGGGCACGCGTGCTGCTCGATCGCATCGACGACCTATTCCTGGAACCGGGTCCAGGTTTGAATTAACCGGAGGCATGTGTATGTTCGGCAGGATTCCCCTTCGACTGGCTCTCGCGCTTGCGCTGGTCGCCACCGTGTCAATCCGCGCGCAGGCGCCCGTCAACGTTCGGCTCGCAACCCTCGCACCCGACAACTCGCCCTGGACGGGCGCGCTGCGCTCAATGGGCACCGCGTGGGAAAAGGCCACCGAGCGGCGCGTTCGACTGACCGTGTACGCCGGGACGATTCCGAGCGAGTCATCCGCGATCGCCCGCATGGCGGTCGACGGCCTGCAAGCCGCCACGCTGATGGTCGCGGGGCTTTCGGAAATCGACGAGGCCTTCAACATCTTCGGCGTACCGTTTTTCTTCGAATCGGACGCGGAGCTCGCGCACGTCCAGCAGAAGCTGACGCCGCTCATCCGCGAGCGGCTGCAGGCCAAGAAATACCACCTCATCAACTGGGGCAACGCCGGCTGGGTGCAGCTGTTCTCCAAGCAGCCCATCCGCACGATCGACGATGTGAAAAACGCCAAGCTCTACACGACCGAAGGCAACCCGAAGATGGTGCAGTGGTACACGTCGAACGGATTTCACGCCGTTCCGCTGGCGGCCGGTGAAATTCCGAAGCAGCTGAAGCTGCCGACAGGCGCGATCAACGCGGCGCCGATGCCCCCGGTCTACGCCGTCGCGCTGCAGATCTTCAAAGATGCCCCGAACATGCTCGACATCCGTCTCGCTCCGCTCGTCGGCGCGACGGTGATGACCGATTCGGCCTTCAACAAGATCTCGTCCGACGACCGCACGAAGATCCTCGAGGCGGCCGCGACG
>Ga0065705_10104514_pt1 | contig 13923 bp, 12 predicted proteins | sample SwibulcommuniRL2_FD_59092 | JGI IMG/M metagenome (GOLD analysis project Ga0065705, IMG submission 59092) | Bulk soil microbial communities from switchgrass field near Rose Lake, East Lansing, Michigan, USA - RL2 Bulk Soil v2 (version 2) | ecosystem: Environmental > Terrestrial > Soil >...
CGGCAGGCGGATGGCTCGAATCAGGTCCGCCACGAAGACGAAGGAGCCCTTCAGCACTCCCAGGATGGCGATCTCCTGTCCCTCGAGGTCCGCGGTAATCTGGCGACCGAGTTGCTTTACCCGCTGGGAGATCTCCTCCTCGGATCGCAGAACCTCCCTGGATAGGTTCATGGCAGCTCCTTTGAAAGGACCAGCACGCGCCGGGTCCGTGGGGTCACCTTGAATCGGTCGTCAATCTGATAGCCCACCACCCAGGCGATCTGCTCACCCGCCACCACCAGCGGGATCCGATCGCGAACGGGCTGCGGGACCTTACGATCGATCAAGAAGGACTTCAGCTTCGCTTCCCCCGCAGCTCCCAGGGGATGGAAGCGGTCACCCTCCCGGCGGTGACGTACCGCTAAAGGGCCCGGAAGAACATCGGCATCCAGGTAAGCCCGCCCCATGGCGGAGGGGCTCTCGGGGGCTCCGGCTTCCGTGCGGCTCACCTGCCTGGCCCTCAACCGGAGCCCCAGGTCCGGCCAGGAAGCCTCGCCCGGCACCGGTAGCGGCACGGTCGTCAGCTCCCTGGGAGCCGACTTGGCGATGACCACCAGATCGGCATAGAGGACCCGAATTTCCAGGCAGGGTCCGATAGTCATCGCTGCCTGATGCCGGCCCTCCATCACCAGGGTCTCCAGGGCCAGCGTGGACTCGAAATCAGGGGGCGGGGACAGGGGCGCCGCTCTTTCCAGAAACGATCTCAGCAGGCGCCGTCGCAGCGCGGGCGGCAGGACGCGCACCGCCGGGATCGCCAGCGATAAGCCCGGCTCCTCGTCGCGGACCAGCCGTCTCGTCAATTCCCGTGTGACCGACTGCAAGTATTCATCTTCGTCTCGAAGCACGCTCGTTGTGCGAGCCAGGACCTCCAAGATCTCGGGATTGTACTGCGATTGCATCAGAGGCAGCAGGTGGTGACGAATGCGATTGCGGGTCCGACGGAAATCCTGATTGGAGGAATCCTCCCGCCAGCTCTCACCTGAATCCCTGAGATAGTTTTTCACGGATTCTCTCGACGCCTGTAGCAGGGGACGGATGAACAAGCCGTTCAGGGAAGGATGGATGCCACCCAGGCCACGGGGCCCCGAGCCGCGCAAAAGTCGCAGTAGAAACGTCTCGGCCTGGTCGTTGCGAGTGTGTCCCAGCGCCACGCGAGTCGCGCCGATCCGACGGGCAGTCCGACGCAGGAACTCGTAACGAGCCTTGCGGGCGGCCGCTTCGATTCCCTCCGGGGCATCCGATAACTGGCCCACAGGGAGCCGCTGAGTGATGCAGGGTACCTGGTGCCGCAAGGCAAGCTGCTCCACGAATGCCTCGTCCTGGTCCGATTCCTCGCCCCGTAGAGCGTGGTTAAGATGCGCCACCGTGAGAGGGAAGCCGATCTCCGCCCTCAGGCGCCCGAACAAATGCAGCAGGGCCACGGAATCAGGGCCGCCCGAAACGGCCACCAGGACCGCCTCCGGGGGGGCCCAGAGCGCCTGGCGATCGAGCGCCAACTTGAAGGATTCGAACAGATCAGGCGGCATAAATTTGGTAGCGGTGCAGGGACTCGAACCCCGGACTCCGCGGATATGAGCCGCGTGCTCTAACCATCTGAGCTACACCGCCTCCGGTCGGGAGTTGTCATTGTAGAGAAGGGATGGATTTCTGTCAAGGATTCCTGGGGGCTAAGTGATTAAGAAGGCTGGATTTCCCTCGGCGCCTTTGATAGTATCCTGCGAATCCTGAAGGAGGCATCCGTGTCCCAGGAATGCGTACAATGTGGGGGCGGTGAGGAAGAGGTTTTCCTCTACAAGTGTCCCATCTGCCACAAGTATGTATGCGAGGACTGCCGATTCATGAAGAGTGGCCAGACCTTTTGCAGCCGCGGCTGCGGAGAAATGTTTTTCCACCAGGACGAAGATGAAGCCGAAGATGAGGATGGCTAGCCGGTGTTTCCAATCCAGCGTCCACGCAGATTGAGGCGCGGGGAAGCCCTGCGTCGAATGGTTCGCGAGACGGATCTCTCCCCCTCGGATCTGGTCGATCCGTTATTCATCTGTCCCGGGAAGGGAGTGCGGGATCCCATTCAGGCCATGCCGGGGTGCCACCGTTTTTCCGTGGACGAGGTGGTCGCGGAGGCGCAGGAGGTTTTCTCTTTAGGCATCCCCGCGGTGATTCTCTTCGGCATACCACCCTCCAAAGACGCGGAAGGGGGGGGCGCCTGGGCCGAGGACGGCATCGTGCAGCAGGCGGTCAGGGCCCTGAAGGAGAAAGTGCCGGGCCTCTTTGTCATCACCGATGTCTGTCTGTGTGAGTACACCGATCACGGGCATTGCGGGAAAATCGAAAAGGGAGAGGTGTTGAACGATCCCACTCTGGCGCTGCTGGCCAGAACCGCGGTATCTCATGCGAAGTGTGGATCCGACATGGTCGCGCCTTCGGACATGATGGACGGGCGGGTGGCGGCCATCCGCCGCGCCCTGGACGAGCAGGGATTCGATCAGACGCCAATCCTTTCCTATGCCGTGAAGTACGCTTCCGCGTTCTATGGACCCTTTCGTGAAGCGGCGGGATCGACGCCTCAGTTCGGAGATCGCAAGACCTACCAGATGGATCCCGGCAATGCCCGCGAGGCGCTTCGCGAGGCAGCGCTCGATGTCGAGGAGGGGGCCGATATCATCCTCGTGAAGCCGGCCCTGCCTTGCCTGGACATCATTCACCGCGTGCGCGACAGCGTCCAAGTCCCGGTGGCTGCCTATCAAGTCAGCGGCGAGTACACCATGATTCGGGCCGCCGCGGAGCGCGGCTGGATCGATGGCAACAAGATCATCCTGGAGTCGCTGCTCGCCATTCGTCGCGCCGGCGCCGATCTCATCCTGACCTATTTTGCCAAGGAAGCCGCGCGCCTGATTCAAGCAGGCTGAACCGCCCGCCTCACTCCGGAATTCGAATGCCCAACCGATCGCGAGACCTTTTCCTCCGCGCCCGCACCCTAATCCCGGGTGGCGTCAATTCGCCGGTGCGCGCCTTTACGGCGGTGGGTGGCACACCTCCATTCATCGCGCGGGGCGAAGGGAGCCGCATCTGGGACGAGGATGGCAGGGAATTTCTGGACTACGTGGGCTCCTGGGGTCCGCTGATCCTGGGCCATGCGCCGCGCGAGGTCCTCGCCGCGCTGCACGAGACGATGCAACGCGGCACCTCCTTCGGTGCCCCCACGGCTCTCGAGGTGGATCTGGCGGAGGAGCTGGTGAAGGCGATGCCCTCGCTCGAGAAGGTCCGCATGGTCAATTCCGGCACGGAAGCGACGCTTTCGGCCATCCGACTCGCCCGCGGGGCCACCCGGCGCGATCGAATCGTCAAAGCGGTCGGCTGCTATCACGGCCACGTCGATTCCCTGCTGGTGGCCGCGGGCTCCGGCGTAGCCAGCCTCGCCATTCCGGGTACGCCGGGCATCCCGTCGGTATTGGCGGCCTTGACGCTGTTGGTTCCGTTCAACGATGTCGCAGCTCTGGAGAAGGTCTTCCGGGATCAACCGGAGGACATCGCCGCGCTGATCCTGGAGCCGGTGGCGGGGAACATGGGAGTCGTGCCTCCCGCTCCGGGGTATCTGGAAGCGGCGCGCCGCATGACCCGGGAGGCTGGGGCGCTCCTGATTCTCGACGAGGTAATGACGGGCTTCCGCGTGGCCTACGGCGGGGCCCAGGCACTTTACGGAATTGAGCCGGATCTGACGACGTTGGGGAAGATCATCGGAGGAGGCTTGCCGGTGGGAGCCTATGGGGGACGCGCGGACTTGATGGACCAGATGGCGCCGGAAGGGAAGATCTACCAGGCGGGGACCCTCTCTGGCAACCCCCTGGCGATGGCCGCCGGCCTGACCACCCTGAGATCCTTGCAGCGGTTGAATCCTTACCCCCGCCTGGAGTCGCTGGGCAGGCGGCTCGCCGAGGGACTGAGGGAAACGGCCGAGAGGTTCGGGGAATCTCTGACCGTCAACCGCGTCGGCTCCATGCTTACGCCGTTTTTTGCCCCGGGTAAGGTCACCGATTTTGCTTCCGCCTCTCTCTCCGACACCCAGCGCTACGCCGCCTTTTTCCACGGCATGCTCAGCCGTGGTATCTATCTGCCGCCGGCCCAGTTCGAGGCTCTTTTCCTCTCCACTTCACACACCGAGCAGGAAGTGGACCGGACTCTCGAGGCCGCCGGCGATACTCTTCGGGAAATGGGCCGTTGACAGGAGGGGTGGAGGATGGCTACCATGAACCCAATTTGCCCCTCGGACCCGGCCTCTGAAGGAGTCACTCAGCCATGATGAGCAAAGTAGGCTACAGCCGGATCGTCGTTTCCGACCTCAAACGCTCTATTGAATTCTACCGGGATGTGCTGGGAGTGCCCCTCAAATACGAAGCGGACGACTGGGCGGAATTTGCCACGCTGGGCACCCGTCTTGCCCTCAAGGCAGGAGTCCCTCCCGTGGCCGCGATTCCCGAGAAGAACGATGACGGAATGCCCATCGCGGGCCGCGTGGGCATCGCCTTCGAAGTGAAGAATCTCGACCAGGTTTACCGCGATCTCTCGGCGCGCGGCGTGAAGTTTACCCAGGCGCCGATCGAGGATGGACCCGGCGGACGGATGGCCATGCTCCTGGATCCCGATGGCCTGGAAATCGCGCTCGGCGAGCCCCACCACTAATCCTCAGATGGGCTCGAGCTGCGAGTACCTGGGCAGGAACTTCTTGGAGCCGTAGACCGAGAAAGAGACGGTCAGCTTCAAGGAATCTCCGGCTCCCTCCACACCGATGATGGTCCCAATCCCGTACTCCGGATGGTGGACCCGTTTCCCCAGCTTGTAAGGTCCGCTGCCTTCCCTCGCCCGAGCTTCCCCCGCAGCCTCCGGATCGAGCACATAGGTGCGCGAGGATTCCGCCAGCGGGGCTCGGGGAGGTGCCACGGCCCGCCGAGAAAGATCCCGCAGCAGGTGAGAGGGGATCTCCTCGAGAAATCGGGAAGGCTCGTTGAACTGGCTGCGACCAAACAGCCGCCGGGAGACGGCTCGGCTCAGGATCAGATGCTCCTGTGCGCGGGTCATTCCCACGTAGCACAGGCGGCGCTCCTCCTCCACGTCGTCCGACTCTTCCCGGCTGTGGGCGTGCGGAAAGAGATTCTCTTCCATGCCGACCAGGAACACCACGGGGAACTCCAGGCCCTTGGCACAGTGCAGGGTCATGAGGGATATCCCCCCCGCCCCACGGGTATTCTCGACCTCCGAAAGCAGAGCGGTGCGCTCCAGGAATTGCTGGACGCCCTCGGCTCCACCGGCATACTCGCCGAGGGCCGCCACCAGCTCGTCCACGTTCTCCAGTCGGGATTCGGCATCCTGCGGATTGTCGCGCTGCAGAAATTCGCGGTACCCGATGCGCTCGATAAGGCCGGCCAGGAAGTCCCCCGGCTCTTTCTCGGCCATCTCCAGCCGAAGCTCTTCCAGCAGATCTAGAAAGCTTCGGAGCGCCCGCTCCCCCCTGGCGGTGATCAGAGAGCGTTCCAGGACGGCCCGGGCCGCCGCGCCGGGAGAAAGCCCCTCGGCTCCGGCGACTTCTTCCACCATCGCCGCCGTTCCCCTGCCGATCTCTCTGGGCGGAACGTTGACGATACGCTTCCAGGAGATCTCGTCCGCCGGATTCACCAGAAGACGGAGATAGGCGACGAGGTCCTTGACCTCCTTGCGTTCGTAAAACCGCACACCGCCGATGATCATGTACGGCATGCCGCGGCGGACCAGAGCCTCCTCGAACAATCGCGACTGCGCGTTGGTGCGGTAGAGAATTGCGAAATCCTCCGGGCGTCGATCCATGCGAGCCATAGTTTCCGCCGCGAAGTGGGCCTCTTCCAGGTCGTCCCCGGCGCAGAACAGGTCCAAGAGCTCCCCCCCCGGGTTTTCCGTCCACAGGGTCTTGCCGATTCGACTCGTGTTGTGGGAAACCACCGCCGAGGCAGCCTCCAGGATCACCTTGGTGGAACGGTAGTTCTGCTCCAGCTTGATGATGCGGGTTCCCGGAAAGTCCCGCTCGAAGGAAAGAATATTCTGGATATCGGCTCCTCGAAATCGGTAGATGGACTGGTCTTCGTCTCCCACGCAGCAGACATTTCCATGGATGCGGGCCAGGGCGCGGATGAGGCGGTACTGGGAGTGGTTGGTGTCCTGGTATTCGTCCACCAGCAGGTAGCGGCAGCGCCGGCTCCAGCGGTCGGAAGCTTCCCTGTCCGTCTCCAGGAGCCGGAGGGGGAGGACGATGAGGTCATCGAAATCCATGGCGTTGGCCGCGCGCAGGCGAAGGGCGTAACGCTCGTAGAGCCGGGCGATGGTGTGGCTGCCCGAGGAGAGGCCCGAGGCCTGAAATTCCTCCGGGCTGACCATTTGGTTCTTGGCATGGCTGATCGAGGAAAGCACGCGCCGCGGCGGGAAGGCCTTGTCGTCCACCCCTTCCTCGCGCAGCAGGTCCTTCACCAGGGCGATCTGGTCGTCGTCGTCGTAAATGGAAAAGCTGCGGCCGTATCCCAGCCGCTCCGCCTCCACCCGCAGAATTCGCAGGCCCAGGGAATGAAACGTGGAGATCCACGCCCCGACCGAAGCGCTCCCCAGGAGCTGGGCCACCCGGGTCTTCATCTCGCCGGCGGCCTTGTTGGTGAAGGTGACAGCAAAAATCTCCTCGGCAGGCGACTTCCCGGCTTGCAGCAGGTGGGCGATGCGGGTGACGATGACCCGGGTCTTGCCGGAGCCGGCTCCCGCGAGAATCAGGAGCGGGCCGCCGGTCGCCAGCACGGCCTCCCGCTGCTTGTCGTTCAGTGTGTCCAGGAGCATCGGCGCCTTTCGGGTTCGAGATCGCATCTGCGGAGCTGAGGTTGCGAAGAATAGCACAGGCCCGGGAAACGTCATCAGGAGTGAGATACTCCCGGCAGGCGCAAGGCGCGGCGATAGGGGAGGAGATGCCCGCAGGAGAGCGGCCGGACTTATTCGACCGTGACGCTCTTGGCGAGATTCCTGGGCTGATCCACGTCGCAGCCGCGGCGCAGAGCGATGTGGTAGGCGAGGAGCTGGAGCGGGACGACCGCGAGGATGGGAGTGAGCAGGTCGGCGGTTTTTGGAATGGCTATGACATGGCTGGCGATTTTGCTCAGATCGCCGTTGCCTTCCTGAGTGACGGCGATGATGCGCCCTTCCCGGGCCTTCACCTCTTCGATGTTGCCCATCATCTTTTCGTACACCTTGTCGCCAAACGCCAAGGCAACCACGGGAAGGTTCTTGTCGATCAGCGCGATTGGGCCGTGCTTCATTTCTCCCGCCGGGTAGCCCTCGGCATGGATGTAGGAAATCTCCTTCAGCTTCAGCGCCCCCTCCAGCGCGATGGGATAATTCACGCCGCGCCCCAGGAACAGGAAATCCGCGGCTCGGTAATACTCCTTCGCCACTTCCTCGATGGCAGGATCCATCTGGAGGATCTTCTCCACCAGGGCGGGCAGGTGCAGCAGCTGCGCGATATGGCTCTTGGCTGCCTCCAGCTCCAGCGTGCCGCGGACTTCGGCGAGGTGCAGCGCCAGCAGCTGCAGGGCCACGAGCTGGCAGGTGAACGCCTTGGTGGACGCCACCCCGATTTCCGGGCCGGCATGAGTATAGATGACGCCGCTGGCCTCGCGGGTGATCATGCTTCCCACCACGTTGCAGATGGCCACGGTCTTGAGCTTCTTCGCCCTTGCCTCTCTCTGTGCGGCCAGGGTGTCGGCCGTCTCACCTGACTGGCTGATGACGACGACGAGATCCTCGGGATGGAGGATCGGATCGCGATAGCGAAACTCGGAGCCGATGTCCACGTCCACCGGGACCCGCACGAGCCGCTCCAGGAGGAACTTTCCCACCAGCGCCGCGTGCCATGAGGTGCCGCAGGCCACCAGGGAAATGCGCCGGACCTTGCGGAAATCCTCCGGGGAGATGTCCATTTCTTCCAGGAAAATCTTCCCGGTTTCCGCCGAGACGCGGCCCAGCAGCGTGTCCCGAATGGCGCGCGGCTGCTCGTAAATCTCTTTCAGCATGAAATGCTTGAAGCCGCTCTTCTCGGCCATGATCGGGTCCCAGGTGATCCGCTGCGCTTTCCGGGTGACCGGACGTCCTTCCAGATCCCGGATCTGAACTCCCGCTTCGGTCACCACCGCCAGCTCCCCGTCATCCAGGAAAAAGATGTCCCGGGTGTGGTGGAGGATTGCCGGGACATCGGAGGCGACGAAGTATTCGTCCTTGCCGAGCCCGATCACGAGAGGGGGGCCATTCCTGGCCGCCACGATCTTCTGGGGATGATTGGCCGCGATGACGGCAATGGCATACACGCCCTTCAGCCGTGGCAGACAGACTCGAACCGCCTCCTCCAGGGAATGATCCTTCAGCTTTTCCTCGAAGAGGTGCGCCATCACCTCGGTGTCGGTCTCGGTCTTGAACGAGTGCCCGCGCCCCTGGAGCTCCCGCTTCAGCTCCACGTAATTCTCGATGATGCCGTTGTGGACCACCACCAGGTTCCCGGTGCAGTCACGGTGCGGGTGGGCATTCTCCTCAGTGGGTCGCCCATGCGTGGCCCAGCGGGTGTGCCCCACCCCATAGGATCCCTCGAGGGGCTTCAGCCGCAGGGCCTCCTCCAGGTCCCGGAGCTTTCCGGCGCAGCGCGTCACCTCCAGGCCCTTCTCGTTGACCACCGCGAGCCCGGCCGAGTCGTACCCCCGGTATTCCAGGCGGCGCAGCCCGTCCATGAGCACGCTCGTGAGGCGCTTGTTACCGATGTACCCGACGATTCCGCACATGATTGGACCGAATATAGGGGGTTTCGAGGCATCCTGCAACACACCGGATGCCGGGTAGGAGCCTGAGCCCCGGGCGTCTAGTGCTGCTTCTTCCGGTGCTTCTTGGCCCAGCCTTTGACCACCACCTGGCGACCCCGGGCAATGGCGAGGCTGTAAGGGGGCACTTCCTTCGTGATGGTGGATCCGGCGCCCACATAGGAGCCTTTGCGGACCTTGACCGGGGCGATCAGCTGGCTGTCGCTGCCCACAAAAACCCCGTCCTCCACCACCGTCTTGTGCTTCTTCTCACCATCGTAATTGCAGGTGATGGTCCCTGCCCCGATGTTGACGCCCTCACCGATTTCCGAGTCGCCCAGGTAGGTGAGATGGTTTGCCTTGCTGCCGCGGCCGATCGCGGTCTTCTTGGTCTCCACGAAATTTCCGATGCGTACTCCCTCGGCCAGATCGGTCTCGGGGCGCAGGTGGGCAAAGGGGCCGACCTTGACCCCCCGCCCGAGGCGAGCCTCGGTGATGACGCAGTGATCCAGTATTTCGGTGCCGTCTCCGACGATGGAGTTGGATATTCGCGACCCGGGGCCGACCCAACAGCCCTCCCCGAGTACGGTATCTCCCACGAGAAAAGTCATGGGGCACAGGACCGTATCGCGGCCCACGCGGACGTTGGCTTCGACGTAAGTGCAGTCTGGATCGAAGAACGTCACGCCGGCGTCCATGAGCTCCCTGGCTTTCCGAAGATAGAGCCGCTTGCCGGCCCGGGCCAGCTCGCTCCGATTATTGACACCCATGACCTCGGCGCTGTCCGGGTGGCGGTAGGCAGCCACCTTCTGATGGTTCCTCTTGAGAATCTCGACCAGGTCGGTGAGGTAGACTTCCCCCTGGGCGTTATTGGCGCCGGCCTCGAGGAGATTCTTGAAGAGGTGCTTCATCTCCACGCAATAGAGGCCCGCGTTGATCTCCTGGACCTGCTTCTCTTCGGGAGTGGCGTCTGGGGCTTCGACGATGCGGGCCACGTCGGAGTTGTAATTCCTGATGATCCGTCCGTAAGCGCCGGGATCGTCGAGCATCGCGGTGAGCAGCGTCAGCGGGACGGCATGTTGCCGGTGAAATTCAAGCAGGCTGCGCAGCGTCTCGACCTGCAGGGAAGGAAGATCGCCATTGAGAATGAGCAGCGTCCCTTCCACACCCTTGAGCGCCTTCTCGGCGGAGAGCACCGCGTGCCCGGTTCCCAGGGGCTGCTCCTGGACGCAGAAGCTCACCCTTGGATCTTTCGCACCCACGGCCTGGCGAACGTCCTCCGACTGGCTGCCCACGACCACCAGCACGCGCTGGGCTCCCAGGGCGATGGCCGCATCGACCACGTACCGAACCATGGGCTTGCCGGCCAGATTGTGCGCCAGCTTGGAGGCTCGGGAATGCATACGCTTTCCCACCCCGGCAGCCAGGATGAGCACGGAGATTCCCGGAGGCTTCGGCTCCGGGAATGGAGAAGGCTTGATGGAGGTCTTGCGGGTAGCCATCGCTGAGGGGGTTAATCCCTCTCCGCGGAGATCAGATCGATGAAGGCGTCGTCATCGGAGAGCAAATCGAAATCCGGGTCGCTCTGGGCGTGGACCCGATTCTCGGGGTTTGTCTCGATGGCTTCCTTGAGCAGATTCAACGCCTGCTCCCGCTCTCCCTTGAGGGCCTGGGTGGCGGCGGTGGCGTAGAGAAATCGATCGTCCTTGGGGTTCATCTTCAGGGCCTTGTCCAGATGCTGCAGGGCCTCGTCGTACCTTTGACGATTGCTCTCCACGATACCCTGATAGTAATAGTCCTCAGCCTTCTTCAGCTGCGGCGACTTGTCCGATTGCTCACGCTCGCAGACACTGCGATAGATGCGGCAGCGGTCGGCCATTTCTTTCTCATCGGGATAGGTCTTGATGACCTCTCCGAAGGCGTCGGCCGCGCCCGTGTAGTCCTTCTTCCTCAGTAGACCAAGAGCGTGGTCATAATCTTTGACCGCCTGCTCGGCGTGGGCGGCGAGAGTGGAGACGGGACGGGAGGCTGCCTTCTTGCCCTTCTTGATCTCTTTTTTGGCCATGGCTGATTTGTCCTGTGGTCGAGCGTTTCGCCTGGATGTTTTCGGGAGGACAGGGCTATGATGACCCCTCTCGGCGAACCAGGCGGAGGCTTGAGTCATCGAGTTTATGAAGCGCGAAATCTTAGCAAAGTGAGCACTTAGTGTCAATGACTCCGGTTTACCTCGGCCTGGGGTCCAACCTGGGAGATCGCCGGATGGCGCTGCAGAGCGGCCTCCAGGAGCTCGCCGCCCGGGGGGTGTTCCCGAAACGGGTCTCCTCGCTGTATGACACAGATCCAGTTGGCTTTCTGGACCAGCCGAGCTTCCTGAATATGGCCGCCGAGGTCACCTGGGAGGGCTCTCCGGAGGAGCTTCTCAGACACTGCCTGGCGGCGGAGAAGGCCTTGGGCCGGGTCAGGCAGCACCAGGACGGGCCGCGCACTTTGGACATCGACGTGCTCCTGGTGGGCGACCTGATCCTGAAATCGGTGGGCCTCGAGATTCCGCACCCCCGCATGCATCTGCGTCGCTTTGTGCTGCAGCCTCTCGCGGAGATCACTCCGCACGCCGTCCATCCACTCATGCGGTTGAGCGTGAAGGAGTTATTGGAGAATTGCCGGGACGATGCAGGGGTGCGAAAAGTGGCCGAGCCCTTTACGGTTGAACCACCCGACCCCTCTGGATATAATCCGGCGGCTTCCCGGGGCAAAAACGGATGAAATTCAAGCACATCGCGGTGGAAGGTCCCATCGGCGTGGGAAAGACCTCGCTGGTGGATCTCCTGGCCCAGCGATTTGAAGCCCTCAAGGTGATGGAGCGAACGGAGAACCCATTCCTGGAGGAGTTCTATCGGGACAAGCCGGGTTCCGCGTTCCAGGCGCAGCTCTTCTTCCTGCTCAACCGGTATCAGCAACAGCGGGAGCTGACCCAGGGCAACCTGTTCAGCCAGGTGACTCTCTCCGACTACCTCTTCTCCAAGGACAAGATATTCGCCTACCTGAATCTGGATGACTCGGAATTGATGATCTATGAGAAACTCTACGCCCTCCTGGAGCAGAATATCCCCCGTCCGGACCTGGTTATCTATCTGCAGGCCTCGGACAAGGTGCTCCTCGAGCGAATTCGCCGCCGGAGCCGGGACTACGAAGTGGGAATCTCGGAGCGCTACGTCGCGGAGTTGAATCGGGCCTATAATTACTTCTTCTTTCACTACACGGCTACGCCGCTCCTGGTGATCGACACTTCCGACATCGATTTCGTGGAACGCGTAGACGACTTGAACGAGCTGGTCACCCAGATCGATCAGATGGAAAAGGGAGTCCAGTACTACATTCCGCTGGGAGCCGGAGACGGCCCGAGACGGAAACCCAAGTAGCTGGACACTTCCAAGCCATCTGCCGAGCCAACCGCCGCCGCGTTTCCCCCAACCCCTCCGGGGTGGGGAGAAAGGAGCGACCCATGAGCGGTCCCCGTCCCTGTCCGGTCTGCGTCCCCGATCTTCTCAAGATGAAGCAGCGCGGCGATAAAATCGCCATGCTCACCGCCTACGACTTTCCCACGGCGCGCCGGCTGGATGAAGCCGGTGCTGACATCCTCCTGGTGGGGGACAGCCTGGGCATGGTGGTCCTGGGATACGAGAGCACGCTGCCCGTCACCATGGACGACATGATCCACCACACCAAGGCGGTGGTTCGCGGAACGCAACGCGCTCTGGTCGTCGCCGACATGCCCTACCTTTCCTATCACCTCAGCCGGCGCGACACGGTGCACCACGCCGGCAGGTTCGTCCAGGAGGCGGGGGCCAAAGCGGTCAAGGTGGAGGGGGGCCGCAAGCGGGTGCGCGCCATCCGCGCCATCCGGGATGCGGAGATTCCGGTCATGGGCCACGTCGGACTGACCCCGCAATCGGTGCACGAATTCGGCGGCTTCAAGGTCCAGGGGAAGAGCGCGGCCGCGGCTCGCGCCATCCTCGAGGATGCCCTGGCGCTGGAGGAGGCAGGGGTCTTCTCGCTTGTGCTCGAGGGAATTCCCGCGGAGTTGGCAGGGATGATCACCGAGCGCCTTTCGGTGCCGACGATTGGCATTGGAGCCGGCCTGGCCTGTGACGGGCAGGTCCTGGTGACTCATGACCTGCTGGGCTTCACCGAAGGTCACGTGCCATCGTTTGCCCGCAAATACGCGGAAGTGGGAGTCACGGTGAGCGAAGCCTGCCGCCATTTTGTCGAGGACGTCCGGGGCGGCAGGTTTCCGTCGGATACGGAGTCGAGTCATCTGAAGGGCGAGGTGCTGGAAGAGGTTCGCGCGGGGATCGGCCCCGCGGCGAGGCGACAATGGCGATCGTGACGGATTCGCTGCCATCGCAGCGCAGCGGTGAGGCATCGATGGAAACAGCCACGAGCCCGGATCGGATGAGGGCCCTGGCGCGGCAAATGAGGGAGCGAGGGGAGCGCATCGGCTACGTCCCCACCATGGGGGCGCTGCACGAAGGTCACCTGAGCCTCATCCGACGCGCCAGGCAGCTGGCTACGAAAACCGTGGTGAGCCTGTTCGTCAATCCCGCCCAGTTCAGCCCGTCCGAGGATTTTCGGAGCTATCCCCGCAATCCGGAGCGCGACGCGGAGCTGGCGCGACTCGCCGGTGCCGATGTGCTGTACGCCCCCAGAGTCGGGGACGTCTATCCTCCCGGTTATCGCACCTACGTGGCGGTGGAGGGTTTCGGCACGACGCTGGAAGGGGCCAGCCGTCCGGGGCATTTTCGCGGCGTCGCCACCGTGGTGGTCAAGCTGCTCCATCGAGTCGCACCGCACGTCGCCCTGTTCGGTCAGAAAGACGCCCAGCAGGCCATTCTCATCAGAAAGATGGTGCGCGATCTGGAGATGGATCTCGAGATCGAGATTTGCCCCACCGTCCGGGAGGATGACGGACTGGCCATGAGCTCCCGCAATGTCTACCTCACGCCGGCACAGCGGCGCGCGGCGCCGGTGTTGTATCGGGCGCTGA
>Ga0065705_10000326_pt1 | contig 13917 bp, 12 predicted proteins | sample SwibulcommuniRL2_FD_59092 | JGI IMG/M metagenome (GOLD analysis project Ga0065705, IMG submission 59092) | Bulk soil microbial communities from switchgrass field near Rose Lake, East Lansing, Michigan, USA - RL2 Bulk Soil v2 (version 2) | ecosystem: Environmental > Terrestrial > Soil >...
CCTTCGAACGTTCGAATCTTTGAAAATTTGAATCACGATAAAAGATCTTCTCTTGAGAACTTGCCTGCAAGTATTTTTCCAGGTTTTGATTTATAATCTGAAATTCCAATACCAACGGCAATCATAGTTTCCTTATCTTTTGCATGTGGAGACAAAAATTCTGTCACAGCGTCGTCATAAAAAGTTGATCCTGAAGCACCAATTCCTTGACTATATGCAGACAGGTAGATCCTCCCTGCTATGATTCCAGATTCAAATTGGCATAGCCTGTAGCCTCTATTTCCTAGCGTTTCCAGTATTAATTTTAGATCGGACATCATGTAAAAAACAGCACTGGCATCACTAAACAGAGGTTGTTCTAGACATAGATATCCTGATGTATTTCTGTGAACGTTTGAATTTAAGAGATTAATTGAATTATCTTTTCGATTAAAAAAATATGCTCCGCTTTGCAAATTAGCTACTTCATTTGCGATAAAGTAAATATCAATCATAGATTTTTTGTCAAAAAAGTCTGAATCAATACGCTTAGTTAAGCTATAAAGAATATTTGAAAACTGTTCAAATGCAATTGGCTGCCTCGAGAATTTTCTAGTAGATCCCCTTGAAAGTATGACATTGGATAGCGATTGTGAAATTATGGGTCTAGGATCTATTTGCTTTGATTCCATGCTACCAGCTTTTTCTGGTTCATGAAATTCGATCATTGGTACAGAATCTGCCCACCTACGTACCTCTTCGCTTGAATTCAACGATGATGCATTATGTAATTCCCAGATCTGGGGATATTCAATTTCTTTGTTCTTTGAAAGTGGAACAATATCCGGAACAAATCTAGACGGATATTCCGTTTTCTTGGGCTTTTCTTGTGAACATCCAATTCCAATTGGTGCCAAAACTACCGATGCTTCTTTTCCTTCATCAAGACATAACATATTATTTACAACTTTGTCAACAAATCCAAGTATCAATTTGGTATCCAATCCGAACGACATTGCAGTTGCAATCAAATTCGCAGTAATCACACCAGAATCCCAAAACCAATGTCTATACGAACGGGCCTGATATTTCCAAGCGTTTCTCCATGCAATGGAGGTTAGAATTATAGTAAAAGGTGAATTCTTTATTTGATCGTTATCTCCCGCAGCCTCTGCCAATAATAATCTGTAGTCCCCTTCTCTCAAATTTGTTAGGGTGAACTGGCCGGGACAGAAATGATAGATACCTGCTCGCAAACCGTTAATGTTTGTGGACACTATATAGACTTCAATTGGGTATAAGGCGCCAGTTGCAGGAGCAGCACGCATTAAATATTTACCATGAGGAAACTTGATTTGTCTTGTAATTCCTGATGAAAAAAAAAGTAACGATGACAACAATTTAATATCTATATCTGTATTGGCGCTAACTGAACGAGAAACTTGAACCGTATCTATCATGGTAACAACATTTTGGTCAGGAGTGGGAAAATCTACTGGGAGAGCCATTGATGGAATCTTTGAATAAAATTTAAATGCTTTTGGCTTATTATCCCAATCAAGGTAATGGCTAGATGATCTAATGCTAAATTCAGAATGCTTGGTTTCTTCATGATATTTTAGTGTGTATTTAATATCTTCGTTCATATGCTTCTCTTCTAAATTATAGAATTTGTGTTATAAGAATTGATCTTGCTTCCTTGGAGTTGTGAAATTGACTGGTTTGACGAGTGTGAACTATCAGTTGACATAATTATCATTTACTAATCAAAGAATCTATTTCTAAATGAGACCAGTGTAGTCAATATNGATATCTAAAGCATGACAAAATTTAAATAGTTTCCATTGAAGTAATTTTTAATGACTCTCTCAATAAACTGTAAAGACGCAGGCGATCCGGTTTGTACCCATACTATGTACGGAAATACTGAAGAAGAATTACTTCAGAACGCTAAAGAACATGGAATTAAGGTCCATGGTTACACTGAAGAACAATGGAACGAAGAAATTTCAAAGAAGCTGGAGCATTTTAGAAAAGTAATAAAGAAAACTTAGCTTTACATGCCCTTCATATTGTAGTGCCCAATAAAATGCAAGGTTTTTTGTGCACGATTTTGACTTGGACGTAAAAGTGTAAATTGGTATACTTGCTTGTACTCTTATTTAGTAAAATTATGATATCTCTTATTTAATATAAAATCAATTTCGTTACAATTGACCTTAATTATTGGTGATTAAGAAACTAGAAATCGAAAGAATTAATATTAGTCTAGTATCCAAATGAAAACTAAAAATGTCCGAAGAGGGAATTGCAACTCAATTACTGCAGGAAAGTATTGGAAAAAATGTGCTTGTGAAACTAAAGGGAAGAAGATCAGTAAGGGGAAAAATTAAGGGATTTGACAAACAGATGAATATCGTAATAACCGAAGCTACAGAAATTATAGAACAACAAGGCAATAATAATAACAACTCGGAAAAAAAAAGAGCAAGAACAAGAGTCGCAAGTAGGCGATGTGCTGATACGGGGCGATAATGTAATTACAATAGCAGTTTTATAAGATATAGATTTTTTCTAACCAGTTTTTAAGTTTCTATATGATATGTAGAAAATAGAATAATCGATTAAGATTTTCTTGTATATTATGTTCATCGAATGGTAACAAGTAACAAGATAATCTTCTCATATCTANGGGCTAAACTTCTANNTNAAAATTTTTATTGCGTTGGTGAATTCTGAATTATCTAATGGTGCCACCTTGGCCAGCTCTATATTTTCTTTGACATGTTGAAGCTTCTTTTGTCCAATTAATGGAGCAAGTATGTTTGGAGTGGATCTGGTTATTTGAATTATTTTTAATAATTGATTATTGTAACCCAAGTAATCGGGTATTTTTGCACTAAACAATTTAGCTTGTAATAGCGGAACACTCGTAAAAACTCCAATTTTTAGTCTATTACATGCCTCGAGAATAGTAAGTTCAGTATCTCCACCAACAGATTGATTCTTCAGTAAATATGCTTCTGTATAGGCTAGATTGTATGGTAGTTGTATAAACCGAAATCCATGATCTTCTCCTCCTACGTCTTCTGCTATTCTTACCATATCTTCCAAAGAGAGATATCCTGTTTCATTTTGGGGCAATCTAAAACATGTCCACGTTGCCATTCCGTAATATCTAATTTTGTTCTTCGATCTATACTCTTCATAAACTTGAAAAACCCTTCGTATCATTTCATCAAAATTACTCCTTGTGATGTCTTCGACCCAGCTTTCATAAGCATTATGAACATACACAAGATCGATAGTATCAAGTTGCATGTTTGTTAGTGACTTGTCAATACATTTACGAATATAATTGGGATTTAATACATTATATCCAGAGCTGATGTCTTTGGAGTCTATTATTCCTTGTGAAATGAACATTTTATGCATATATTCAAGTACATCTATTGTTGGATAATCACCATCATTGGTAATGTATCCGTTTTTTGTTGATATAAATACTTGATCGCGCGAAACTACATCGTCGTTAATTAGTTTTTTCATTGCATTTCCTATATTTTTTTCTGATTTCATGGAACGATAATTTATGGCAGTATCGATTATGTTCATTGCCCCGGACTTTACGCATTCATAAATCGCGTTCTCCATATCGCGATCATCTTCTGCCGTAATTTGCCCCAAATAGGTTCCCATACCTAAACTTGAGAAATTTAGGTTATCAAAAGAACGGAAGTGTGAATTTGCTATGCCATTTTTTATAGCATTTTCCTTAAATTTCCATGTGCCCTCCGGAGTAGCAAAGCCACGTATAGATCTATATTCACTAACCAATGACTTGGACGTACTAAAATCCATTTTATATTTTATGTGAATTGCTCAGTAAAAGTAATAATTGCGAATATCTCTACAAAAGAAAATTGATACAATCTCATGATTCTACCGCCAAAATAGGCTGTGTAAATGTGAGTATTGTTACTCGTAATGGTTTTTAATACCTCACGGAAAAGAGAGTAATATCAAGATCATCGTCTACAATAATAACAATTCTGTTGTTAAGGGTATTTCAATATCGCCTTCTCAAGTTACTAACCATCTGATTAGGTTAAAAAATAATAATTTTTGTTTATAATTTTTACGTGCTTTGTTGCATCCACAACATAAAATAGTATATGGCGACTGGCGGGGACCGAAATGTCAAATTNTGATGGTCCCACCAGTCTATGTCTACGTTATTCTCATTAAACCAAAAAATATAAAAAAAATTTAAACCGGTGGACTGGTACCAATGTCCAGAGTGTCTCCACCGGCTAATGACAATTTTAAGTGCTAAGCCTAATCAGAGACCATAAGATGTATAAGAATATGGCTTGCCTAAGTTTAGGTGCAGCTCACTGAAATTAGATACTTGATTAGAAGTTTTAAATAAAAATTAGGTATGTAATCGTATGCCTATCATGAATTCATTGTTACGATAGTCAATCTGGTTGATTGGTTCTTGTCTTTAACCGGATAGGCACACCAATCAATTTACCATAAAAATAGAAAAAAGTAAATAACTTGTACGACGTTACCAGATAAATATTAATACATATTTGTGAACAACTTAACTCATAACAATGTCTAAAATCAATAAGGACCATTTTGAAAATCTCTCAAAGGAAATATTGAAAATCAATTCTTCATTAAGGTGGATTGCCATAGCCGACTCTAATGGCACTTTGCTCAATATCGCAAGAAGAGATGGTCTTGAGCCCTTAATGACCCGGCAAGAAAATCAGGAATATACCCTAAATGCAATAAGTAGACATAAATCGAGGTTGAAATTTGAGGACAAACTAGGTAGACTTGTATATTCTTTGGGTAAATATGAAAAACTCGTAAGGATTGTTACTCCTATAGATAACAAATATTATATTCTACTTACAGTTGATGTTGAAGAGCCTCACATTGATTCCCTTATGAGAGAACAAATAATTCCAATGATAAAAGACAATATTCAATATTTTGAATAGCTTAAACTACTTGTGAATATAAATAAGTTTCAAGCCGCTTGTACGTTTTATTAGTAATATCATCTTATTACATTTTTTCGATTATTATCAGAAATCCTAATAGGAATTATAGAGTTTTAAAGAGTATTAGTCCTATTTTTCTTATGGCTAACGAAGATCAAATTGAAAATGGCAAGAAGATAATCGACTCAGAAATCACAAAAGTTATCTTGAATTCTTCCTTAATAGAATCTGGTGGATGTGCATCATGCCACGTATTGTTCAAACTCGTTGATGCCCTGTCATTGAACGAATCTGATGCTGGAGATTTATTATCCCAAGTATTGTATGAAAATCCAGAATTAAATGAAAAATTTATTGAAATGATAGAAAAAATTCACATGAAGGAAAGACTTATGGGAGTTCAATTTTCGATTAAGAGCAGGGAAGCGAAGGACAGATACATCGACGCAAACATCAAAAATGTTATATCCGAATTATCCATCGATATCAAGAACTATGGGCTAGAATTAGTCGTGAGGAAATTGTTATTGTCATTAATTTCCGTACAGCTAGCTCAAAATATTGGCGTAGACCATCATGCAGCGACCGAGGAGCTCTACTACTAGAAAAAGAGCGAAAACACTAATGAGGTTGTGAATGAATTCATCAGCAAGTTATCAGCAAGATATTTAAAATAAACTACGGTAGTTATTCATAAAGGATTCATATCTTAATTTAATGCTGTTCGAGTTTTCTTTTGACAAACGGAGTATCAATTAGCTGAAAATATCCTAAAAGTCAAAAACATAATAAATAGTTTCTATTTTCTCAATCTATGGATTATTCAAAGCTATGTGAATCTATATTCAACTTGAACGACGATGTAAGATACGTAGCAGTCATCGATGATGCAGGATTACCTATTGCTGGAGGGATGAGAGGCGGCATAAATTCTATTATGGATGAAAACAATGAAGAGTTATACCTAACGCATACAGCATTGCGTAAATCTATGAGAGAAAGATTTGACAGTACTATGGGCAGATCAAGGTTTGCCTACGTCGAGAGAGAAAAGATATCGATTCTGACATTTTACATGAATAAGTATATCTTACTTGTTACAATGGAACCAAATATTAATTCACATACTTCAATTGACATAGCAGAAGACATATTGGAAATGATAAATGGAAAGAGACAGTAATCTATCTTGGTACCTATCACAATACGGCATTTTCTTGTCCCAAAGTTTATTTCAGTAATTTTTAATTGTTTAATTTAGATACCAGTTTTTCCATAATAATCCTTGTATTAGATTTATTTGGAACTGTGGTTTTTGCCGCAACGGGTGCACTCAGAGCGATAGAACACAAGTACGATATTGTGGGAATAATAATTCTTGCAACTGTAACGGGGATATTTGGTGGAGTAATGCGAGATACTATATTGGGTATTTTCCCTCCGAATAATTTTTCAGATACTATTCATATTGTTATGACTACAATAACTGCAATTATCATTTTTCTTCTTTATCATAGAACAAAAAAATATGAAAACTTGTTCAATATCTTTGACGCTGTAGGACTGGGTGTATTTACTTTTACAGGTGCTTCCATTGCTTACTCTCTGTTTAGTTCAAACATGGTATTAATCGTTATTTCAGGTCTGATAACAGCTTTTTGGAGGAGGAATTCTAAGAGACGTATTTGTAAGAGAACCTCCGATTGTTTTCACCAAAGAAGTGTATGCGGTAGCCAGCTTCATAGGCGTTATTATATTCCTTATATTAGTAAACATAAAACTGCAATTTGAATATACAGCTATTGCTGTAATTCTAGCTACTACAGGTGTCAGATTAATATCCATAAAATTACACTGGAATTTACCAAAGGTAAAGACATAAATTAATTTTAACAATCTTTCTATCTATAAAATTCAAAATAGTTCTAAAGGACGACATGACCATGAATAGTTTAGAATTTCTTTATGCTATAAGTTACTAATTACTCATATTTTTATCAAAATTTTGCCCAGTTGCTGTCTACTTTCTAACATGGTATGAGCTTTCTGTACTTCAGATAATTCATATACAGAATCAACTCTTGGCAAGATCTTTTTCTTACTGACAAATTTAATTAATTCTAACAACTCTGATTTTGAGCCTATTAAAATGCCAAATAATTGGATTTGCTTTGAATAAAAAGTTCTGATTTGAAAATTTGCAATATTTCCNGATGTGGTACCACATAATGCAATTTTCCCACCCTTTCGAACACAGTTAATACTCGTGGCAATTGTCTTCTGACCTGCATTATCTACAACACCATCCACTCCTAATCCACCCGTTATTTTTTCTACTTCTAGTGCTACTTCTTTTTTCTCTCGATTTATTACATTATCAGATCCAAGACTGCGTGCGAAGTTGAATTTAGAATCATCTGACACACTAGTTATGATTTTTATCCCTAATGCTTTTGCAATTTGGATCACAGCCATACCAAGACCTCCTGTGGCACCNTATACTAATAGAGTATCATCTTTTTTTAGTTGTANTTTTTTAAAAATATTCCACGCAGTCAAATATGAAATTGAGAGTGTAGCAGCTTGCTCATCACTTATTTCATCAGATATGGGCACGATATTTGTTTTGGGAACAACCACATATTCGGCATAACCACCATTATAATTACTTAAACCTCCAATTATTGAAAAATCTCTACAAATCGTTTCATTCCCACTCCTACAATGATTACAATGATTACAGCTTATTCCAGGATATACGAGAACCCTTGTTCCTCTAGGAAACTGGTCATAATCTCCCTCCAATGATCCTACAATATCGCTTCCGCAAATATGAGGAAAGGTGATAGACATACCTGGAATCCCAATCCTTGTCCAAATATCAAGATGATTTAGGCCACAGTATTTTATCTTAATTAGACTCTCCGAGGAAGTTGGTACTGGAGTAGGAAAATCTTTCACATATTTTAAAACCTCGACAGGACCATGACCATATATGGGAACAGCTTTCATAAAAATACCTTACACCTAAGTTAATCTTGGATATTGTGCATTTCCTTTAGATCATCTTTGAATTGAGATAATTCTTTCGGAATCTCAGTTTTTATAGGATCCCTTAGTGAATATCGCTTACCATCTTCATTTATAGATTCTCTTTTTTTAGTCCAAATTAGTGAATTAAAATCGATAATAGCTTTGGTATATTTGAGCATATCTTCATAGTCATTATTCTCAATAGGTAACCTCTTTANATGAATACTTTCTTCATAATATACCGTCCACAATTTATCTGTGATAAAGGGACATATAGGAGCTAAAAGTAACAATATAACTGAAAAACACTTATGGAGAGCATATAATGCTGAATTTCTACTATTCGGATCTTTATCATTATATGCACGTGACTTTACCAATTCAAGGTAATGAGATGCGAATATATTCCAAGTGAATTCTCTTATGTGTGAAGCAGGAATGAAGAAATTATATTCCCTATAACCTTTTATACATTCAGTTACTAAATTTGATAATTCCGCTATGATCCATTTATCNGAAGGTAATAAATCGGATTCATATGAAGGNATGAATTCAAAGGAAGACACAAACCTTCCTATATTCCATAGTTTGGTCAAAAATTTCTGTGCTTCTACTATCTTTTGCTCCGAGCATCTAAAGTCTTGGCCATGGTTTGCTTCCGTTGCAGACCAAAATCTNAAAGTATCTGCTCCATGCTTAGTTATTATCGGAAAAGGATCAATTACATTCCCCTTACTCTTACTCATCTTTTCTCCATACTCATCAACACCATATCCCATAATCCAGACTTCACTCCAAGCAAGATTCTCTGTTAATTGATAACATCGTAACATTGTGTAGTAAAGCCATGTTCTTACAATGTCTTTAGCTTGTGGTCTTATTTGCGTCGGAAATGTTTTTACAAAAAAATCATCATCCCTGTTATATTTTGTTACAAATAAAGGTGATATGCTGGAATCCATCCAAGTATCAAAAGTCCTTTCATCTCCAGTAAATTTGTCGAATCCACATTTAATACATTTATCAATGGGTGCTTTATCTTTCCACGGTCTATAATATTTTCCAGGTTCAGGCAATATCGGTTCCTTACAATTATCACAATACCAAATTGGAATTTCGGTTCCGTAAAATCTCCTCCTGGATATGGGCCAATCTATCGCAACAGAATCTAACCAATTGAATAATATTTGCCTGTGCGCCTCCGGATAAAACTTCAGAGAAGATGAAAATTCTCTAAGTTTAGGAAGAAATTCAAGTTGCTTTATGTAATAATCCTGCATTGGGACTATTTCTACTGGAGATTTACTTCTTTCGCATATTGGTATTCTATGGAGGATTGTTTCTTCCTTTTCGACATAATCGTTATTTTTCAAATCTTCAATAATTGTTTTTCTGGCATTATCTATACTTAAGTTAGCATAATTTCCTCCATTTTCACTAATCTTACCATATTGGTTAACTGAGACAATTTCCTTTAATCCCAACTCTCTAAATAGTTGTACATCATTAAGATCTCCGTAGCTGCAAACCATTACGGCTCCCGATCCAAAATCTGATTTCGCAGAATGATGCGGTAAAATCTTTACTTCTCTATTAAATATTGGAAGGATAGCCTCATTATTATGGAAATTCTCATATCTGGTATCGTTAGGGTTTACTATAATGCACTGGCAGGCAAAAATTAATTCAGGTCGAGTTGTAGCAACAATAAGATAACCGTTTTCATTTTTTAATTTAAACTTCAAATATACAAGAGTCGTTTTTTTTTCTTCATAAGTTATTTCTGCATCGGCGATTGTAGTTCCGCAACTCGGACAATAATTGTTAGGCCTATTGGAGGAATAAACAAGTCCCTTTTTCCATAGATAGATGAATGTACTTTGAGTTAATGCACGATATTCATTTGAATCCGTCCTGTAATACTCTTCAAAATTTGCACTCAGACCGATACTTTTCATAATTTGGATCATTTCTTTTTCAAGATCATCAAGTGATGTTTTACAAAGATTAAGGAATTCTTCCCTGTCGGTCTGTCGCATCCGGATCTTGTGTTTTTTTTCAGTGTAAATCTCTACAGGAAGTCCATTTCTGTCTATGCCTATTGGAAAAAATACATTATATCCGAGCATTCTAGCTGTACGCGCTATCATGTCGATTTGTGCATAATGTGCAGCAGCTCCTATGTGCCATGGTCGTCCGGATGGATAAGGAGGAGGAGTGTCAATAACAAAATTATTCTTATCAGATACCTTGAATTCATAGATTCTTTCTTCATTCCATTTTTTAGATATTACATTTTCAATATTCGAATTCCATATTTTTTCGTCAATTTTTTGTTGCATGTTTAGGTTAGAACTAATCCACTAGTAGGGTTCTATTTAAGTTCATGCTTCAAAAAGATTGGTTCGAAATAAATGTGAACTTGCATTCAAAAGAAAGGAATTAGTAGTGTCAAAGGAAAAAATTTCTTTTCATTTTATATTCGCGAGAATATGGGCGCCCTTATTTACACCCTCATAAATATAAACGCCCAGCGCCTCTATATTTGGGGGCATTTTTGATGACAACAATTTTATTATTATCGAAGAAAGATTTTCGACCGTCGCTTCTCCAGGCATAAGAAAGGTTGTATCCTTGGGAAGCTGTAGATTAAAAAATCCACGAGGACCATCAAACGAGATGTAGTAATGTATGCTATCTTCTTTGTAAACGTATTCCTTGTTGATAAAAAACTTGTGATCCAGTATTGAAAGGGTGTCTTTGATAATCTTTTTTGCTTCACTAAAATCAATTACAAGGTTGTTTACCATTTTTCCGATTATCTCTACCATTACAGTGGAAGTGTGTCCATGTAGAATCGAACATTTTTCAACTAGAGGCAAAATATGAGCATAGTCAAATGCCAATGACGAATCCTCCAAAAAAATAGATCCTATCTGGTCCTTCTCAGAATCAATAAATGATATAGTTTCAAAATCGTCTGATTTGACACCAAATTTTGATTTACCGATAGCTATGATATCAAGATCGGGATTATTCTTTTTTATTTCATCGAATTTATCCAGATCTTTCTCGGAGTCTAAAATCTCAATGAATTTGTTTTCAACCTTAAAATCAACTGGTACTTCTCTACCATTTGATAGTTTTATCAAAAAGTTGTATTGATAGTCTTGCTCTAAAAATGAAAGTAATTTTGAGAAGGATAACTCCGTCTTACTCCTCAGCAAATTTCCCTTTCTATCAATATATTTGAGGTCTTCATCCAGAATTATTTTCTTCATTAATTTTATTTCAAAGAACCCAGATATATACGAGTTGCTTTTTAGTCAAATTCTAATTTTCAATATTTTCAAAAATAGTTCAATAAACGGTTACAAAGATTATGTTCATGCAATTTAATCGATTTCTGAATATCATATTACTGATTGTTTATTATTATCAGAATCACGCCAAGAAGGAAAGTTTGCTATCTAATTAGACATAAATAATGGATATTCTTAAAGACAGTCCCTAAACAAGAACTATAGTCTTTTCATTTAACTAAGAGTAAGACCTTAAATTAATGTATCTTATGTTCTTAAGATTGGAAACTAATTTAGAAATTTAAAGTCCAGGAATAGGAATATTCTTAATTGGCATTATTTGTATTCTTAGCTAGGTCAACCGAATAAATAGATTATATTTATTTTATCCCAGTTGAATATTCTCCAAATATTTGAACTGGTACATTTTTTCCAATGTAGGGAATGATTTTAGAATTGTATAGAAATCTCCCACCTATGGCTATTCCATTGGGTTCAGCCAATGAATTTATTTTCGCACAAAGATTAACGGTAGGGCCAAATAGGTCGCATGTTCTAGAAGAGTTAGATGTGCCATTTCCACTTTACCAAAATCAATACTGATTCGATATTTTATGTGAGGGAGTAGTTCCTCATCCATTTTTGTATTGGAAAAATTACAATTAATTAGATACTTTCATTTCTATAGTTTATAGTTACAAGCTTAACTCTTAAAAGGTGTGAAGAGCCTAGACTTGGTGCATCATAATGATAAGACATAAATGAATTTATTCTTAGTTATACTGCATTGTATAATTCCGACCTGATAGATGCATTATTTGCGACAGTAGCAGAAAATTTAGAAGGGATCAATAAAATTGGTATCGCCTTTTCGGGAGGGATAGATAGTACATTACTAGCAATGATCTGCAAGAATATGAATATCGATACAACTTTACTCACTGTCGGTTTTCCTGGCTCTAAAGATATAGAACACTCAAAATCAGTTTCGTACAAGATTAAAATGAATCACAAGATTTTGGAGATTGAAAAAAATGATTTTACTAAATTTTCAATGCAAATAAGGAATGAAATAATTTGCAAAAATCTATCTCATATAGAAAACTGTATTGCCTTCAGTTACATAGCTCAATTGGCACACAGTTGTGGTCTGGATGTAGTACTTACAGCTAACGGGTTTGATGAACTGTTTTGTGGATATAATAATTTTCGATTCATTTTTAATCAAGGATATGATACTATTAACAGAACTATTGAATCAAAGATTCTAAATGAATTGGAACTTACAAATGAAATAAGACAAGTTGTACAAAAATATGATATCCGTATTTTACAACCATTTCTTTCAAAAGAATTTATTTCAATCGCAATGAAATTTCCAATTCATAATAAAATAATGAGCNATGATGACTTTTTGAGAAAACACATCATAAGAAAGATTGCGTTATCTTTTGATATACCTCCAGAAGTAATAATTAGAAGAAAAAAAGCATTTCAGTACGGCTCGCTAATCCATAGATATTATAAAAAAATAGATTAGTGCAATTTGTAATTTCGACATATTACTTTGGCTTTTTTTATGACGTTGTCTATTATTTTAGTCGAGGCTGCAAGATGATTATTGGGATTAAATATCTTTTTTANTTCATTCATGTTTAAATTTGATCCAATAGATGGGTCCTGTATTATTGCTTCTTTAAAATTCTTATCATCGGCAAGAGTTTGAAACGCCACCCGCTGTATGTTATCATATGCCTTCATTCTAGGAATTCCTTTCTTAACCAATGCATCAAGAATAAATTCTGCATAAATTCTTCCCTTTGTCTTGTTGATATTATCTAGAATTTTTTGCCTGTTTACGGTTAAGCCTTCAATTACCTTTATCATACTGTTCATCATTTCATCCAAAAGTATGACCCCCATTGGAATAGTGAATCTTTCGTTCGCAGAATTTGATAGGTCTCTTTCATGCCATAGNGAAACATTTTCTTGAGCAACATTCGAAAAGGAACGAAGTATTCTTGCAAGTGATGATACCCTTTCACTCTTAATGGGNTTCCTCTTGACTGGAACTGCACTACTTCCCAACTGACCTTTCTTAAAGGGTTCCTCAACTTCACCTATTTCAGTTCTCTGTAAATTTCTTATTTCTATCGCGATTTTATCCAAGGTACATCCTATTAACGAAATAATAAATTGAACTTCAGCTAATCTTTCTCTCGGTATTACTTGTGTTGCAGCTTCTACAGAATAAAGTCCGAGTGACTTGGCGACATCCTTTTGAATCGTCAATGCCCTAAATCCCATTAATGATCCTGTTCCAACCACACCCAAAGTTTTACATAGTAGAAATCTCTTTTTTCCTTCTTCGATTCTTTCAATATGGAGTGAAAGTTCATTTGCCCATACTGCAAATTTTAATCCAAATGATATTATACTTGCATGCTGTCCATGGGTTCTTCCTACTGATGGTAACGTCGAGTATCTTTTTGCCTTATTCAGCATTAACGAAATCAATTTTGAAATTTTCGGCTCAATTATCTCAAATGCATCTTTTAATTGCATCGAAGTGGATGTATCTA
>Ga0065705_10002552_pt1 | contig 13901 bp, 11 predicted proteins | sample SwibulcommuniRL2_FD_59092 | JGI IMG/M metagenome (GOLD analysis project Ga0065705, IMG submission 59092) | Bulk soil microbial communities from switchgrass field near Rose Lake, East Lansing, Michigan, USA - RL2 Bulk Soil v2 (version 2) | ecosystem: Environmental > Terrestrial > Soil >...
GGAGGACCGATCGCTCCAGGAACGATGCATCTGGTTTGGATCGGCAGGCCCGCCGATGCTTCCCGGCCCTTACAACAACAACGTTCAGCTCCTTCAGACCCCAGACCATGTCGCGATCGTCAACGAGATGATTCACGACGTTCGCATCGTGCCAATGAACGGGCAACCGCGTGTGGGGCACGAGATACCTCGCTGGATGGGCGACGCGCGCGGCCACTGGGAGGGCAACACGCTGGTCATCGAGACCGTCAATTTCACCGACGAGAGGACCTTCCGCGGCGCCGGCGAGAACCTGCAGCTGGTGGAGCGTTTCACGCGCGTCGATCGAGACACGATTGACTATCAATTCACCGTCACGGATCCGAGGACGTGGGCCAGACCCTGGACGGCGGGGTTTCCCCTGACACGGAGCCAGGAGCCGCTATACGAGTACGCGTGTCATGAGGGGAATTCCGAAAGCATGATCGGCACGCTCAAAGGGGCGCGGGTCGAAGAAGCCGCCGCGAAGCCGAAGTAACTTTACATTCCACTGCTCACTCTCCACGACGAAGGGATGGGATAGCACCCACAGTACCCGCGCGTGTTTCATCGCGTATCGCGTGAATGCGTTTGCACGCTCGTGTAACGAATATCGACAGCATCCCATCGGCAGACGTCAACGACACTGACACACCCTGCAATCGTCTTTGCCCCCTCCCCCTCACCGATCTTCTGGCGCGCGTGACTTTGTATTGAGGCTCGATGTCCATGAAACGGGCGTTTGACATCGTCGTGCCTCGGCCGCGTTGCTAATGTCCGCGCCAGTCACGACACAAAGCATCGCTCGGCTCGCTTATTGCTTTTACATACAGGGAGGCCTTCATGTATTCATTTCTGTCCGATAATCCTTCAGCGCGAATCAAGATAGCCGTACTGGCGGTCTCACTTCTGTCTGCTGTCGCCTGCGGCTCTTCGTCACCCACCGGCTCGAAGGGGTGCCAGGTGATCACCGGCAACACCACGACGTCGTTCCCGGCCGCCGGCGGCACCGGAACCATGTCCATCAGTGCGACGAGCAGCTGCACATGGGGCGCGAACAGCAACGCCGCCTTCCTCACGGTCACGCAAGGTGCCACGGGCGCAGGCAATGGCACGGTGGCATTCTCTGTGGCGGCCAACACCGGCGCGGCGCGCACGGCGGCACTGACGATCACCGATACCAACGACGCCTACGCCGACACCGTCGTGACGATTACGCAGAGCGCACAGTAATCGCTATTTCAACGCGAGAACCAGGCCTGTTCCGAAAGCATGATCGGCACGCTCAAAGGGGCGCGGCTCGAAGAAGCCGCCGAGAAGCCGAAGTAACTTGCCGTTCCACTGTTCACTCTCCACGAAGGCGGACCTCCCAAATCGACCTTCGCACCAGTGCTGGCGCGTCAACCTGAGTGGATCCTTGGCGAGCGGCGTAGAATAGCGGCAACGAAGTCATGGATCCCGTCCGCTGGTCGGAGATCGAGCGCCTGGTTCACTCGGCGTTGGCGCGCCCGGTCGCGGAGCGCGCCGCGTATGTGGCCGAGGCGTGCGGCAGCGACGATGCGCTCCGGCACGAGGTGGAGACACTGCTCGCGTCGGAGTCCATGGTCGAGGGGTATCTCTCGGCGCCCGTGCTCGATAAAGTGGCGCAGATGATCAGCGACTCGCCGGACTCCGTGCTGATCGGCCGACGACTTGGCGTTTATCAAATGCTGGAGCGAATCGGGGCCGGTGGGATGGGCGAAGTCTATCGCGCGCGGGACTCGAAGCTTGGTCGTGAGGTGGCGATCAAGATCCTGCCAAGGCTCTTCATCAGCGATCCCGATCGGCTGGCGCGGTTCGGGCGCGAAGCGCGCGTGCTCGCGTCCCTCAATCATCCCCACATCGGCGCGATCTACGGACTTGAAGAGGCGGACGGCATCCGCGCGCTCGTGTTGGAACTGGTCGAGGGCGAAACGCTGTCCGACCGCATCGCACGCGGGCCCATTCCTACAGGCGATTTCCTGACCATCGCGCGACAAATCGCGGATGCGCTTGACGCCGCACATGAAAAGGGGATCATTCACCGCGATCTCAAACCGGCCAACATCAAGATCACGCCGGACGGCAGCGTCAAGGTGCTGGACTTCGGACTCGCGAAGGCTACGGCGGGTGACGGAGCGACACCCGACCTCACGCAGTCGCTAGCAGTGACGGCGAGTGGTACGCGCGAGGGCCACGTGCTCGGTACTCCCGCGTACATGAGCCCTGAGCAGGCCCGTGGGAAGCCGGTCGATAAGCGGACCGACATCTGGGCGTTCGGTTGCGTCATCTACGAGATGCTGACTGGCTGTTCCCCCTTCGCGCGTGAGAGCATATCGGACACAATCGCAGCGATCCTCGAACGCGAACCTGATTGGGACGCGCTGCCAGCAGGTACACCCACCGCCGTCCGCCGGTTGTTGCACCGATGTCTAGACAAGGAATTGACGCGCCGTTTGCGTGATATTGGCGATGCACGAATGGAGTTTGACGATGCGTCGTGTTCTCAAGGATCACCAATTTCGACAACGGCTCAAATCTCTTCACACCGGCCCCCTGCGTTCTGGTTCGTGGCTGTTTCAGCCGTTCTCTCGGCTCTCATAGCAGCGTTTGCCGCCTGGAACTTGAAACCTGCTCCAGCACCCGCGCCTGGGTCGCAGGCGCGGTTCGTGCTGCCAATGCCTAATGACGTCGGGCTTCTCATGGACAGGTATGGCTCCGACGTGACGGTCTCACCCGACGGCAAATATGTTGCCTTTGTCGGGAGACGAGCGTCCACCGCGCAGCTCTACTTGCGAAGGATCGCGGATAAAGAGACGACAGTGCTGACCGATACCGATGGCGCCCAACAACCGTTCTTTTCTCCAGATAGTCGGTGGTTGGCATTCTTTGCCGACGGCAAGTTGAAGAAAGTGCCCATCACTGGCGGCGTTCCCGAGGTCATGGGTGATGCGCCGGGATCGCGCGGAGGATTTTGGAGCGAGAACGGGACTATCGTCTTTGCCCCTCTATCGCGCGGTAGCGGCATCCTTCAAGTCTCGGCCGACGCCGACGGAGTCGCGCCGAAACACATCACCACGCTAGACGCCAACAGAGGAGAAACGAGCCACCGGTTACCCGAGCTGTTGCCGGACGGCAACGCTATTCTGTTTGTCGCCTATGGCGACACGTACGATCACGTGTCAATTGTGGCGCAATCGCTGAAGACAGGTGAGCGGAAGGTTTTGATAGACGAAGCCAGCCAGCCACACTTCGCGTCCACGGGCCACTTGCTCTATGTGCAGCCCAAACGGCCGGGCACGATTATGGCGGTAGCCTTTGACCCGGAGAACCTCAGGGTCATGGGAACCCCGGTGCCCGTCGTCGAGGGAGTGCTGACCATCAGAGGTGACTACGCACATTGGAGCTTTTCCCGCTCGGGAATGTTGGTTTACGCGGCGGGGGGATTCAAGGAACCGGAGAACGACTTGGTCTTCGTCGATCGCAAGGGGAATGCGGAAGCTGTCGGGACCCCTGCTCAGCGGCCGTATGCCTTCCCTCGGCTGTCGCCGGATGGCAAACGAGTCGTGGTCGCGCAGTTGAGGATTCAGAATACCTTGTGGTTGTACGATCTGGCGGGTGGCTCGTTCAATCGTGTGACTCACGAGGGAAACGCGTTTTGGCCCGTGTGGACTCCCGATGGGAAGAGAATCACGTATGCGTCCAACCGGGCCGGACCCTGGCGTCTGTTCTGGAAGCCGTTCGATGGGAGTGAGAAAGAACAGATGCTCGCGGAGCCGGGCACAGGCAGCGCTCAGATACCCTATTCATGGTCAGCAGACGGAAAGGTTCTGCTGTATGCGGACGATACGCCCAAGACCAGCAAGGATGTATGGGCGTTGCGAAAAGAGGATGGCCATCGGCAGGCTCTCCTTCAAACGTCAGCCTCGGAGGTGGATGCTCGCATCTCTCCCGATGGCCGCTGGATGGCGTACGCCTCTGACGAGTCGGGGCGCTACGAGGTTTGGGTACAGTCCGTTCCAGGCTCGGGCGGCAAGTGGCAGATTTCCACCGAGGGCGGAAGAGAACCAGTCTGGGCACATAGCGGGCGAGAGATTTTCTATCGCAGTGGAGACAAGATGATGTCGGCAGCGGTGACGACGAAGCCCACTTTCCAGCCAGGCACGTCTCGGCTCCTCTTCCAGGGACCCTATGTGGGGACCGGCACCCATTCAGCGAATTACGATGTGACCGTTGACGACCAGCGTTTTCTGATGGTTCGAGTATCAGAGCCGCAACCGCAGCATACCGATTTCAACGTCGTGTTGAATTGGACGGAAGAGCTGAAGCGACTCGTGCCGGTCAACTAGTTAGTCCGGGCAGCTTCTCGCTAGGGAGCCTTGACCACGACCGCCAGCCTTTTCGAGGTCTCATCCGCAGCAGCCCGATGTAGACTCAACGCGTGGCCATCAAATACATTCCCGACGGTGTCCATACGATAACGCCGTACCTGACGGTGAGCGACGCGGCTGCCCTGCTTGACTTCATTCGCCGCGGTCTCGACAACGTCAAGACGATCCACGAGATGAAGGGCGCCGACGGCACGATCTGGCATGCAGACCTGAAGATCGGGGACTCGCACCTGATGCTCGGCCAGGCGCGCAAGCCGGAAGACGCAATGCAGTCGATGCTGTATCTCTACGTGCCAGACTGCGATGCAGCGTTCCGGAAGGCACTCGCCGCAGGTGGCACGGTCCATTCAGAGGTACAGACCCAGTTCTACGGCGACAGACATGGCTGCGTGAAGGATCCATGCGGCAACCAGTGGTGGTTCGCGACGCACGTTGAGGACGTCTCGCCGGAGGAGCTCGAGCGACGCGCCAAGGCTGCACGCAGCTGACTCCACCAATTGCATGTGCGCGTAGGCTCACATCGCCGACCAGTCATCGCTCGAAGTACAGCCGGCTGAATCGCGTTGGCGACGCCATCCTGTTGTGACTTTCCTGCGCGCTGCAGCGATCCTTTGACGTTGCGTGCCATCTCGACAGTGTTAAAGCGGAGCCACCATCGGCGAAAGTACGAGCCTTCCACCGATCACCAGTCGAGCCGCGTGACCGCGTACCAGAGCATCACGCCGATCCCCGCTCCAATGAGCACAAGCGAAGCGACGGTGGTCGCGAAATACGGATAGACCATAAACAACAGTCCGGCAACCATGTACGGCCAACGTGTTTGTTTCTTCCCGTAAACCATGAGGACGAATCCAATGCCGCTGGGAATGAGCGAGAGGAATAACCACGTTGGATCGACAGACATGTAGAGCACCTTACACCTGCCGTGGCTGATTCCGGGGTTGTTTGTGTGGAACCTCAGCCAAACCTGCTGGATCAATTGCTGCTAAGATCTCGCCCATGAAAATCCAAGCGACCGCGCTCGCGCTCGTGCTCTCCGCCATCGTCGTGTTCGGCCAGGACGCGGCGCAAGAGACGCCGGTGCGGGGTGGTCGCGCTGGCCGGGGCGGCCGCGGTGGTGGAGGCGGCGCCGCGCGGCGCGAACTGAAACGGGTGGCGGGCCCGGAGCTGGGCTATTTCGCCGTCGAGAACCCGCTGCATCTACCGCCAAACATGACGTTGGCTTCTGTCGCCGACGTGGCGGTCAACTCGAAAGGCCACGTGTTCGTGTTCCATCGCGCGCCCACTCCGCTGCTCGAGTTCGACGGTAACGGCGCCTTCATTCGTGGGTTCGGCGAGCAACTGACCAGCCGTCCGCATGGTGTCCGTATCGACTCTGCCGACAATCTCTGGATTACCGACGTCGATAACCACGTCGTGATCAAAATGAATCCGCAGGGCAAGGTCCTGATGACGCTCGGCGAGCAGGGCAAGAACGGCGCATGGGATGAGGCCGCCGGCACACACCTGCTGGATGAGCCTACCGATGTCGCGTTCGCGGCCAACGGCGAGTTCTTCGTCTCGCAGGGACACGGTGGCGCACCCCGCATCCTGCGGTTCGACAAGAACGGCAAGCTGATCACGTCGTGGGCCGCCACACCATCCCAGCCAGGCGGGGCTGTGAATCTCCACACGATCGTCATCGACAAGAATGGTCTCATCTGGGCGGGCGATCGCGAGGCGCGGCGCATGCTCGTGTTCAACGCCACCGGTCAGCTGCAGAAGATCGTGCCCACCGAACATTTCGTCTCGGGGCTCGCGATTGGGCCTGACGGCCTGTTGTACGCGTGCACGGGATACGAAGGCCAAATCGTCAAGGAAGACTGGAACGCTCATATCCTCGGCGTCACTGGTCAACCGGGCACCGGACTGAATCAGTACGGCGAGGCGCACCACCTCTCCTTCGGACCCAAGCGTGAGATGTATGTCGCCGACACGAACGGGTCGAACGTGCAGAAGTACATCGAGCGCGCGCGCTGAATCAGTAGACCGAGCGTCTCTTCACCACACAGGGTGAGGACTCGCCCGGCCTAGCCGCATCGATGAAGCGGGCAGCGATCTACTCGTCGCGGCCCCTTCGCCTCGCTCAATCGTGAATCAGGATCGGACCGATACGCCGCGCGCAAGTTCCGGGGATCTTCTCCAGCACCGAGCGCTCAAGCGCGTTCTTGGCCCGCAGCCCGGCACCGGTGCGGACCACGAGTCCAGCCACCAGGCAAACGGCGAGCATGATCACGATGGCGAGGATCTGTCGGAACTGCGCAAAGAACCCTCCAAGGTAGGATAGATTCTTCCGCGCAACCTGAACCTCAGGAGGTTCCATGACAAGACTAGCCACGGTGGCGTTCGTCGTCTTGCTCTGTTGCTGGGCGAAAGGTCAGGAACAATTCGAGGTTGCCTCCGTTAGAAGAGTCACGAACAACGAAGGTCGGGTGGATATCACGTTTACGCCGGAGCGGTTCGAAGCGCTCATGCCGTTGCGCATGATGGTGCTCGTGGCCTACGCAATGCGCGATTACCAGGTTACGGGAGGGCCTGGTTGGATTCACTCCGACGCCTTCCAGGTGATCGCCAAGGCTACTGGCAAGGCGTCGAACGAGCAAATGCAGCGGATGTTGCAGCACCTCCTCGCCGAACGATTCCAGTTGAAGGTGCGTCGCGAAACCAAAACAGCGTCCGCGTACGAATTAGTCGTCGCCAGCACTGCTGGGACGCCGGGCCCGCAACTTCGCAAATCGGCGATCGATTGCGCGGCGCTCGGACCCAATCCGCCCTCGGTTCCGCCGGTGTCGAAGGCATGGTGCGGAATTCGAGGAACGGGCCCACGGCGAGTCACGGGGCAGGGAGCGACGATGGATCAGCTCGCCAGGCTTCTGTCCAGTTTTGCCGAGCGGCTTGTGATCGACGAGACCGGACTGTCTGGCGGATATGACTTCGAATTCATCTGGTTCCCGGAGCCCGACGCTCCCTGGCTCGGCACCGCACTGGAGGATCAGTTGGGGCTCAAGCTGACGTCAGCCCAGCGGCAGGTTGAGTTTCTGATAATCGAACAGGTGCAGCCACCGTCGCCGGACTAGGAGCTTAGGCGAGTATTTACGACATCGGCTGGCAGTGTTCCGACGCGATCTGTCGAACCTTGTCGTTGAACGCTTCGACCCACTGTTGAATCAAGACTTCTGAAGAGACTGGTGGGGTGGACGGGCCGCGAAGCTTATCGACACGCGCCGCCGTGAACAGCGCGCGAATATGGTCGGGCGTCAGATGCTCGAGCCGATCGAGCAGGAAGCGGCGTCCCTCTTCGGCGATCACTGGGTTCCCTCGGCCTTCGGAACCGGCGGCCATCGAAACGGTCACGCGGGCCCGGCATTGTTCACCTGGGCGGTGCGTGCTGAACACCTGCCGCTTCCGCCACTGGTCGAAATTCATCTTGGCATTCGTTTCGCTCGACGTGAGGCCCGCTCCACCTAACGTGGCGCCGACATCCGCGATCGCGACCACCGGCTCGCGGCACGAAACGGCGTCCGGACGCTCGAAGAGCAGTGAACGCCTCCCGTTGTCTTTGGACCGGATGGTGCCCGCAGCGGTGTCAACCGGACCGGCACAATAGAGGCGCTGCTGTTCAGGCTTACGGTCACCATGCTGAATGAACGCCGCCAGCAGAGTGAGCGCAGCAAAATGTGTACGCTGAGCCGTGCGCTCCGGCCCGGGCGGAAGCGACGCCGTTGCCTCCTCGAGCTCCTGCCACGACCACCCCTGATTGTCGTCCTCACCCGAGAGGATGCGTGAGCCTTCGGATCCCAGCCCGGCAGCGACGGCGGCCAGGTAGGCGCGGGCTCCGCGCGCACCGCGCCCGGACATGGGATCCGCCGGGCAATCCCGGCAGCGAACGGTGAGGGGCCATGCCGGCACGGGCTTGAAACCCAGCGCCCACATCAGCCGTGTGCTGGCTATCGCGGAGAAGACTTCCCGGTTGCCTTCACCGGTCGCGGGGTCCCAGTACTTCACCATCAGCGTTTGTCCCTCGTCGGTACGGCAGAGAAACTTCCGCGATGCTCCGCCGACTTGAGCTCCCGCTTGCGCGAACGAGCACGTCAGCACGCCCGACTGGTCGAACCCATCTGGATTCTCTGGACCGTTCAGGATGTCTTGAGGGGAAAGGACGCCGGGATCACTCCAGAGCCTTGCGCGCGCTAGGTAGCCGACGCGCGCACGTGGACTGGTCACAATCGCCGAGACTGAGCTCGTTGAGAGATTCGAGCCCTCGGCCTGGCGGGATTGAGAGAGTGATTGCTGGGTTTGAGCGAGACCTGGCATCAGCAGAACACTGAGCACAGTGCAGAAGAACAAACGTCGCATGGTCGGCGAGACCATCCTATACCCTCATGGCACGAACATCCCTGAGTATTCGAAGACGGAATCGTCGTTCGAGGCCGGGCTGGTAACCCGGCCTCGTCAGATCAGGAACACATCTAATTGGTGGTGCGCTTCACCGGGTTCAGCCAGACGGCATTGACAAAACCTGGGTTGCCGGCTGAATCCCACACCGCAAATCGTACCCACGATTTCCCGGTCGCGTCGAACGGAATCGAGAAGTGCTTGCTGCCAAAGCCCGGCAGGTCGGTCGCGGAAATGATCTGACGGTCGATCGTCTTGCCGTCGCCCCAGACGACCTCGACGAACTCGAGCGGAAACGTCCAATCCACGTCGGCCGAGATCGTCCGCTTGTTACCCGAGCCTTCGACCGCGAACTTCTTGATCAGAATCTCTCCTGTCGTCACGAAGAAGTCCCCGTCGCGCAATGCCTTCAGTACCGGCGTCCAGTCTTCGTCTGGCCCCGGAACTCGATCGAGCTTCAGATAGGCCGTCTGGTATCCGGAATAGAGATTGTCTTCTGGTCCCTGCACGTACGTGTCGATATCGGGGACCAGGTACTTCGGCTTCAGCCCCGAGGTCGCGTTCAAGTTGTTCATGGTGTCTGTGGCGTCGAAGCTGCGCCACTCGGACATCCGCTTCTCCGACAAATCAACTCCCATCGCCTGCGTGAAGTCGAGGCCCAGGAAGGTGTCGCTCTTGGCGAACGGCTTGTCCCAGTAGACGTCGGGCTGGCCTGCCGAGTTCTTGGTGCGCGGGTGCGATGTGTACCAGTAGCCGTTTTCGGCGGTCAGCATACTCTGCACGTCCTCTGAACTGCCGATGTGATAGACCTTGCCATACACCGGATCGTTCTCGGTGAACGGCTGTCCCTCTTTCCGGACTCTCGAAAAGTACACGTTCTTCGGAAACGCGATGTTGTAGTGCCCACCGAAGTACATGCTCGGCTCTTCCCACGGCAGCACGAGGAAGTCCTTGTCGGATGCGCGTCGGGCCGCTTCGGCGTAGTCCTTCTGGTCTTTGAAGCGCAACGCACCGGGATCGTTTCCGTGCATATCTCCATGAAAATCGCTCAGCCCGACGATGTTGAGTCCGAGCGATTTCATGGCCACCACATCCGGCAGCGGCGTGTCCAACGACCCGGTCGCCCTGACGCGTTCGGTGAATCGGAGATGCCAGTGGTTCGTGAACGTCTTGTAGCCCGCCAGCGGCTGGTAGGTATCCGCGTGCGTGAACGCCAGCACCGACTGCCGCGTTGGCTCGCCCGCGTCGGGACTCGCGTAGAAGTACATCCCCATCCGCTGCACCGTACCGGGAGGCGCATTGTAGAGCGCGAAATCATCTATCTCGCCCGGTAGCGTCGATTCTTCGTGTTCAGCCTGTCGTACGCCCATGCCGAACTGTTTGTCCGAGTCCTTTCGGTACCAGACGTAGCCCTGGTTGCGATGGATTTCGCGCGCCCAGAAAAATTTGTGCGGCGGTGGGAACGTCGCGAGTGAACCACCCTTACCCTCGGCCACGAGCATCCTGTACTTGGCTTTCAGCGGCACCATCGTGTCGTTCTTTGGCCCGCCGAACTGGTATTGCTGCTGACCGTCGCCGAGATCCCGCCAGACCACTTTTGTGATCAGGTCCGTCGAAAAGCCCTTCAGGCCCGCATCGTATTTGTAAGCCACAAACGGCTCTTCGGTCTTAGCCACCGCATCCATGCGGATCAGGTTGGTACCGCGATACGCGGTGAACTGGAGGCTGCCAGAGAAAATCCCCATCGACAGGCCCGGGAACGTCACCTCGAGACGAGCGCCATCGGTTTTCACGGTGCACCCGGTTGTCTGAAACGTTGAGTCCGCACGGCGGATCTCGTCGGGGCTGCGTGGCAGCGGAGGCATCTGGGGACGGTCCGTTCGTCCTGGAACCTCGAGCGGCGCATCGTGGAACGCGTACCAACGGTTTTTCGCGACGACTTCCGGTGTTAACGCGATGCCGGCGGCTGGAAAGGCGCCGACATGGTCGCTCGACATCCGGCGCAGGCCGCTCACGACGTGGTACTCCGGCGTGAGATTCTGACCGAGCGTCGCCCACTGGCCACCCTGTTTCCGGACCGCCAGCTCGCGAACCACGGGCTGGCCATTCTGAATGGCGTACCGCGCTCGCACTTCGCTGCCTCCCTGACCCGCCCAGGTGACGACGAGCGCGTCCTGGTCGATGGCGGCCGTAAGGCCGGCGCTCGCTTTGTACTGCGAGGTGTCGCACTTGAGGCTCTGCCCGAGTGCCGCCGAAACCATGACAAGCGAGAGAAAGACAACCGACAGCAAGGTTCTCATGCTCCGTACCTCCTGCGTGCGCGGATTGGTGGCAACATTTCTTTTACGGTCTGATGAGGGGATGTTATCACCAAGTTTTACGATTGCTCGACTTCCCTCTCATACCGCTGGAAGGGGTGCGGGATAGGATGTTGCCGATGTTGGGCGCCGGATACGTCAGGCTTCCGGGCCGGGCACGACAACCTTTCCGACGACCGGGGACACACGGTGAGGGTATTGCTGCTCGGCGCGTACGGCCCGAACTCGAAACGTTGGCAACGCCCTCCGCGACGAGATACGCGTAAGGAGGAACAGTGAACTCTAGTTATCGTGTTCTCGCAACGGTCTTGGTTGCGCTCGTCGCCTTCCCGACAGCGGTACTCACACAGTCGAGGCCCATTGGCGTGCTCGGTATCACCAGGGAGATTGCGCCAATCGAGACGCGTCTCCAGGACAGTCGGGAAGTCGTCGTCCAGGGGTACGTGTTTCGTGCGGGTACGATCAATGGTCGGCAAGTTGTCGTCGGCCGCGCCGGGGCAGGCAAAGTTAACGCCTCTATCATCGCCACACTGCTGATTCACCACTTCAATCCCTCGACGGTCCTGTTTTCCGGCACCGCCGGGGCGGTGGATCCGGGCCTGCGACCTGGTGATGTCGTGATCGGTGCGACCGTCGTGCAGTACGACGCGGGTGTTCAAACGCCACAGGGCGTCATGCCGCGCGGAATGCGAAACGCCGTGACCGGCCAGTTGGATCCGCTACACGTGCCGACGCCCGAAACACTGATGGACGTTGCGAGACGATCTGCCCAAGGCCTAAAGTTGCCCGCAATCAAAGCGCCGGAAGGCGATCGGGTTCCGCGCATTGTCGAAGGTGTCATAGCCACTGGCGATGTGTTCCTGTCTGATGCGAGCCGTCGTGAGGAGCTTCGGAGCTCACTCGGGGCCACGGCCATCGAAATGGAAGGAGCAGCGGTCATACAGACGTGTCGCCAGTTCAACGTGTCGTGTCTCGTCATTCGGAGCGTCACCGACCAGGCTGACGCGCAGGCTCTCAACAACTACCAACAGTTCCTAAGCGTTGCGAGCGAAAATGCTGCCGCACTTGTCGCGGCCATCATCACCACGCTCGATGTAGGGCTCGATAAACCCCTGCGTTAGGCGGCGCCAAGTAACCCGCCCGCTTCTGGACCAACAGCAGATTTCGTTGTTGGCGACGCCACCGTTATGCCGCCAACAGAACTCAATTAGAACGTGCAGTCCGCGCCGAAGGTTTTCCCTGGTTCGCTCGGAACCGGCTCTCCGGGCTTGGCATCGCCATGCGCCCGATGCGCAGGCTCGGCGCTCGCGCCGACCGAGATCAGCTGATAACGGCCTTTGCCTTTCTTGTGGCAGAGGCTCACCTTCGGACCTGTCGGACCGTCAGGATCGGCCTCTTCACCGAAATAGTGGCTCGAATCGGAATGCGTCACCTCCTCGCCCGTCCCATCGACGGTGGCGGTTGCCGTCCCGATGTTGCTGTACTGCCCGGCGACCGCGACCCCCGTTCCCGTGCACGTCATCGACGCGCCCGGCGCGAGGGCATTTCCAGGACAACCGACGAGGACACCCTGATCGTCGCTCACGGCCACATTGCTGAGCTGCACGAGACCGTTATTGGTCACCAGATAGGTCCACGTCACCGTGTTGCCAACCTTGATCGATGGCCCCGGCGCCTCGTTCGCGTCTTCGCCATTGGTCGACTTGACGAGGCGAATCGACGGCACGACGGGCCGGCAATTCGCATCGAAGACTTTCGTCGGATCGGCTGGCACGGGCTCGCCGACCGCAGCATCTCCGTGCGCCCGGTGCGTGGCTTCTGCGCTGATGCTGATATCGATCAGTTGATAGCTGCCCGACTCGGTGCGATGACACAGCCGCGTCTTCGCGTTCGACCGCGTCTGACTCACGATGGTCGCCGCACCGCCGCTCAGATTGATTTGAATCTGGATCACTTCCTCGGCCCCGACGCCCGTGATGATCACGGCCCAGCTCGACGCCCCATCCTTGAAGAGTAGCTGCACTTCACCCGCGGGCGCGCCGGAAATCTCGAAGTGGCCCGTGGCATCAACGGTCACGGTGATGTTCGTCCCTTCAACCGACACGGTCATCGTCGAAGCGGAGTCGAGCGCCATTCCAAGTTTGGCCGCCGCGGTGAGCTGACGTCCCACGACCGTTCCGCTGATGACCGCCGACCCGGTCGAGCCGGAGGGCCCCGAGGGACCTGTCGGCGACCCGCCGCCCGTCGCGCTGCACGCGGACGAGCCCATCATCAACGACGCGACAATAACGGTATCGATAAGGAATCGAGTCATGAGGGCATGAGGCGAGCAAATCGCATTCCGGCGCGACCGTGCGACGAAGTGCCGCTGCTAGAGTCACATTGAGTTATCGAAGTGCAGCATGTACAACTGCGGCGGCGCAAAACTGTAATCTGCATCACTATCCTTGCGCCCAGGCTCCAGCTCTGCATCGTATGAAACGCTGCCCCTTCTGTGCGGAGGAGATTCAGGACGCCGCGATCGTTTGCGAGCATTGTCCAGGCGGCGCTAAGTTGCCCGCCCACGGCGGAGCCGAGAGACCTGCAGGGTGTCGCCAGTTACGACATGTCTGTAAACGAACATCTTCCCGGCAAAGACCATTGGTGCTAGCTTTTTCCTAGCACGAATGGTGAGAGTTCGACTGACACGTAAACTCGCGGCTGATCTGAACGGTATCGACGT
>Ga0065705_10002407_pt1 | contig 13890 bp, 11 predicted proteins | sample SwibulcommuniRL2_FD_59092 | JGI IMG/M metagenome (GOLD analysis project Ga0065705, IMG submission 59092) | Bulk soil microbial communities from switchgrass field near Rose Lake, East Lansing, Michigan, USA - RL2 Bulk Soil v2 (version 2) | ecosystem: Environmental > Terrestrial > Soil >...
TCGGCCCGCAGCGGGCAAAGATGCACTCGTTGTTCAGCTCGAAGAGGCGGGCGTGAGCGTGCGGTTTCTCAACCGGCGCTCTGCGTGGCAATTCATATCGGGTGTTGCCCTATTGTCGCGAATCCTGCGAGACGAGCGGCCGCAAATCGTGCAAACCTTTCTGTACCACGCGAACGTGCTAGGCGCGCAAGCCGCAAGGAGGGCCAATGTACCGCACGTTCTGGCCGGCATCCGAGTGGCCGATCCACGGTGGTGGCGCGCTTTCAGCGAGCGCTGGGCTTGCTCGGCGATCGAGAAGTTCGTGTGCGTGAGCGATGGCGTGGCGCAGCATTGCCTGTCGCGCGGGTATCCGCGGGAAAAACTGATGGTGATTCCCAATGGCGTTGATATCAGCCGGTTTGCGGGAGCAGCGCCGATTTCGCTCGCGAGACTTGGCATGCCAGAAGGACGAAAAGCGATTGTCTATATCGGCAGATTAGACCCGCAGAAAGGGCTCGATGATTTGCTGCGGACTGTTCCGCGAGTTTTCGACGCTCTGCTTGAGCATGATCTGGTTCTGGTTGGTGAAGGCCCCGATCGAACCAGGTTGGCGAATCTCGCGACCCAACTAGGAGTTGCAGCGCGAGTCCACTTCACGGGGTGGCGGGCAGAGGTGCCGGCGATCCTCGCGGCTGCGGAAATCGCGGTGCTCCCGTCACGTTGGGAGGGGATGCCAAATGTCGTTCTGGAAGCAATGGCGGCGGCCAAGCCGGTCGTGGCAAACAGGGTCGAAGGCGTGGCAGAACTTCTTGGGCGCTCCACAATCGATCAGTGTGTTGATCCGGGCAAATGCCGGGAGTTCGCCGAGCGAATTATCCAGCTTGTGCAGAACCCTCAAATCGCTGCCGATCTTGGCCGGCAAAACCAACAACGTGTCACCGAACTGTTCTCGATCGAGGCAATGGTTGGAAGTTACGAGCGACTTTACGTGTCCATTTTGGACGGCTAATCGGCGGCCATTTTTGCACTAGCGGCGATTCCATTTGCATTAGCCGGGGGAAATTCAGGCATACATAGAAACAAAGGCCGGACTGCGCGCCGATCATGGCGAATCCGTGCCAGAATGTCGCGTTGACTCCAGGTGAAAAATGCTTAAGTTGTGGGCCTGCGTGGTGAATTGTGGGGATGGGTGGTGACCGATGCTCCTAACCGGAACCTACGAGCGAAGCCTGGACGAAAAACAGCGTCTGGCGCTCCCCAAACGGATCCGCGAACTCATCGGATCGGCGGGCCAACTGCTCTTCCTTACACCAGGGACCGACGGATCGCTCGCCCTGTACGCCGGGCCGGCCTTTGCCAAGATGGCGGACAAATTGGCGGCCCAGTCACCTACCGCCCAGGATGTGCGGGCCTTTGGCCGGCTTTTGTACGCTCAAACGCAGAGCGTGGAGCTTGACAGCCAGGGCCGTTTTCGCGTGCCGCCCGAGTTGGCCCGGCACGCGGAGCTGGGACGTGAATGTGTGCTCGTTGGTGTCGGCGACCATATCGAGTTGTGGGAGAAGGAGCGCTGGAATGCGTACCTGGCCCAGTTGCAGCCGCGGTATGACCAACTGGCCGAGAGCGCGCTCTCGGGTGTCGCTCCCGTTCAGTTATCAGCGTCGCCGGCCGGTTCGGTTACGGAGGAAGACGCCGCACGGCCAACTCAGCCACGTTAGAGCCCCCGCAGCGACAGAGAAAACAGGCAACGTCCGTCCGTTGGTTTGTAGATCCGCGACAGCGGCCCAGTGAGCGGCCACCCACTGGACTGTGCTCCGGAGACCCGTGTGCCGGAGAGTCGCGGGCCGGTGGCAGGATGCCGCCGGTTTGCGAGCGCAGCGCATGCTCGTTGTGCGCTGCGGGCATCGACCCAGCCGCGGGAGCACGGAGGCTCCCGCGGGTCGATTGCTTACATGACGCTGAACAGTGGCAAGAGTGACGAGCGCTTTAGTGCTTGTGCTCGTCGTGTGTGATGGCCATCTCGTACGATTTGCCATTCACGTCGAGTTTGAGCGTGGCTGTTACCTTTTCGCTGAGGGATTCCAAGACGCCTAACAGGCCCTTATCGACGAGCTCGAATTTCGCCGATTTTGGCATGTCTCCCTCACTGCGATTTACGGCCGGCAGCTTGAAGGTGGACGACTTCTCGCCGATCTTGGTCTCGATGGTGATTTCCTCAGCCGGAATTGGCACCTCGTTTTTCGCGTCGGCGTCGAGTACATAGACGGTCACGGTGCCGTCGTCGGCGTGAGTCCATTCGGCGTGGTATTCCTCGTTGCCGAGCTCCACGATGTGGCCGCCGTGCGGTCCATGTACATGATCGTGAGCATGGTCGTGCCCTTCGGCGCCGTGGTCATGTGCATGCTCCCCCACCTTTCCATCGGACGCTTTTGGGGAGGTCGAAGGTCCGCAGCCAACTGCCCAGAGCGCGACTGCACCGGATAAACAGGCAACGAGAAACAGCTTGTATGACATGACACACTCCAAAAATCGGGTGGCTGGCAAAGGACATCGCTCGTTTGCGACCCGAATCGTACCTGGGGAGAGAAGTTTGGGACAAGCGGAGCTGGAAATCCATTTACTGAGGGTGACCAGGATCTTATTCTTCGCTGGACGGAACCAGCGATTCATGGTTTCGGCGCGGGCGGATAGACTCGACGATCGGGGATGTATGCCTTGTTGATCGAACTGGGCCGGTCCACGGGGCGGGAAGTAAGGTTCTGTTGCTCATGCAATCCTATTCCGACGCGGCGCAAGTTGTCGGACCACTGAAGTCGGCGAGCTTGCTGACGCGACTGGTGGATGCTGCAGATCAGTAGAGAGAGAAGGACCAGTGCAATGGCAACAAACGTCAGGGCATACTTTGTGGCTTTCGGCGCGACGGCAAAACCATAGCAGATCAGAATGACGACGAGCGTGATCGCGCCGAGCCATGCTGCGTGCCCCCAACCGAGAACCCGGACCGATCGCATCGCAACCGCGCAGACCGCTAGCAGGATCAGCAACCATTTCAGGCTGAATTGGCGCGGGGTCTGATGGGATGCAATTGCGTTCCGCTGCATCCCTGGATTAGGGCATGGCTGGCGGCAAATGACAAGACGCAGCCCGAGCGCAAGGCCTATTTGCTCTGGGTGGCGGTTGGCCGCCGCGTGAGCGTTCCTGCTTCGCCAGTCCGCTGCAAATAGGCAAACAGGTCGGCAATCTCCTCGAGCGTCAGTGCGTCGAGTAGCCCCGTCGGCATCGACGATTGTTTGCTCGGTCTGGTCTCTTTGATGTCCCCCTCGGCCAACGTCACCTTATTGCCGCTCGTCTCAACGATGACCGTCTCGCCCGCTGCACCGGGCACTACCAGACCGGTGATGGTCCGCCCGTCCATCGTCCGCACGGTCTTGGAAGCATATTGCGAAGAGATTACATGCGAGGGGAACAAAATCGATTCGAGAAGTTCCTTGCGGCTAAAACGGTTGCTGACCGCGGTGAGATCGGGCCCGTAGCTTTCGCCTTTACCGTCGAAGCGATGGCATTTGGCACACTGGGCCTTGGTGAACACCGTCGCGCCGCGGGCAGCCGCGCCGTGCGCATCCGTACTGGTCAAATAGGCGATCAGTTCTTCCGAGCTGTACTTTGCATTCTCGGCCAGCTCCGGCAGCTTGGCTTCGGGTTCGCTGGGATATTTGCCAGCGAACCAGGTCTGCCACGCGGCCAATTGTTTATCCTCCGCCTCGCTCGCGGCAAGCTCTTCGCCAGTCCAATAGCTGAGCAGCATGATCGCCGGCTCTGCGGCGCCGTCTTTGTTGTCGTTCTTCTTCCGCATTTTCAAGCCCAGCAGAATCGCCTGCCTGTAGGGCTCGGCTTCTTCGGGCGCCTGATCGACGTTGGTCAGCTTCTGGCAGATTTGCTTTGCGGCTGCCGGTTCCAGAACCGGCAGACTACGGACCAAATAGACCCAATTGTCGCCAGCCGGCTTTTGGGCAAGCCCCAAGGCGACCGCTTGTCGGCGCTCGGGTGACTGGTCCCAAATCTTGCGCAAGTAAGCCTGTGAGCTTTCGTCGCCACTGCGAGCCAGCACCGCGACGATGCCGACCTGGAGCCGCTGGATCGAGTCACCCTGGAGCCTGGCAAGCTTGCCATCGAGCGCGATAAGTTGCGCGAGCAGATCCGCGTCGAGCTGTTGCGGCAATTTGTAGAGGGCCCCCAGTGCCGCGTTGGGCCACTTGTCCCCCTTGGCCAGCACTTGCCGCGATTCGTCTTCGCTCAGGCCTTTGCAGAAATCACGCGTGGCATTGATCACGTAGCGAGCATAACTGGCTCCACCTTTGTGGCGATTGGCCTCCTCGTAGTATTCCAGGAGCGCCAATCTTTGTTTTGAAGTCCAGCCGGATTCGAGGAACCGCAGGTGCATCGCCAGGTGAAGCTTGTCGGCCTCGGAGGCATTGGATTTGAGGTACGCCAGGTAGCGATCGAGAATCGACGATTCCTGAAGGTAAATGAGCAGCCGCGTCAGCTCGCGGTTCATCGTCGGCTCGCCGGCCGGATACTCCTCGGCCAACTGCCGCCGCAATCCCGGAATTTCGTCGGGCGAAAGCTCGCCGCGGACAATTGCCACCTGCATGACGCGGAGCACGTCGATGAAGTTGCGATCGCTGACGAATTTCTCGGTCGCCTTGCTGAGCTGCTGAAGGACCGCCAGGCCGTTGTCGCGCGAGGGGTGAGCGATCATCAGGGCCAAAGCGCCCTGAATGAGGACGCGCTGGTCGGTGGAACTCAGGACGATCTCGATCCACTCATCGACGGGCATTCGCTCCAGCACGCGGCGGGCGGCCCAAGCCTCGAACCGATCGTCCGATGCCAGCAGTTTCAGCAGGCGATCGAGAGGCGGCGCGTGATCGCAGCGGCTCAGCGATTCGCATGCTTTGCGGCGCACGGCCCGATCGTTGTCTTCGAGCAGCGCCACCAGGCGCTCGCGGGTTTCGTCGGTCGCGTGCAGGCCCATCAGTTCAGCGGCCTTTGCCCGGACCAGCTCGTTGGGCTCCTGCGACAATTCCAGCAATAGTTCCGGCGACGGCGGCGGGCCAAAGAGCTGCATCAGGTCCAGAGCTTGCAAACGATACTGCGCCGGGTTGGCCGCGCTGCGAGCCACGCCGATCAGGCTGTGGTCCCAATTCGAGCCCATCTGTTTGCGAATCGCGGCGATGCTCTGCCGGCTATAGCTGGCTTGTAACTGCGGCTGGCGAATGACGCTGGTCAGGCCGGTGCCGAGATCCGTGACCTCGGGCGGCACCTGGCCCCGCCAGACCACGCGATAAATGCCGCCCCCCGTGCCGCGCCCGCCGGTGGTGAAATACAGCCACCCATCTGGGCCGACTTCAAGGTCGGTAACGTTGAGCGGGTTCCCTTCCAGGAATACCTCGCTGCTGGCGGTGTAGCTCGCGCCGCTGCGTTTGAGCTTGATCGCCACGATTTTGCCCTGCGACCAGTCGGCGCTGAAGATCGCGCCGTGAAAACGGGCGGGGAACATGAAGTGGTTATAGACGACAATTCCGGCGGGTGAACCGCGGCCCGTATCGAGCGTCGCCGGCAGTGAATCGACAAAGTAGTCGGGCCACTTCGCCCAGCCGCTGCGCCAGCCGTATTCGCCGCCCGGAATCACGTGGCACAGTCGCGTTGGGCGATACCACGGGGTCCCGTCGTCCGACTCCATGTCGGCGTCGTGAATGAATAGCTCCCCTTCGCGATTGAACGCCAGGTCATAAGGATTCCGCAGGCCGCCCGCGACAAGCTGCACTCCGCTTCCTTCGGTGTCGGTGCGGATGATCGAACCGCCGGGCGCCTTGATGCCGACTGCATGGCCGCCGGGATCCTCATATCGCGGCTGGAGCAAGTCGCCTTCATAGAAGTCGCGGTGCGGGCTGCCGTCGTCGTAGTTGCCAACCAGTTTGGCGTGGTTTCCGAGCAGCACGTAGATCAACCCGTCAGGGCCGAGCACGATGCCGTGGGCGCCATGCTCGAGCACTTCGCATTCGAAGCGAATCAGCGTGCGGACGTTCTCCAGCACGCCATCGCGGTCCTTGTCGGCCAGGCGGTAAAGGGCCGGACCATCGGGTCCCTCGCCCGTAACGAACACTTCGCCATTGAGGGCCAGGATGCCCTGGATGTTCTGCACCTTGTCGCAATACGTGCGAACCTTGTCGGGAATCTTGTCGTTGTTGCTGTCATAAACGAGTAGCAGGCCCCCACCCTCTTTGGCGGCCAGAATGTGCCCAAACTCGTTGAAGGTCATAGCGGTGAGCGATCCGGACTCCTCGCCGCTCAACACGCTTTGCACTTCGAACGCGTCGTCAATTGTGAATCGATTGCCGCGGCTGGAGGGTTCGGTGGGCGTTGCATCTGGTGGGCCGTCAGCCACGTTGGCCGTCGCATTGGGCGTTGAATCGCTGGTGGGATTTGCGCCTGGATTGCTGGCGCGAGCGGCCGTGATCAATTCACCGAACGGTGCTGCCGCAGCCCAACTGCGGTCGTTGTAGAGGGCCGTATTCCACAGCGGAAGTGGCGACAACTCCGCCTTCCACGAATTATCGGTCGAATAGGAATGCCAATTGCCGTTTCGTTCCTTCACGGTGACGCGGGCGACGAGCGCGGCCGTATTGCCCGAGCGATTCACCACCTTGACCGCAATGACGTTCGCGCCGCGCGTGAGGAAGCTAGTGACGTCGTGTTCGACGAGCTTGCGCTGGGCAGTTCCGGACGCCACGCGACGCGCATTGACATACAGGTCGTAGGCGTCGTCCGCGGCAATGGCGATCGTTCCCGCTTCGGGAGCGCGGAGCTGGAACACCTTGCGAAAGTGGCAGGCAGCGCCGGTCGGCACAGCGTCGGGCGCGTGCTCCGACGACCAGATCCACTGGGCTTCCTGTGCCGCGACCGTGGTCGTGGCCAGGCTTATGGCGGCGAAAACGACCGCGAAGCCGCAGGTGATGAGCGACGATGTCAAACCAGGCCGCAGGTGAGCCTTAGCAAAACCTGACCGGATCCGTCCGTTCATAGCAGCCTCAATCAGTTGATCGTAGGCGCGGGCAATCCTCCTGGCCCGCGACCGCGGCGGCGATTCACATGCCCCCGCGCAAAGACTTGCGCCGCGGAAATTAACAAAGACAGGGCAAATGGGACAAGGGCGAAAAAGGCATTTCCGCGTCAGTAGTGGCGTCCACGAACGTCCGCAAGGCGATTGCAAGTGGAATTCATACGAATCTGAAGTGGGAATTTCGGCTAACGGAGCCCGAGAGAGTGTTCAATTTGGTTGAACTATCTACGATCTCAAGCGTTTCAACGAAAAAGCGGCGGGTGATCGTAATCTCCCCGCCGCTTCCAATGGCAACAGTCGATCCGCTGCAACCTGCCGAGGCGCTTACCGCGGAGGCGCGCCTGGCCCTGGGGCGCCTGGCCCTGGGGCGCCCGGCCCTGGGGCGCCCGGTGAAACCTTCCCTCCTGGGGCGGGTGGCATGGTTTGCAACACTTTTGATGGGTCGGACGTGTCAACAAATCCTGGACGTTTCGTCGGATCTTCTTCAGTTGTGCACCCGGTAAAACACGCCACTAGAGCGAACAAACAGACAGATACGGTTACTCGAAACACTGCGTCACCTCGATCCAGTATGGAACCTACAAACGCACTTATTGTGGAACCTCAACCAAGCCAGCGTCCGCAATACCATTGATTGCCACCCAGGTGGCCCATCTAATGTTTTTCTGATAGGGGGCGACCGATCCGTCAGCACGTAACGCCAGACAGACACCGCCTGAGTGTTCAGCGCTTGCGCCAGGCCACTCAGTGTTGATTCCCCATGCCGTAAGGTAGCTGGGGCAATAGGAATACGGCGCGGCTCGGAACCATTGACCTTCAACGGCATCGGTGGAGTCATCAGGCTTCTTGAAGTGCCCAAACGGGGCCAAGTCATACATCGCACGCCCATTGACCGCCGTGTAAACGAACGCAGATCGGAACACCGACTCGCCACCGCGTACACGCCGCTTACCTGTTCCACTCGTTTGGAAAGCGCCCCACTTGTACCCATAACTATCTGTCTCTGCGACAACCACGGTATTGGACGTTCCATCTTTGATTGAGGACATGTCAAACTGACGTGTGACCGTGAAGAGCCCCGAGTAGTCACCCTCAATAGGCAATTGAGCCCAGGTGCCCCCCCAGGCAGGACTCAAGTAGGCCGTTTCCCACCAGTGATATCCTTCACTTCCGGAGTAGTTTGTCCACGCAATCCCCTGAGTATCGGTGGGAGAATCGAAACCTCCATCCGAAGGACACCGCAAATTCTTAAGGAGCGTGCCAACAATTGGCTGTCCCCAAGCAATCAAATTCATGTTCGTATTGTCATACAATGGCCTTTGTTCCATGTACGGCAAAACTGCGGTTAGCCAGGTGTGATGATAGGCGCGCGATTGACCGGCTGTAGGCGGCGTTGTTGGGCGGGTAAGGAAACCCGCCATCGGGAATTTATTGTGTGAGTCATGGTAGTTTTGCAGCGCCAACCCGATTTGCTTCAGATTGTTCGAGCACGAGCTGCGCCGTGCCGCCTCGCGTGCGGCCTGAACGGCGGGCAAAAGCAGGGCGACCAGCACCCCAATAATTGCAATCACCACCAATAGCTCGACCAGCGTAAAGCCAGAACGAGTCCCATACGCGGCCCTACGAAACATGGAAGTAACCTCCTGAATGAGAACGATGAGCGTACGAAAGGCCTAACCGCTGAAGAGAACGAAAGTTTCGCTGATTAGACCCCTACCACACCCCAAATCTTAACGCAATTGGCGCGTGTTAACAACGAAATCTTCACGGTAATTTCAGGATTTTGCGGTTCGCCTTCCCACGTCCCGTCGCCTTTGCGCCAAGCCGCAAACGAGTCGGAGCGGGGTTTCGTGATACCTCAGTAGCGCCGGAGTAGCCACCTGACGCCGGGCAAACGTTCCCCGAACAGGTCAACTGACGCGACGTGGCGCCTCTAGGTGAGGCGGCAAGCCGGCCAGCAGTCGGCCGCTTCACGACACACGTGCGTCATTCCGCCTGCGATTCCAGCACAGCGGCTTGCCGATACAAGTACGGATTTAGCGATGGATCGTTATACATCTTGAGCTGGCGAACCGTTTGATGACGCTTGCGACCGGCGGCCAGGTCTTCCGCCAGTGCTTGGGCTGCATGCGTCAGGTCGTCGTGCTGCACGGTGGCAACATAGAGTTTGCGTCCGACGTTTTCGCGATGCGCGTCATCAACGTCCTCTCGCTCCATCTGTTCCCGGAGGTGATAGATCCGCAGGGCTAAAATCCCCAGTCGGTCGATCGTGCTACCCAGCGTTTCGGTATGCGGCTGAGCGTCCGCATCCGCCGTGACTTTGCCGCGGGCCAGTTCGTTGGCAATCCATTCGTCCAGCCGCTCGATCCCATCATTCCGCTGCTGATTCAGTAGGTCGATCGAACGCTTGACGCGGGCGATCTGGTGATCGTCGGCTGTCGGGTCCCGGGCCTTGTCTTCCTCGTGCCAGAGCAGAAAGTTGAACTTGAGTTGATCGCAGACCACGCCCATGAAGCCATTGCAAGTATTGTCAAGAGGCTGCTCGTGCCAGCGGCCGACACAGGCTTCTTGGAGGGCAGCGATCCGACGTAGGTCAATCATGGGGCATCCGTGCGGCTTTAGGACCAGACAAACGTTGCGAAGGGGCATAGTTTACGGCGGCGCAAGAGGATTCCCCAACGGCACTTGCGCAAGCCGCCGACTCGCATGGGAATATCCTGGCGAAGCGGCTATGCTGAGCCTATGGTCTCGTCGCCCAAATCGACCTTCCACCCTGTCCCGCGCTCTGGACCCGGTTGGTTTTGGCCCTGCCTGATTGGCGGGATTTGCCTTGCGCTCCTTGGCTTTGCGCTGTGGAACAATGGCTCGCTGGCCTGGTCGCAGCGGCCGGCCGATTCGCGGCTCAAACTGGCTGATATCCCAGTTAACGGCGAGCGGGCGTACGGCTATCTCAAAGACATCTGTGCCCTCGGGCCGCGCGTTTCAGGCACGCCAGGCATGCAGAAGCAGCAAGAGCTGCTCAAGTCCCACTTCGAGAAGCTCGGCGGCCGCGTCACGCTGCAAGCGTTCGAGGCCCGGCACCCGCTGGAAGGGACCAAAGTGCCCATGGCGAACATGCTGGTCGAGTGGCACCCCGAGCGGAAGGACCGCATTCTTTTCTGCTGCCATTACGACACGCGTCCATTTCCTGACGAGGACCCGGTCAATACACGGGGAGTCTTTGTTGGCGCTAACGACGGGGCCAGTGGCGCCGCCCTGATGATGGAGCTGGCCCACGACATGGCCGCACTCAAGTGCCGCTACGGCGTCGATTTTCTGCTGTTTGACGGCGAGGAGCTGGTTTATCGCCAGAGCGATCCCTACTTCCTCGGCAGCGAGGAATTCGCCCGCTCCTACGTCGCCAATCCGCCGGCCCATAAGTACAAGTGGGGCGTGCTGGTCGATATGATCGGCGACGCGCAACTACAGATCTTTCGCGAAGAGAACAGCATGAAGTCGCTCCCCACGCGGCAGCTCGTCGCCGACATTTGGGGCGTCGCTCGCGACCTGGGCGTGAAAGAGTTCGTGAGCGTCACGCGGTATGAAATCCGCGACGATCACCTGGCGCTCAACAGCGTCGCCCGCATTCCCACGATCGACATCATCGACTTCGAATATCCCACCGCCCGTGGACCCAACTATTGGCATACCACGCAGGACATCCCCGAAAACTGCTCAGCCCTTTCCCTGGCCAAAGTCGGCTGGGTGCTTCGGACGTGGCTCGAGCGCGTCAAGTGATTGCGGATTGCGGATTGCGAATTGCGGAATGGCAGACGAGCGGGCCCTCAACATGACGAAGCTACTGCGAATTGCAGTTTACCCGGGCGACGGGATTGGGTCGGAGGTCATCGATGAGGCAATTCGAGTCCTCAAAAAAACCGAAGAACTCGATCGCACCTTCACGCTCGAATCGACGTCGTTTCCCTGGGGCGTCAAGCACTGGAAAGAACACGGCAAAGTGGTGCCGGATGACTTTCTCGACGTGCTGCGGCCCTTCGACGCGATTCTGCTGGGCGCCGTCGGTTGGCCGGAGCTTTTGCCGGATGGCGAAACGCTGGCACCTCTGGTCAAGATCCGCCAGGCGTTCGATCAATACGCTTGCGTGCGGCCGGCTCGGTTGTATCCGGGTCTTAAGTGCGTGCTGGCGGATAAGAAACCCGGCGATATCGATTTCGTCGTCATTCGCGAGAACAGCGAAGGGGAATATGTCGATAACGGCGGCCGGCTAAAGCGCGGAACGCCGGACGAAGTTGCCGTGCAGACAGCTCTACACACGCGTAAAGGAGTCGAGCGCATTCTCCGCTACGGCTTTGAGCTCGCCCGCACGCGGCGCAAGAAGCTGACGATGGCGACCAAAAGCAATGCCCAGCGGTACGGCTACGTGCTCTGGGACGAAGTGCTCGAAGCATTGGCCCCCAAGTATCCGGATGTGGCGAGCGAGCGGCAGCACTGCGACGCCCTGATCATGAATTTCGTCCGCTGGCCCGAGCGATTTGATGTGGTCGTCGCGTCGAATTTGTTTGGCGACCTGCTCACCGATCTCGGTGGCGTTTTGAGCGGCGGGCTGGGACTGGCACCCAGTACCAACACCAATCCCGAGCGGCGATTCCCCTCGATGTTCGAGCCGGTGCACGGCAGCGCGCCCGATATTGCCGGCAAAGGGATCGCGAATCCGATCGCAGCGATTCTCAGTGCGGCCATGATGCTCGATCATTTGCAACTGCCCGCGGCGGCCGGTCGCATTCGCCGCGCCGTCGAGCGGGCCCTCGCCGACGGCGCCAAGACGCCGGACTTAGGCGGCAAGCTCTCCACGCGAGAGATGGGATCGGCCGTCACCGAACGGCTGGCCTAGCAAGTTGGGGGACAAATCAATGGCGCCAGCTCAAAACTCACGCATCTGTTTCTCTCTGCGAACCTTGTTTATCGTCGTTACCTTAACGTGCTTGGTCCTTGTCCCGGCGGTAGTGACGTTGCATCGGAGCCGCTATCTCAGGAGCCACCAGCATTCTGCCGTGGATCGTGTAACAAAGCTTGGGGGGCTGGCATCTCGTCCGGGAGACCCCGCAAAGGTTACGGTCGTCGCATTTTCGAATGGTGCCCCGCCGATCACAGACAAAGATATCGAAGAGCTGATTCCACTTCTAAAGTCGTTGCCGGAACTGCGGAAGCTTGAGATCCAAAGCGACAGAATTACGAACGAGTCCCTAGTCCAGATCAGTGAGTTGCACACGATTGAAACGCTCGTCTTATCTGGGGCTCCAATCACTGACGAGGCGATTCCGCATCTCAAGCAACTTTCGCGTATCAAGACTCTCGTATTCCAGGGCGAGCACTTGACCGACAAATCGCTGGCCACACTCGCTGAGCTGCGCGGACTTGAGTCGTTGATCGTGAGCAGCCCCGCAATCACTAACGAGGGGCTCCAGGCATTGACTGCGTTGCCCAATACCAAGCAGGTAGAGTCCCCGGGCACCAAATTTCTGCGGTCGGCAGATTCGTTTAGCCCGTGAGAATCTCCGCTGCCAGGACACGTCTTTTGGCGGGCACAAGAGAATTTTTAAGTCATTGCCTGCCAAAAGGTTGCGACGCAAGTTTGCCTATCTTACGACCAGACTAGTCGCAGCCGGTGTGTTGAATAGGGCCATTGATGGCGCGGTTGGCGCGCTATCGAAGTAGCCGGCACAGGGAATGTGCTGTTACGGCCAATTCCCGGCACAAAGAGTGTGCCTACTCAGTGGGAGACACACCGATGATCGCGAATGTTGTCGAGTCGAGGCTGGTGGAACTGGCGGGCCAGACGCCGGCCCCCCCTACCAATCTGCCGCTACCGCCGAGCGAGCGGGATTTTGAAGTCTATGGATTAGTCGTCGTCGAGGGGGTCAGCACTCGGGCGGTTGCGCGGGCCGTGGGACTGTCGCAAACGCGGGTGATTCAGATTCGCAATCGCGTGGCAGAGTGGATGGCCAGCGAGGTGCCGCCACTTTCGCAAGCGACACCGGTGCAGAAGCTCGCGCTGGCGGCCCAGATTGCGCGGGACCGCTTTGACTTTCTGTACTCCCAGGCCATGGACGCGTGGCGCGAATCGAAGGGGACGCAATCGCTTACGCGTTTCAGCTCGGGTGGTGAAACGACGAGCACGCGCGAGAGCTATGGCGATCCGCGGCACCTGATGCTGGCGGCGCGGATCGCTGAACGAGCGTTAGGAGTCGAAGTAAAGATTGAGAAGGGAAACTCCGTCGCTCTGAAGTTGACGAAAGCTGCGGCTGGTGAACCTGCGGATCACCCGGTTGGGGACTGTTCACCTCAGCCGGCTGCGCAGGAAGAGGCCCAAGAGGACCAGCGGCAGGCCGCGGCCGTAAGTGCAAGCGAGCGCGAGCTTTCCGACGAGGTCCACGAGCGGCGGCGCGGGTTCTTGAACGAGCTTCAGGGAGCTTTCGAGACCTGTTCACCGAGCCCAAGGGAGGTCGTACGCGAGCCGGCTGCGGCTGGCTGAAGCTGGTTATCGCCTGGCCATTTTGAGGGCGATGGGACGTCGAGATCGAACGGGTTTTCGCTCGCATCCTTCGAGCGCGAGCATTTGCTCTTTGAGGCAAAGTCCCGTCGGCGCAGAAAAGCCGCCGAGCGATCCGCCCGAGCCGACGACCCGATGGCAGGGAATGATGATCGGCAGGCGGTTTTTGGCCATCACGCTTCCCACGGCCCGCGACGCGTCAGGCGAACCGGCCGCCGCGGCCAGTTCACCGTAGGTCCGCGTG
>Ga0065705_10104515_pt1 | contig 13872 bp, 7 predicted proteins | sample SwibulcommuniRL2_FD_59092 | JGI IMG/M metagenome (GOLD analysis project Ga0065705, IMG submission 59092) | Bulk soil microbial communities from switchgrass field near Rose Lake, East Lansing, Michigan, USA - RL2 Bulk Soil v2 (version 2) | ecosystem: Environmental > Terrestrial > Soil >...
CTGGACGAGGTAGTCGTTGCCCCCGACGCCCTTGAGGACGCCATCCAGAGCGGCCAGCACCTGACCGAAGCGGTCGGTGCGCCCGTTGATCATCGAGAGCTTGTAGCGGAACGAGAGTGAGAGCGGTCCAGCCGTTCCCAGATTGAAGCTCTTGCGCCAGCCGCCGGAGATCCTGGCGAGGTTCGAACCGTTGACACCGCCAAGCAGCACCTGGAGGCCGCCGCCGTTGAAGCCGCCGCCAGACACATATGCGCCTGTCGCCATGGCCGGCTGCGCGGTGGCCCGGAACATGTCATCAGCGTATGTGAAGCCGTCCGAGTTGGTGTCGTAGTGCGCTTCGATGACGAACGGCAGCTCGTCGATATCGGTCGCGGTATTGTTCACCGAGACCGGATCGCTGATGTGCGACGCACGGATGGTCGCCGTGTTCGTCATCAGAGAGCCCGATGCGTCGTCCGACAAGGTGGCGTGAACCGTGTAGGTGACGTGACTGCCGGCCGGCAGGTTGACAAAGTCGATGATGCTGCCCGCACCGCTTGCGCCGCCGCATGAGGCCCCGGCGAGGCCGGCGCACGTCCACGTGACGTTGGCGAGCTGTGGCGGCATCAGGTCCTTCACCATCGCGCCGGTCACGCTGTCTGGGCCGAAGTTGTGGGCTTCAATCACATAGGTGATCGGGTCTCCGAGGTTGACCTTCGTGACGAAGTCGGTCTTGGTAATCGAGAGGTCCGCTTGTGGCGGCCCCGATCCCATCGCAGCGCCGATTTCGGTCGGCGTCAGGGCCTTGTTGTAGACCTTGACGTCGTCGAGCGTGCCCTTGAATCGGCGCGTGCCGTCGTGGTGGCCGCCAATCGCGAAGTCGACGGCGCCGGTGCCGATCGACACCGGGCCGGGCATCGAGCTTTCCTCGACGCCGTTGATATACATGCGCATCGTCGAGCCGTCGAAGGTGACGGCGACGTGCATCCAGGTGAATGCGCCGATGGGGTACTGCGAAAGCGAGCTCAGGCGGAACGCATCGCCGAACGTCGCCTGATTCAAGTGGAAGAACACCGTCCCCGGGTTCGGCGAAGAAGACGACGACAATCCCAGGGTGTAACCGTCAATGCCGGCCCCGGCGCGGTTGACGACCTCCTGGTCGGTCTGCGCCACGGGCTGGATCCACGCCGAGATCGTGAGCCCGTTGGTCGGGTTCAGCTGCGCCTGATCGGACACCACCGCGTGCGTGCCGCCGTCGAGATCGAGCGCCAGCTTTTTCACGCCAGGCGTCCAGACGGGACTCCCGACGATGTCGGCGTCGTTTCCGTATCCCGAGATATCGACGAGGCGAGTACCGCCGTTTTCGTCCATCTTGAAGTGGCCGACGAGGCCGGGGTCGGGCTGCATCACGACGCCCGTGGTTCCGGCGAGGCTCGAGGTGAGAACGAGAAGTCGTCCCGTCCACGAGTCCTTCACGCTCGTCATGTCGTTGAAGCCGCCGGAGATCACCTCTTCGATGGGCCCGAAGCTGATGACCGATGCGGACGATTCGCGCATGAACGCCGTGCCGGTCGTACTGGTATAGAAGACGCGAATCTTGTTCGTCTCCTCGTCCAGGACGACGATCGGTCGTGTGCCGACGGTGTCGACGAAGTAAAGGTTGTCCCACGTACCGTTCGGACGCCGCACGAACAACCCAATCGTCGGGAGCGGTGCCGAGCTGTATCCCGTCTTGATGGCGACATACAGGGTCCCGTCCGCGCGGACCGCGGTGTTCATGTGGTCCTCGGCCAGGCCGATTCCATCGTTGACGGCAGCGGCCGCGCCGGGAGCTTCATCGGCCGACCACGCGAAGGGATCCGCGCCATCGACGTGGTATTTGAACGCAAATCTCTTGGTGGCCTGGTTAGACCAGAAGACGCCGATCGTGTGATTCGGGAGCGCCGTGACGGCGGCGATATCGTCCGAATCGACGTCGTTCGCAATGACGATCGGGCCCGTGAAGGTCGTGTACGGATAATCGCTGTAGTACATCTCGATGCCGATGGACTCGGTCGCGAGCCACATGCGGCCGTTCGAGTCGATATCGATCGTGCCCGTCTCTCCCGCGTATACCGGCGTCGCTGTCGGACGCACGCTCCACGGCGCATACGTCTTCGTCGCTGCGTCGTACTGCAGCGAGATGAGCTGCGACGAGGAGTTGTGCATGAGCACGTGCACAACGTTGCCGACCACTTTCACGTCGGCTTTCGTCCCGGTATTTAGCGAAATCTGCTGAACGTAGGACCATGTGTTATCGGGTTCCAGCCGCATGATCCAGGTGCCTGTGTGCGCGCCGGTGGCGCCTGACAGCACAGCCCAGTATGTATGGCCGTGGAACCAGACCTTCGATTGCGGTTTGGCCTCCGTGTTCTTGAAGTCAGTGATTGTCGGCAGCACCGTCCAGATTTCCTGTGCGCTCACCGACTGACCTGCAACAAGCCATACGGCGAAGAGCAGGAACATTCGAACGAGGAGCGGCACACGTGCCGCGATGGAAACTGGCCGGTTGCGTTTGCGGGTGAAGAAGGACGGCTCTTGTAAAGACATGCCGGGGCGTTGTGCAACCCCCGTACCTGCCTTTTTCGCGGAAAGTTACGTACTTCGCGACAAAAATTCCACGATCGCGATGTCTTTTGTCGGAGTTCCTTCCTGCGGAGTAAGTTCCGCGCTCGTTACTCGATCGTTACAACTCCTGCATAGTCATGAGTTTTGCCGAGGGATCCATGTGACGCAGCATGTCCGAGGTCTCCGGCCGGCGCGTGAACACGAACACCTGGTGGCTGCGGCTCAGCTCGACAATCTGCCGCGCCATCGCCTGGCTTCGCTTCGGATCGAAATGATCGAGCACATCATCTATAACGATCGGCAATCGCGAGCCGCGCTGCGCCGATTCTTCCGCGAAACCGATCCGGAGACTGAAGTAGAGCTGCTCGGCTGTACCCCGGCTCAGCTGGTTGACGGGCATCCATCCGTTTCTCGTATCGAGCACGACAAGCTCGCGCTGGTCCTCGGATGCCGCAAGCCGTTCGTACCGCGAGAGCGTAATGGCCGCCAGCGCTTCTGATGCGCGGCGAAGCGCCGGTCCCTGAGACTCGCGCTCGAGATGACGACGGGCGTCCTCGAGCAGCGAGCCGGCGACGGCAAGCGTGCGCGATGCCCGGGCGGTGGCCAGCGCTTCGGCGGCCAGGCCCGACCGTTCCGCTTCGAGCGCCGGAAGCTCGGACGATTCGGCCATCGCCGCGGAAATCTCGGCATCGAGCTGGCGGAGCTGCCGCATGGCCTCGTCACGCGAGGATTCGAGGTTCGACAGCTCGGCGTTCGAACGGGTGGCCCGCTGGCGCCATTCCTCGACGTGCCCTTCCGCGAGCTCTCGCTTGATGAGATCGGGGGAGGGCTCGCGTCTGAGGCGCTCGCTGAAGCGAGCCTCACAGGATCGGATCGCCTGCGTCAGCGCGGTGCGCCGGCGATAGGCGCCCAGTCTTGCGCGGAACGCCGTCTCGTCGGCCACGCCGGCCTGCGAGAACAGTTGCGTGAGGGCGTCTTCGCACTGCCGCAACCGACGGCGTCCGGCCTGCAGCGCCGGCGACTGCTCGGTTGCTGTCGGTGCTTGCGCAACCATGACGCCCCCCGATCGGGCAGACTCTGCCTCGCGCGATCGCTCGGGCTCGGGCGCGATGCCGACGAGTGCCGCGCGCGCACGCGTGTTCCATTCCGTCGCGTTGTGTTCCCACTCCGCGATCTGACTGCGCAGCTGCCGGCACGTCTCGAGAAGTTCCGACTCGCTGCGGACGGCCTCGCCTCCGCTGCGCGTCGTGGTGGCCACTTCGGCCAGACCGGCATGAACCTTCCACTGATTCCACTGCTGCACCGTCTGACGTTCGTGACCCTGGGCGGCCATCAACGCCTGCGCATGCTGCCGCCGCAATTCTTCGTTTTTGGCGAGCGTCGAGAGGTTTTCCGTGAGCGAAGAGTGGGCGCGGTCCCACTCGGCACGCTGGCGCCGCTGCGCCTCGAGCTCGGCCTCGCGCTCCTTGAGCTGGAGGTCGGTCGGCATGGGCGGCAGGCCCAGGCGCACGCTGTCGACACTGATATCGAAACGCCGTCGCGAGGCGCGCTCCTGGTGATGGAGCAGGTTCTGGCAGGCGCGTTCGAGCTCCTCTCGAGCGCTGCCGAGCTGGTCGCGCCGGTTCGCTTCGTCGTCCAGCGCTTTCGTGCGGCGCGACCCCTGAACGGTGGACCCGATCCCACAGAGGATCGCGCTGCCGGCCAGAATCGCGAAGCCGGGGATGTCGTGCTCGACGCCGCGCCAGACGCTGCCCGCGCTTCCCAGCATCGCCGCCAGCCAACCCATGTAAGACAGGAAGTTCGACGGGATCGCCGCGATGTCGGTTTCGAGGATCCGGATGGTTGCGCTCCGCTCCGCGATCTGATCCTGCCAGCGCTTGGTGAAGCTCTGATCGCTGGCAAGACCTGCCAGCGTCGTGCGCACCTGCTGAACGAGCCTGGCCTCCTCGTCGAGAGTGAGAATGTTGGGCGGTTCGGGCCGGTTCAATGTTGCCGACACCTCGGCTCGAGTGGTCTCGAGCTCGCGAACGGCACGCGACGTGGCCTCGAATCGGCGTTCGCTCTCGCGGACGGCGTCCATGGCTTCCTTGAGACGCCGCTGCCATCCGGTCGAGTCTTCCTGGCCGGCGTCCAACGAATCCTGTAGTCGCACCGGCTGCCGCACCACAGCGCTTGAGCGGCTGTCGCCGGCACTTGAAGGCTCATGGCCTCCGTCGCTGGGCGGGACCGAGCCCTCGCCCCGCAGAGACTCCTGACCAGCGAGCTGGGCCACGGTGCGTTCGGCGGCCTGCCGTGCCGCGAGCGCCTGTTCCAGCCGTCGCTCGGGGTCGGTTGGAAACTGGTCGATCGGATCCAGGCCGTCGAGCTCGCGCCGGGCCTGCGTCAGCTCCTGCCACATGGGAGCCAGATCTGTCAGCGCGTCGTACTTCGCGCTGTCGGCCTTGAGATCGGTAATGGCGCGACTGCGGTGATCGAACGTGAGCTGCGCCTGCGCGTGCGCCTGTACCAGCTGTCCGATTCGGGCCGCCGCGCGGGTCGATCGCTCGATGCGGCTCTGCAGCTCGACCGGCGCCGTTGATTGCTTCTGACGCTCGGCGTTGCCTCGCTGGGCGATCTCGGATTTCCTGATCTGAATCGCGTCGACAGCGCGCTGAATGGTTCGAAGGTTGCGCGCGGCACCCGGCGGAAAGATTCGGTCGCGAATCGCGGGAGACGCGAGCACTGGAAACGTCTGCAGGTCGGTGATGTCGAACGTGAGGAGCGAACCAATCGTGCGGGCGTCTGGTCCGCCGAACAAATAGTCCAGTCCGGCGGGACCGGCGTCTCCGCCGTCATGACGAGTGATGGTCGAAGGACGATCTGATTTCTGCGCGATCGTGTAGGTGCTCCCAGATCCCGAGCAGTCGAGTCGTCCTGCCCAGCCTTCCTGCGCAAATCCCCGGCGCCCGTCCGTCTCCGCGCGCAGCGATCCGAACAACATCTGTCGGATGAACGCGACGAGCGTGCTCTTGCCCGCGCCGTTCGGTCCGTAAAACACCGTCAGACCATCCGGCAGATCGCGAACCTCGTAGTTGCGCAATGCCCCGAAACGCTCGACAGACCACCCTTGTATTTTCACGGCTCGTTCGGCTCAAGAAGGCTGAGGGCCACACGCTCGGCTTTCGTCAGCAGGGCATTCATCTCGACCGAGTCGAGCGGCGAATGTCCGGCCGAAGAGAAACCGGGCGCAACATTGTGATCGGCAAGCAGCCGTTCGAGGCCGGCAGGCGCTCGCCTGAAGACTTCGACCAGCTGATGCACGTACATGGAAGCGTCGCTCTGGGGCTGGGATTCGCGCGTGTCCGTGAGGTCGACCACGCTGTCCCACCAGATAAAGCCCTCGCCGGCGCTCTGTTCCTGCCGGACCTCGTCCAGCACACGGTCCCAGACTCCGTCGGCGAGCTGTGGTCCCATCCAGCCCTGGCGGCGTCCAAAGACATCGCACGATGCGATGATGGTGCGACCCGCGCCTTCCTCGCGGAAGCGCGGCGCCGAGGCAGCAACCGCGCGCCGGAAATCGGTCGGGCCCGCCAGTGTGGATGCGTCCACCTGCGTCCGCAGCAGCCGGATCGCATCGATCTCGTGGTGGACGGCACTCGAAACGCCGCCATCGGAAACGGTCGCGACGACCGCCCCTTTCGGTCCGGTGTCATCGCCTTTGAGTGAGCGGCCCTGCAAGGTGCCCGGATACACGATCCACGGACGACCCGCCGAAACCTGGCGGTACCGATGGTCGTGCCCCAGGGCCCAGTAATCCATCCCGGCCGCCTGAAGATCGTGTGATGAGTAGTGATCTCCCGGAGTCGCGTCGGCGGTCACGTTTCCGTGGAACAGTGCGATATGAATCCCGGCTTCCGGCCCTCGCCTGAGCCGACCGATGCGGTTCACCGAGTGGTCGGGGGAATGGCTGATTCCGTGGATCGTCGCCATGTGCCCGCCGGCGGTCCTGATCGCAATGGATTCCGGTGCGTGTGCGCCGAAGCAATGGACGCCCTCGGGCCAGCGTTGAATGGCTGGCCATCGGTCCGTCGGATCGTCGCTTCCCCGCACGATGAACGTGCGGATGCCCGCAGCGGCAAGCCGTTGCAGGCCTTCGAGAAAACGGAGTTGCGCCGGAATCGCCCGATCGCCCGCATCGCAGATACCGCCCGCCAGAAGCAGGAAGGCCGCGTCCTGATCGATGGTCAGCTGGACCAGCGCGTCCCAGGCCTTCAGCGGCGCCTGCCCGAGCGCATGCGTGAATGCGGGGGGCGCATGCCGAAGTCCGTGGAACGGCGCATCCAGATGCAGATCGGCTGCGTGAACGAATCGAAACGTCGACGATGACATATTTGAAAGCCGTGTCGGCGAACCGATGAAACTGCAAGATCGAAACCACCCAGCGGCGTGAGAGGAAAGGCCTATTCCACGAAGCAGACTGCGAGACGTTAGTCTCCGTCCCGGATCCCGGATTGAGCAGAGACCGCACCCACGCGAACTTTTGTCGCCCTAACAGGTACCTTCTGGCCTGTTTGCGCCGATTCCAGCTTGCGCTCCGTGGCAATCCCCTTGCTTAGTTGGGTTTCCGGAGGATTTCATTACTACATCGGCGATGACACTGCGAGCGCGCTCTGCAGGCAAGGAGTGCGTCGTGGGACTTTTGCGGTTGTTGGGCGTGTTCAGCATGTTCCGATGGGTGAATCGGAATCGCCTGACCATCCTGACCTATCACAGCGTGCTTCCATCCACGCGCGGTATCGACGATGCCGAAGCGAGAAACGTGGTCGACGCGGAGACGTTCGCCTGGCAGATGCGGTATCTGTCGAAGAACTTCACCTGTCTGAAACTGGAAGACGCCGTCGAACTGCTGCGCAGAAGGCGTCCGCTGCCGCCCAATTCGGTGGTCGTGACGTTTGACGACGGGTTCTGGAACAACCTGGGATACGCGTTTCCAATTCTGCGCCGATTCGGTGTACCGGCCACCGTGTTCGTGACGACCGGTCATATCGGCCGCGGAACAGAGCTGCTGTGGACCGAGCGCGTCGGGCGGATTCTTCGCGCCGCGAAGGTCCCTGACGAGGTCGCGCGGCGCGAGAGGAATCGGCTGAAGGCGATGTCGTTTCACGACCGCGACGAGGCCATCGAGGAACTCGAGAAGCGGTATGGTGGCGACGAGATTCGCGAGGCCCCGCTGGATTTGAATCGGTACACGTTCCTGACGTGGGGCCAGACGAAACAGCTGGCGAGTGGCGGGATCACGATCGGGTCGCACACGGTCGCGCATCCGATCATGTCGTCGCTTGATGACGATCGCCGGCGCGTGGAAGTCATGCAGTCGAAGCAGGAGATCGAGCGTCACCTCGGCACGCCGTGCAAGCTATTCAGCTATCCGAACGGAACGTCGAACGATTTTTGCGAGAGCGACAAGGAAAGCCTGCGCGAGGCCGGGTACCTTGCGGCCGTCACCCAGATTGCGGGCGTGAACGACGAGCAAACCGACCACTTCGAGCTCAGGCGCGTGAATATCGGGCAAGGTCACGGGACGCAGTTGTTCATTGCTCAGGTATCCGGTTGCTGGCCGTGGCTGCGATCGACGGTGGCACGCTTGAGGCAGAGCATGGCTGCACGTGGCCGCGTGCTCGCCGAGGCGTCGAACAGACCTTGAGCGGGGGGATGAGGATTGGCGTCGTAGTGCCGCGGCTGATGGGTGGAGGCGCCGATCAGTGTGTCGTGGATCTGGCGATCGGGATGAAGGACGCTGGCCTCCATCCGACGGTCGTCTGTCTCGAGCGTGTCGGCTACCTCGCGGATCTGCTGACCCAGCGCGGTATCACCGTGATCGGGCCGCTCAAGAAGAAGGGGAACGATCCGAGGGCGCCGCTCAGGCTGGCCGGGCTCCTCAGGGAGCACCGCGTCGATGTCGCGCACTGCCATAACTGGGGCGGGCTCGTCGACACGGTGGTGGCCGCGAAGCTGGCGCGCATGACGCCGGTACTGCATACGCAGCACGGGCTCGACTACGGGTTCAGCCATTCACCCGATCACCTGCGCAGCCGCCTCCGGACGTTTGCCAAGACCATGGCCTGCAAGGGTGTGTCGCGCGTCGCCACCGTCTCGCGGGAGGTGGCGCAGATGGTGACGCGTGAGTGGCATGTGCCGTCGTCCCGTGTCTCGGTTGTCCATAACGGCGTGCGCGTGCCCGCAACGGATGAAGGCGTCGAGATGCGCGCGTGCTGGCGGAGCGAATTGGGACTTGGCCCTTCCGACGTGCTGATCGGAACCGTCGCGGTGTTCCGGCCGGTCAAGGACCTGCTCACGTTGCTCGAGGCGATGGCGCTCGTTGCCAAAGACGCGCCACAAGCCCGGTTGGTGTTGATGGGCGCCGGCCCGCAGAAGGAAGAGCTGGAAGCAGCGGTCGAACGGCTGGGGTTGAAGTCGATCGTGCATTTCCCGGGGTTCCGCCGGGACGCCACGCAGCTGCTGCCGGCGCTCGATGTGTTCGTGCTGTCGAGCGTGTCGGAGGGCATCTCGCTCGCGCTGCTGGAGGCGATGGCGGCCAACGTGCCCGCTGTCGCGACCAGTGTCGGCGGCAACGTCGAGATACTCAACGATCCAGGGTGCGGGATTCTCGTGCCGCCCAGGTCGCCGCGCGATCTGGCCGACGCGATCCTCGCGCTCGTCAACGACCGGTCACGCCGGTATGAGATCGGGGCGGGAGGACGCCGGCGTGTCGTAGAGGCCTTCTCGCTGCGGCGGATGATCGGCGCGTACGAATCGCTTTACGCAAGTCTCGTGAACTGAAGGCTCCCGGAGCCTTCTTTCGATCGGGCGGAGGACGTGAATGGCCGGATTGGTGTCGCAACGGCTCGCGCAGGACCATCTCGCGACGGTTCCCGCGCAGGCCGACGACAACCTCGAACAGAAGATTCGCGCCCGCATTGAAAAGTGCTGGCCGAAGTACTACCCGTCGCTGGCCACGCGACCGGCGCCGGAGATTGTGCGCCATCGCACGGTCGAGCGCGGGTTTTCCGTCATGTTCGAGTACGAGCTCAAGTTCGGCCGTCCGCGCTCGGAATTCGTGATGGTGAAGGTGAGACGCGATTCGAAGTTTGGCGCGTACCTGCCGGAAGACGTCACCCAGGCGCCGCAGCTGTTGCGCCTCGAATTCGACGAGCTGTCGCGGGCCGAGCGCTACTTCGAGCGGCGCGCCAACGGGTTGCGCGTCGTTCGCGCGCTCGACCACTGCGAAGAGCTCAACGCCGTCGTCATCGAGAAAGCCTCGGGCACCGACCTCGGCGTGCTCGCCCGGACCAACGAGGAAGAGGCCCTTGCGGCGTTCCGCCGCTGCGGACAGTGGCTGCGCGCGTTTCACGAAAAAATCCACACGGCACGCCCGCGCGTATGGACCGAGGGGGAATTCGAGGCACGGCTGAACAAGCGGCGCGAGAAGCTGCTCGCGCTCGGCGTTGCCGATCGGCACCTCGATCCGCTGCTTCGCGAGGCCGTCAGGCTCGCGCGCTCGTGCCGGCAGCGCGAAGTGCCGTACTCGCTGCTCCACGGCGACTACAAGCTCCGCCACATCTGGGCCGGCCCTAATTCGATTCAGGTCTTCGATTTCGGCAACGTGCACTCGGGCCCGTGCTACGTCGACGTGGCGGCGTTTCTCGTCGAGCTGAGCGTCCTGAAGCTCGGGCATCCCTGGTTCGACACCGAGCGCGGGCGCCGGTACTCCGAGACGTTCCTGCGCGGCTATTTCCCGGGCCAGCCGCCCCAGCTGCTCGGCCTGTTCACCGTCGAAGCGCTGATGAAGAAGTGGATGCGCCGGCGCCGTACCTGGAGCCGCACGACATTCGCGTCAACCTTGCAGACGTGCGTACGCCGCATCGGCGCGAAGTCGCTCGTCGAGCGCTGGTATCTCGACCGGTGGTTCTGCGCGCGCATCCGGGAGTCCCTTGAAATGGTGGTACACGGCAGCCGCTAGACGGCCTCGAATCATGTCTGAGCATCCGACCGTTGTCGTCGACCAGGCCCTTGCCCGACTGCAGGGCGATCCGCTGTTCACGTTCCCCGGACGGAATGTCGTGACGCGCGTGCTCTCGGTCGTCACGCGTCCGTTTTCGTATGTGGCGCGCGTCGAGAGCGAATCCGCGTCGGCGACGCGGCGCGTCATCGTGAAAATTCCGCGGCTGATGCCCGGCAAGACCGATCGGCGGATACCGCGGCTCAAGCTCGAAATGGCCGCCGCCGAGGCTCTCGCCTTCACGCTGAAGGATCAGTCGCAGCTGAGCGTGCCCGAGGTCGTGGCGTTCTACCCCGAGATCCCGGCGCTCGTCTGGGGCGAGGTGGGCGGCGAGACGCTCGAAGCGCTTGCCACGCGCACGGCGCGCGGTGTCCCCCGGGCGGCGGCGCTCGCGAACCTCGAACAGGCGTTTCACGCCGCCGGGCGCTGGCTGCGCGTGCTGCAGGACGGCACGGAAGTGGAAGGCCGCACGTTCTCGCTGGGCGAGATGGCCGACTACGTCGACGTACGATTGAGACGGATTTCCGACCTCGGCCCGTATGGGCTGAACGCGCACTGGCGCGCGAGGGTGAAAGAGGTCTTTACCGAAGCCCGGTTGCCCGAGTCCAGGCTTCAGGTGACGACCGTTCATGGCGATTTCAGCCTGAGCAACATCATGTTCGATGGCGCCCGACTGTTTGCCATCGATTTCTCGCGCTTCGGGATCGGCTCCACTTATTACGACGTGAGCCGTCTGTATCATCAGCTCGGGTTGCTCCTGCACAAGCCGTGGTTTCTGCCGTCGACCGTCGCGCGCTTGCGCCGGGCGCTGCTGCAGGGCTACGACCCGTCGCTCCGTGACGACGACCCGATGTTCCGGCTCTTTCTGATCCAGCACCTGCTGTGCCATTGGCTCGGCCTGCTGAAGACCTCGCCCCGCGCATCGTGGCACGTGCGGGGATTCAACTGGTGGGTCGGCTACCGCCACCGGCGGGAGCTCGACTATCTCGTCGACGAATTGCATAAGGACCTGAGACTGCGGGGACAAGAGACGACATGAGCGCTGCGAGACAGATGCGTCCGGCCAGAATTCTCGAAATCACGTCCTACCCGCCCCCGAGGGCGGGCTGGGGTGTCCGTGTGGAGTTTCTGAAACAGCACCTGGAAGCCAGCGGCCATGAATGCGTGGTGCTGAACATCGGCAAGAGCCGGAACATTCCAAGCTCCGAGTACGAAACCGTGCTCGGCGCCGGCGACTACGTGCGCAAGGTGTGGAGGTTCTGCCGCGCGGGGTTTACCACCCACGTTCACATCAACGGATCGACGCCGAAGGGCCTCGTCCTGACGATCGCCGCCCAGATCCTGAATCTTCTGTTCGGACGGCGCTGCGTGCTGACGTTTCATGCGGGCGTGAAGCAGGTGTACTTCCCGCGGTCGCAGGCGCCGATGCTGTGCCCGGTCTTCTGGCTGATGTTCACGATGGCGCGCACCATCATCTGCAACAACGAGGCGGTCAAAGCGAAGATCCAGGAGTACTGGGTACCGGCCCGGAAGATCCATCCCATTCCCGCATTCAGCCGGCAGTACCTCGACGCTCAGGCCGAGTCGCTCGACGACCGCATCGAAGCGTTCTACGAGCGCTATGACTCCGTCGTGTTTACGTACGTGCGCGTCCGCGAGGGGTTCTATCTGGAGACGCTGATCGACGGCTTCGCCCGTGTCGCCGCGCGCCGGGCCGATGCAGGTCTCGTCGTTTGCGGCGTCGCGGGCGACATCAATCCGGTGCTCTGGAAAGAAGTCCAACGGCTCATCGCGCTGCACGATCTCGCCGACCGCATCTGCATCGTCGACGACCTTCCGCACGAGCGCTTCCTGACGGCGGTGCGCCGCTCTGCGCTCTACCTGCGCACGCCGACGAGCGACGGCGTGGCCTCGTCGGTGCTCGAAGCGCTGGCGATGCGCATTCCGGTGGTGGCCGCCGAGAACGGGACGCGGCCCGCGGGCACGATCAACTACGCGCCCACCGACGGCCAGTCGATGGCGGATGCCGTCCTCGAAGTGCTGTCGGATCGCGAAGCGGCCGTCGACGCGATCCCACCGGTCGCTATCCGCGACACGTTGCACGAGGAAGCCACGCTGCTGGCGGCATCATGAAGATTCTCTATCACCATCGCACGCTGGCCGACGGGGCCGAGGGCATCCACATCCTCGAGATGATCGAGGCCTTCCGCGCGGAAGGTCACGAGGTCATCGTGCAGGCGATGGCCCACGGGGAAAGCCGGGGGAGCGGGCACGAGGGCTTCTTCAAGCGGCTCAAGGCCTCGCTGCCGAAGGGCGTATTCGAGCTGGCGGCGGCCGCGTCGAGCATCGTCGATTACGTGACGTTCGGCCGCGCGCTGCGTAAGCACCGGCCCGACTTCGTCTACAAGCGGCACGCGCTGAACGACGTCGGCGTGGTGCTCGCGGCGCGGCATCACGGGGTGCCACTGCTCCTGGAAGTGAATCGCTTGTACGCCTCGGACCAGCACACGCGGTTCGAGCAACTGCGGTTCAGGCGCTTCTGCCGGTTCCTCGAGCGCGTGGCGGTGACACGGGCATCGGTGGTGGCCGCGGTTTCTACGCCGCTGGCCGGACACGTTCGCGAGCTCTCGAAGAATCGGGCGAACGTCATGGTGCTGCCCAACGGCGCGAATCCAGATCTCTTCAGGCCGCGGGCCGACCTGCGCGCCAATATGCGTGAAGAACTGGCGTGGAGCGACTCAGTCATCGTCGGATGGGCCGGCATACTCCGCGAGTGGCATGGCGTGGAGTTGCTGATTCGTGCCGTCGCGCGGGTGCCGGGTCTCAAGCTGCTTATCATCGGCGACGGTCCCGACCGCGGCCGCCTCGACACCGTGATTCAGAACCTCAATCTCGGGGACCGTGTGATGTTTACCGGCCGCGTGTCGCACGCCGATGTGATGCGCTATGTCGGTGCCGTCGACGTGGCCGTGTCGTCGGCCGACCGGACCGGCATCGCCTCGCCCATGAAGCTGCTGGAGTACATGGCGATGGAGCGCGCGACCGTCGCGCCGCGTTCGCGGAACATCGAGGACTTGATTGACGATGGGGTTGACGGCCTGCTCTTCGAACCCGACAGCGAGGAGGCCCTGGTGGCCGTCCTGCGGCGCCTTGCGGAGGACGAGGGGTTGCGGGAGCGGCTCGGACGCCAGGCGCGCCTCAAGATTGTGCGCTTCCGGAACTGGCAGCGGAATGCGGAGATCGTGATT
>Ga0065705_10005018_pt1 | contig 13860 bp, 8 predicted proteins | sample SwibulcommuniRL2_FD_59092 | JGI IMG/M metagenome (GOLD analysis project Ga0065705, IMG submission 59092) | Bulk soil microbial communities from switchgrass field near Rose Lake, East Lansing, Michigan, USA - RL2 Bulk Soil v2 (version 2) | ecosystem: Environmental > Terrestrial > Soil >...
CAACCTCGCAAACGCGGAACAAAAACCTGGCCCGACTGGAGCAGTTCTCAATGCCGGAAATAGGTCGGCGCTAGCGTCGGCGCGGAAAGATCGCTGCGCTACAAGGGATATTGATGAATCGGTCGCCACTCAATACGAGGCGGCACTTACAAAATTCAACTCCGGACGTAACCCCGGTCAGATCCGCAAGTCCGGCTCAATTACCGTGGGCGTCTTTTTCCACGTTATCAATACCGGCCAGGGAATCGACAATGGCGACGTGCCAATCAAGATGCTGCACGATCAAATTGATGTGCTAAATGAGGCTTATGCAGGCGCGGACGATGCGGCCACGCCGACCTCGACCAACACGCCCTTTCGCTTCGCCATGATCGGCGTTGACCGTACCACCAATGCCGAATGGTTCAACTCCGGCATCGGCTCGGCGGCCGAACGCGAGATGAAAGCGGCGTTGCACGTGGGAGGCGCGAATACTCTCAACTTCTACGTAAACAATGCCGGCGGCGCTTATCTCGGATGGGCCACCTTCCCCTTCTGGTATGCGGCCGATCCGCTGCAGGATGGCGTAGTGGTTCTCTATTCAAGTCTACCGGGCGGCGATTGCTGCGGCGACCGCGTCTACAACCTGGGCGATACCGGTAGTCATGAGGTCGGCCACTGGCTGGGTCTTTTCCACACTTTCCAGGGTGGCTGCGCTGCAGTCTACAACGACTTTGTTGCAGATACGCCGGCCGAGCGATCACCCGCCTTTGGTTGTCCCATAGGACGTGACACGTGCCCCGGCACGGGGATCGATCCGATTGAAAACTTCATGGACTACTCGGAAGATTTCTGCATGTATCAGTTTACCAGCGGGCAGTCAGCGCGTATGGAGGCGTTATCGCTCCAGTACCGCGGGCTGTAAGCCGCGACTCGAAAATCGCCGAAAGCGAAAGCGGGGCAGGTTGGTTACACCTATGACAACCTGCCCCTAAAAAAGTGCATTCTGGTTTTGTTTAGGTAGCTAACTCACTCTGCTTCCCGTAACCCAGACGTTTGGCACAATCGCGAAGGAGATCCGCTTCCCACGCAGGGCGCGCCGGGCTTAGCTGATGTGTGCGAGCCGAGGGGATCCTTCCCAGCAGGTTTAAGAAGACCGCCGCGGAACTTTTATAAGCCCGAACAGGTGGCCGGAACGCGACATTTCCAAGATGCTGCAAAGCGTCTGAGAGCGCGTAATAGCCCGGGTCTCCGTTTTCCCAGAGCCGATCACGCTCAGCAAATTTTTCAGGGGCAAACGTCGCCAGTCCGAGCAGATAATCAGAGCCGTACTCGATCATGTTAATGCCAAGGTCATTGCCGGTGTATATGCGAAAGTCCGGCCTCCGCTCGTCGCGCAAACTTAGCCTTTCAAACTCCACGAGCCGATCCAGAGATGAATGCTTCAGCCCCTTTATTTCAGGAATCTCCATGAGACCTCTTAACGTCTCAGCGTCAAAAATTTCGCCGCTCGAAGCGAACACGGGCGAGAGCTCGAACGCAAGCACCTCTTGAAACCCCCGACACGCTGCGCGATAAACTGCAACCTTCTCGCGAGACTGCATTCCTCGGAGGCGCGCGGTCTGAAAGATGATGGGCGTACCACCATGAGCCACGATCTGATCCATCTCACGGCGGTACAGATCAACGACCTCGCCATCGAGCCCTTCGATGTATGCGCCGGCGATGAATGAATTCGGACCCAGGACTTCGCGGGACCAACCGAGTACTGAAAGGCGTTCTTCCGGGGTCAGGTAATTGACGTAACCGGTGTCCATGTTTACCGCGTTGCGCAGTCCCGCGGCCCTAGTAGCCAACAGATGTTTTTGAAATGCTTCAACCGCGATGCGCCCGTCGGTTTCGAAGGGTAGTAGTGCGGCGGCAATGCCTTGCACTTGGCGACGCGGACGCAGTCGCGCGATCGTGTCGTCGATTGTCATGTCTTCTCTCCCCTGCGCGAAGAACGGAACTGAAGTCTATTTACGGCGAGTTTATTCAAGATTCAAACTGATATCGCTAAGTCCCGCAGGGACGGAATGTTTATAGACTTCTGGGTGCTTTTATGACCCTTCGCTCCAGCGGAGCGAAACGTATTGTTCGAAGTACTCAGCCGCTAGTATTGCGCTCCACTGGAGCGCGAACAACGGTTGGGGTTGAAGTCTTTAAAATATTTGGCTCCAGAGCCAGGGCATCTTGCACGGAACGCCCAGCAGCTATGTCATTTGCCGATGTTTGGTTTGGTGCTTCAAATTCTTGAGTCGTACGCCGTCTTCCGAATTCCCGTAATGTTCGTCAAGCGGATAACAACCGGAGGGCAAACCCGCACGTGGTGCCGTCGTACAATCGCTGAAAGTGCGGCACATCTGTTTTCGCTGCGGTTCACGACCGCTAATTACATCCAGCGGCAGCTCCGGGTAGGCTAGCACCATTCGTCCCAGTCCCACGCAATCGACCCAGCCTTCGCGCACCGCAGCCTGGGCAACGTAAGGCAGAAAATCCTGGAGATAAGTGTAAGCAGATCCGACCATGATCATATTCGGAAACTGATGTTTAAGCGTGTGTGTTACCTCCATCTGTTGTGCTACTCCTAATAGAGGATCTTCGGGTGGAAGGTATCCGTCCGANGGTGGGAAAAGGGCTGGGCGTTGGAGATGCGGATTNTAGTAAGGGCTGCCTCCGGAAATGTTCACGAGGTTAATCTCTAACTCAGAGAGCAGGGAAAGGAACTGCGCTGGTTCGTTGAGATCTACTTCAACTGGATTCTCCCTGTTGACTCCGAAACCCCAACGGTAGGGCAGGAGGGCCTTGNAAGATTCAGGCACGCCACGACCCGGCNTACCAGGGACAGAGGTTTGCGGATCAGGTTTGAACGGAACTGTGTCAAANGCAGAAAGACGCACACCGATCTTCAGGGCAGGGGCCAGCGAACGNATACCGCTNACCACCTCCCGCAGGAATCGCGTGCGGTTTTCGAAGCTACCACCATAATCGCCGGCGCGCGTGTGTGCGCTCAAGAATTCATGTCCCAGATATCCGTGACAATGTTTGATGTCCACGAAATCGAAACCAGCCTCATGGGCGATGCAAGCAGCGCGCTGGAAATCTTCGATGATCTTTCTGATCTCATGGTCTGTAAACAGCGGGTAGTCGTCAGTCAGACCAAGTCGCTTGTCGAGGATTGGATGGTGGAAGAGGATACGTGGTTCAGAGCGATCGTGATGGTTGGGACGGGAATAACGGCCCGAGTGGGTTAGTTGCAATCCGATCACTAAACCGGCGTCCGAACCCACTGACCGCTTGTGTTCCTGGATCAGGGCCTCACGAAGACGAGACAGATCGGCGACAGCGTGTGGGCCGACAGCCAGTTGATTGGGGTTAGCTCGTCCTTCATGACAGACCGCAACCGCCTCACCGCCCCAAATGAGCTTTGCTCCACTCGCGCCAAAGCGACGCCAACGCCTCAATGTCAGTTCCGTCGGCCGACCGTCAGTCGTGCCGTCCCAGCCTTCCATCGGTTGAATAGCGAACCGGTTTCCTAATGAGACGCCACCGCGGTGCAGAGGCTGTCCGAGCGGCGACGTTTCTCCCGCCAGCAACTTCGCATCACAGGGAATCGAGATGTGATGGTCTTGCAAGTAATCGCGAAAGACCTCTAAGTCGCGAATGCCACCCAGACGAAGGAAAGAGTTTTGAGTCATCAAAAGCTAATTCAACGAAGCCGCCTCGCGGGCTACTGTGGTGTACTAGACTTCAAGAGCGCTGCCGATTCCGTATCGAGATAAACTGTCGTTCGTGGGTGCTGTTGGAGGATCGAAGCTGGATGAAGCGGACTGACCGCGAGGTCCAGGCAGTCTCTCACCGCAGTTGCCTTTCTCCGATCGGGGACCACGCAGAGCACATTGCCGGCTTTGAGTATCTGTTGAATAGACATTGAAATGGCCTGCGTCGGCACGGCGTCGATCGACTCAAACCAACCTTCGCCCACTTGTTGGCGGCGGCAAGCCTCGTCGAGATTCACAATTAGGTACGGCTCTTCAGTCTCAAAGTCGGCCGGCGGATCATTGAAGGCGAGATGTCCGTTCTCTCCAATGCCGACGAAGGCCGCATCGATTGTCTGGCGCGAGATTAGTTCACCAACCCGCCTGCATTCAGCTGCTGGATCCGGAGCATCACCGTTGAGGAAATGGAAGGCGCGAGGCTGAATCCGGTCCACAATCCGTTCTTGCAGGTAACGCCGGAAACTCGCCGGGTGCGTTTTAGGCAGACCGACGTACTCGTCGAGGTGGAAGAAGTTGACCTGACCCCAATCGATGTCCGGTTGACGAACCAGAGCATCGAGAAACTCAAACTGCGAAGCGCCAGTGGCTGCGATCAGATAAGCTTCACCGCGTGCCGCGATCGCCTGCCGGATCAGATCGGCCGCCTCGTTCGCTGCCGCCTCGGCCAACTCGGGTCGTGACTCAAAGATCTTTATGTCCATTTAGTTTTGCCTTCAGCCTACCGAGCAGGCGACAGCATAAAGCCTGGGGTGCAGCGAAACCCCAGGTCCGAGAGAGCAGGAATGATTAGCCCGCGAAGCGGCCGGCAGAGCGATTCCGAATCGCAGGTTTATCAAAACAAGCCACAGAGTTAGCATTGCACTGTCGCCCGCTTTCGCGGGCACGGAATGTAAACCTTAAATCCTTCCTGGGGCTTACGCCCCAGACTTTATGCTGGTCGCCTGCTCCGCAGGCTGGCCGCCTATCTTTCGATCGTCATTCTTAAATCGTTTGCGACACCGGCTCCCAACACCCTGACGCCGCCGACCGCTCAACCGCGTCAAGGACTAGTTGGTTACGCACCCCGTCTTCAAAGTTCGGCGTCGGCATTTGTCCCTCGGCCACAGCCTTTAGTAAGTCGAGCACGGTGTGTGTAAACGTGTGCTCGTAACCAATGATATGACCTCTCGGCCACCAGCCTTCCATGTAAGGATAGCCTTTGCCGGTTACCTGAATGGTCCTAAAGCCGCTCTCCAGCCCTTCATCGGTATAAAGTTCGAGCTCGTTCATTCGCTCGAGATTGAACACAATGGTTCCTCGACTGCCGTTAATCTCAAAACGATTGTAATTCTTTCGACCGGCAGCGAATCTCGTTGCTTCGATCGTGCCCACCGCCCCATTCCCAAACTTCACGAGAGACAAGGCAGCGTCATCCACTTCGACTGGCGCCATGGTGGGGCTGTCAGGCAAGGGACGCTCGGTGATGAAAGTTTTCAGTAGTCCACTGACCTCAGTGATTTCGCCGACTAGATACCGCGCCAGATCTATAGAGTGTGACAGCAGATCTCCAAGCGCACCCGATCCGGCTTTGGCCTTTTCCAATCGCCAAACGCGCGGAAAGTCAGGATCGACCAACCAATCCTGCAGGTAAGTGCCACGATAATGATAAATCTTACCGATGCGGCCGGCACTGATGAGTTCTCGCGCCAGAGTAACGGCCGGTACACGCCGGTAATTGTGGCAAAGCATATGCACGCAGCCGTTAACACGGACCGCTTCGAGCATTTGTTTTGCTTCTGCCACCGTATTGGCCAGAGGCTTTTCGCAGAAAACGATCTTTTTCGAGGCCGCGGCAGCAAGCGCGATAGGCAAGTGCAAATTCCCCGGCGTGCAGATATCTACGACGTCAATGTCTTCGCGCCCGACTACTTCTTCCCAGGAGGTGGAGTGTTCCTGCCAGCCAAAGTTGTTAGCCGCCTTAATCAGTTCGCTTTCGTTGCGACCGCAAATCACTTTCATGACGGGTTCATAGGGCACGTCAAAAAAGCAGCCTACTTGTCGCCAGGCATTGCTGTGGGCCCTGCCCATGAAACCATAACCGATTAGCGCGATGTTAAGTTTTCGCATGGTACTTAGTTGTCCAAACGGAAATTCCGATGAAGGATATTCTAATGAAAGCAGTCTTCTCGCCGCAGAGCGGCGAAATGTTTATAGAAAGGTTGCCGAAAAAAATGCTTCGCTCCAGAGGAGCGAAACTGTCTTCTGACGACAGAACATTTCGCTCCTACCGAGCTTAGTAGTTGATCTGGGCCCTGGTTCTAAAACATTTGGTCCCGCCGGGACCACAGACCAAAACTCGGATTGAATTGTTCCCAAAAGCCAGACCAAGAGTTACAAAACATTTAGCGAACCTTGTTTCTATTCGCTGCTACCCACGTTCTCAGAAGTGCGCGGTGGCAATGTGCGTCGCCGATCGGAATGCAAGCGCCATGATCGTCAATACGGGATTGAAGCCGCCGTTTGTCACGTGAAGGGAACCATCAACTACGAACAGGTTATCGTGATTGTGAACCCGGCCCCACTCATCCGTGACTGAAGTGTGCGGGTCAAGACCCATACGGCAGGTGCCGGCCTGGTGCTGGCCGCCGCTAAGCTTTAGCCCCGGCGCGGCGCTCCAGATTGTTTCGCAGCCGCTCGCGCGCAGCCACTCCTCACCGCGCCGCCGCATATATTCGGCAGCTACCACCGTTGCTGGATGCGTCGAGCCACTCAAGCGCGCGACCGGGATGCCCCGGCGATCACGTACGCCGCGATCGATCGTCACTCGCCCCTCCGGGCTCGGGATGTCCTGCACTGGACCACGAACATGCAAAACGCGCGTGTAGTTTTCACGCATAAATCGTTTGTTAGCCAACCCCCAACGCGGTAAGTCAGGCGGCAGCGAGTCGTACCAGAAGTCGATCGGAGGCTTAATGAAATCGTCGGCCAGCATACCACCTCCAATGATGCCTGGGTTGCCATGATTGAACTGGGTGGTCGCCAGGGTCACGCCGGGCCCGATGCCGCTAAAGACCTTCTCTCGCATCAAGCCGTAGGCCCTTGGGTAGAGATGACCTTGCAGGTTACGGCCAACCTGATCATGTTCATTACCAAGTCCGTTAGGGTGGTAAGGCGAGTAAGAATTCAAAAGTAAACGTGCCGACTCAATCGCTCCGGCCGAGACAATTACCATTTTTGCGCGCTCGCTATGAGCTTTGACGTTCCCTTGCTCCCGAGTCAAATAAGAAACGCCGGTGACTGCGCCGCGTTCATCTGTCTCGATGCGTTCCACTATCGCTTCGGTTGTGAGTTTACAGTGACCCGTTACCAGAGCGCGGGGGATCATTGTGTTCTGCGAACCACTCTTGGCGTCCGTAGGGCAGGCGAATCCGACGCAATACTTGCAGGCAATGCAGGCGTCCCGACCACCGTATGGCAGAGTGTTGATAAGCAATGGGACCGGGCTTGTTACCCAACCCATTTGCTGAGCGCCACTTTTCAGCGCAACAGTTTGAGGGCTTGATGGAACAGCAGGCAACGGATAATCACGACGGCGTGGAATCTGATCTTTGAGTGCGGTGCCGTCTCCAGCCGCACCGAGTTCCCACTCCGCTAGTTCGTAATAGGGTTCAAGATCATCGTAACTGATGGGCCAATCGGCTAATGAGCTGCCCTCAGGTACTCCATACGTGCTGGCCATGCGGAAGTCGGTAGGCATAAAGCGCCAGGCCTGGGCCCCGTATACGCGAGTGCCACCCCCAACACACGCGGCATTGTTGTGGTAGTCAGGCTCGTGTGGTTGGACCGTTCGTTGATTTCCTGCCGGGTCGACGAAGACCCGTGGATTACCTTCGAGTTCAGGACCAGCGTTGTGACCGTATATTGAGAGACGTTGGTTGCGCAGGTGGTCGCGGCCAACCTCAGAGAAACTTAAAGCCGGACCACGTTCCAACAGCAGCACGTGCTTGCCGGCTTCCGCCAACACTCCGGCGACAATTCCACCGGCTGCACCGGTGCCGATGATGATGGCGTCATATTTCGTCATTACTGCGAGCCAGGAAAGGGGCCCATCTATTCGAAGCCGACCATGCTCCAGGACACCGCGTTTCGATTTCCACCTTGTTCCGGTTCACTGTAGAACCCTTCGGCCGTCGTTCTGACAAGCAGATCGAAAAAACTATGCGGCGCTACCTCCCACATCGTTATTACTTCACCGGTTTCAACAAGCCGAAGCACGTGGTCCTGATCCCCTTCTGAAAGCTGGCTAAAGTTTTGCTGAAAGCGTGCGAGGGATTCGGCGTCAAGCGCTGTCAAGCCGTTGCAATAGTCATCAAACGCCGGACGCAGATCGCGCTCAAATTGGCGAGTCAGATAATCAACTACGCCGGATTCCCAGGCGCCAGGGTAATCATCCTGCGGAATAATGCGGTCGACGGCGGCGCGCAGAGTTTGTTGCTGCTGTTCGGTCAGTTTCATCACTTGAGAGCAATTTTTGTCTCGGCAGTTGCGCCCGTCACAACATCCGTCGCGCGGATAGTGTAGGTTCCGGCGACATCATTAAGTGCTGACGGCAGAACGAATGTTGATGCTTTGTCATTCACGAGCAGACTACGAGCATAAACCGGCAGCATTAACCCGTCCGGACCAAAGACGTGGCAGCGGATGAGGCGAGGGCCGGCCGTCGATGAAGCGAGCGCAAAGGCTACGTGTTCTCCGAGCTGGGAAGAGGCAGCTCCCTTTAGCGTCAACTTGTTCTCCGCCGGACTCAAACTCAGCACAACAGCATCTCCCACTAACACGGAAGAACGAACCACGTCGGTGTAACCCATTCGTTTAGCGGACCGCACATCCGTGACGTAATACTTGTTCGGCAACTTGATAACGATCTCCTGCCTGGCGATCTGGCCGAGGGCCGCATCGTTATAAGTAGTTACTCCGTCTCGCCCGACAATCCCCGCAACCGCGACATTGTCTTTGACGATGGTGAGAATCTCCGCGTCGCCAAAATGGTAGCGTGCTACCTGCGCCTGAGTGAGCCGTTTGCCGTCGGCCGACAATACATCGATGGTAGGGCGGACGCCCGCGTGTTCAAGCAGGCTGTTGACGAGCGCGCGATAGTTTGCGCCGCCAAAGTTTTCCGAGCGCAGCTTTGGATACCTGTCAAAAACAGTATTGAGATAGATAGTCCACCCTTTGCCAAGGCGTCGTGAAATGACCGCATCCGTCGTCCCGATGCGTACCAGCGGCGTGCCGTCTGTTGCTTTGATGTAAGGTTCAGCAAAGACCTGTCCGCTGAGATTCTTTGCCTCGAGGCCCCAACGCGCGCCCTCATCCGTGACTACCAGCTGTCCACCAGCTGGTTTTAAAGCTCGCTTGTTAGAAGGCTGCGCCGAGGTGACGCCGAAGAGTTGATTCATTGTATCGTTTTGCGGCCAGGCGCAGTGTTGGTCCATCAAGCCGGCAGCTGCATCGGATATCACAACTCCACCTGCTCGCACGAAACTATCAATACTCTTCGCCTCCGCGGGCGACAATGCCAGCGAGAGCGGCATGATGAGGACTTTGTACTTTCCCGAAGCCAGGCTGCCTTGCTCCACTTGCTCGGAAGACACGAAGTCAAATTGCAAGCCGAGATCTTTGATCGTGCGCACCCAGCCGTCGCGATTGGCAGGGAAATTTAATGAACTATCTTTCGGCGCCTGATCGTCGTCATCACTGCTGCGCTGGTGATACCCGAGAATGCTGGCCCCGTGCACGGACGGCATCGAGTAGTGAATAGCGATACCATCTCCCAAACGCTTCGACTCCATCAGGAGCTTCCCCACACCTTCAAACTTGAGCGACTTGAACGCCTCGCCCATATCGCGGGCCGACTTCGCGTAAGTCATGTCGGGGTTAAGAAACGAATACATCCAGAAGATATTCGGGTGCAGCACGTTATGAATTGCAGCCGTCCAAATCGCGTTCTGCACTGCGAGACCGTGTGACCCGTACCCGGTCCAAAACCCAATCATGGCGTCGGGCTTGGCAAACGAGCGATGCATGTCCCACTGGTTACCCCCGTCGTAAGAAAGAAAATCGTCTATGACGCGGTCAAGGCGCGACCAGTCCGCTCCGTCGTAAGCGTTGGTGGCCTGCGTGCCGGAGACGGCAATGTGGGCGTCCTTATCACCTTCGATTACCGCGTCACGGGCCACTTGATAGGCACGTGCGAAAGTGATCTCCATGAAAGTGCGATGATCGGCCCAGGGTGCGTAGTTGCCGCTCTTGCGTGCTTCGTCAGTAGTGAAGGGAACTACGTTGTTCCAGTCTCTGAAGTCGGTGCGCCACTCCTTGTTGAGCGCCGGCAGCGTGCCATATTCCTGTTTCAACCAAGCGCGAAATTCGCTTAGAGCGCCCGGACTCCAATCGAAATCAACTGCGTCACCGTACGAAGTGAGCGAACCTTCGTCGCCGACGAAGTAGTAGTCCATGTTGTAGCGTGCTTTATTGCGAGCCGCGGCGCGCACGATGTCCGCGAGCGTTTGCACAAACGCGGGGTCATTGAAAGAAGGGGTGCGTTGCAGAAACTTTTTATCACCGGTGCGCTTGAAAAGCTCCTTTTTGGTGAGATAACCGAGAGACTCGAAGTCGCCATTCCGTTGATATTCGGCGATCGCCTGCTCCATCCCGGCCGGTGTAGTTGGCCCGCGATCGTACCAGTAAACACCGAACGTGCCGCGTGGAATGTTGAGAGAGTTGTCGACATCGCCACTCCAGGTAAAGCCGGTATCTGCAGCGACACCGCGCACCATCCTCATTTGCGCATCCTGCAAGTAATGCTTGGTGCCACCGAAGGAAACGAGCGGGAGGAACTCCTTTTGACGGCGAGTGTCCTGTACGACCATCACTGGTTTGGCACGAACTTGATCCACAATCGCACCGCGCTCATCGACCAGTTCGGCGGTAACGAACGCAGATTTGCCGAGGAAGTTGGTGAGTGGGTAAGCTAGAGTTCGCTCTCCGCGCGCACCCCTCGTGATCACCCCCAACAAGCGGTCCATATCGTCGGTTACCCGCATTCGCATTTGCAGCCCCGACAAATTGCCGGCTGCTCGTAACACGGCGCTTAACGTCTCACCCTTTTTGTAAACATCAACGGCCGGTTTTACCGTCGTCATCATCGCGCGTTTCGGCGATGCGAAGGTGGCTGCGCCCCAATTTAGTGTGGCGCCGGACTTTGGATCTCGGACACGCACGTCGAAAATCTCGCGGCCGCCGGGCCAGCCTGTTGCGGGCCGCAAAGTATCTGCCGGAATCTCAATGAGGGTTTCACCGGGGGTCAGATCCTTAGTGGTGCGATTTGAGCCAAGTGCCTGGCCGAACTCGTTCGTACCATCGATTTCGATCTCGATACGACGCGAAGTTGTCGAGTTAAGGCGAAGCTTGATGGAGTCGGAAGTAGCAGTTAACTCGTTAATGTGAACATCCAGTTCTCGCCCCGAGGCCCAAAGAATTGAGCGAGCGAGCAATGAGTATTGATACTCCCAGTAGTCCCAGTAGATTCTCGTTTCCACCGGATTAACGCTCTGCGGCGTGAAACCTTCTTGGGTGTAGCCGAGCGCAACCACGCGCCCCTTGCCGTAGTTTTTCGCAGCAACAATTGGATAAGCGCCGGACTTGATTAGCACGTCTCCATTCGCCCGGTACTTATAGAAAGAACCGCCGCTGCTACCTTCCGGCAGGAGTTCAAGCGGTAGCCCCTCAGTGATGAAGTGCTTTTGTGCAAGTTCCCATTTTCCTTTGGTAACTGCGTCCTGATTGATCTCAGGGTAGCCGCGCTCATTAACGGTGTCGTTAGCCACGTCGACCAGCGGGGAGACTTCCCAGATGCGCTCATCGCCTACCGTCTCGTCGCCTTTAAAAGGATGGCCCTTCACATCGCCGACAAACGGGTGTAACAGAACCAACCCAGCGCCTGACTTCACTCGGTTAAGAATCGCATCGCGTGAGGCCCGCGTCAGCCGCGACCAGCCATTAAGACCGGGGATAAACATGACCTCAAACTGCGCTGGGCCGACCAGATCCTTCTCGACATAACCATAGACAGTCTGGAAGTCATCGCGATCGCCGCGGTATTCATGTCCGTAGTAGTCGCCAATGCCCCAGCAACTGATATCCCAACTGGGATCAATTGAAACGGTGGTGGGCTGAAGCGACAGCCGTTGCATCAACTCAACCATGTCACGGCCGTATTGGACCGAAGGTATGAAGAAGGATTTGATGGGACCGCCGGGAAGCGAACTCGCCCATTTTACGTGTGGGGTAACAACCTCAGTTGAATAAGTGATGTCGTTTTTGTGAAAGGAGCTGCCGCCGACTCCGGCTTCCTGCCCGTAACTGAGCAAGGTGCCAAGGAGGAGAATAGTGATTACCAAAATGTAAGAGTACTTTTTCATCAATAGTCTTCGACGCGTAGCGCCGGTATGAATTTAAGCCGGCGTTTCAACGCCGGGATCAGATCATTGCCTGGTCTCGTGGCGTAGCGACGATTGAGGCTTGTTTCAAGCGTCGCTACGCGACGGGAAGACAACCTGGTTACTCACCCGGCCTTGAAAGGCCGGGCTAAATTCATACCGACGCTACGCGTCGGCGGTTTGCCGCGCGACCGATTCCGCAATGTCGAAACAGATCCGTGCTGACGGCAGAATATCTTCTACCGACGGCCAGGGGCGCTCACCCGTCTTTAACGCTCGCACGAACTCAACAACCTCTTCATAGGCGCCGTTGCGCAGATCTTCCGGCTCGGTCTCAGAAGAGTATTCTTCTAATGCGAGTTCTCCATTGCGCCATCCATGCAGCGAACGTTGTACGCCGGACCCGGCGACAACTCGCGCTCGAAAACCCTCGCCGAACAACTCGTATGACTCTTCTACCATCCCCGCAGTCGGCAAAACTTCTATTCGTCCGCTTGCTCCACTCTCAAAACGAAGCGAGACGGCATACCACGTAGTCGAGAGTCCTGCCTGTGCTGCTGGTTTGCGCACTTCCGTTTGAAACTCGGAAACTTCGCCGGCCACGTGCCGTAGTGCGTCAAGAACATGAATGGCAGTTGACCAAATGAAATCAGGCTCGTCGCGAGCGTGTCGTACCTGGGTCGCTCTCACATACTGGAGTGGTGCGATGCTCCTGGCCCAGGATCTGGCCTGGTTCAAATAAGGCATGAAGCGTCGGTTTACGGAAACCATATGTGGTGTACCTGTCCGTCTTGCGACTTCTGCCAGTCGCTCAGACTCTGCACGAGTTACGCCTAACGGTTTTTCGATCACGCTTGGGATTTTTAGCTCAAGCAGCATTACTGCCTGGTCCACGATGCGCTCCATGGGCATTACACAAACGCAACCATCAACGCTCTCCTTGCTTAGCATGGTCTCTAAATCAGAGTAAGCGTGAGCAAAGCCAAATTCACTGCAGAAGTCTCTCGCTCGATCCGGGTTGAGGTCGCAGGCCGCAACGAGTTCCAGTTCGCCAGTATTCAATGCAGCGTAGCGTGCGAGCGGCATGGCATGGCTAAGTCTGGAGTGTTCGCCGCAACCCACCAACGCCAGGCGGATCATCTTGCTCCTCCCCCAGTCTTAACTTCCCGCCAGTCTGTTCGTAATGGTTCCACGGAAACTTGCTGGAGAATTCTATCGACCTCGCGCGGGTTTACCAGACCTGGAGATTCCGCCAGGCAGTTGGCAGTGCCGCAGGCTACCGCCAGGCAGAGTGCGTCCTGATCGCTTAGTCCGCGTGCGTGTGCTACTGCGAAGCCGGCCAGCGCGGCGTCGCCGCAGCCGACTGTGGAGCGGGCCTCGATGGCCGGCGGCCGTGCGATAAGCCTCGCCGCGTTACCGGCACGTTCCCAGGTTATGCCATCCGCGCCGAGCGAAACGGCAACGCCGCGCGCACCGGCGTGAATCATCTCGTGGGCCACCTCGATGGCAGCTTTGGGATTGTTTACCGGCCGAGCGGCAAACCAGGTCGCCTCGGCGCGGTTAGGTTTCACCAGATCAGGCGCAGCGGC
>Ga0065705_10002365_pt1 | contig 13855 bp, 12 predicted proteins | sample SwibulcommuniRL2_FD_59092 | JGI IMG/M metagenome (GOLD analysis project Ga0065705, IMG submission 59092) | Bulk soil microbial communities from switchgrass field near Rose Lake, East Lansing, Michigan, USA - RL2 Bulk Soil v2 (version 2) | ecosystem: Environmental > Terrestrial > Soil >...
CAGAAACACGGCGAGGCGGCAGGCCGCTTCAGAGTCCAGGAGCTGAGCCAGCCAGGCGGCAATCGTCCCGGTGAGCACGTCACCCGTGCCTCCCGTCGCCATCCCGGGATTACCCGTCGGATTGATGTAGACGTGTCCTTCCGGCGTCGCGATGATCGTGCGGTGTCCTTTGAGCACCACGTACACACGATGGGTCGTGGCGAAATCGGTGGCGACATCGATACGGTTTGCCTGGACGTCGTCAATCGATGAACCGATGAGCCGCGCCATCTCACCCGGATGCGGCGTGATGATCACGTCGCGCTCTTCCCTCCCGACGAGACGGCCGGGATCCTCCGCAAGCACCGTGATAGCGTCGGCGTCGAGAACGAGCGGTACGGCGGCGCGATCGAGAAGTGATCGCACGAATTCGGCGACTCCAGGACTCCGGCCGAGGCCGGGGCCGCACGCAATCACATCCTGTTTCAAATCGAGCAGCCGCTCGATCGCTCCCGAAGAGATGGTCCCGTCGACCGACTCTTCGAGCGGCTCCGTCATGAATTCCGGCGCCATCGAGGCAACGATCGGAAGCAGCGAACACGGCGTCGCCACGGTCACGAGGCCGGCGCCCGATCGCAGCGCGCCCATTGCGGCCAGATGCGCGGCACCCGTTTTCCCGCGCGAGCCTGCGACAACCGTGACCCGCCCGAAGTCGCCCTTGTGAGAATCGGGCGCGCGCGGCTCGACGACGTCCCGGAGCTGCTCTGGCGTCAACAACTCAATGTGCCGTCCTTCGACGCTGTCGATCACTTCGTGTGGGATGCCGATGTCGGCGATTACCACGTCACCGGCGTGCTCCTCGCCCGGCGGGAGGACGAGCGGCAGCTTCGGTGCGGCGAGCGTCACCGTCATCGACGCCTCGATGCAGTCGCCGATGAGGTGCGGCGTATCGGCCGACAACCCGCTTGGCAGATCGATCGAGACGATTGGGATGGACGAGGCGTTTACATCGGCAACGATCGTTTCCATCATGCCACCGAGNGCGGACTTCAGACCTGTCCCGAAGATGGCGTCGACGATGAGCGTGCACNGCGAAATCTCCGAGAAATGTAGTTCCCAGCTCTGTNCGTCGTTGATCTCGACAACCGTGACGCCCANTCGTCCGAGGATCTCGAGGTTCGTTTTTGCGTCCCCGCGAACATCCGTCAGTGCGCCGATAACGAACACCGCCGCCTCGATGCCGCGCTGCAGCAGCGTCCGGGCGACGACGAAGCCGTCACCTCCGTTGTTGCCGCGGCCGCACAGCACTGCCACTCGGCCATTGAGGCGCGACTGGTAGGCAGCCTCCATCGCCGCGACCACCTGCCGCCCGGCGTTCTCCATCAGCACGAGCGAGGGGATACCAACCTCCTCAATGGTGAAGCGATCGGCCTCGCGCATTTGCGCGGCGTTCAGGATCCGCATTCCTGTGTGATACATACCACTACATATGTCCGCAACGGTCAACGTCAATGGGCGCGTCACCCCGGAATGCGAGGCGGTGATCTCGGTGTTCGATCATGGCTTTCTCTACGGCGAGGGGATCTACGAAACGATGCGCACTTACCACGGTCGACCGTTTCTCTTCGACCGCCATATGCGGCGGCTGCGACGTTCCGCGAGGATGATCGATCTGCGGCTCCCCTTCAGCGACGAGGAGCTCGCCGCACAGATTCGAACCACGCAGGACGCGGCGAAGCTCGATGGAGAGGCGTACATCCGTGTTTTGGTGACGCGCGGCATCGGTGAGCTTACCTACGACCTGAAAGCCACGCCCCACCCTTCCATCGTGATCATCGTCAAGCCGCAGATCGACCCGCCGGCAGACGCGTACGAGAAGGGCGTCCGCGTCGTGATCGTCGATATCGTCCGCAATCACCCCGCGACCGTGAACCCGATGATCAAGAGCAANAACCTGATGAACAGCGCACTGGCAATGCAGCAGGCGCTGCGTTCAAACGCGTTNGAGGGTGTGATGCGGAACTACAAGGGCGAGCTAACNGAATGTACGACCTCGAACCTCTTNATCGTGAACAACGATGTCGCCCTCACTCCACCGCTCGAGGCTGGACTTCTGCCGGGCATTACGCGCGAGTTCCTGTTCGATGTCGGAAAGGATGTCGGGGTTGAGGTCGCTGAACAAGTCCTCGGCGACGAGGACTTATTCCGAGCGGACGAGGCGTTCCTCACGAGCACGACGAGGGAGCTGGTTCCGATCGTCACGGTGAACGACCGCATGATCGGCAACGGCCGGCCCGGGCCGGTGACCTGGAAGCTGCTGAAGGCGTTCCGCCGCGCCGCGGATGCGAGCTAGCGGCAGGCGGACCTCGAACACGGTGCCGCGGCCGTCGGCCGCACGGCACGCAATCCAGCCACCGTGGCGTTTAACGATCTCCGAGCTGATAAAGAGCCCGAGACCGGTACCAGGTATGGCGCCGACGCCGTCTGACCGAAACCCTCGTTCGAAGACGCGGTCGCGTTCAGTTTCCGGTATGCCGATTCCACGATCGCGGATGCAAATCGCTGCGTTGTCGCCATCCGCGCGGATGTTGATGTCGATGTCTCCACCGTCCGGCGAGTACTTGATCGCGTTGCCGATTAGATTCTGCAGCACCCTCTGGATGCGGCGTTCGTCGTAATCGACGATCACCGACTCCGACGGAGCCGCGTAGCGAAGCGCGTGGCCTCGAGCAATCGCCTCCATCTGATCCTTCGCGGCTTCGACCGTCCGGCGCAGATCGGCGGGCCGACACTCCAGCGAGATTCCACTGCCGTCCAGCGAATGGAGATCCGACAATTGGTCCACGAGGGACGCCGCCTGCAGCGCAGCGGACTCGATGCGTTGGAACACGCGTGGGTTGTCGCCTCCGCGATCGCGGCTCGCGCTACGCGCCGAGCCGAGAATGACGGCGAGCGGGTTCTTCACGTCGTGCGAAATGGTGGCGAGAATTGCGGCACGTTCCGTGCGCAGCTGGCGCTCGCGTCGGGCGGAGTCCTCCGCCTTGATCTGCTGTTTCCGCTTGGCGGAGACGAGCAGGCCGACCGTAATCGCAATCGTGCCAAAGATAACCTCGTCTTTCCACTGCTCGAGCGGAGGCAACCGCCCGGAGAGCACGAGATCGTCGCCGACGACCACCGTGATCGCGACCGTCACTGCCGGTCCGGTCCCACCTAGCAGCGCGGCCATGACGACCAGCAGCACGGCAAACATCACATAGACGTTGTCCGTGACCCCGGTCGCCGACGCGACTACCGCTACGGCCACACCGGCGACAATGCCGGCCGCGTATGCAAAGACAACGCGCCACGCCGATCGTTTCAGCCGCGTCCCGTCAACGTTCATGGCGTGATGTGGTTAAGACGGATAGCTCGAGGAATTAGTTGCGATTTCCGGTCCAAGGGGCGCGCGCCGTCAGGCGAACGCTTCCACGGGCGGACACGAGCAGAAGAGGTTGCGATCACCGTACGGATTGTCGATCCGGCCAACGCTCGGCCAGACTTTGGTCGCCCGAACAAATGGCAGAGGGAATGCCGCCTCTTCACGTGAATAGGGGTGCGACCAGTCTGCGGCCGCGATCGCTTCGGCGGTGTGTGGCGCGTTCTTGAGCACGTTGTCGACCCTGTCGGCCTTTCCCGTGACCACCGCTTCGATCTCGCGGCGAATCTGAATCATGGCATCGCAGAACCGATCGAGCTCCGCCTTGTCCTCGCTCTCAGTCGGTTCAACCATAAGCGTGCCAGCAACCGGGAACGAAACGGTCGGCGCATGAAAGCCGTAGTCCATCAGCCGTTTTGCCACATCCATCTCTTCGATGCCCGCGCNNTTGAAGCCCCGTAGATCGAAGATCAACTCGTGCGCGACGCGACCGTTCGCGCGTGCGTACAGCACGGGATAGTGCTGCTCGAGTCGCGCCTTGATGTAGTTCGCGTTCAGAATTGCGTATCGAGTGGCGTCGGTCATCCCCTCGGCGCCAAGCAATCGTATGTAGGCGTACGAGATCAACAGGATGCTCGAACTCCCCCATGCCGTCGCCGAAATCGCGTGAATGGCGCGGTCCCCTCCGGTTTTTGCCAGCGGATGCCCTGGCAGGTACGCGGCCAGGTGCGCAGCCACGCCAATCGGGCCCATGCCAGGCCCGCCGCCGCCATGGGGAATCGCAAACGTCTTGTGCAGGTTCAAATGACAGACATCAGCGCCGATTGCCGCGGGGCTCGTGAGGCCGACCTGCGCGTTCATGTTCGCGCCGTCCATGTACACCTGGCCACCGTGCTCATGGACGATCGCGCAGATTTCCTTGATGTCGTCCTCGAACACGCCGTGCGTCGACGGATACGTGATCATCAGAGCCGAGAGGTGATCCCGATGCTCCGCGGCCTTCCTGCGCAGGTCCGCGACATCCACGTTGCCATTGGCAGCCGACGCGACGACAACCACGCGCATCCCCGCCATGGCCGCGCTGGCAGGATTGGTCCCGTGCGCTGACGCCGGGATCAGCACCACGTCCCGATGTGAATCGCCGCGGTCGCGGTGGTACGCGCGGATCACCATGAGGCCGGCGAATTCGCCCTGCGCTCCGGAGTTCGGCTGCAGCGAGACAGCCGCAAAGCCGGTAATTTCCGCGAGCGCCTGCTCCAGTTCGGTGATGACTTGCGCATACCCCTGTGCCTGATCGACGGGCGCGAACGGATGCACGCGGGAGAAGTGCTCCCATGTCACCGGCAGCATCTCGGTCGCGGCATTCAGCTTCATCGTGCACGAGCCGAGCGGAATCATCGACGTATCCAGACCGATGTCCTTCCGCTCGAGCGAGCGGATGTAGCGCATCATNTGCGTTTCAGAGCGATGCGTGTTGAACACGGGATGNGTCATGAACGCGGATGTCCGCCGGNATCCGGGATCCGGGATCCGGGATTCGACATCGTTCCACGCGATCGTGCGCGCGGACTTACCGACCGCCTTCGCAAACACGTTCACGATGTCCTGCACGTCGCCCGTGGTCACCGTCTCGTTGAGCGAGATGCCAATCGCCCGTTCGTCGATGTACCGAAAATTGATGCCGGCCTCCAGGGCAGCCCGGCGAACCGCCTCCGCGCTTGATGGCGGCTCGAGTCGCAGCGTGTCGAAGTATGCGGGATTGGTCTGGTTCACACCGAGCGCAGCGAGCTCAGACTCCAGCACGTGCGTCAGCTGATGGACCCGGTCTGCGATGGCTTGCAGACCATCCGGACCATGGTAGACGCCGTACATCGCAGCGATATTTGCCAGCAGCGCCTGCGCCGTGCAGATGTTCGATGTGGCCTTCTCGCGCCGGATATGCTGCTCGCGCGTTGCTAGCGCCATACGGTACGCCTTGCGTCCGTGGACGTCGACCGAGACGCCGATGATCCTGCCGGGCGCCTGCCGCACGTACGCATGGCGCGTCGCCAAAAACGCCGCGTGTGGGCCGCCGTACCCAAGAGGGACACCGAACCGCTGCGAATTGCCGAACACGACATCGGCGCCCATCTCTCCGGGTGGCTTCAGCAGCGCCAGCGCGAGCAGGTCTGCGCCAACGGCGACGAGCACGCCAGCTCGATGCGCCTCGGCAATAAACGGCTCGAGATCGATCACTGCCCCGTACTGGTCCGGGTACTGGAGCAGCACTCCGAACACGCGCGGCTCGAACGCCATCGTCTCCATCGGGCCAACATGCAGGTCGATGTCGAGCGGTTCAGCACGCGTGCGTAGCACATCGATTGTTTGCGGCAGGCACCGATCGCTGACGAGGAAGAGGCTTCGTTCTCGTACCGGACCCGACGAAGTCCGATTCCCACCGGAACGCACGCGGTGGAGCAGCGTCATCGCTTCAGCCGCCGCTGTTGCCTCGTCAAGCAGCGACGCGTTCGCGACTTCCATGCCCGTCAACTCGGCGACCATTGTCTGAAAATTCAGCAGCGACTCGAGGCGGCCCTGCGCGATCTCTGCCTGGTAAGGCGTGTAGGGGGTGTACCAGCCGGGGTTCTCGAAGACCATTCGCTGGATCACGGCCGGTGTGATCGTGTCGTGATAGCCGAGGCCGATGTACGAACGGAACGTCTTGTTGCGACGGGCGATCGTCGAAAGCCGCCGCAGATACGCATGTTCGCTTTCAGGCGGTGGAAGATTGAGCGGCTGCTTCAGACGGATCGAGGCCGGAATGGCTTCGTCCATGAGCGCATCGAGCGAGGCTGCGCCAACGGCGGCAAGCATCCGATCGCGATCGTGTGGCGAGGGACCAATATGGCGGCGGGCAAACCAGTCGGTGGCGTCGAGTCGGTTCATCCCAGATGTGACTGATACTGCGAGGCGTCGAGCAAACCACCCGAATCGGTCGGGCCTGCGAGCTTGACTTTGATCATCCACGTGCCGTGCGGATCCGTGTTGACGACTTCAGGATGGTTCTTCAGCTCTTCGTTGATGGCAACCACTTCCCCGCTCATCGGAGCGAAGAGCTCCGACACGGCCTTGACGGATTCAATCGAGCCGAACGACTCACCGGCATTAATCGTGCGGCCAATTTCCGGCAGCTCGACGTAGACGACGTCGCCAAGCTGCTGTTGCGCGTAATCGGTGATACCGATTTCGCCGGTTTCGCCGTTGACCCGAATCCATTCGTGGTCCTTCGTGTACTTCCGGTCCGCCGGATACGCCATGCTTCGCTCCGGGCGGGTGTAAACACCCGCCCCTATACCTCTGTTTAAGGACCTGTTCCTACACGTTCCGCTTATAAAACGGGAGCGGGACGACCGTCGCCCGCGACATCCGGCCGCGCACGTCGATCGTAATCTCCGATCCGGGCGTCGTCAGCTCGAGCGGCACATACGCCATGCCGATCGATTTCTTTAGAAACGGCGTCTGGGTGCCACTCGTCACGACGCCGATCGGTTTGTCGCCGCGAACGACCTGATACCCATGGCGCGCGATGCCGCGATCCAACAGCTCGAAGCCAACCAGCTTGCGTGTGATCCCCTGTTCCTTCTGTTCGCGGAGCCGTTCGTGGCCGATGAAGTAGTCCTTCTTCCAGCCAACGATCCACGCCAGGTCTGCCTCGAGCGGCGTGGTAGTTTCGTCGATGTCGTTGCCGTACAGCCGCATCGCCGCCTCGAGCCGCAGCGTATCGCGTGCACCGAGTCCACAGGGAATGACGTCGGCAGAGCGACCCGACTGCAGAAGCGCCTCCCACACCCGATCTGCGGTTGCAGGAGGAACAAAGATCTCGAATCCATCCTCGCCGGTATACCCGGTGCGCGAAATCATCGCACGCGCACTTGCGACCTCACCGTGGGTGAACCAGTAGTACTTGATGGCGGAGAGATCAACCGTGCAGAGCGGCTGCAGAACATCCATCGATGCGGGGCCCTGAATCGCAATCAGGGCATACCGGCTGCTCGAATCGACGGCCGCCGCTTCACCAGCCTGTTGAATCTGCGCCGCAATCCAGCCGTAATCCTTCTCGATGTTCGACGCGTTGACGACCAGCATGAAGTGATTCGGCGCCATGCGGTACACGAGCATGTCGTCGACGAATGTCCCTTCAAACGTTGTCAGCGCTGAGTACTGTGCCTGCCCGACCTGCAGGCGGCTCGCGTCGTTGCTCGAAATCCGCTGCACGGCCGCCAGCGCATCCTTGCCGGCGATTTCGATTTCGCCCATGTGGCTGACGTCGAACACACCCGCGCGCGTTCTCACCGCCAGGTGCTCCGCCGTAATGCCCGAGTACTCAACCGGCATCTCCCAGCCGCCAAAGGGGACCATGCGCGCATTCGACCTGCAATGGCGGGCGTGAAGCGGTGTTTTCTTGAGGGCTGAGGTGATCGTCTCGGTCATCGGAAGCCGATGCGGGGCGATCCGAGTTTACTGTGAAATCCGTTCCCGCGAAATGTTACGAGGCAGCCCGCAGTGGGGCCGAGGCGTCCGTCAGTAGACGATCCAGCATGCTGGCAAGTACCGCGGACGTCACGGATCCACTGGACGAAAGCTCCTGTGCCTTGAAGAGCAAGCCGCGTCGATTGACCAGAAACAGGTAGAGGTCGCAGACGCCGGCAAGATCGTTTGGATCGTGCGACGCGAGCACCACCGCCGCGCCCCGATCGCGTTTTGCTTCGATGGTGCGCGACAACCAGTGTGCCCCGTCGACGTCGAGCCCTTCCCACGGTTCGTCGAGCACGACCAGCGCAAGGTGAACGCGCGACAGCACGGTGCGGAGCCCGAGCAGTTGGCGGGTGCCGCGCGACAGAGTTCGGATCCTGCGCCGCTCCGGCGTGATCGGCTCCCCGGTCGCGAGACTCCCCCATTGGCGGGCTCGAACGGAGCCGGGCAGGGTGAAGTCGCCGGCAAAGTAAGCAATGTTGACGCGGGCGACGGCGCGACGCGGAGGCATGCCGCGCACGCGCACTACACCTGTCGATGGCGCTATCAATCCCGCAATCGCCCGCAGGACCGTCGTTTTGCCGGCGCCGTTCGGTCCAATGATGCCGAGCACCTGATTGGACGGCACCTCGAAGGTGAGCTCATGGACCACTTCGCGGCGCCCATAGTGAAGGCTCATGTTGTCGACGGACAGAAGCGCCTCCGTCATTGCGCGGCCTCGAGCGGCGCTGATCCGCGCACGATCGAGGCGCTCGCTGCCGTGAACGCCACGACGGCCGTCGCACAACCGGCTGCCAGCATCAATCCATTTGCGTTGGACCACGTCGTCCCGAGCAGCTGAACCGGGGAGACCAGGCGTGCGATGGCGGGAATCGTCAGCACCAGCAGCCAGATGACCGTCGTTGCTGTGCGGGAAGAGAAGACCGCCACGCTCCACGCGACAAGCGACGCACCAACAAACGCCGCAGACGTGCCCGGAGCAATCGAGACCCACCTTCCGCCGCGATTCACGGCGATTTCAAGTGCGCCAATGCACACCCAGCTCACGATGCCTGGCAGAATCGAGACGAGAAAATGGGCGATTGCAATTTGCCAGCGCGGGGTCCCGGACGTCAGCAGCAAATCGTAATATCCGCGGCGCGCGGCAAACCTAAACCCGGACGAGGCAACAAAGAGCTGCAGCAACAAGACGGGTGTCAGCGCATCGATCGTCGCAGAGGCGTCGCTCATCAGACGCAGTGCGGCCGCCGCAACCGCCACCGCAAAGGCAACGTTGAACAGCGGCGGAACCACCGGAACAATCTGGAAGTAGCGAAGCGCGTAGAGAAAGGTCATGGCTCGGGCGGTCCCTCGTGCACGGTCGCGGCAGACCGCACGTCGCTCGCCGCGCTCACCGAGCGCGCCCATGCCGGCAATTGCCGGCTCGTGTCGACGTCCTGCTGCGTGTACCGCAGGTACGCCTCCAGCGTGTGATAGCTGATGTCAAGCAAGCGGCATGCGCGACGCTTGTTTCGGCCGCACCGCTCGAACACGAGTCGCGCGTACCGGCTGCCCCACGCGCGCATCGATTCTCCAGCCGCCATTGAAGGTCCCAGCACCTCGACATACTCACCACGCAGTTGCGGCGGCAGGTCGTCGAGTTCGATGTGATTCGACTCGGTCAGCGCAACGGCGCGTTCGATGAACCGTTCGAGCTCGCGCACGTTTCCGGGCCAGGTGTACATCCGCAACGCGTCGACCGCCGCGTCCGACAGCGACAAGTCTCGCGTCTTGCTGTGTCGGGCGAGGAAGTAGGTGGCGAGTTCGGAAATGTCCTCGCGCCTCGCGCGCAGCGGCGGCACGTGGATTTCAACGCCTCCGAGGCGATAGTAAAGGTCGGTTCGAAACAGGCCGCGCGAAACCATGTCGGACAGCGGACGATTGGTCGCCGCCACAATGCGGGTATTCACGCGACGGGAACCATGGCCGCCCACCCGCTCGACCGCGACGTCCTGAATGGCCCGCAGCAGCTTCGCCTGAGCCGACAGCGACAGATCTGAGATTTCATCGAGGAAAAGCGTCCCGCCTTCGGCGTGCTCGAACTTCCCCTGCCGCCCGCGCACACCCGTCGCCGTCCGCTCTTCGATGCCGAACAATTCGGCTTCGAGCAATGTCTCAACGAGCGCCGCGCAATTGACCGCCACGAACGGACCGGTACGCCGGCGGCTGACTTCGTGAATCTGCCGGGCAACGAGTTCCTTCCCAGTCCCGCTCTCACCTTCGATCAAGACCGTGAAATCGGTATGGGCGACCCGTTCGAGGCGGCCGCGCAACGTCTGCATCACCCCGCTCGAACCAATCAGTGGTGCCACGCCATCGGACGACCGAGCGGTGCTCGACACCCGGCTGCGACATGCTTCGAGTACCAGGCCGCCCAGCTGCGCTGAAGCCACCAGAAAGTCGACCTGAAGATCCCCCGGCGCGCTGCCCGCATCAAAGGTGACTTCCAGCATCCCCTGCGTCCGCAGATCCCCTGTAGGCACGCCGAGCACAATTGACTGCGATGTGCGCGTGGGCGTCACCAGGCGTGCATGGCAGCGCAACGGAATCTCGCGAAGGCGCACGGCGCGCATGCCGGCAATCCGCTGCACCTCCCGTTCGAATACAGCCTGAAGATCGCGTTCAACGGGGTCGCCTACAAGCGCCTCGCCTATCGCCCTCAACACCTGCCCCATTCCGTCGTCCACTGCGTCCATCAAAAGCCTCCGCCTCGGCTATACCAAGGGTGATGCCACGACTGGCAATGCCGCACTTTCCTAGCCAGATGGAGCTTCCGCGAATTCGATATCCCGCGAGGAGGGCCGATCCGGGTAAGGCATGCCCCGCCGAGTTTCTGACGCGAGAAGCGGCGAGGGCACCGGATACCCGGCAGCCCGCACGTCAACGGCGCGGTCGAAGGAGAACGCCACCTGATAGTGCACGGCGTCGGGTTGAACCTTCACCACGAAGGCACGCGCTACACAGGATCGGACAAGCGTGCGTCCGTCAGCACAAACGATGTGGACGTCGAGTTGGCGGCCGGGCAGCAATCGGTCGGTGGTCTCCATCAGAGCACCCCAGCTCGATGCTTCGACAACTCGCAGCGTCCCGCCGGCCCGCAAGCGCGCGTGTCCGAGCGGTTCGTCCGCCGACACTTTTCGCCTCGGTGCACGCCGGCGTTCCACGTCAGAGCACCTCCACCCAGGCGCCGTTGCTCGCGACAAAGCGAAGAACGCGCGTGCGGCCGGTCGCACCAAGGACGCGGACGGCATATTGGGATCCGTCGGCGCCGCGTAAGTACAGCGTGCGCGAGGAAGCCGTCCCGAGTGGCGAGAAGGACATCAAGGCGCTCGTATCGAACGTGGACGTCACTGCGGGATCGTTGAGAGACAGCGCGACATGTGGGAACAGATTCGAAAGGCGGACGGGAACGCCGATGACGGGGTCGATGCCCGCCGTGATATCCCGCGTGCGAACGCCGTCGCCATTGCCGTCCACGTACGTTCCCACCACGAACGTGCCGTCGGCGGCGGTGAGCAGCAGTGCGACATTGGCGGATCGTGCGACCGCCTGCGCACGGGCGAGGGCGAGACGGCTCGCAAGGTAGCGCGCAGCACCCACTGTCCGGCTGCGCTCGAGGCCTGCAGTCAGCTGAGGAATCGCGGCGGCCGCAAGTACCGCGATGAGGCCGGCCGCAAACACGACTTCTATGAGTGTGTAGCCGTCCGATCTACCGGCGCGCGCGGGCCGCGGGCGGCGCGACGCGCCCCCGCGACCCGACACACGTGCTACTGACCTGTCTTCGGCGCGGTGACGGTGATGAGCGGTTTCATTTTGAGGAAGCTTTTCTCCCCCACCCCGCTCACGTTCATCAGGTCCTCGACCTTCTTGAAGCCGCCGTTCTTCTGCCGGTAGTCGATGATGCGCTCCGCCATCTTGGGCCCGACACCGGGAATGGTGGCGAGCTGCTCGGCGGTTGCGGTGTTCAGGTTGACCGGTGCCGTGGCTGTCGCCGTGGCCGTTGCCGCGGCCTTCGGCGTCGTGGCTTTGTTCTGCGCGCTCGCTGCAGCAGCGCTTACTGCGATTCCGAAAATCGCAGCCATCAGGATGCGGGTCATCATCTCGTCCTCCTCGTAACATCGTTGCGATCGAAGCGTTCCGGCGATCTCGCTTCCGATGCGTTAGGTCGGGCGCACGGGCACGTTAAGACCGCCGGAACGTCCGGGCATTGAGCAAGCGGATTGCCCGCGGCGAGGAGGAACGCCTGTAGATGGATGCTTAAGCGAACGCGCGACTTAGCCGCTACGCGCAGCGCACCGCAGATTCTGCGCGCGCTGCGCGCGACAACCGGAGTGCACGGAGGGTTAACTGCGGTTGTCGGCGACGAAAAGATATTGCGCTCGAGAGTTCACGCGACGGTGACGTGAGAATCCATGCGCCAACGTTTGGAGAAGCTCTTCCCGGACTTCACGGCACGCTGCTTCGATGGGCTCCACCACCTAAATACTTCACACCAGGCTGAACCTGAACGCGTGGCACGTATGCTCGACGACTTCTGGACGCGAGCGGAAGCGACCCCTACGTAAAGGCGAGCCCTCATCGCGCGGCAACTCAAAGTGGGTCCGCGGCCCATATCAACTCGTTCACCGGCCGGTGTGCGCGACCCCTTCAACGTCATAGCGGCGACAAACCGACAAACGACTTCCTGACTTGCGAACGAGCGCCTTGAGCCGCTCGCCGCAGCGACATCATCGCCCGCACGGTGGGCGCGACGGTTCCAAGCCGTCGGCTCCACTTGCTGTTACGCTCAACCGCGGCGAACGATGTGCCCCAGGATCGCGTTCCCAGACCCATATTGGCCCGGCATCCGGATCGGTACTGTCGCCAATCCGTTCAAACCCAAGCTTCTCCAGAATCCGCGTCGAGGCGTTTCCCTCCGGCAACGTGTGAGCCCGCACCCGCCGGATTCCCGGAGTGCCTTCCGCGAGTTCCACGAGTCCCGCCGCCATCGCGCTGGCATAACCTCGACCCTCAAAAGGCGGGAACGTGAAGTACGCGATCTCAACGACGCCTTCAGAGTTCGGGGGCGCTGGGAAGGCGCACGTCCCGATAATGATCTGATGCGCCAGATCCACCGCGAGATACCCGGTCCAAGGAGTAGTCGCCCCCGTTCGTTGGAGCATCGCCACGGTTTGCTGACCGACCGTGCGAAGGAGGTCCGGTTCGACACCAAGCGTCAATGTGTGCTCGACAACGAAAGCAGTAGGATCTTCCGCCACCCTTTCCCATGCTGGTCGATCGAGAACGAGTAACTCGATGTTTGCCATTGGACTTGTGCGGTCTAACGTTCTGGGTTGACCCGCGCCGGCAAGTGGAGTGCGAGCGACGCGGCGGCGTCGGGTGCAGCGTCAGTCGGGCCCCATCACTTTAGTGCTTCCGGATGAACTCCAACACGGTCCGGTTGAAGATCTCAGGTTGTTCCCAGTACGCCGAGTGACCCGCTTCCGGAAGGACAATGGATTCCGAGTTCTTGATCCGTGCCGCAAAGAGTCTCAGCACGGCTGGAGGCGCGTACAAGTCGGCGTCGCCCGTTAGCAGAAGCGTCGGGACCTTCATCTCCTCGAGCAAGGCGAACGTGATTCGGTTCCGCACAGTCTGGGCCGGCGGTGATCCTTGGGGCCGACTCGCGTGCTCCAATTCCAACCAGCGCCGCGTCCCACTAGGATTGGCAGCCCGGTACGAGGGCCCCAACTCCCGGAAGTCTGGAGGCAGCGCATCGAACTGCGCCGGCCGGATTCTCTGGCCCAATTCGAGATACGCCTTGTCCTGCACTCCACCGATCGCGTTGGCGACCACGAGGCTGCGCAACCGCTGCGGAAATGACAGGGCGAAGTCCAACGCAATTCCTCCGCCGGCGGCGGTACCGACGAG
>Ga0065705_10002265_pt1 | contig 13829 bp, 15 predicted proteins | sample SwibulcommuniRL2_FD_59092 | JGI IMG/M metagenome (GOLD analysis project Ga0065705, IMG submission 59092) | Bulk soil microbial communities from switchgrass field near Rose Lake, East Lansing, Michigan, USA - RL2 Bulk Soil v2 (version 2) | ecosystem: Environmental > Terrestrial > Soil >...
GTAGTGCTGACTGGCTATTTTCGGCAAGTCCAGCGGCAGGAGCGGAAACGAATCTGCCTTTGATGAAAGCCGACGACGTTCCGCCAGATGTACCGCCAGCAGCACTCAATCCGGAGAAAGATCCCGACGCGTGGGTAACGAAAGATGAGCCCATGACTGGCCCGCAGCGTTCGTATCTCCAGACGCTCTGCCGCGAAGGGGAAGAATTCGATCAACATTGGACCAAAGCGGAAGCTTCGAAAAGGATCGAGGAGCTGCAGCAGAAAACTGGCCGGGGCAAGAGCGGCACGGGCGACAGTTAACTACTGCGCAGTGCGAGTGCGCGTGAGGCTTACACAATATTTAACTGCTGCTCGCTGTGCGGTGTTTGCAATCGNCAATCGAAAATCTAAAATCGCAATTGTCGCTGTTCCCGTAGTTCAACGGATAGAACNAGGGTTTCCTAAACCTTAAATGTGGGTTCGATTCCCGCCGGGAACGNTTTCCGTAGTTTTACGAGGTATCACACTCAAAAGGACGTGCGTGAGTTTGGTTCGATTGATTCGCGCGCCCGCTCATCAACGCTCTCGGGCTTTCCCGTCTATCCGTCTCGGCTCCCGCCGGACGTATTCCCGCCGGGAACGGTTACCTAACGAACAGGCAGGTGATCTCGAACAAAGTCAGAACCTAATCAGCCGCGCGTCGAAACCGATAAAATCGCGCTGTGCCTTTCGCGATCGCTCTCTCTGGCGTTTCTTGCAGTGGAGAGAACTGGATTAACTGTCGCGGTTCTGCTCGTACGCGCGAATTGCTTCACGCGTCTGCGGTCCCAGGATGCCGTCAATGGCTCCGTGATAATAACCAGCGCGAGTGAGCCGGCGCTGTAGCTCGGCAACTCTGGACCCGCTCGTGTTGCCGTATCCATTTCCATAGCTGGAGCCGCCATATTGATAGGCTCCATTTCCATAACCATTACCGTAACCATACTGACCGCCATAGCCATACCCGTAGCCGGAGCCATAACCGTAATCATATGGGTAACCTCCATAGCCGTAGCCAGAACGGTAACCATAACCATATGGGTAGCCTCCATAATATCCATACGGATAGCCCGAGCCCCACCACCACGGAAATCCAAAGCTACCAATGAAAATGAAATCATTGCTGTTCCAATTGTTCCAGTTGCCGCCGTTCCAGTTGTTCCAATTGCGGCCACTCCAATTGTGACCGCTCCAGTTTCGGCCACTCCAATTGCCGCCATTCCATGCCCGGCCACCGCGGTTGCCATCGCTCCACGTGCGGCCACCCCAGCTACCGCCATTCCATGTGCGGCCACCGCGGTTGCCACCGCTCCATGTGCGGCCACCCCAGTTGCCGCCGCTCCATGCGCGTCCGCCGCCACCGTGCCCACCGCCTTTGCGCCCGCCGCCTTTACCGCCGTGCGGTGCTGCCAGCGCAAGTGACGCGCTCAATAGAACTACTGCAAAACTGTTTATCGAAAATAGGTGTTTCAAGGTCATAGGATTTTCTCTCCAGTATGGAATAAACCCGTGTTTTTAGGAAAAGTCTCGCTTTAATTCCCGCGCGTCCAAACTTTTAATAGCCGCGAGGCTTTCGATTTTGCGCTGACACCATTATTTCTTGCGAATGACGGAAAACCAAGTTGAGGCCACGGAAGGCGGTCGCAGGCCTCCTCGCTGGCGTTATTTGATAGACATCATCGTACTTGTGGCGACGACGTTCATTCTCGACGCCATCTTCGGTGCTCTTGTTCATGAGCCGATCAGTTGGAAAACCGGTTTTGTGCTGGACGCGATTGGGAAAATCCTGCTGGTCGGCATTGGGTGCGGACTGGTTTTGTTACGTGGCGAAAGACTGGCCGACATCGGATTGAAGAAGCCGGAGAGTTGGACGCGCACATTGATTATCGGCGTTGGCCTGGCCGCGATTGTTTTTATCGCCATGTACGTTTCGGAAAAGGCGGGATTTCGCCGCGACCTTTCCAAATTCAAGGATGTGCAGGGAAATCTGGAAATTACGATTTACGGCGTTCTCTACGCGTTCATCGGCGCTGGCTTTTACGAGGAATTCACTTTTCGTGGATTTCTCATGCAGGGCATGGCGATGTTGTTTGGTGGGAGTCGCGGCGCATGGATCGGCGCTTGTATTCTGCAGGGGGCGCTCTTCGGAGCAGCGCACGCTTACCAGAATCCGCTCGGAATCGCGATCACTGGCACGCTGGGCATTTTAATGGGATTGCTGGTCCTTGCATCTGGACGAAATCTTTGGGCCGTGATCATCGGACACGGGCTCTTCGACGCGAGTCGTTTCGTGTTGTTCTACTTTCAAGGGCCGCCGACTGGCTGAGTTTTTCGTGCCATCACATCAGCGATTCAGCAAACGCGAATCGAATCGATACTCGACCGGCTGGCTGATTTTGATGTTTTTGAAATCGGGATGCCTGGGATTTAACAAAAAGTTCATCTCGCTCGCACTCAGCACGCTCGGCACTGCAAGGGCGACAGACTTTCCCGCGCGAACCCATTCGTCGCCGATTTGCATAGTTTGGAAATCCGGCGGTTCCACGTTCCAATTCGCCGGCAGGTTTTTGATCGGAAAGCTCTCGGTCAATTTATCCTGCCACTCGAGTCGAAACGATAGATATCGGTCGTCAGGAGGAAGCGGCATTAGATGAACGAGCAATTCCAGCGCCGCGAGCGATTCGTGTTCGCTCACGTAAATTACTGCGGTACCTGGCGAGTTCCACCGACCGCCACAGATGCGAGCGCCCTCGCCGGTAAATGCACCGTTGCCGCGCGCCGCGCGAACAATTCGCCACGCTGACGCCATCCCCGTTAGGAATAAACGCCGTAATCAATCCGCCCGAGCAAATTGTCGACTTCGCGTGCGCCTGTCTCTGTGCTCGCATAATCGAGCGGGACTGCCCCGCCGAGACCGACCTGTGGATGTTTCAGCCATGCTCGCGCTCTTTCGGTATCGCCGAAAACCTCCGTCGCGTGTCTGAGCAGTCGCGAAAAACGGACCACCTTGTCCGATTCATCCGGAGAGAGTCGCCCCGCAGCTTTGCGCCGCTGCAAAGTAGATCGTGAAATGCAAAGTTTCGCTGCAAGCTTCTCAAACGGCAGGTCGAGGGTGTCTTGCAAAGTCTTCAGCTCAGAAAAGCGCAGACCCTTCTGAATTTTCTGAATCAGTTCAGTTGGGTGGGTTGGTTTTCCACTTATCGCATGTTTATCGAGAGGAGCCGTTTTCATGAATTGTGTGGTCCTGGTTCAATTGACACAACATAATGTGTCAATTGGACATAGTCAAACTAGAGACGTCAATTAAAAAATCCGGGACTCACGTTACGCCGCGATCTGGCCCAAAACGCTGCGGAGCTCGTGAAAATCCACCGGTTTTGCAAGGTGGAAATCGAAGCCGGCTTCTCTGCCACGCTCGACGTCGTCAAGCGCTGCAAAGCCGGATATGGCCACGGCTTTCACGGCTCCTTTTCGTTTCGCTTCCGCAATGACATCGTAGCCGTTCCCGTCTGGCAGCGCGATATCGCACAGCACAACGTCGAACTTTTTGGAGTTGATCATATCCAGTGCGCTCCGGGCACCATCAGCCGTGGAAATGTCATGCCCGAAATGATTTAGAAGCCGGGACAGCGCCTGCAGAGTGTCGCTGTGATCCTCTACCACGAGAATCCGCAAACTCTTGCCCGAATTATATTCTTCCCTCGATCGGTCCTCGCTCATTTTATAAATTTCGCCAAAGTCCTATATTCGGATTTCGTGTTGCGTCCAGATGCCATTTGCGCGTTATCGAAATGTTACAGTTGGAAAAACGTCCTGAGCCGCTGCAGGAAATTGGCGGTGTACTGGCGTTCTGTTAATGCATGCTCGTCGGTGCTTTTGGCTTCTTTCAGAATCCCTTCGGTTTCCATTCTTCGCTGTGCAAGCAATTGACTTAACTGCTCCATGCAGGTTGGAGCCTCGCTTAGCACTCTCCCCATCACGGGTTTTCCGATTTCCATGACGTAACAATCGCCGTCTGCGCGGACGGTAGCGCTGCGCGGTTCGCCGGTGAGCAGCGACATTTCACCGAAACAATCTCCGGCACGCAGCGTTGCGACTTGAATTTTCGATCCATTTTTTGACACGAAAACGTTCGCTGCACCGCGGAGCATCACGAACATCGACTCGCCCGCGGCGCCTTCCTCGATCACTGGTTCACCGCGGCCGAAAAGTTTGAGACGCGCCTGGTTGACCATTTGACTGAGTTGTTCTTCGGAAAGGCACTCGAAAAGTGGTTCACCGCGCAGAATAGAAACAGCCTCTGCCTGGTCTTCCTGCACCGGCGGCGCCTTTTTGCGTTCAACGTGCAAGGTGCGAATCGGGAAAGGAATGGTAATGCCCTGACGCTTCAACTCGTACCAAACATTAGTGCGCACGGAGTCGTTGGTCTCGTTGATCCGGGAGTGATTACCCATGTAGAATTTGATCTCATAGGTCATGGTGTAATCGGAGAAATCGACCAGGAACACCTTTACAGGAGGATTGGGGAGAACGTTTTTGGCTCTCTGCGCAGCCCGCCCCAGCGCATCTTTTACGCGGTTGGGTGGCACAGTGTAATCGATACCCACCCGGATGCGCATGGCGTGGACCTCGGTGGGATAATGCAGATTAACGATCTGGTGACTCACCATCTCGTTGTTCGGGATATCGAGATAAATGTCGTCGTTCGTGCACAGCCGGGTGGAACGCCAGTTGATCTCACGCACTTCGCCGTAGGTGTCGCCAACCTTCAACCAGTCACCGACCTTATATGGCCGATTGATTTGGATCGATACGCCGCCAATGATTCCGGCAAAGAGATTCTGTCCAGCGAACCCGAGAATGATCGCAACGACGCCGGAGCCTGCCAGCAATCCTTTCAATTGCGTCTCGGCGTGATAGCCGTAACTCAGGATAAACAGCAGAACGATCAGGAAGATGAAGCCGCCGACTACCTCACGCAAAAAATGCGGAATCGGTGTCTGACGTTTCTTTTCGAAGTATAAGTCCCAAACGTAGCGATTAATCAGCGCGACGATCAGCGCGGTGCTCAACAATATCGCTGCCGCCCCCACATGAAAGCGCCAGGGTGCGTGAACTCCATAAACGGCAATCGCGGCGTAGAAGGCGATGATTAAACAGAAAAGGCGAAAGACGAGTCCGAGCTGAACACCGGCGCGACGCTTTAGGAATCGCCCAATTCCAAGAGCGACAAAAAACGTCACCAGAAATACCACCACCGTGACGGCACCACGTTGCGCTTCGGAGACCGCGTCCAACATTGGGGCAATACTATACCAGAACCAGACCGCCGGAATAGTTTTTCTGCGTTACGTTTAAAAGGCAAGCCGACCCTGCGCGCGAAGCACAGGGTGGCCAGGCGCCTATTTTGGCGGGGCGAGAACCAGCCACCCCCACCCCGCAAGGAAACAAAGACCGCCCAAGGGAGTAACTGCACCCAGCCAACGAAGATTTGTCAGCGCAAGCAGATACAGGCTTCCGCTAAACAGCAGAATCCCAGCAACAAGTAGCCAGCATGCGCCGCGATTGATGGTCCCGTACAGCGCAAGCACGAGCAGTGCGACTGCGTGTATGAACTGGTAAAACACTGCCTTGTTCCAGACATCGACCATCCCTCGCCCTTCAAGCGTTGATCTCAAAGCATGCGCGCCAAATGCTCCCAGTGCGACCGCGAGGAAACAAAAAATACCGGCGATTCGAAATAACAAAATCGACATATTGCTAATTCCTGCGACTTCGCCGCATCTCCAACTCCTTTTTCAAATCGCTCAGCGCTAATTGTCTGCTTCGGCGAGTCGTTCTGATATAGAAAATCGTTCCAACTGCTCCGATTGCCGCTGCTCCAAGAAAATTCAGGGCTGGGCCGAGTTTCCACAGGTACGCGCCGAAGATCGCACCGGTGCTGACGATTAGATCACGCACAAGATAGTAAGTACCCACCATTTGACCGCGTTTGCCAGGGTCGCTGTATCCGATGATGAGCGCCTTGCGCGATGTATCGCCGAATTCTTTCAAGCCACGAATCAGAAATGCGATGACCAGAGCCGAAAAACTTCGCGACATCAACAAGCTGATCGGAAAAAGCGTGAACATGATGAAGGTCACGATCACGAATGGCTCGCGACGATATTGATCTGCGTAATGTGAGGCCGGAATGATACATAACGTAGCCGCGAGCATTTCTATTGTGGTGAGAACTCCTACTTGTTGAGCGCTAACGCCGATGTAATCCATCGCAAAAATCACAACCCACGCGTAGGGGATTCGTTCGCAAAAACGAATGAGAATGTCGCTGAACAGCAAACGCCGCATCGGCCGATTGAACTCGCGCAAGCTTCGCCAAAAACTCCACTGCTCTGACTTCGGAGCCGTTCCTGCAGCGATTCTGGCATCCGCATTCGAGTCGTCGCGCAGTTGCCATTGCACCAGGATTGCGAGTGCGGAGAGAAAGATCGAGATGAGAAGCGCGATTCGCACGCCGGGGATGATTCCGAAGTGATCGATCAACATTCCACCAAAAATTGGCGCGATCATGATCGGCAAACGTTTAATCACTGATTGAACGCCCACCCCCATGGAATGGCGGTGTGCTTCGAGTGCGGCGCCGACGAGCGAAAGCGTGGCCGGCAGCGAAAAACAGGTCCACGAAAGAAAGAGAAACATCCCGACGATGACTGCGCCCCAGTTTGGAATCAGCAGGACGAGCGCGTAGCCAATGATTGAGACCACGTTGAAGATGATGAACGCGTGCCGATGTCCCCAGCGGTCCGCAACTACGCCGCCGGGATAGGCGTAAATTGCACCGAGCAAAGTGCGTAGCGCATCATAAAGGCCGATAACAAACACTGTTGCACCCAGCGCTTGCAGATACTTCGGCACAAAACGCATCCAGAGTTCTTCGCCAGCGCCAATGACGAAAATGGCGATGAGCAGGATGACGAGATTGCGTTTTAGCCCAAAGAAAGCGGCTAGCCTACTCAGGCGACTGAACCACGGCTGACCCGGCGTTTGCATTCTGCGTAGAGCGCATCGTAAACGATAAATTCGCGTTCGAGAATTTCGTGATCACTCAGCCCGAGAGCACCGAAGCCACCGGCAACCCAGCGCAGCCCTTCTCCAGCCGGATGCGGGTTGGCGGGATGCGAATCAGCCGCGCGTACAATCTCGCCGAGCAAAACCAGCGCCGGATCTGTAAGCTTATACTTTTTCATAATCGAATTGAACGAAACGTCTTCCCCGTGATGCCCTAGCTCGCAGTCAGGCACATCGAATACGATTCCATTGCTTATCCTGGCCCAGTCGGTGTTTTGCGGCAGGAACACAAACTCTGCGTCTGGATCGACAAACTTCTTGATGAGCCACGGGCAGGCAACTCGATCGACTTTAATTTTCTCACGAGTGATCCATTTCATAAGCTACCCTTCCGTTTTGTGGCAGCATCATCTTGGCAGAGAATCGCCGGCGTTGCGTCTGCGATTATTGATTTCTTTTTGCTGCGTAAATAAATCTGCATTCACTTCGTGAGAAGCTGGAGTCCGACATAAGCCATGGCATGTGTGTCACCGACAATGTCGCGTCCGGCGGAAAAGAGCAGGTTAAGATGGTCGCTCAACTTCCATTTTCCGCCGACGTTGAACGCGAAAGTGGACTTCGCTGCGCGTTCCTTTGGCGAGTTACCGTACAACTCCGCCCCAAGCGTAAACCGATCAGTGATGTCACGCTCGAGGACTGCGCCAGCGTAAAAGTAATCACGTGTATCCGGGGCGGTTTGCCACCAGTAGCCGATGTTGCCGTAAAGCGTCCACTTGCCCCAGCTTTTCTGCACGAGCAGCGGCAATACGAACGCCGCGCGTCCTTCGCCAAGTTCATGCGCACGATCTCCGGTTGGCAACAGCAACTGCGGATACGTCCCGAGTTGAAATTGCGAGGGGTCGTCATTCCAAAATCGCCATTTCACTCCCACTAACAAATCTCCAGCGCCAGCCGTCGTGCCATTGCTCTCGCTGTTCACAATCTTGATTGGAATCTCCAACTTCAATTGGATGTCCGGTAATCCGTAATTGAGATCGAACAGCGGTGCGTCCATTTCCGTAGTGCCTGGCGTATGCTCAAGAATGAATGGGACATTGATTTCCCATCCGCCCGGAGGAGGCGGCTCCGGATCATCGGTTACAAATGGAGGACCAGCTTGTGTCGAAACGTTGGTGAAGCAGCAGGACAGAAGAACGAGCGCACATCGGATCTTCACGACGATGTTGCTGGCGTGTGACATGCCGAATCATTCGACAGCATAGCAGCGAATCTCGGCTCGTTGTGATCCATGATGTGGAACTGCAACAAATAACGTATCCCGCTCGGGCACAAACAGCCCTGTGCGAGCGCCATTTGCTGTATCCACTTTTGTTAAGGCTTTGTAAGTGTTTGGATCGGCCTGCTCGATAATGTCGATTTTGCCGGCGCCACAGATCACATAAATGCGATTACGTTTACCGTCGTAGAAGACGTCGTCGGTATCGTCGGAGAGATCGATCTTTGCAACAACATCGCCCGAATCTGTGTTAAGCACGATCAGCTTGGAGGGAAGACGGCAGCCGACAAACAATCGATGATTCGCTTCATCAAGTGCCATGGGGAAATTCGCGAAGGCCAGATCTGTTTTCCACTTCGCAACTATTTCGCCTTTATCACGGTCGACTACTGCGACGTGACGCGAATTGGGAACGTTGACGAAAATTCGGCTGCCGTTTTTTTCCAACTGAAAAGCTTCGGGATGCGCGCCGACCTTGATGGAACCGACTTGTTTTCCGTCCGCCGCGTTAACTACAGCAATGCCACCGCTGCCGAATCCGACATAGAATTTTTTTCTCGCTTCATCGTAACGAACATTATCCGCGTCATCTTCAAGGTTCAGTTCCCCGACAGTTTGGAATGATTTTCCGTCGTAGATTTTGCAAACACCGCCTTTGTCATTGGCAACAACCAAACGATTGACTGCCGGCGCATATCCCACTCCCTGAGGTGAGCCGAGACCCGTGATCGAGTGGACGCGCTCGCCGTTTCGCAAATCGATTACTTCGAGGCTGTTGTTTCCCAACGCGCAGACGAACAATCGCTGGCCTGATGGATCAGCAGCGAAGTGATCGATCCGTCCTTCGACGCCACGCAATGGAATCGTTTGTTTGAGGTTGAGCGGCGCGGATTGGGCGTTGCTTGTCGCCGCTGCACAGCAGCAAAGCAGCGCGACGCTGCAAATTGCCTTCGAGCTGAATGTTATCCTCAATTGTGGATCGGTGCTGTAACTTCTTGCAGACCCGCAACCAAAAACGCGCCTTTGATTGCCTGGGCTAAATCCTTGGCGTGGCCACGGCCCCAGTAATGGAAAAACATAATGCGCGGTTGTTCGTGGGTCATGTGCTGGTGGATTGCGACGATGTTGATTTTCTCTTTGAGCAGCGATCTCGCCGTTGGTTGCAATTCATCTTCGGTAACAGCGAAGTCGCCATCGACAACAGCGTTGTCATCGCTCCCGGCGAAGGCGGCCCACGTGTTCACGCCCATGGTGTTGTCGATCTTGACGCCGTGCATCGTTGCAGGTCTGCCGAACGTAAACTTTACCATCCCGACTTTCGATTCTCCCTGCGCTCCAAAGATTTCGTTCAGAGGCCCAGCAGTAATTGAACTTTTTTCCGGCAACTGGGCTGCGCCGGACGAGTCTTTTGGGTTCGAATTAACGGCGCGAATTTGTTTGGTAGCGTCGTAAACTTTTCTGACAGCACCGGCCAGTCTATCGACTGCGCCTTCTCCTTCGATGTGCATGAAATAGACCTTCGGATGATCGAAGAAGAAATGGTTGTGCAGCGCAGTGACGTTAAGGCCGTTGTTGAGAGCAGCTGACATTGCCGCGTTGACTTCATCTTCAAAAAGAACCGTATCGCCCATAACCATTGCTCCATCTTTTGTCGCAGTGAACGCAGCCCACGTTCCGAGCCCCATGAACGGCGGCAAAGTCCATCCATCGACGACCACCTTCACGTCATTGCGAGGAAAGGTGACTTTGTAGACTCCCTCCTTCTCGTTGAATTTGCCCTTGAGCCCGGTCAGCTGGTCGATTTTCGCTGTATCGAGTGCTGCGGCCAATGCGGCAGTGATGGTGGCGCAAAAGATTAGGATAATTAGCAGATATGTTTTCATGTTGGTCGTCTTCCCTCTCTTATTTGATCGATCGGTTTAGAATCGTGTTCGAAGCAATAGCCGTTTAGGTGCAGAAAATCCCGGCTGTAGGGACTATACTCAGGCAGCAAACTCGAAACTGTTTGTGATTCTTGCGGCGCACGCTTTTTCATAAACCAGCGTTGCGGCGGTCGCGTCTTCGATCGCCACGCCAGTGCTGTCGAAGATGATGGTTTCATCATCGCTGGTCCGGACAGGTTTTCGACCTGCGACGATTTCAGACAGTTCGGCGTAAATATCTTCTTTGCGCATCAAATCAGCAGCGATTGAGTGGTGCGTGTCTCCGATCGAGCAAACTTGTTCGAGACTGTCTGCGACGACTTTGGCCGACGCCAGCAGAGATGGATCGATTTCCTGTTTGTGTGAATCGTCCGCTCCGACCGCGGCGATAAAAGTTCCTGGAGCAACGTATTCTTTGCGAACAAAAAATTCTGTCGCGGGCGTGCATGTCACCACGACGTCGCTGCTGCGGATAGCATCGGGAAGACGGCGGACCGATTCAATGTCGATCTGAAATTCGCGCGAAAGTCCCGAAGCAAAACGCAGCGAGGCATTTGGATCGACATCAAACGCGTAAACTTTTCTGAGCGGAAGCATCAACGAAAGCGCGCGAAGCTGGGCATTGCCTTGCTTGCCACAGCCACAAATCGTCGCGACTGACGAATCTTTTCGCGCGAGATATTTTGTCGCCACAGCTGTCGCGGCAGCAGTGCGCGTCAGTGTGATTTCCATTGAGTCGAGGACCGCGAGCGTTCGACCGTTGTCGGCATCGCAGAGAACGATCACGCCTTGGATGGTTGGCAGCCCAAAGAGGGCGTGGTTCTGCGGAAAGTTGGTGTTCAGCTTGACGGCGATGTAATTTTTCGCGCTGCTCAGATATGCGGTCTTCACGTGAAGACCACCGCTGCGCGCTCTCACGCCAAGAATTCCCGAAGGCGGAATCTTTCCTTCGCCCTGCTGGAAAAAGACTCTCTCGATCACATCGACGCATTCGGCCAAGCTCAGCAGTTTTTGAACTTCGCTGCGATTGAGCAGCAGCGTGCTTTCAGTTTGCATTCGGCCGTCCAACAAGCTCGATAATGTTATCGTCAGGTTTTGCTTCTACCGGAACTTCGCCACGGCGGAAGATTCTGGCGCCGGCTTCGCCTTTCAATGTGACGGCGCCGTTTTCACACAGGAGCCACGCGCCTTCACGAATTCCGACCACCGGTGTTTCGTTCTCTTCGAGAAACTGAACAATCCTTTCCTCCTGCGTCTCGCCCATATGTCTGGAATTGGGATCGGGGTCCTGAAAATGCGGACTGATTTGAAACGGCACCAGTCCGAGCGAATCGAACGAGCGCGGCTGAACAATTGGCATGTCCTTGGTGGTTTTGATCGTCGGACCTGCGACGTTGGATCCGGCGCTACTGCCGATGTAAGGCGCGCCGCCTTTCACTTTCCAGCGAATCGTCTCCAAAAGTTCGAAATCCTGGAGCGCCTTCAACAAACGAAACGTATTGCCGCCACCAATGAAAATTGCATCCGTCTGTTCAATGGCCTTGCGTAGATCTGGCGTCGCGTGGGCTGCTTCGATCGAATAGCCCATGGCCGCAAAACGCGCTTTCGTCGCGGCCGCATAAGCATCGCGGTCGAAAAGGGCGAACGGAAAGAAAAGAACATTTTTAGCGCTTCCGAGAAAGCTTTTGATCTGCTGTTCGACGTGGTCGAGATAACCGTGCCCGTAAACCGCAGAGCTGCTGATTAACAGGATTCGTGACCCGGATTTCATTTGTTACATGTATAACTACACAGTATAGGTATATTCAACATGTTGGCAAAGAAAAATCTGGCATGGCTCCTCCTTTTGGTTCGGCTTCCCGCCACTCATTCGGCCGAACGCGTCGCGATCTGGCGTAAACTCAAAAAATCCGGCGCCATCCAGATCCAAACTTCCACGTACGTTCTTCCCGACCATCCGCCACGGTATGAGACATTTCAGTGGTTGACGCAGCACATCCGCGACGCCGGAGGCGACGCCACGCTCGTTCGTGCGAGAGAGATCGAAGGTCTGTCGAATGAAAGGCTAATCGAGGCATTCAACGCTGCTCGGGCAAAGGAATACGCGTCGCTTCGGGAAACGCTTCGCCCCCTCATTGGACGGGCCAGGCGAAGATCTAACTTGGGCGCCAAACTTGATCGTATTCGAAAACAGTTTCGCGAAATCAGAGAAACCGATTTCTTTGACAGCCCGAAGGGGAGAGATCTCGAGATGGTTTTGCGGAAAATGGAAGGGACTCAGCCCACATCAAAAACCCAACCGAAGCTGGAGCCCCGGGATTTTCGTAACAGAGTGTGGCTCACCCGGCCGCGTCCGGAGATCGATCGTGTCGGTTCGGCATGGCTCATTCGGAAATTCATTGATCCGAAAGCGAAATTCGTTTTCGCCGTCAAACGTCCCCCGAATCGTCGTGTGCTTACGTTCGACATGCTGGACGGCGATTTCTCGCATGATGGAGACGATTGCACCTTCGAAACCTTGATCCGGCGCTTCGGGATTCAAGACAAAGCCGCCGCGAAGATCTCAGAAATGGTCCACGATGCTGATCTCGATGACGACAAATTTCAGCGGAACGAATGCTTTGGGATCGATCGCGTTCTTAAAGGTTCGGCGAAGCAAGGCTTGACCGACAAAGAAATTCTCCGACGGGGTTTTGAATGCTTTGATGCCCTTTACACATTTCTACAACGGGGGTGATCGTTGATGGAGGACTCCACTGCAGACCATCAGATGCCCTCATGGCGTGAGGTGTTCTCGTATTTTTTGTTTCTGGGGTTCGTGAACATCGGCGGGCCGGTGGCGCAGATCACGATGATGTTCAATCACATGGTGGAGAAGCGCCGGTGGCTCTCCAAAGATCGCTTCATCAAAATCATGGCTTTCTGCCACATGCTTCCCGGTCCGGAGGCGCTGCAGTTAGCGATCTATGTTGGTTACCTGAAACGCAAATTGTGGGGCGGCGTGCTGGCCGGTGTCACCTTCATTGTTCCCGGCGCAATTGCCATGATTGTTCTGAGCTGGCTGTACGTTCGTTTTGGCAAGCTTTCTCAGGTAACGGACTCTCTCTACGTGCTCAAGCCGGCTGTGCTTGGCATTATCGCGGCAGGGATTATCAAACTCGGACGCGCTTCGATTAGAAACGTGTTCCTTGCGGTTTTGCTCGTCGGCGCGTTTGTGGGGATGCGTTTCGCAGGAATCAATTTCCTGCTGATTCTTCTGCTCGCCGGGTTACTGAACTTGATCGTAGAGCGTGGCTCAAGGACACTCAAAAAGACTGCGACGACTTTGCCGGTGATGCTTGTCGGCACTAGCGCACTGATTCCATTCAGCGACTCGCGTTTATTCCAAATTGCCTGGCTGTTTTTCAAGACGGGTTTGCTGAGTTTCGGGGGCGCGTACGCTTCACTTGTTTTCGTGCAACGCGGCGCAGTTGCGCAATATCACTGGTTGTCCGACGGGCAGTTATTGGACGGCGTCGCGCTCAGTGTAGCGACGCCGGG
>Ga0065705_10104517_pt1 | contig 13826 bp, 31 predicted proteins | sample SwibulcommuniRL2_FD_59092 | JGI IMG/M metagenome (GOLD analysis project Ga0065705, IMG submission 59092) | Bulk soil microbial communities from switchgrass field near Rose Lake, East Lansing, Michigan, USA - RL2 Bulk Soil v2 (version 2) | ecosystem: Environmental > Terrestrial > Soil >...
CAAAGTAATCATTGAAGGTACAGCAACTGATATGGGGGACGGAGATTTTCCTATTGCTCTTAAAGTAACCGCTCCAAACGGCTACTCGTCTTTGAAAACCTATTAAGATAATGTAATAATAACAAACAATCAATCGTACTAAACTGCGATTGATTGTTTTAATTTTACCAACATGAACAACACTCCACCAATTAATCGGTCATCATCGTCATTCTGGACCATTTTAAAACAAACTCTTACTGAACAGGGAAAGGGTAGTAGTAAAAGAGTTATTGCATATATCACAACAGCTCTTGTTTGTTTTATTTGCATCAATGCTACGATAGTCAAAGAGACAATAGATCATGCTATTGTTCTTGAACTTCTTGGCTTTGTTGCTGTGCTGCTTGGAATTTCTGCTTATCAACAAGGGAAGGGTGTTACTAATCCAAAGCTAAATACCCCAACTGTTAATCCGGATATTCCGAATACGCCAAAAGAACCAGGATAAACATGAATAAGATAATGTTTCTGATCTCTGTAATTGGAATTGCTCTGTTTATGGGTAATTACTCAATTTGCATGTGGGTCTATCCGCCAGAACAATACCCTACATATGTAGAATGGTGGAATTTAAAGCAAAATATATACAACGTTATAATTTTCATATTTTGTTTCATGGCCTTTTATTACGTACAGCATGCAGGATCAAAGGCTGTGCTGTGTTTTGGCTTTATGATCTGTTTTGCCAATATAATAGATCGCCTGTTTTTTGATGTAAAAACATTTGAGTCAGATGACATAGCAATGCTTATATTTGCTTTAATATTTTCAATGATCTTTTATTTTACCCATAAAGTTAATGGAACAAAATGAACAGATATATAGAAGATTAGACAAACTCTCTGATGCACTTGAAAGTCATATAGAGAAAAGCGGAGCTGACGCTACTGATATGAAGCTATCTCTCCAAGAGATTAAGCAATATCAAAAATCAGATCGTGAACTTTTAAAGGCCCATCAAGACAAACTTACTGAGTGGGATTCTATACGAGACTTCAGTAAAGGTATAATATTCGTTGTAGGGTTATTGTGGCTAGGTCTTACTGGATTTGTATCGTGGTTGTTTTCAAGACACTCATAATGAACACCGTAACCGTTAAAAGACTCTCAGATAACGGCATGCAAACACTAGGGGCTCTCACCTTTGTTGCTAAAAATTCATCAATTTTCGTATGTAAAACATTAGAGTTACCTTGGAAAAATAATACTCCAAAGATTTCATGTATTCCGCAAGGACAGTATGAATGTAAGTACACATTCAGCAATCACATGAATAAGTTTACTTACGAGATTTTAAGTGTTCCAGAGCGATCGGGGATAAGGATCCATTCAGCTAACTTATATACTCAACTGCTTGGCTGTATTGCGTTAGGAAGTGCCTTAAAAGACCTTAATTTAGACGGACAGCAAGATGTTATACATTCAGGAGAAACTATTCTTAAATTTGAAGAGGCCATGAAGCACGAGCCATTCATTTTAACTATATCTTAGTAATGTGGATTCCTTGGATCATAAAAGCATTTGTATGGGTTGGGAAACTAGCCGTAGAAAACTTTGTGACAGCTTACGCTAAAAAACAGGCCTCTAAAATCAAATATAAATTCAAAAAACAAAAACACAAATGACTACAGCAACAAATGAATCAAAACCAAAACGCAATTACACAAAAATGGCATTTCTTGCCATTGGACTTGTTCTTTCAATTCTTGGAGTTGACAAGCTAACTTTTAATGCTATTCCTATCGGGGCTAGTGTTACAGTATCCGATACAAAGGTTATTATTTCGGCTATTGACAACTTGGAGCAACGTCTTATAGCAGTAGGAGACTCAACATCAGTAAAGGGTATTCATATTGTTGGAGTGATAGGAAGGACGTCAGGAGGAGAGCAAGTGATATCATGGTTGGGTAAGACTGTTATTATTAAAAACACTTCAAACTTGAATTGGCTTATTAATATGGTTCCTAATGGAGGCACTTTTATAGTATCGGCAGAGGAGGGAGATAAGATCCAGGTAAACAATTATACTTCAGCATGGCTTAATAGGGGTGATTTTGAGCTTAAACCATGATATAAATTAAAAACAAAAACCCCGGACACATTCAAAAGGTATTCGGGGTTTTTTATTTTTACGACTTTCTTCCCATCTTATACGACATGAGCTCTTCCTGTAGCCTCTTATTCTCGCACACTAACTCCCGTTCTTTTACTTCAAAAAAGCCTTTTTCTAAGCAATTTTTAAGTTCGCAGAACTGTTTGTCTGTGTGGTGGTGGAAAGATTGGATGTCACGTTTGATTTGATCTGTTTCACGATCCACCTTTTCTTTAATGCGGCACTCAGAGCGTTCAATTTCAAATCGATTAAGCAGTACTTCTTTTTGAACATTTTTATCCACTTCGCATATCTCATGCTGGATAGCGCGAAACTCCTGGTTGTTGGAGATCTGATGGTTGTGGATGGACTGTTTGATCTGGCTCTCAACGTCCTTGACTTCTTCCCGTAGGTTTGAAAGATTTAGTCGTGTGTCGAGATAATTACAATCGTTGTGGTAGCTGCCACTGTACACTATTGGCATTAATCCATTTGTTGCAGTTGATAGGTTTTGTTCTGTTGTGTTCATAATAATTAAGTTTTATAGTTTGGTGAAACAAAATTATTTAAGCGGACCCGGAAAGACGTTACATTTTTTCTAAAAAAAGTTGTAAGTTTTTTTGTATCTTCACTTTATGTTTAACAAACTCAAAACATTTTTAGCCAGCATCGGATTTATTGGCTGGTCCATCATAATGCTGATTATTGTACTAGGGATCGCCGCAATCGTTCTACTATGAGCATATACACAATAGAAGCAGATAACCACTACGCCAACGGCGTTAACTTTGGCCTACACCCATCCGGTAAGACTGTTTCGAAGACAGTAGTCTTCCACTCAAACTGTGCTTATGATCTTGGTAATGTAAACCAGGCTGATATAAATAAACTGTACGGATTCTCTGTTGGACTATTTTCAGGCAACGATTACAATTCAGCCAGGTTCGGGTGGAGGTGGAGTACTGCCAGGCAGCAAATGCAGCTTGTGGCATATATTTATGTTAACGGGCAACGGATCAATGAATGGGATGCGGACACCCTGCTGGCATCTGTCGATTTAAATTCAGAGACGTATACGGAAATAGCGGTGGTGGATAGTCGGTACCAATTCAAGACCGTAAGTAACGGCGTGGAGGTGGTTAAATATTTACCCAGGGGCGGTAGCGGAATGGGATACAATCAATACCCGTATTTCGGCGGTGATGAAGTAGCTCCGCACACAATGACGATAGAGTTGAAATAGATTCTATCATGAACCACATTTAGCTATAAGCGTTACCACTATTATAATAATAGCTTTTACTATCATGAACATCATAGGCATGTAGAACAGGCCCCTATTTCGCTTCTTTTTCCAAAACATCGGCATAGTATATTCCCAGTTTACAACAAAGGAACGGCAATGGGCCTGAAAAGTCAGGGTACAAAATGTGGCGACATTTACATTAGAGGACGTAAAGAGGTGTGTTCATTATGTGTTAATAAAATAAATATTACAATACTGTTGACAATTGGTAATATATGTTTACATTTGTTGTATGAAAGCATATAAGAATATAAATCCTGACAATCTTATTTCAGTGCGGGACTACGCCTTGCAGGTGGGAAAGACAACTCAGAATATTTATCAGCTTATTGCGGCGGACAAAGTGAAGACTATAAAAATAGCCGGAAAACTTTTCATAATAAAAGCCAAATGAAAATCACCCACTACCTCATCCCCAACGGAATATCCCGAACTGTTCAGGCCAACCCCTACAAGCCTTTACTAAATGACTGGTTTGCCTATATACGGAAAGAAGTATCAGAAGCCAAGATGCGGCGGCAGTGGTTCCGGATCAATAAGGACAATCCGGCTTGTCTTTCTGAAAGCACAGAATCGTATTTACATTGGAGGAAGTGGGAGGTGAGGAATAAATGAATAAAAAAAAGCGTCATAAATGGGACAAGGACGGAAGGCGAAATCACACTTCTTGTTTAATTTGTGGATGCATAAAAAGAAGAGGGGTTTATTCTGTGACTTATGAAACAAAGGACGGTAAGGTTACTCAATCGATAGCTCCTGAATGTATTTAAAACATATATAATGGCAATCTGCATAATCCACCCAACCGACATCCGCGTATTCTCCAAGCGCATGCTGACAGAAGATGAATATGCTATAGTGTGTGACAAGAAAGATAGGTCGTTGCTACTGCTTGACAACTTGTATGGGGAATTTATGGGTAGTGAGGAGATGGGGGATGATACGGCGCTGAGTTTGAATTGAAATTATAAAAACAAAACAATAAGATGGAAAAACATGAAAATTTAGCTAAGGCGATCATTGCAGTGATGCAGGATGTAAAGGGTATTGAGAAGACTATGGAGGTAGGAAAAGGCGCGAATGCGTACAAAGGAGTATCGGATAATGAAGTAAAGAAAGTTATTGGTCAATCTATGGCTAAGAATGGCCTCTGTATGCTTCCTGTTGGCATGGAAACCAAGACACAGGTAGACCGATGGGAAGGAGATGATTTTACTGGTAAAAAGCGTATGAATCAATCTGTGTTCACAGAAGTAAAGACTAAGTATTTGCTACTTCACGAATCCGGTCAAAGCCAGGAAATATGCGGATATGGTCAGGGGGTGGATCCTCAGGATAAAGGAGCGGGTAAAGCTACTACTTATGCGTTAAAATATGCCCTCCTGTACACATTCCTAGTATCTACCGGCAAGATTGATGATGCTGATGGACATAACTCGGATTCATCAACGCCACCGCCTCCTGTCAGAAAGGTTAACAACACCAATGCCGCCACCACTACTGCTGCAACGCAAAAAGAAAAAGAGTTTATTACCGAACCTATTGAGAAAATAAAAGCAACAAATAATACTAAAGATCTTACTGCTTTATTCAACTCAATGCCGCCAGCACAGCAGCAAGCAGAGCACATAATTACAGCATTTAAAAAACAAAGAGAAACATTTACCGCTAAAACCACTAAATAACCATGCTTACATACAGAGGATTTTTGAAGACAAAAGGAACTACAATTAAAGTATCTGAAAAGTTTCGCAAACGCGAGTTCGTTGTGACTGATAACGCGCAATCATACCCACAATCAATACTATTTCAGCTAACCCAGGATCGTTGCGAGTTGCTTGATAGAGCTGAGGTTGGACAAGAAATCGAAGTTCACTTTCTATTGAAAGGCCGGGAATGGAAGAATCCGCAGGGCGAAATAAAAACTTTCAATTCGCTTGATGTATTCAGAATTGAAGTGCTGAGTGACGCTGAAACTAATTTCTCAAATGAGACTTTAGTTCCTACGCCAGATGATGATTTGCCTTTTTGATGTTAATTAAAAAACCGCACTGTCCGCTATAAGCAGCGCGAATCTGTGGCATGGATGCTTTTTGTTTGTTATGTTTCCATGAGCCAATAGTAACAAACCTGACGCGGACGATATATACGAGAGAACCGGAGGGCTTAACAAAAGCCTTCCGGTTATGTTTGAAGCAAAAAATTTGAAACAAAAACAATATGACAAAATCAGAATCACTAAATTATATTATCGCTCAACAAAAAAGCGAAGGAGTATTAGATACAAACGAAATACGTGATGGATATCATTCATTTGGTGAACTATACGACCACCGAATAGAATTGTTTATAGCACTATGTAGGGTTATTGAGGGTAAAGAAAATGATGCATGGAAAATTATTCCAGAAAATGGATGGTTTATAATGGGTATAGGAAAGGAATTGGGGAGGCAAATAACCTATCATATTCCGGAAAGTAAATGGCATGAGACTCAATTTTGTCAAGTGATAACTAAAGATCAATATTATTTTGATGGCCACACAAGTCAAGATGTTTTGAAAAGATTAAAAAACTTATGAAACTAACCGAACTATCCAATCCATCCGACAAAACCAGCGAATACCTCCTCGAAGCCTTTGATATGCGTTTCAACTTCCAGGTCTTTGACGGCAAGATCGAACACGTAAATGACTATGAGTTTTTCGGTTGGAGTATAGGAAAGACAATGGATAAAGTAGTACAATGGGCGGTGGCGAAAGAAAAAGAACATGAAGATTATCTGGCTGATGCAGAAAAGCGAAAGAAAGAGCTCCCGTCAATTATGAAGCAGAGACAGTTATTATGGGAAGAAGAGAATAAAAAAAGAAAGGCATGGGAGGCGGACCACTACACAGAGGGAGAGAAGGGGGAGGGGTGGTTTCATTAGCTAATAAGTAAAAAATGGAATTACAAGAAGCGTTAAACAATGAAATCTGGATTAATCATAAAATAGGAGATACCTATTCAATGATACATATAGGTGGAAGAGTGGATAATAGTAATTGGAAGATAGCCTATTATCCTTTATTCGGAACTTATAAAAATGGAGTATGGATTGATTTCGAAGAAGTAAGAGCATTGGTTGAACTTAAAGTAAAAGATGGAATAATAATACAAGAAACTCCGATAAGATATTTATCTAAAAACAATGGATAAGGAAAGCATAAGATTACTTCAAAATATTGACTGCAATTGTAATGATTGTATTTATATGACTAGAGATATTGAAAGACACAAATCATCACAGACATTGCACCATAAGTGGCAGTTAGATTATTTTAATACTATAAAAAACAAAGTAATTGAAAAGGGTAAAGATTGGATTTCTAAAGGAGAAAATAAGAAAGGAGATCAGCTTATGAAAGAAGCGGATGTAATGAAATTTCAATACGAAAACACTTCTTATATTAACTATGGAAATTGTGAGAAATATAACAAGTCGGTATCGTTTATCCCAAATACTTGTCAGCTAGAAACCCAACAATGTTTTCAACACAGAAGATCATGACAGTGTTTTTCAATACAATCCACGCTACTTCTGCTGAGGTAGACGTCCACAAACTATCCACCGCCCGCCAGGACGACATCATACTAGCGTTCTTCCGCGCTAATCCAACTAAGTCATTTACGCCGCCGGAAGTACACGATGCTCTGTTTGGGCCCAATACGCCGGATGACAGCGTTAAGCGTTCATTAAATACGCTTACTAACTGCAAAGAACAATACCTCATAAAGCTCCCAAAGGAGTATATGAGGAAGGGGAGGTACAATAAGCTCAATCATTGTTGGTGTCTTCGTAAAGAAGTTAAACAAGTTAAATTGTTTGAAGTATGAAAGAAACCCCCGCGTCCACTTCCAAAATCTGCAACTGCTGTGGCGGCGATCCTCAGCCTTTGTCTAACTTCAGCAAGGATATGCGTCTTAAAGATTGCAGAACAGACACCTGCAACGAATGCTGCCGAAAGCGTCTACGTAAAAAGAAGATGGAGATAGAAGAAAGGAAGGAATATCAGTTGTTTTGAACTAAAAATACATGTTTAATAAATTATTTCAAAAAAAGATTAATTATAAAAAGCCATACTTCGTAATTGGAGTAGATACTTTTGATAAAAAATATTTGACTTATTCTTTGGGTCGAACTGATGGCGATAACTTAGAAATAATATTACATAAAAGCCTGAAAGATGATATTGAATTTAAACAAGAGGTTGAAAATTTATCCAAATATTTTAATGCCGAAGTCTTTAGTAATAAAAATTGGAAATGATGACCAACCCCCAACAAGACGACCTTATCTACTAGCATGGGTAAAAAAAGAGGACCATACAAGAAGACTGTTAATAAGTTGACCGGCGAGCTCTGGTGCAATAAATGCAAGCAATACCTGATTCCTGACATGTTCCATAAAGACTCATGCGCCACCCGCAAACGCGCTTACTGGTGCAAAAGGTGCTGCGGTATAAGAGATAGTAAGTTTTATAACGTAATGAGCTCCATATCTGACTATCATGCCGGAAAGGTGCTTTTAAAGCAAGTTTGTGCCGAACATGGCCTAACGCCGCATAAAGGGAAAGCAATGGCTGATAAGGCAGTAAACTACGTATTTAAGGCTAATGTCGTGCAGGAATATGTTGCAGACATTTATCTTACCAGCCGTATGACAGTGGAGGAGTATTTAGTGTTTAATAAGCAAAGGGAGGAAGAGGATCTTCATCAGCGTCCGTTGTCGGACGGGGAGAGGAAGAGGGTGATGGAGTTTATAAATTTACAACCGGCATGAAAGTAAAAATAAAAGAAGATTGCTGGAAGTGGAACTGCATGTGGTATTGTACTGAAGTGGGGAATATATTCAAAGTGGATAAGGCTAATAAGTATAATTGTTATGAAGTTACGCGAAAGGGAAAAGGAAAGGGATGGTGGATAGCAAAAAATCATGTAAGTATTGTAAAATGAAAATAATCGAAAATATAACACTTTACAGGTGTGATTTCTGCCGGAAAGAATTAAAGCGTAAACATGCAATGGTGTCACACGAACTGCGCTGCTATGCTAATCCTGTCAATTATAGGCCATGCTTAATATGTGAACATCTTGATAATAAAGACATTGAATTTGACACCGGAACAATGGAATATAACTCAGGCGAACCAATTTATAGAAAAGCCAAGACATTTTATTGTAAGGCAAAAGATATTTTACTACTACATCCAAAGACGGCTTATTTTACAGGTCCAGGGGATTTAAGTTGTGTATTGTTAGATGGCAAAGAAACGAACCAAGAACAGATGCCTGTTTCATGTGAAGTATTTGATATTATTGTTTTTCAGGCTAAAAAAGATGCAGAAGAACTTATTAAAAAATAATATTTGGATGGAAGGAAATAAGTTTTAATTTTGCTTTAGTTCTTTTTGACATATACAACCTTCGGGAGAGGTTGAAGCAGAATACGGGTGGGCGACTGCCCTCCATATTTAGACCTTCATTAATTCTTCTCCCGAAAGATTTTTGAGGGTCTTTTTATTTAATAAGGCCCATCATCCAGGTGGGACGCACAGCACGCATTAAAAACTTGCACGGGATGGTTAAATGCACTACAAGGGGGTATCTTATCAAAGTGCAACGATGGGCGACGAGGCGGGTCGTAGGATAAGCGGATGGCTATACATTCGATAAGCAGGCATCTCACGGTTGGGTAGGACATAGCGAGCCCCCATGCTTACAACGCAGCTATACACGCCTCAACTGAACGAGCGTTATAAGGCCAAGCGGAGGAGCGGCAAAAATCAATGAAATTTCATTGGTATTAGTCGAACTCTGCTTATCCGACAGCTTCCAGCACCTTCCTGAATGAGGTTAAATAATAAGAAATGAAAAACAAACAATGGGAGATAAAGAGAGTTAAGGAGTATAGGAGATCAATAGAAATGGCCAAAATAAAAGCCAAAAAACAGCAAATTAAAAATGATCCGTTTTATAAACCTAGAAGAAAAATATTAAACGTTAAATACAAGGTCTTCTTAAAAAGCAAATACTGGAAAATGGTTCGCGAAAAAGTGTTAATACGGGACAAGCATAAATGCCCAAATACTTACAAACTTGAAGTGCATCATTTAACCTACGAACATCACACAAATGAACACTTATACTTAGAAGACTTAATTACCATTTGCGCAGACTGTCACCATACTACCCACTTCCCTGATTCGAACTAAACACCTGTTGATAACTCTTGAAACTATTTTGATAAAATCAGGTGACATTCAAAATAATTGTATTACATTTGTCTTATGAAACGAAAAAGTAAAAGAGGAGGAGCAAGGGAAGGGTCTGGTAGAAAACCATATTCTAACAGAGATGACGTAAGAACGGCTATAGTCATTTATCCTAAATTTGGAAGTATAAAAAAATGCGGCGGAGAAGAAGAAGCCGGTATTGTAGCTCTTGACGCTATTGAAAACTTTGATCCTAAAAAATGAAAAACAAAGAATCTATCCAAGCTGAAATAAATCTGCTTATTGAGCAGTACAAGCCATCCAAGCACGCTGACTTTCCAAAGAGGGTGATGAATGCGGCTAGAAAGAAAATAGCGCTTCTAGCCAAATGCGTTCAATATCTCGAAACAAACCCTCGTATTGAATTTATGGAGGAGCAGTTAAGGCTATCCGAAAAGAAGCTTGAAATTATTTCCAGGGACTTTAATGTATGGTTCTTGAATAATCCTAAAGGTCAAGCCGCTGGAAAGGTCAAGGCTATAAAAATATTTGAAAAAGAAATGGATAAGAAAGGAGTTGTTAATCATATAAAAACGCTTAAATATCTTTTATCGTAATATGTCTATACTTATACTAATGGATGCGGTGGTTGACAGGGAGCCGTATGGTACTTGCGACTCATGCGATGGTGATTGTAGTATTGATTATGAACTTGGAATAGAGCATTGCTCAGAGGAGATAAAGGTAGATAATCTCCTAGACGAAATGAAATTCGAAGCTTTTATTGCCGGAATGAAAAATAAATCACTTGAAGAAATTCAAAACTTTTTCAAATGAGCACTACTCTCTATCCATCCTGCCTCAAAGTCTACTGGGACTGGTATCGTGCTAAATTCCGCATGGAGCCACAGTTCGACGGGTCCGATGGGAAAGGTCTGAAGGCGATAGTTAAGTATTTGGACTTACAGGAATCTGGCGAAGAGAATGTGCTAAAGAATTTCACATCACTACTGAATAAATACGACTCCTGGACACCATTTCACCGATCGCAGACCAGGTTAAGACAAATATCCGCAAACATATCAAACATAATAATTCATCTAAATGGCCCCGGACAACAGCAAACAATCATTAGCGCCGAAGGACTTATTGACGCATTCCGTAAAGCTACTCAATAACTACCTGTCTATTTATAAGCAAGGTGGTTTGGTGGTTACGGGGAAGGAAAAGGTTACGTTGGCCGGCGTGCTGGCGGAAGGTTCGTATGATGTTAAGAACTTGGTGCGGATGGAGCAGTTAGATACTATTGCAGCATTTTACCTTATGGCACTGAAAGAACTATGGTCAAATACATCAAATACTTTTACAAATGAATCTATAACAAGCTGCTCACTGCTGCTTATAAACCGTTATGGCGACTGGCATCCTAAAGAACTGATTATAGTGCTACGTAATGGCCTAGTTGGGGCTTATGGAAAGACATTCGGAAAGGTAAATACTGATGAAGTAATGAGATGGGCTAAGGAATATGATGAAGTAGAAAGAGTTAAGCACTTTGAGAATAAGGATAAGAATGGATCACATGAAATTGGATGGAATGAGATGGATGCGGGGATGTTGAAGGAAATATTTAAACCTGAAGATAAAAAAGCAAACGCTAAGACTTTGAATATTTATATTCCAAGGCAGCGTACTGAGCAAGAAGAATTGATACAAATTTGGATGAAAGAATTTGACGGAATTTATAAGGCTCAAAATATTGGAAAAATAGATGACAATCCTATAAAATTCATTAAAATAAAGGAAAGTAAAAACGAAACCATCCATTTAAGTATTGAAGAATATTTATTATACAGGATGGAAAATAATCAAAACCCATCATGACAACAAATTTCAAAGTAGGACAGAAGGTGGTGTTCGTTAGGGGAAACGCTGATAATATCAACGCTGTTATGCCGAAAAAGAATGAAACAGTTACAATTGCCGGCTGTGATTACTTTAGAAATGATTACTTTTCTTTAATAGGGTATGAATTTTCTAAGGATAATATTATACAATGGTTTCACAAAGACTGCCTACGTCCTCTTGTATATGAATCCCTCTCAGCAACCTTGGCGTCCACTTGTCTAAAAGAAACGCAAATAGAAACCTCCGACACTCCTATAAAGGATCCAAGCCCAAAACCTGAAAAAGAAACCGTATGAATATATTCAACAAACATAAGACAAAGTGGATTCCATTGGGCAACTATAGTTTTGACGGATCTGATTATATTGTTTTCGTAAGAGGAAATAAAAAAACTGGATCAATGTGTTTTAAGGTTAAAAAGGTACACGGCATGACATATTGCACTAACAGCATTCTTCCTTTAAGTTTAATTGACACTAAAAAACAATGGGAAATAATAACCGATATGCTAAATAAATGAAATACACTTTTGCAACAAATATTAATGGCAACGGATTGACAGGCGTGATTGATGTTGAATTGGGTGCAATAGTTTGTTATTGTTCAGAGAAGCAGTCAAAGTTAGTGTTGGAAAAATTAAACCTATGCGAAGTGTTAACCAAAACCATCTCCGACCTCAACGCCAACATCTCCCGCTTGGGTGCTGAGAATGAGAAGCTGATGGAGATAAACACTCAATTAAGATCTGAAGTGGGTGGACTAAATGATGAATTAAACGGTTTAAGATCACAACTATGATGATGACTAAGGAAGAATTTTACAAAAGAGTGTTTGAAAATAAGGAATCTGAAAGGGATGGATTTGCCTTGCATTTAAAACACTTGTACGAAAATAATAATTCAAAAAGTTTGTTTACTCTTACTGGAATAGATTTTTCGGATATGTTTTATGGGAAAGAGGATACAAGCGGAATACAAATAACAAATACTTCTAAAGAAGGTAAAATTGATTTTGTAATTCCATGACTGAACCCGATTTTTCTAACTTCACCCCTTGTCCGAAGGCTGAGCCTAAGCCAAAGAAGGTGTATGCTGGTTTAAAACGCACGGCTTTAAATAAGAAACCAAAGGGCAACACAGATCAACTCGACACAATGATTGAAGTATTTAACGAACGGGGAGCCACTTGCGAAATTACCGGTGAATACTTGGGAGAATTTGATCCGTTTTGCGTTCATCACCTTTTGAACAAGAATAACTACAAGCGTTTCAGGTGCTACAAGCCAAACATGATAGTTATTCACCCTGACATCCATTATGCCTACCATTCCAATGACCGCGAATACGTCCTGTCAATGTGGCCTAAAGCGATAGTTTTGTATGATAGGGCGGAGGAGTTGAGGATAGAATATAACATGCCAAAACCAATAATTTAATTAAATATGATTCACTCAACACCATCAGAAGCAATCTTTAATGAGATTAAAGAAGCCGCAAAACAAATCTGGCAAAACAATTACAGCAATGATTATGGATATGTGGACGAAAAGGTTAATCGTATAAATTCTCTAACAAATGTAGAGGATAATGTAATGGTATGCTATCGAATGTTTGATATGCACAATCAATTCAAATTACGGCGCGAACTTTCTGAGGAAGCATTGGACTATATTAATGCAAACAAATAGCACATGGTATACGTAGACAACATGGAAGTAGGTTTCGGCAGAATGATTATGTGCCACATGGTGGCAGATACGCAAACAGAATTATTTGAAATGGTTGATAAGATTGGAGTACAAAGAAAGTGGATACAGAACTACGGAACCAACAGAGAGCATTTTGATATATGCCTAGCCAAAAAGAAGTTGGCAATTAAATTTGGCGCAAAGGAAATAAGTATGAGAGAATTGGCGGCAATGACTAAAGACAGACAACACGTAAAATAATTTACAACATGAAATTAAATATAGATACTAGTAAATATTTTGCAACACCTAAGCAAGTTCCAGGTGGATTTATAAAGCCTACTAAAACTGTTTTGAGATTAAAAAACAATATGGCACATCTTCCAGAAGATATGTTTCAGCTTGTTTATGTGAGGCTTGTTGGAAAGTTAAAAGAAAGAAGTAAGTGGAAATATTTGCAAAGAATATCTGAAGTTGATACTTTTAAATATGATGCTTATTATAAGAAGTATGGCTCTACGTGGAGTAAAGATGAAAGA
>Ga0065705_10104518_pt1 | contig 13826 bp, 7 predicted proteins | sample SwibulcommuniRL2_FD_59092 | JGI IMG/M metagenome (GOLD analysis project Ga0065705, IMG submission 59092) | Bulk soil microbial communities from switchgrass field near Rose Lake, East Lansing, Michigan, USA - RL2 Bulk Soil v2 (version 2) | ecosystem: Environmental > Terrestrial > Soil >...
AACTGCGACAACATCGCCGACAGTTCCGGAATGTTGGAGAAGCGCGCCAGGCGGGTGTTCACTCGGAAACCACTGCCGTCCGGAGTCATCTCGGGCATCATCACCACGTCTGCGAACATCTGTGCCCACGAGTCAAAGTGAGAAAGTCCCATCTCCACTAATTGGTCATAGCTGAAATAGCGCTGCAGGGTAAATGTTTCTGCCATCGTGTTCGAGATCGGAGTACCCGTCAAACCCATAAAGCGGCCACTGCGCTGCATCAAGTCTCGGACCTTCACGAACATATCGAACGCGCGTTGCGAGTCAGTATTAGGGAGTCCTGCAATGCGGCTCATCTTTGTGTGGAAGTAGAGATTCTTATAGCAGTTGGAAACGAGCACTCCTTCCGCAAAAAAGTTGTGAGTCTCTGCTACTTCGAGACAGTAAACTCTCTTATTTCTCTTAGAACTGCCTCCAGATCGGAATCCACTCTCTGATTCGAGAAACGTAACACTGACCACCCGAGAGCGTTCAGGATTTCCGTCTTCCGTTTGTCCAGAAACTTCCACTTCTTCGTGTTGTGTGTCCTCCCATCGATCTCTATCGCCAGTCTCCGGGCTGGGTCGGCGACATCCACTTTGTAGCAACTGGGCACCGACTTGAATTGGTGCTTCACAGGGCTGGTCGGAATTGCATACTCCGTTGGCAGTCCCAGGGCGTTCGCTACAGCCTCCTGCTGTGGAGTCAATTTGCCATTCCCACCCCGGGCAAGAAATGTTCTGCCAGACATGAGCACGGACATTCTTTTTCTCCATTCGGGATTTGCTGTTGGATTGTTTGCCCTCATCCGTGCTGAAGCTACCGGGTTGGGTTTGCCTTTCTTGGCTGCCTGAGATGCTGCCCACATGCGGGGCATGTATTCCTTGGCTAATTCCTTTCGCTCTGGTTGTGCCATCCTCCATGTCGCTGCACAGGAGTTTCCGCAGAATCGTCTCTTGTCGTTGTTCTTCTTGCCTGATGACTTGAAGGTGAACTCCTTTCCGCACTCGTCGCAGTGCTTGGTTACTATCTTGCGTTCGCGATTCTTCCAACATTTCCGGGAGCAATGGATTTGCTTTTGTCCCGCTTTCCCTCGTTGACTCGAAACAAACTCCTTTTTGCATACCGGACAAATTTTCGAGCGTGTGCTTTGACGTGAGCTTTCCTGCTTCGACATATCCTTCCTCATACGTCCAAATTTTGTGATTGGCAGTGCATTCCAGCGTTCCTTTTTCATGCGCGATGCGAACCATGGGAGCAGACTGGGGGTTGTTAAACCATCCCGTGACCGGCATCCACTTGACTTGTTGGGTGGATAGGTTGACCGATTTCACCCGCACGGGCAGGCGCTTTTCGACAATCTCACCAATGGGGATCAACCCACGATCTGTGAGCACCCGTGCCTCGTAAGGCAGGCAATGAAATTCATCTACGATCAACATGTCGATTCCCATCTCATCCCATGTGATCGTATCGGTACTGTCTTTGTCCATCTCGGACTTGTTGATCAACTTCGCTTCGAATCGTTTGATGGCTTTCTCGATCTGCTTGCGCGCCCGGTTGTCCACTTCCTTTTCAGCCTTGATCCTCTGCAGGAAGTCTCGTAGTTCTTCGAGTTCTTCCTCGACAAACTTATTCAAAGTTTCTGGCTTTACCGGAAGCATCTTGAAGGAGGATTGAGGAACGATTACCGCGTCCCATTTCCCCGTCGCGATGCGGCTCATGAACTCTCGCCGCTTGCTCTTGCTCAGGTCGTCCTTACCTGCACACAACACATTGGCATTGGGATATGCCAGCAGGAAGGCGTCGCGCCATTGTTCCGTTAAGTGGTTGGGTACGACCAGTAAAGATTTGTGCGCCGAGCCCAGGCGAATGGCTTCCATCACTGCGATGATGGCGGTCAGGGTCTTGCCCAGTCCGACCTCATCGCCAACGAGTGTTGCAGCGCGTTGCAGGCTGAACCAAACAGCATCCTTTTGAAGCGGGCGGGGGATCAGGAGTTTGGATAAACCAGGCATGCTCAGGTGAGAGCCGTCAGCATGTGGACGAACAAATACGTTGAAGCGCGCGTTGTAGATCTCGGCAAGGTGTTCAGCGCGCACGTCATCCGACCAGAGCCAGGTATCGAATCTCGTTTTCAACTCTTCAAGCTTGGCCTGGGCCGCGACCGTTTCCTGCTGATTGAGAATACGCTTTTCGTTTCCCTGCTCATCTTCCACCGCATCGTACACAATCGGTGTTTGCGCATTCAAGCCAGCTTCGATCAGCTCCAGTCCCGTGTATCGCTTGGTGCCGTACTTGGAACTGTTTTCAGCAGGCATGTAGCCTCGCTTGTGTGTTACGGTCCACGAACCAAGTTTGGGGATGTACGTGATTTGCATCGTAATCCCCGGCAGAAGTTCCTCGATGAACTGAGCAACATACCTGGCAGGGATCCAGCCAGAACCAAGGCGAGCCTTGATTTGCCCAGGCTTTAGAGGTTTCGGCATGGCCTTGATCAGAGCCTCAACCGTGGCTTTCAGTTTCGGCTCAATGGTTACCAGCGCGCGCGCCTTCTCAAGCTTTTCGGCAATGTTCCCAGAGATGTACACCTCACTCAGTGCAAGTCCACCTTCCGGGGTCCACAAAACCCGATCGCCCAACTCTGCAAGAGCTTCATCCACCGTCACACGAGCAAGATCTGCGATCGTGTCAATATCAACGGTCCCGCGTTGGTTCAGACAGTAAAGCAGAGCATCCGTGCAGCTCTGGATGCCTTCTGTGGAAGGCACAGAGCGTACTGTGGATTCTGCGAAGATCAACGCCTTTTGCGCTGAGTTCGTCAGTGGCGAATAATCATTTTCCAGGGCGAGCAGGAAGGGAAGAGCAGGGCTATTTTCCAACAGGCGCTGATGCAGCTTGTTGGTAATTGGTCCATAGCGCATTACAAAAGCATCATATACTTTGTTGAGGGTATCGCGCTGGATGGTCACCGGCAGACCCATGACGCCCTTCGTTTCGAGGTCGAGCAAGCGTCGAGCGGCGTCGTAAATACTGCGCAGGCCTTCCAGACGGCGAAGATGGTCCACCGGAAGATTGGGTTTAATTTCGATGACATGGGCAGGTGGTACGATCTCAACCACCGCGTCCATTTCCTTGCTGACTGCCGCACGACCCTCGAGCATTGCATCTTCGGGCAGTGCTTTTGTCAGGATCTCTGCCACTACCTCGCCGATTTCTCTTTCACCATCGTACTTGATGGTGTATTCATCCCTGGTGTACATGCCGCGCTTGGTGGAGCGTGCGCCGACAATCCATTCGGGATGTTCGCAGTAGATGCAGCTCTCGCGAAGTCTATCCACCGTATCATCTTCGGTTTCGTATTGATACTCACGAGCGCCATCCACCATGTAGGTACTGACCCACGCAGGCAGATCCTGGCCCTCGAGCAGTTGGGGACGCTTGCGCAGGATGATGATATCGGTCACAACCTGGGTACCGGCATTTGCCACGAACGCGGTATCGGGTAAGCGAACTGCTGCCAGAAGTTCCGCGCGCTTGGCCAGGTATTCACGGATGGAGCCGTTCTTCTTGTCCAGGGTAAAGCGGGACGTGATGAAGGCGATGATGCCATTCGGCTTTACCAGCGACAGGGCTTTCACGAAGAAGTAGTCATGTATGTTTTTCTTGAGCCCCGATTCTTTGATGTTGTGATCCACTACGGGGTAGTTGCCGAACGGGACATTGGAGATAACGAGATCAAATTGATTCTCTAGAAGACGGATATTCTCAAAGGCATCGTTGAAGACCACATTCTTGCCTTCGATGTTGGGGTGGAGATTTTTCAGGATGCGGGCTGTGAGTTTATCCAGTTCGATTTCAACCCAGCGCGCGATCGAGTGTACGCACTCGGGAGAGGTGCTGCGGAAATGACCGATGCCCGCTGATGGGTCCAGCACACGGAGTACAGAGAGTTTGCCTGCTCCCATGCGAAGCAAACCTGCCCAGATCCCGCGAATAATGGGAAGTGATGTGTAATGCGCGTTGAGTGTGCTGGCTCGGAGGGCAGCAAACTCTTCACTGGTGACTGCTTCTATAACATCCGAATATCGGGCTGATAGAACTGAGGAATCTCCATAACCTACGTAATGCGAGATTAGCTCCTGCTCGTCCGGGGTTGCGAAGCGTCCCTCTTTCTCAATCCCCTTGACCAGCTCGATCACTGCAAGGTTTGTGTCAGCCTTGCGCCTTGCTGATCCAAGAAAGAGATTGACGTCGGAGGGGAAGTAAAAAGTTGTTGGAGTTGTTTCCATAGTGTCGATTGCCTCCTGGTGGAAAAGCAAAAGCCGCCCTCATTTGAGAGCGGCTTCTGGTTTCCGGATATATATGGCTGGCGATTGTTGACGTTTCCTCAGGGTATCGCCATATGAGTTATGAATGCGAGCAAGACCCAGTTGGTCTGGCCGCACCTTGAAGCGTTTTGCGTACAGACGCTTGCGATAGATGCTGATTGTTGTCTTTTGGACCTTTGCGCTGCCATAAGTGTTGAAGTGCTGTTCCAGCTTCCCCGCAGCTTCTTCGATATTGGCAGCAAAGTTTCGGTCACGGAATGATTCGTGCTTAATCCTTCATCGGCGACCTTTACCATGCACCGTGTATACAGCGTAGAAATTGACAAACATGGAACCATCTCGGACTTCGATGCAAATATTTCTTCCATCGGACAGTTCCAGAACGGCGCGGGCCGCCAGTCCTTTCGGTGTTGCCATCGTTATGTTCTCCTTTCAGACTACAACTGTTTCAACTTCCACCCAGCGACCATTCTCGCCAGGAGTGATGGCATATGCCGGAATCTCGCCAAGGTCCACCAACCAAAGGTTGGTACCAACCTCGCCCAGAATTTCTTGGATTGGAAGCTCTCGCCCATCCAGCAGCTGCACTACTTCGGCCCCGGGAATCATCCACGAGCCATAGCGGGTCGGTTTGTAGTTTGGGCGCCACTGCTTGGCCGCATTGAGCAACGTTCCTTTTGAGTGGTGGAGCATGAATAGCTCTTGGAAATAACGTTGAGGTTCCCGAGGTTGTCCCGCCAGGATCAACATATAGATCCGTGAAATCTCATCAGGCGAAACCTCCTGCACAAGATCTGTGAAGTTCTTATCAAAGACTCGCTTGAACCAGTCCTCGGCGCCGCCAGACATGAACACTGGCATGACTTGTTTTCCATCCTGCCAGAGTGAGTAAAATCCACCGCCCAGTAATGTGGTCACCACGCAGGCAGTAGTGAGGCTCGAAGCTTCAAACCTATACAGTTTCTCGGGAGTGTTGATTTGGTAGAGCATAAGTGTTGATTCCTATCCTTTCTTTGAGTTCCAGAATTTCGTCCAAAAATTCTGAGCAAAAGTCATCGTCGCCGACATACTCATTTTGAAAATGCACTATCTTGAGATTGCACAGCGGGCAAAAGCGCGCTGCATGTTTCTGGTTTTTGAGGTATCTTTCAAAACCTTGTCCATCTACTTGCCAGGTCCGGATCACGATCCACGGAATGCCGAGCCGATTGATCGCTCGTATGAGCTTCGCGCCTGTGCCTTCTCTATGAGCCGCAATACGGAAGTCGATGCGTTTGCTGAAACCGATATAGTGCGCGGCCTGATGAAGCTTGGTTTTGAAGTGGATGAGATAGACGTACATTTGCATGGTCACCTCCAAACAAAAGAAGAGCTGCTCATTCGGGCAGCTCTTCTTTGGCTAGCTAGAAAGATTTCTGTTTTACTCTATTGTTTACTTTTGTGTTTGGTCGCTTGTTAATATTGTTCGGATATAGGCACAGGAACCTCCTTGTTGGATTTTGAGTTCATCGAGGACCTCAACGATATTGATTTGACGCGCGGCTTGTTCTGAGTCAGGATTATCACCAAATATGCACTTCCATATATGACCACCGCCCAAGCGAATCCTAATATCGCGTTCATCAAATAGACAACCGCAATACTCGATTGAACTAACAGCATGAACGATTTTGGGACACAAGACCTTAACGGACAGACTTTTTACCGAGGTGTTTCCCAATATTTAGGAAATCAATAACTGTACCGAGTCAAAACCCTGATATCAAAATCACTTCATAGAAAAAGAATACACCTTGCGGACTCTCCATTCGCGAGACTTTTATCTTCTTAGGGAGGCTACAAGGTATAGGTGTAGCGATTTACGCGGCGAGGGGAGCAAAACCAAGGCCTATTAGGACATGCGCGATCACCTCATTGCCCTTATCGGAGGGGTGAGTGTAATTCGCCGCGACCAGGTCGCCCGAAGGCGTCAGACCATCAGCCCCATTGAAAGCCTGGGAGATCTCTGCCCACATAAATTCACTCTCCTCTGCTGCTTTGCAAATCATCTCATTCCCTGCAGCAATAGTCAGACGCGTCGCTTCTGTAGCTTCCGGTGGAAGATCATGTCCCAGCCAGCCGTTCCAGTCATTGCAGCGGTTGATCGTTCTAAAGATTGTTGGCTTCCCTTCTCGTAGAGCGACCATTTGAGAGTAGACGCTCTCAGATTTTGGCCAGAAAAGTTATGCGCGCTGCCGCGTGCTCCGCGTTGTATTTTGACCAATTAGGCATATCGCTGTTGGATCCATCGCATACATCATCATTGCTGTTCATGGCGGTGTCGTTGTGCGCGATCCCGATAATGATGATGTCGGCATTGGTAATTGCTTCCTGTATTCTGGAACTCTTCATCATTTGGAGAAGACCATTGATCTGCAGCCTGGTATGCGTGGAGAGGTTTTGAACTTTCACGCCTTGGCCTGTTTTCGCGGCGATGGATTCCGCATAATGATCAACGAAGCTCGTGCGACCATGACTTTTGCGTGGATGGGGGTACCTGAGTGAAGGCAAAGGTAGACGCCAATGTGGGCTGCGAAGGAAGTGTAGGCACTACAGTTGGAAGTTCAGCCTACGGCGTACAGGCCGTAACTACAAGGACTACAATCACAATAGACAATAGAACGAACGGCTGATAAACATTGTTCTCCTTTGATTGAACAAATACAAGGGTTGAATATCCACTCTGTCCCCGCTGACTCTGAAAGTTTAGTATTTCAGCGTGACACAACAAAACTTTTATTTTCAGTTTTATTTTGCTTCGTGGTGGTAGTTTTACCTCCAGTTGCCATCGGAGTTGCACCGCACGCTAAAACTAGATCGAGGTTCCTTATCAGGCAAGGCGATATCCTCTTTTCTATTGGGTTTTATTGGTACGAACTTAACTTGTTCCACTATTCGATCAGCGAGAGGGCGTTCCCGTTCCTACCAAGAGCGTTGATTAATGACAAAATGTACTTCCATCCCAAACGGGAGATCTCCGTACTGATCACATTTTAGGCTCTGTTCCAAATTGGATGTATAGGTTGCTTGTGTCGCTGACATTCTGCTTTTTAATAAGCGAAAGCAACGGACAGTCCGCCAACATCAATACCACCAAAAAGACTTAGGTCGGATACTTTGATTAGAGGATGCAACATAGGATGTTCCTTGAGCGTTATCGGTGTTGAGGGGCGATCGAATAGAAATTGTAGTTCATATGTATTATGCAACAGATTCCCAGCTTGAAAAGAGACTGGCCCTTTGGAAGATCAGTCTCTTATTTGACAGTCTCATCAAGAACTTCTAATGGTTGATATGATGCAGGATATTCTTCTGCTCTCGAATCTCAGCCCTGGTCGCTGAAGAATCTAATCGAACCAACTCGGCTTGCTTCACGAGTTCGGCAAATGTGTTGTCAGAATCGTCGTCAGCTTTGATATCGAGCAATTCATGATACTCAATAGCCCCATTCGCGAAGTTCAGCCATGCAGTTAGCAATTCCCGGTCCAATCTTTCTCTAGTGTCATCCCCTTCTTGCTGCATCAAGAGCACGTCAAGTGCTGCTGCAACAGTAGATGCATCCCTTACCTGATTGAAATCTGAGCTCAAAAAGTCAGTGATTGCCAGATAACGCAATAACGTGTCTTCATCAAAATCTGTTTTTCCTTCCTGCCGAAACTGATGTCGCCAGTATTCAGTTGATCGCGTCCGGTCGGTATCGACATTGGCCGTGACAATGACCACAGCACTTTGAACTGGGCTCACTGCTCCAGTGTCATCTTCCGCCCAAAACTTGATCGTGTACAGGTTGGGGAGTTCGAACGTATGCGTCTGAGAATCTACCATACCCAGAGTCTCGCTGCTTGAGCTGGAAAGGGAATCGGCTTTCGACGGATTGACCAAGTAGGTGATCTTGTTGAGGGGAGAGCTATCTCCCCAATCCCAGTGCAGCACGAGATTATCACTATCGGGGTCGGTTGCATTACCACTGAAGTCTATAGGGCTTCCAGCGCGAGCAAAGAAGGTAGGCATACCGTTAATCAAGGTCGCAGCGGACAAATTAATATTTGCGCTGGGTGGAACAGCAGGCGGGATACAACTCCCGTTTTGTGGCGTGTTGGAGTCAATGAAAACAAAGTCGGTCATAACTGGCCCCCAATTGCCCTCTATATCCCTGCCTCTTCCATAAACCAAATGTCGGCCATTGCTAAGCCCAGCCACCAAGTTAGCAGAGACGACCTCTGTAACTTCATCAAAGGCACCATCCTCCGCCGTCATAGCGCAAGGTACCCCACCAGCCCATGGGGGAGCATCTACATAGTACTCGGCCGCAGCAATGATCTGCGAACTGGGGTGTTCTCGATCCTTAGGTGAATATCCATACGCGGCATCATTCATGAAAAACCGTACCATCCCGGGCTCAGCAAGCGCATACGAGGCCACTGGCCCTTGGGAGGTGGCATATCCTTGCCGCGCTGATTTCGCCGCATACATGAAAGCATCCTCGTTTAGATTAAAAAAAGTGATCACGCACCCAACTGGCGGCATAAATCCTGAACAAGGCCCCGACGGCACGTTCTCTTCATAATCTTTATTTTCCCCAATTTCAAAGGTAAAGCTAGGTATTCCTAAATCGCCGTAAAGCTGATCATCCATGCTACCCGACACATCATAGTAGATTTCAGATGGTCTGCCTGTTGCGTAAAGCTCTGGCCAACCGGGTCGGTAACTTAGCCTGTGAGCCAGAGTGCGCAATTCCCGATCATTAGGGGCTTTACCACCCGTACCCCAGGGAAACATCACATCGTTTCCAGTGCTATGGAGGGAAATCATCAAGCCATTCGTGCTCAGGGGAGCTGCATCACTCCAGGCCGGTCCGCGTTGATCCTGAAATAACAATCGAAATAGATTCTGCAAGGAAGACACTTCGGGTTCTGATGCAGCGCCTACCCCCAAGTAGTTCACATGGCAGGGATCGTTGCTAATAACACCACCCAGTCCCCAAGTCCACGAAAAATTCCGGTTTAGATCAACGCCGGACTGCGATACATCAGGCAACTCTCCGCTGCCAACGCGCGATGCAGTACGACAATTCCCTAGACTTGTGTTTGCATTCTTGCGCTGAAAGTAGGGCTGGTCACCACCCTTCTCAACCATGGCGCTACCATCCGGGTTCGCGATCGGGATTACCCACATTTCGCTATAGTCGAGCAGGCTGATCACCTCAGGGTCGCTAGCAAACCCACCATACCCATTGACAAGCTTATCGATCCACATCCAGGCGAGTTCTGGTGTAGTGATTTCCCGACTATGGATTCCGGCAATCATTAGAAACCGCGGTTTATCCGTATTCGGATCCAACTCACAATCGCTAGGCCGTAACTTCGTGATGCAGATTGCTCTGAGGTCATATCCATCTGATTTGCCATTGGTCTTTCTCCAAGACATTCCATACGTAACCAGTCTGACTAGATCAGGATGGTCCCTTGCCACATCGTCCATATGTTGATAGTGTGCGAGAACTGTATGGTAACCATTGAAGAAGAATTGATCGGTTAAATCCATACTGCGTGATGATTGATAATCAGATCTCGCTTTAGAAGCGAGGGCGGCTGGTTGATTGCTGGTAAAAGCGGACGCAACCAACAGCGCGGTAAGCAATATGAAATCATGAATTAATCTATTTCTTTTCATTTTTCTCTCCTTGATTCATAAAATTATCTTCAGACAATGACTAGACCATCTGCCAGAAGACCTAGTTGAGTCACGCTTCATAAGGAAATTCGCTACGGATGTAATACCTGGACTTCATTACCCAGGCAAGCCAGTACCAGCCTTGCATAATCAACAAGATGATCTACACCACTGGGCCTAACGCTTTTTTGCGTCGGACACTTGTGAATTACCAGCAGTGGTCTGAACGTCTAAAGCTCCCTGGCCTAAGTTTGGACCTTTTGGCTGATCCGGTTCTTTGGGACTTGTTATGGGCTGCGATGCGTCTAAGTCGTCTTTCCGCTTTGGCTTCACCTCATGATTTAACTTGTTGCCCTCGTTATCACAGATTTTGCGAATACTTCTCCAAAGTCGTCGGTGTTTAGCAATTTGGCCAAATTCATACTGCTTCATAAGGTTTCTAATTCTTTTATCTTCCGCTATTGTTACAATATCTTTTGGCTGTAAGCCCTTTATCCCGAATTTTTTTTCGATGTCGCGCGGAACTTCATCCCAATTGTGCATACTGTTGAAAACTACGATAATATCTTTGCGGGTTGTAAACTCCTTTTGAATTTTTTGCACTGTGGCAAGTAGTTCGCCAGTGCCGTCCCAACTTCCCGGATCTGGTGTTGTTACTATGATCAGCTTCTGCGCCGCAAGTATTGATCCTACCGTAAACATGTCGTGAGCACCGTGGCAATCTAAGACGATGGATTCCACGCCTTCTTTTCCTTGAATGGGCGCACCAAGCCACCAGGATAGAGACCGAAGGAAAAGATAAACAATAGGAAATGATGACGTTGAGACACCTGTGAACAGGAAAGGCTCATTTACGCCTTCAGACTCAAGTCTTTGACTTACTAATCGACTAGGAAGGAAGAAAGCATTTGGTGGATAAAGGGGAACTAAGTCATCGGCTATTGGTATTTCCTTCGGGCTTCTAAAGTAATTGCTGAGATTTATTGGCAACATTTCAAACTCTTGCAGGTTATCCCATATCTCATTTTCACGCGCCCGTGCAAACTTTTCAGTCATTGTGAGGAAGTGTTTGTTGTTAAAATCGTTTGGGAGTTCTAAGCCTGTGTTGAGTAAGTCCGAGAAGACTTTTCTGGTGTCCTGGTCAGTTCCTTTTCCTAGCATATTTCTAAATTGATCGAGTAACCCAAAGACGGATGGTGGATCTGACTCACTTTTATTAAGAAGTGATGTGAGCCCCCGGTTTTGAAGATCGAAATCTACCAAGAGCACATTGCCTCTTTTGCTCAGGTGCTCAACAATGCCCAACGCCAACAGTGACTTACCAACACCTCCTTTACCACTGGAAATCACAATTAACTCTGCTCCTCGAGGTGGAGCAATATTTTCAAGACGACGTAACTCCTCCGGCGAGATTGGCACAGAAATATTTTCTGTTTTACGGAGTGATACCGATACGTCCTTTCCCCCTACGAGTCTCTTGATGAACTGGGTGAATCCCCATATCCAATCATAAAATTCCTCCTGAGTCAAATACACTGCAAGTCCCCCAAGGATGGCCGAAACTATCCAAAGAACAATTTTTGCGACGAGATTCTCAGGTTTTATGACCTCCACTAGGATAAGCCACAAAGCTAATAAAATAAGAAGCTGAATTATGATTTGAATTCGTCTCATGTGAGTACTCCTACCAGTAAGTTTATGAAATATGAGCCTGATCAGACAAACCAACACTTTAACTTCTCGCCATGCACCAGCACAATATCTAAACCGGCATACCTAGTTTCCTTCTCAGTACCGAACGAAAAGCGGTTGCCTGTGATTACATAACCACGCGCAGCCGTTCGAATTTTGCCACTGAGCCGCATCCGGCAACTTTTACTGAGGTCACATCCCAAAGCTTGCCTAGCAGTGGCGGATTAGGTAGGAAACAAACCACATGTAATCCCTCATTAAACCGGAACAAAAGAAGTTGACCTACTGGCGCGGTTTGACTTTCTTCAGGTCTGCATCCTAGACGCTCAACGTGAGAGGTAATATGAGCTAGGAATTCTTCAGCTGACATTGAAGCGGGTTATCATCTTTCATAACATCTACCTTTTTCGGTCGTTTGAACGATAAATCTAGGTATTCGCTACTTGTTGGATGAAAGTGCTGTCAAGGTGTAAAATTTCAACGATTAGCTTAATAGTTCAATTAACCTGAGAATAAAGCTACAGCCTGGGAACATCAAGCTCCACTTTGGGAAAAAAATCCCACCCAGCATGGAAAGGTCATTATGCATGAGCCGCTTAAGGGTAATACCTGGAAAGAAATGTTTGAAACGATTAGGGAGCGAATAAAACATACTTCACACGGAGAGATCAGCTCGCTGAGGGAATTAGATACAAAGTTGCGAGACTTGGAATTATCGAACGGCAGACGAGTGGCTTATGACTATAGAAGGCTTTCCGATTTCCAACATAATCAACGCTTGCCTAACTCCGACGATTATGAGCGATGCGTTAATTTGGTTGAGGGGCTGTGTTTATTAGGCGGATTCCAGAATACTAAGGAGGTTCAGAAGTTTCTGGGTATTGTAGGAATTCGCCCTCTTAGGAAGGAAGACGAAATCCGTATTTCCCAGGCAATTCAGAAGGTTAATCCAAAACCCGCACTCCGGGCTCTACCTCTTTCCTCCCCAAATATTCCCCCTCGGTTCCAACTCATTGGACGTGATAAAGAAATGGCGATACTTCGCGAAGCCTGGCAGCGTGCTCAATCAGGCAGCTCACAATTCGTGCTAATCCAGGGAGAGGGAGGGGTTGGTAAACGAAGGGTGGCAGAAGAGATTATTTTTGAGTCCGCATCACAAGCTGTCTCGGCATCTGCAAACTGTTTTTATTTTGCGCCCAAATCAGCATTTGCGCCACTTTCTAAGTGGTTTCGCTCCAAAAGTTTTGATGAAGTGGTGCAAAGCATGGACGACCCTGATGTAGATTCTGCAATTAGTCGCTTACTTTCAGGTGAAGACTTACAAGGATTCATTTCAGATGGGTTGAGCTTTTGGGATAAGATGGCTAAACCCTTTGTTCAATGTTCCAAGCCCGTTATACTCCTGCTCGAAGATCTACATCAATGTGATGTCTCGACAGTAAAATGGCTAAATTATTTACTGCTAGATGTAGGTCAAGCCGTAAGACTACTTGTTGTGGCAACATTCCGTGAGGGGACGGAAAAAGTTTATGCTGAGGCTCAAGAAGTTATTGCCGAATTGATTAAGAACCTGTCCGACGCAGACAAGCTAACCAGCATAAGGTTGAAACCTCTCGGTGAAGCCGATTCAATTCGTCTTGCCGAGCATGTTGCCAAGCAGGTATTGGGGCTCTCAGCTTTAAACGAAGCCCAGAAAAAGGTTGTCCTGAAGGCTGGAGGGTATCCTTCCAACATTGTGGCATTCACAACACAGCGCTTTAAGGATGAGTGGCCCGTGGGATTGAAGTTTCGTATGGATGTCAGACTGTCTCGACTTTCTGAATCTGCCATGGAGCTACTAAAGGTGTTAGCGGTCGCAGGCAAGGGGCTAGAGGCTCCAATCCTTATGCGTGCAAGTGGTTTGCCAAGGTCAACTTTCGATGAGTCGGTTAAGGAGATATATGAGTATTGGCGTCCTGAGGAGCTTAAGTCTGACCTTGTTGACGTAAATCACGGTAATGTTCGCTTTTATGTCCGGGACATTATTCCTGCGTTTAAAGAGAAATCCTTGCATATCCAAATTGCCGATGCAAT
>Ga0065705_10104519_pt1 | contig 13802 bp, 11 predicted proteins | sample SwibulcommuniRL2_FD_59092 | JGI IMG/M metagenome (GOLD analysis project Ga0065705, IMG submission 59092) | Bulk soil microbial communities from switchgrass field near Rose Lake, East Lansing, Michigan, USA - RL2 Bulk Soil v2 (version 2) | ecosystem: Environmental > Terrestrial > Soil >...
ACCGTGATGGTAAATAAGCAAGCCCATTGTCGTTACGGACCATCAGTTGCCTATCTCCATGCAGCCGATCTGTATGCGGGTGATGCCGGGAGTGTGCGCGGACGCTACATTTATAGTAATTGGCTATATGTCAAGTTCGATAAATTGAATTACTTCTGCTGGGTCGCACCCTCCGTGGTGGATGTGGTGGGCGATGTCTCAACAGTCGCTTACAAAGAGCTTAACCTGCAATCCATTGGAAGCAACCAGTATGGTCCTCCTTCTGGTGTGACGGCGGTACGGGCTGGCAATCAGGTTACGATCACTTGGAATCAAGTGAAAATGACCAAAGATAAAGACCGTGGTTATTTGTTGGAACTATTGGTCTGCCAGGATACCATTTATAAATGGTGGACAGACTCTTATCCTGATCAAGAATCCACGAGTTACACAGTGAAAGATGAGGCTGGCTGTGCTCAACCTTCCTCGGGCAAGCTTTATACTGTCGAAAAACATGGATTTTCGGAACCCGCCATTATCCCCTGGCCAGCGCCATAACAGACAAAGACTCTCGATCACAATCGAGAGTCTTTGTTGTTTTCATCGAATTGCATTGCAAGCGCAATCGCCCCCAGGCTGCCTGCCTGATTTCCAAGCCCTGGAGGCACAATGTAATCATCGATATTTTCCATCAGACTCTTGCTGACCACGTAACCGTTCAATAAATCCCGCACTCTTTGGCGAACTCTTGGAAAAAGAAAATCACGCTGCATGACTCCCCCGCCCAGGACGATCTTCTTCGGTGAAAGCGTAAGAATATAATTCATTAATGCAGAAGCGATGTAGTCCGCTTCGATATTCCAGAACGGATCATGCTCAGGGACAAGCGCGCCTGCAGTGCCAAGGCGCTTTTCGATCGCCGGTCCGTTGGCGAGTCCTTCAAAGCAATCGCCATGGAAAGGGCAAATCCCAGGGAACGGATCCAGCTCACGGTCGTGGGGGATGCGGAGGTGTCCCATCTCAAGATTCAGTAATCCGATCAGAGGCCTTCCGTTGACAATGTACCCGCCGCCAATCCCGGTTCCAATGGTCAAATAAAGGGAAGGATCACAACCCTTGCTTACTCCCCATAAGTACTCGCCCAGTGCCGCGGTATTCACATCCATATCCAAAGCAATATTTATGTTCAGCGCTTGTTGTAATGCTCCAAGGACATTGGTATTGCTCCAACCAGGCTTGGGTGTGGCGGTGATGAATCCATAGGTAGGCGATTTTGGATTTAGATCCAGGGGGCCAAAAGCGCCGACCCCGATGGCATGCACCTGACCTGAGTCAACGAATGGTTGAAAGAATTGAATGGCTCTTCCCAAGGTTTCCTTCGGTAGAGTCGTTTTGAAACGGATTTCATCAACAACCTGACCTGGACCCTTGGCTACGACACAAACGAACTTTGTGCCCCCGGCTTCAATGCCACCATAAAGTTTGTCTTTGAACATGTGCTTATTTTACCGCCTGTTTTATTTTTGACGAACGATTAGGCCAATTTGCTGGCTGCGATTCTATTGTCCAAATCAAACCACGACAATAGGTTCCGTCGCTTCACGATCGGATTCAAAAAGACCTCCAGTTGAATACTGAAGGTCTTCGTTCATCACTGCCTCTTTGGCGTCCTGGCAAGACGGTTAAGGAGTTGGAGGAGTTCCTGCAGCTTTTCTGGGGCAGAGACATCTCCCGTAATTACCGTGTGCTGCCACTTTTTTGTTTCAACGGTAATTGTGTAGGTAAATTGATCTGCCATTCCTTCTTCCTTCACCAGGGAGGCAGGCAATTCTCTGAAATCCAGGTCGTCAAGCAATTCCGAAATGGTATGAGCCTGTTCGTCCGGCAAATCATCCAACTTCAGGTCTGTAGCAATCCGTATTCCGGCGAAACCACCCGTTCGTTCGAATTTAATACGTTCCACTTGCATGGGTTACCTCACGATCCTTTTGCGGGAGCCGCTCCTAACAGACGGAGCAACGCCTCAAGACAACCACCGCCGCCCGTATCCGGGGGAGGAGGAGTTGTGCTGCCAACAGTGATACCAACTTCTGCCCACCCTTTTTGAACCGCCTGTTGTTCGATGCTGCCAGCGCCAAATATTTCTCCAGCCGCCTGATAGGTCAAATCTCCACAATTCTGGAAATTGGAATTTGCCTTCAGTTTATCCTTCAACGTGACGTACCAGATCTGACCTGCTTTTTCCCAGGCAAATCCACCGAGTTCTGTGGCAACAACATAAAAAGCATGGTTGGGGATCCCTGAATTGATATGGACGCCGCCATTATCGCTAACCGTGTTAACATAATCCTTCATGTGCGCGGGTTGCGGATCTTTGCCAAGGACAGGATCGTCATAGGCAGTCCCAGGCGCTTTCATCGAACGCAGGGCGATCCCTTTTACATTTTCACTCAGCAAGCCCTGACCAATGAGCCAGTCTGCTTCTCCAGCAATCTGCTGAAGCTTATATTGTTTGACAAGCGATCCAAACACATCAGACATGGATTCATTTAGAGCCCCCGGCTGTTGTGAATAGGTTAGCCCGGCTTCATACTGCGTCACGCCATGCGTCAATTCGTGTCCCATGACATCGACAGCAATGGTAAATCGATTGAAGATACGCTCACTCGGCGGCAAATTTTCATCGCCGTCACCGTAGACCATTTGCTCACCATCCCAAAATGCATTGTCGTACCCCACGCGATAGTGAACGGTTGAGTCTAGCCTCATTCCATTGCCGTCAATGGAATTTCTCTGATAGATATTGTTATATAAGTCATAGGTGTAACCACTACCATCATAGGCTTCATTGACTGCTACGTCTGCGGTCGGAGGCTCACCTTCTTTGCGCACCACCGTCCCTGGCAGGCTCGATCCATTTTTGGCATCATACAGGATGCGTTCTTTGCCGCCCACCGCAACACGGAAGGCAGCCGTTGCGAATTCTGCCAATGCTTGTCGCTGTCCGCGCATCTGTTCGGATCTTTTTAATGTCTCGATGGCCAATTCCTTTTGCGCAGTTGTGCCTTTGGTGGCTATATTTTTCAACACATGAGGCGGAACAATACAATTGATAGGATGACGCTGGTGCATATATAGAATCCTTTCCTGTTGTGATCAGATTTGCCGCTTATTTCGCAAATCACGAAACCCCCTGAGCAATTTGGGACAAAGCCTTATTTGGTTTTCGTTATTTGTGAGGGGCGGTAGAACCAGGCAACAACAGTATACGTTGTTTTGACATGATTTTCAATAGTATTTCCGGCCCAGAGCGGTTACTGATCCGCCACCTTGACTCCAAGGTTCGTCGCGTCCACTTTCATTCCGGCAAAATTATCAAAAGACAGGTCCCTGAATGATAAATTCATATTTTTTTGAACATCGGCAAATAACGCGCTATAGCTTCTTTCTATGGTTGCGTCCCAATTCAAATTTATTTTCTTGGATAGAGCCTCTATCGTTTCATCTGTTTCCCCTTCAAGCTCCACGAAGTTTCCGTAGGGTAATTCATCCAACATAATCAGGATTTTATCGAGTTCATAGGTAGTACGATATTTTTCGTAATAGAAGATCTGCCGATAGCCGAGCGCTTCCAGGAATTTTTTTGCATTCTCAAAATCCCCCACAACAAATTCAATCTCTTCTCGGCTCAAGACGCCTCGTGTATTCTTGTTTTCTCCCTTATAGGTGAGCCGCGCTTCGGTGTCATATCGGAGCCTCAAGACGCGTCTCCCGGCCCGGAGGCTGCCATCGGGCAGGTCGAAGCGGAGATTCTTCTCCAGCACTCTTGCCTGGACCAGGCGCGCATTGGCACGTTGGAGGAAAGACTGGATCCGTTCCAAATCCCATACATAAAACTTGGCTTCCGTTTCCCGTCCGCTGTCAGACATCACATCACACTCAACAGCGTTTGCTTTTGTTCGACCGTCTCGCCCGCTTTCACACGGATGCGTCCGATAATCCCATCCCGAGGCGATTTCAATTCATTCTGCATCTTCATCGACTCAAGAATGAGCAGGACCTGCCCTTTTTTGATTTCCTGACCTTCGCCTACGAGAATTGTGACAACCAGACCTGGCATAGGAGCCCTGAGATGAAATTCACCGGTTTCCGCGACACCTCCGCCGGCTGCGCTGCGCAATCGTTTTTCGCGCTCATCCTCCACGGTTACCGGATACAGACGTCCTCGAATTAACACCTGCCAATCGTGATCGCCCTGCGCCACGTATGACTCATGTGATTTTCCATCCAAAATGAGGGAATAAACCGGCTGCCCGCTGACAGACTCAAAATCGACTTCGTAGACTTTTCCATCAACACTAACATGCTTTTCATCAATGATCTCAACCAGAAATTCTCTATCTTCAACAGTCGTAATGTATTTCATGTGTTTATCTCTTGTCCTGAGGCAGGGAGTTTAGCGATGCATTCGTTCCCAACGACCCACCCACTTCCAGTTGCTGGTGTCGCGCTCATTGCGGTTAACAATATTGGCAGATCGTTCCGTTTCCTGGTGCGCCACCAACGTCGCCAGGATGGCGGCTGTCTCCGCATGAGCATCTTTGCCTTCACCGGCGTCATCCATCGAGAACCGTTCTTCGACAAAACGTGTATCGTATTGCCCGCCCATAAAGCGATGGGAGTCCATCATCGTCTGATGGAAGGGAATATTGGTACGCACGCCCACGATGCGATATTCTTCCAGGGCCCGCCGCATTCGCAAAATCGCCTGGGCACGTGTCTCTCCCCACACGATTAGTTTCGCGATCATGGGATCATAAAACGGGGTGATCTCAAAACCCGGGTAAACCCCCGTATCCACGCGCACTCCTGGGCCTGTCGGGATAAGGCAGTGTGTAATCCGTCCCGTCGACGGCAAAAAGTTGTCATAGGGGTCTTCGGCATTCACACGGCATTCGATCGCGTGGCCGTTGAACTTTACATCCTCCTGTTTGTAGCTCAAGGTGCGACCCCGCGCTACACGAATTTGCTCCTTGACAATATCAATCCCGGTGATCATCTCGGTGATTGGGTGTTCCACCTGTAACCGTGTATTCATCTCCAGGAAATAAAAATTCTTATCCTTATCCAGCAAAAATTCAATCGTGCCCGCATTGACATAATCCACAGCCTTGGCGGCTTTGACCGCCACATTTCCCATCTGCTCGCGCAAATCATCGTCGAGCGCAGGCGAGAGGGCCTCTTCCAATAATTTTTGGTGACGACGCTGTAACGAACATTCACGCTCTCCCAGGTGGATCACATTCCCATGTGTATCGGCAAGGATCTGGATTTCGATATGACGTGCCCCTTCGAGCAATTTCTCCAAATAGACGTTCCCATCTCCAAATGCAGATTCTGCCTCCCGTCGCGCCGACTGCAACAGCACTGGCATCTCCTCGAGGCTTTTTACTTCTCTCATGCCTTTTCCGCCACCACCCGCTGTCGCCTTAATCAGAAGAGGAAATCCAATCTGCTCGGCTTCCTTAAGCAGCTCGTCATCTGTCATATTGCCAACAGCCTCTGTTCCAGGTACGATCGGCACCCCGGCTTTGATGACTGTTGCGCGCGCTTCGGCCTTATCTCCCATGGCTGCAATAGAGGAGGGTTTGGGACCGATGAAGGCGATCCCAGCCGCTGCGCAAGCTGCCGCAAAATCTTCACGCTCAGCCAGGAACCCATAACCCGGATGGACAGCATCCGCGCCACACTTGCGGGCGATGTCAATGATCTTGTCCGCGCGCAAATAGGAGTCACGCGAAGGCGCGGGGCCCAGCAAATAAGCTTCATCCGCATAACGGACATGCAGTGCGCGCCGGTCTGCCTCGGAAAACACTGCAACAGTTTCAATCCCCAGTTCTCGGCAGGCACGGATGATCCGTACAGCGATCTCCCCACGATTTGCAACCAAGACTTTTTGGAACATAACTATGCCTCCATGTCACACATGCACTCCGATTTGCTCACTGGCTCCGCCCCATTGCGGATAGCGCGGTGTGGCAAATCGTACAGGCCTACGTGTTGCGAGAAGTTGAGCGACAAAGCAATCTCAACAATGAATTAAATGTCAGATTGCCACGTCGGGCTGAAGCCCTCCTCGCAATGACATATTACAACGGAATATTCCCGTGCTTTTTCGCAGGGCTGGTCTCGCGCTTGTTGCTGAGCATCTCCAGGGCATTGATCAAACGCGGACGTGTCTCTTTGGGCTCAATGACATCGTCAATATAACCGCGTTCTGCCGCGACATACGGGCTGGCAAACTTCTCACGATATTCCGCGACCAATTCTGTTTTCCGTTTGAAAGGATCTTCTGCCTTCTCAAGTTCCTTACGGAAAATAATATTCACAGCCCCATCCGGTCCCATGACTGCAATTTCGGCGGTGGGCCACGCCAGATTCAAGTCGCTGCGAATATGCTTGGAAGACATCACACAATAGGCGCCGCCGTAAGCCTTGCGGGTGATGACCGTCAATTTTGGAACAGTCGCTTCACAATACGCGTAGAGCAGTTTCGCGCCTGAACGGATGATGCCGTGATGCTCCTGATTCGTGCCTGGCAAGAATCCCGGCACGTCTTCAAACGTGATGATCGGGATATTGAAGGAATCACAAAAGCGGACAAAGCGCGCACCCTTTTCGCTGGCGTCGATATCCAATACACCGGCTAAAACGGCCGGCTGATTTGCCACGATCCCCACGGAATGACCGCCTAAGCGTGCAAACCCAACCACAATATTCGCCGCATAGTTTTCGTGGATCTCGAAGAATTGTCCGCCATCCACGATCATCCGGAGTACTTCCTTGATATCGTAAGGCTTGTTTGGATCGTCAGGAATGGCGGCGTCCAAGCGTTCATCCATGCGGAGCGGGTCATCGCCCGGCATGAACGGTGGGTCCTCCATATTGTTTTGCGGCAGGTACATCAGCAGTTTGCGAATTAAGTACAATGTATCCGCTTCACTGTCGGCAGCCACGTGACAGACGCCCGATTTCTCAGAATGAACACTGGCTCCCCCCAAATCCTCAAACGATACTTCTTCATGCGTCACTGCCTTGACCACATCTGGTCCAGTAACGAACATGTAAGAAGTATTACGCGTCATGAAAATGAAATCGGTCAGAGCCGGAGAATAGACCGCCCCACCTGCGCAGGGTCCCATGATGGCTGAGATTTGAGGAATGACGCCGGAAGCCAGCGTGTTGCGCAGGAAGATATCGGCATAGCCTCCCAGCGCCACGACACCTTCCTGAATGCGCGCCCCGCCCGAATCATTCAAGCCGATGACCGGCGCGCCATTTTTCATGGCCATATCCATGATCTTGCAGATCTTCTCCGCATGGACCTCGCCGAGGCTGCCGCCAAAAACCGTGAAATCCTGCGAAAAGACATAAACGAGACGTCCTTCGATCGTACCCCAGCCGGTCACCACGGAGTCACTCATGAACTTTTGCGAGTCGAGGTTGAAATCGTGCGTACGGTGTTGGACAAAGGCGTCCAGTTCGCGAAAGGAACCCTTATCCAATAAAAGGTCGATTCGTTCGCGGGCGGTTAGTCGTCCCTTTTTATGTTGTGCCTCAATCCGTGCTGGACCGCCACCCAGCCGTGATTTGGTTTTATGTTCGCGCAGAATCTGAATGTTCGTTTGGTTGCTCATGTTCCTCGCTTCTCATAAAGAATTTTCTGGTTTTTTGATTGAATGCACTGGCAAATGTCATGGCGAACAAAAGGCTGGAGGCAATCAAGGCAAAGTAGAAATTTGCCCTGGTTGCTTCAAAAAACGTCCGCTCGACCCAATATTCAATGACCCAAAGGAAAATGGATATCGGGATCCCCAGACGTGTCCACGTTTTTCCGCTGAAAAGGCTCCAAAGGAGCACGCCCCCTACAACAATCCAGCCTGCTCCTGTTATAGACAAATACAGCGGGCTGAGACGCGCGCCGAATTCATTCAATACATTCCACCAGCGGAAGGCGGCAACAAGTCGAACCACGCCCCACGCCGATAAGCTTAACACCAGCCATAGGAGCATGGTTACACCGAAAGGCCGCTTTTGAGGCATCGAATCAGGCTCCTATAACGGGGACAAGCGTTGGCTGCGCGTGAAGCAATATCCCAATGGGTTGCGTCGTATCGAAGTACAAAGGATCCACGTTAGGGTGCCCTGTAGTGCATGAGTTGTTTGCCGCCGTAATAGACATTTAATGGTTCCAAATACTCGTTGAATTGACCTTTATAAGGCTGTTGATCCAGGATAACCGGATTGGCAAGAACGTAGTCAAGCCCAATATTTTGAAAATATTGACCGCCTTCCCTGGTCTGCAACGCCTGAAAATAAGCATAACTATTAATCAAGCCATCCATGTTGACAATCGTACGGTCATGGATGAAGTAGCCGACATTGCCCCCCCCTGTCAATCCGATGATACTTCCGGGTTCAGTATGTTCTTCAAGCAGGGGCACAATATCCATATAGGGCGCATCTGGTGCCCACTGGTCGTAAGTCATTGATTGTCTGATCAAGTTCCAGAATGACAGTCCCAGACTGACGCCAACATAGGCTGTTAATCCCCAGGCAAAGACGGACCTGTATGGAATTCTGCGGAGCAAGCAATAAAGCATGCCAAGGATTAGACTGAGCGCTAAAACAATAATGATCAACTGGCTTACCCAGTACCATTCCTTGTGCCCGGCATATTTGAGAGCATTATAGTAGAGCACCTGAAGCCAGGCGCTGCTCAAAAGAGGAATGAGGCTCATCTGGGCCAGCGCGCTTTTCCCTTTGCGTCGATTTACAAATAAAACGAGATAGAAAACGATCGCGAACAAAGTGAGAAGAAGCAAATATCGCCATACATCTTCCACTTTCAAAATCCGATACATATTTTCAGCCCAACGTCCAATGAAACCGGAGACCGGACTCCAGGCGTTTTCCTCCGTGCGATAACTAAGACCGAAGAAAGACAATATATCACGGGATGAGCCTCCATAGGCCCGTCCCGGCAAGGCGGCCCACCACTGTTTGATCTGCCCGCTGACGGGAGAGGTGGTGCCGAAAACCAATTTGCTCCAGACCATATATACACTTAGCGCGCCAAAAAGGATGCCATAATAAAGCCCGCTGTCGGCGATCCATTTTTTCCAATGCTCGCGCAAATCGTTCAAGGGCTTCTCATCTGAAGAGGCAGGGGGGACTGTTCGGAGCCCCAGAAACATGAGCCTGCTGACCCCAAAAAACAGAAAGGTCAGGCCCAGATCGATCAAAATAATGCTTCGTGAAAAAGAGCCTTGCACGAGTCCAAGTCCTTGCGTTGCAAGAACAAGCATCCCAGTAACGAATGAACCTGTGATCGCAAATAAAATCAGTCTTTTGAGGAGTTCAACCGGTCGCAATACTGTTAAATGTTGATATAAGCCAAACAAAAATGCGCAGGGAATTTTGATAACCAAACCTGCGATTGCCATCGCGACGGCCACATCAACCGATTCATAATAGCCAACCAATCCAACTCGCAGCATAATCGCGAGGATGGTCAGGATGATGATTGAAGCAATATCCAATGGCAGGAAAAAGCGCAGCAAGTGACCTCGAAAAATTATCCAGAGCCCTGCCATCGCCGCGAAAAATACCAGATCCAACCGGCTGAACATCATCAACATAGCAACGATCGCCAGGGTTACGATCTGTTTTCTGGAGCCTCTGTCTTTCCGCCAGGATAGCTCAAATTTATATAATTGATAAACCAGTAGGATGAGGAAAAAAGCTGCAATACCCGATTCCAATCCGTTTTGATAAAGGGTGGCAAATATGTGGGGGCTGAATACCCAGAACAAGGCTGCCAGGGCTCCCAGAGCCGGGGCGAAAATTTTGCCAACCAGGCGATATAGAAGAATCCCCGTCGCGACGGAAAGTCCGCTCATGACCAGCAAAAGAATCCGCAACGGAAGGATCAAGTCGAAGCGGGCTAACGCAAAAATTGGGATACAGACCAGCATCCATAAGGGATGATAGCCATTCGTGAGATCAATGCCATCAAACGTGCTGCCGTGCCCTTCACTGATATTTTGGGCAACCTTGAAATAATAGTAGGCATCATCACGTGTGAACCAGCGCCAGGATAAATTATGGGCATCTGACAAAGCGGCATACAAACTAATGGACATAACAACAAGAATGAGGCTGATTTCAAACCAGGGGATACGTTTCACAAGCGTAGGAGTCCTTCGGATATCTATAGTCCCGCGTGCTCTTAGCGGGAATGAATTTCCAATGTGATTTTTCCAAAATTCTCATTCCTCCACAAGCGCTCCTGGGCAATGGCAGCTTCCTCGAGTGGATAAGTTATATCAAGCACGGGTTTCAATTTTCCGGCCACAATCAAATCCATCACTTCCCTGAATTCGCTCAACGTACTCATTGTCGAACCGATGATGCTGAGGTGTCTGGCGAACATATAGCGGTTGTCAATCTCAAATTTGGGTCCGCCGCTGTTGCCGACTGTTAACAGGCGTCCACCTTTTCGCAGGGAACGCAGACTCTGTACGAATGTTGTGCCAACATTATCCACCACAACATCGACACCCCGCTTATTCGTAGCAAGGAAGACCGCTTTTGACCAATCCGTTTCCTTGGAACGATCGATCAGGATATCCGCCCCGATGGACTCTGCCAGCTCCAGTTTCTTCGCATTTGACCCTATGACCACAACCCGGGTACCGATCCATTTCGCGATCTGCACGCTGGCAGTATTGACACCCCCTCCCGCCCCAACAATCAGAACCGTTTCATCTTTTTGCAAATTTCCCCGCTTTACGAGCGAATGCCAGGCAGTCAGGTAGACCAGCGCAGCCGCGGCAGCGTAATGAAAATCAAAATCGTTTGGCAGGCGGTAAAGCTGCTTGACCGGAAGCGATACATACTCCGCATAGGTACCGCGGACCGTTTCACCAAGTAAATGCCATTGCAGGCACATGTTATCTTTTCCCACCAGGCAAAATTCACACTTGCCACAACCGAGGTTGGCATTGATCACGACATGATCGCCAAGACCCAATTCCTTTGTGCTGCCGCCCAATGCCACCACTTCTCCGGCGCCATCCGCACCATTGATGTGAGGCATTTCCAATTTCAGCCCCGGCCAGCCGTTACGCACCATCACGTCCATGCGATTGAGCGCGGCGGCGTGCAAACGGATCAATGCTTCACCGGGTTTTGGTTCGGGGGTTGGGAAGTCCGCGTATTCCAGCACCTCGGGTCCGCCGTGCTGGCGAAAAAGGACAGCCTTCATGGGGATGATTGTAACTGATTAGGGAAGATTTCTGTCATTACATGAGTAATTACAGCAACTATCTATGCCTACAGAATTTCATAGAGGTTTCTGTGCATAAACAGTAATGAGATCTCCTAAATTGATGGCAATAGGCATATGCTCTAAATGGGCTGCCCTTATTAGTTTTTCAAGCATCGTCATTAATTTATGACTAAAGGGTTTCATTCTTGAGATCAGGTAGCCAAGACGAAGATAACGACCTTGTGGGTGACTGCTTTTCCATTGAAAATGGATCGTTTCCAACATGCGATGGATCGTCCGCTCAGAAAAATAATAGAGATGCATTTCCATGAACCATGGCCATTTACTTCCCATGAGTCTGGCAAAAAAACTTTCAATATTCATCGTGTGAATAACAACCCAGCCGCCCGGCTTTAACACCCGAAAGACATGTTCAAGCTCGGTCATTGGATCAGCCAGATGTTCGATGACATCCCATAACGTGACAATTTCAAAATGATCATCCGGAAAATTTGAAGAGGCGAGCGTCCCTTCGATCAGCTCTATTCCAGATTGCCTGGCAATTCCGACAGACCAGCGGGAGGGTTCGATGCCAATAGCTTTCCATCCAGCGTTATTTGCAACTTCTACAAAGACGCCAATGTGTGCGCCGACATCAAGCAAAGTTCTTCCGTTGGGAGGTCCAATCAATCGCTGTAATGGACGCAGGTGTTTTCCGAACGTCATGACACGACCCTGGCGCTCCTCGAAGTACAATGGATCCTCCACGTTCACATACTTCTCAAGAACTTCAGCACCGTTCCCACGCGGATTTGCATAGACTAGTCCGCAGTGTTTGCATTTCACAATTGCATGATGTTTGCCATATCCAGTGGATGTACATCGGAAAGCTGAATCGTCTTCAATATCCTTTGCAGAATCGATTGTTGAAGGATACAGTAATACAGTGTCATTTGACCCGCACAGGTTGCAATGAACGAATTCCATAATTAGTTCTTATGTCTTCAGTTGGTTGCGAAATCTTGAGCGTGCCTGTCTTAATACCGGAGCAAGCCAAATGATTAACATCAACACAATCGTGATGACACTAATTGCTGCGCCAACGAGATACTGTGCAGGTAAGAAATAGAATGTATAAGTATGCTCGCCCGGAAGCATTTTCGATCCCAAGTAACCATTATAGGGTGCAACCGGTGCTGGCTGACCATCAATCACCAGCCTCCAACCTGGATAATAGCTTGCTAATACTACTAGAGCTTCTCCAGCGTTTGCTGGAGCACCTTTTACGATTATCTGGTTAGGACCATTAATTCTAGCCCTTACTGCAGTAACTTGATCAGCAGTCATCTTATTGTAGTCTTGAATAAGGGTTGGCCGGACGCTAAACGCATAAGGGAGAGTATCGGGAATGTACCAGACGAATACTCCTTCAAACTCGCGAATTTGTTGAGCGTTCTCTGGAACTGGCTGGTCAGGTAGGGAGATCTGATATTTTGCCCTCGCAAAAAATGGAGAAGTTTCACTGCGCTGTGTATCCTGAGTCCGGATACGACGATTGTACTGAAAATTAATCATTGGCATCTCAAAGGTATAGGCTGCCGGCGTCCAATCCCAGTAGATCAAGCCACCGCCGATATTGACATAATAAAGGGATTTGTCGTAATTTTTCAACCAGCTCAACGCGGCAAAAGACTTTGGGTTTAGGATTTGATCAACAAACGTGAACCCCTTGTTTACATCGTAAACAGCTTTCGTAGTCGAGATTAACCCAAGAATCCACAGCAGCGTAACAATATAATGAGCGGGTAGTACACTGCGCCCTTTCCCGGATGGCGAATAGACAAGTCTGAGGTTTTTCACTTCTACTCTGCTAGCCCTATATATATACTCCAGTGCCAGAGCTGAAATGATAAGCAAAGGCGATGTAGCAATGATTAACAAACGATTAGGGAACCTGAAGGTATAAAGGAATGGAATCCAATCGTAGATCTGTTTAAAGGGTGACGAGCGGTTCGCGAACCACATAAGTAGGATAAGAAAAAGAATTCCGCTCACGAGTATCGACCCGCGCAGACGGCGTGACCTGCTGAACGCCAGGGGAACAAAAGCCAGGGCCGCAACGGGCAGCCAACCGATGTAGAACCAGTTCCAGCCACCGGCCGTTCCCAGTACCGTTGCATTAAACCATTCTGGCGTATGAACTACATAATTAATCAAACCATATTGGATGGGTTGGGAAAAATATTGGACGGCATCTGGAGCCGCATCACGTGCTGTATAACGATAGGCATCAAAGTAAGGGACAATCACTACTGCACTCAAGGCGGCGCTCGATAATATGACCAGCGCCGACGTGCGAGCTTGCCTTAGCCACTTACCAGACTTTCCCTGGATAAGTATCAGTGCAAAGCCGGTCAACACTGCCAGGCTAACAAATAGATAAATTGGATAATAGCCACCACCGGTGCTAATGACCATAAAAATGGCTACA
>Ga0065705_10002560_pt1 | contig 13788 bp, 11 predicted proteins | sample SwibulcommuniRL2_FD_59092 | JGI IMG/M metagenome (GOLD analysis project Ga0065705, IMG submission 59092) | Bulk soil microbial communities from switchgrass field near Rose Lake, East Lansing, Michigan, USA - RL2 Bulk Soil v2 (version 2) | ecosystem: Environmental > Terrestrial > Soil >...
GCCAGCCACGACCTGCAACTACGGGCAGTGTGGCCAGCCGTATTACCCCGGGCAGCCTAGTGTCGTGATTCCCACGGTCCCCACGCAGCCGGCGATCGTGCCTGGAACCACGGCGCCGGGGACGATCGTTTCGCCGCTGCCGCCCGCTGGTTCGACCGTACCGCCTCCGCCTACTCGGATCGTGCCGGGGCCGGGCGGCTCGTTCAGCCCCGCTGACACGCGGCCTAGCCTGTCGCCCGGTGGCGGCACGTTCGGCCCGCGAACGATAACTCCTCCGCTCAGCGCCCCATCCTTCCCGACCGACCCGGCAGCGCCCGGCGGCACAATCGTCCCCAGCCCCGCTGCGCCGTTCAATCCAGGTGGCTTCGGCTCTGGCAGCGGTTACGCGCCGGCGACCGATCCCTATTCCAGCTCGACCACGTCAGTTGGCCCGATTCGCGCCCCGGAAATGCGAGCCCAGGTAGCGCCGAAGGCCGTCGATCAGCCGCGCGGTCCGGTGCTCGCCCCAGGCGTCCAGACGGTGCCCGATCCCGACGCCCTTCAGCCGGCGCGGCCGATCAACCGCGCCCCGCAATTGCTCGACCCGCGCGACAAGACCGCCAGCGCGCAAAAGGCCATGCGCACCGATCAGCGCTGGGCCGTGGTGCCAGCCGTCTGGCCCAAAGTCGAGCCTATGGCTCTGGCTGCACCGGCGGCGAGTCCCTACCGAGAATATGAGGAGCGGTCGTACAGCCCGCGGCGAACGGAGCAGCGCGCCGTCAACCCAGCCGAATATGACGAGAGCGGTTGGACGTCGAGCCGGTGAGTTGCGTTCTTGACTGCCCAGGTCGCTACTTGGGCATCACCGTGCACATCATCCGCTTGCCCTGGTTCTGGATGGAACCTTCGAGCTTGCCTACTTCGAGCAGCTCGGCGACGACGCGGTCCATCACTTTGCGGCCTTCGTCGATATGGGCCAGCTCGCGGCCGCGGAAGACGACCGTCACGACGACCTTGTCCTTGTGCTCCAGAAAGCCCTTCGCCTGCTTGATCTTGAAGTCGATGTCGTGATCGCCGGTCTTCGGCCGCAGGCGGATTTCCTTGGTCTTGGTGTGATGCGTCGTCTGGTGCGACTTCTTTTTCTTCTCGTACTTGTACTTGCCGAAATCCATGATCCGGCAAACCGGAGGGCGCTCGTTCGGCGCAACCTCCACCAGATCCAGCTCGGCCTCGCGGGCCTTGGCGAGGGCTTGATCGACAGGCAGAATCCCTAGTTGTTCACCTCCGGCTCCAATGACCCGCAATGGCGAAATGCGGATTTGGTCGTTGACCCGTGTCGTTATCCTCTCAGCGATTGCATTTTCCTTTCCTGATAGAAATACCACGAGCGGCGGCAGGTCCCACAGTGGTCCCGCACCATCCCTTCGGCGGGGATGACCGCGACCATACAAATATCGCCTATGAAGGCTGGTTTTGCAAATGGGGCCGAGCCGCGAGCGTTGCCCGAATTCGGCTAGGATGGGGGACGCCGCGCGTTCCACTTCAGGCCACGGAATCTGCCGTTTGAGTGATCGCTGCAATGGCCGGATTGGCGCGGTTCCCTGATGCTCTGGACGCTTGCGATCTTCCTGTTGATCTTTACTGCCAGCCTGGCGTCGATCACTGCGATCATCCTCTTTTTGCCCGTGCGTTACTTCGTTGATGAGCGTCCCTTCTGGCCGGATGCGCCGCCCCTGGTCCGCTGGCTGGGAATCATCGGCAAAAATCTGCTCGGCCTGGCGCTTGTCGCGCTCGGTATCGTACTGTCGATCCCCGGAGTTCCTGGCCAGGGACTGCTAACGGTGCTGGTTGGCCTCGTGCTCCTCGACATTCCCGGCAAGCGGCGGCTGGTGTTGTCGCTGGCGCGGCGCCCCTGGATCCAGCGCTCCGTCAACGGCTTGCGGGCGCGATTTGGCCGGCCGGAGATGATATTTCGAGAGTAAAGCGCGCCAATTTGCGGGGTCCCCCCGCAAATGAGTATTTGCTTAGCCCTACGCTCACCGCTTGCGATGGATTCTGCAAATCGTAAGAAGTTGGAAGTAATTGGTTGACCCCCAAGTTTCTTGACATTAGAATTTGGGCCTCTGGTCCACCGAGCGACTGTGCGCCCTGAAGGTGCGCACGTGAGTCGCCGGGGTCATTTTATCTTCTTTTATCGGGGGAGAATTTATGGTGAGACGCATCAGACCAGCCTTTACGCTGGTGGAGCTCCTCGTGGTGATCGCCATCATTGGGGTGCTGGTGGCGCTACTGCTACCCGCGGTGCAAGCCGCTCGCGAGGCGGCCCGCCGATCTCAGTGCAGCAACAATCTCAAGCAAATTGCATTGGGGTACCACAACTACCATGACACGAACGGTAAGCTGCCGCGCACGGCCAGCTTTATCACGAAGCCACCGAATGCTCCCCAGGATAGCAACTGGAATGGCTACTCGGCCCACACGATGGTCCTGCCCTTTATCGAGCAGAAAAATGTTTACGACCAGCTCCGGTGGGATCAATACCACTACGACGACATTGCTCCCGCACCCGGTGCGCTGACTGTCAGCAAAACTAGGATTAAGACGTTTATTTGCCCGTCGGACAGGGACCATCGGAACAACACTGATACGGGCTGGTGCAATTACGGCGCTTGCGAAGGATCCAACTTGGGCTACAACGTGAGCACAAACAGTTACAACGGGATGTTCGCCCGGGGCCGCTACCGGGGCTTTAACGACGTGATCGATGGCTTGTCAAATACGATCATGCTCGGTGAGTTCAACAAGGGTGACAATAATGATGCCAAGTTCTCCATTAAGGACGGTGACATCGTGAAGCCGATTGCGCTCACTGGCTACCCCGATCAATTCTGGACCCAGGCCCAACTCGACACTTATGGTGCTGCGTGCGTTGCCGGCTCGGCCACCCATTTAAGCTTCGCGGGATTCCGGTGGATTGCCCCCGGTCAATACAACGCGACGTTCAATACCTTGGCCACTCCAAACCCGAAATGGCCGGCGTGCCAGGATTGCTCCGGGTGCGGCCAGTCCGACTCGAGGGGTATTTTCCCGGCCCGCAGCCGTCACCCCGGCGGAGCCATGCATGCCTTTGGCGACGGTTCGGTGAAATTCATCGGCGACACGGTGAATCTCACGACCTATCAGTCCTTGGGCAGCGCCGATGCAGGCGACCAGATTACCAACGCTCCGTGAGCGCGTCCGCTCGATCGGTGCTGAATTGCCCCGCTGGCTTGCTCCCAGCCAGCGGGGACCTTTTGGTTTGAGCGGCTCAAGTCTCGTTCATCACTCCTGGATTTAGGAATTCTGCATGCACTTTGCCAAACATCTCGCCCTCGCGGTCGCGATCGCTGCAGTCGCGGGTTGCAGTAGTGTCACCGATACCCCCGTCACAGTGACACCCCCAGCTTCGACCGACCAGATCAAAGCCGTCCTCAACGATGTCGCGCAGTCGGGCGAGCTAGGCAGCGGCGGAATGACCCTTGAACAACAGATCGAGAACATCCGTCCCACGGATGCCGCCAAAGCCGACGCGCTAAAAAAGGGTTACGAGGAATTGAAGGCCGCGACCGACCCAGCCAAACGGAAAGCCAAGGCTCAGGAAATGTTGTCGAAGCTGTGAAGCTTGAGCGGGAAGACGAGCTGCGCGAATCCTTGCCGAGTCCCCTGGGGCTCGGCTTTTTTGTTGCCACGCACGCGGATAGCGAACTTCGGTTTCACGGCCGCGGCTCGAGCAGCCGCTGGATCGCGCCTGCACGCAGATTGGCCAGCTTCGTGGCCGTTCCATCGGGCCAGGTAATTTCAGCACCAGCGACGATGGTATCGGGCGGTAGGCCGAAATATATCGTGTAGGGATTCTGCGACAGGTAGCTTCCTCCGCCGACGATCAGACGGAGCTGTTTGCCGCGGCTAGTATCAAGTACAACCTGGGTGCCAATCGCGTCGCGATTGCTGCGCCGCCCGATGAGCTGCAAACCGAGCCAGCTTCCAGCCAGATCCGTTTGCTGTTGAAGAATCGTGGCCGGCTCGTTCGTGTGCGAGAATACCAGGTCGAGCCGACCGTCGCCGTCCAGATCGGCCGCGACGACGCCGCGCCCGCGATGAGGCCGTGAGAAATAGTTTGTGGCGTCAAACTGCGCTCGCTGGAATTTTCCCCGACCGTTGTTGTGGATGTACAGTGGCTGCTGGGCTACGGGCGAATTGCGCGGGTGTTGCATGACGTGGCCATTGCTAACGACCAGGTCCTCAAACCCGCTGTGCGTGAAGTCGCCGGAGACCGTGCCGAATCCGACAAACAGCGTTCCCAGCGCGGTGATTCCTGTAGTTTCGGTCAGGCAACGGAAAAACCCGTCCCCTTCGTTGTGGTAGAGGGCGAAGGTCTCGTTTTCGTAGTTCGTCACAAAGAGATCTGGCGCCAAGTCATGGTCATAGTCGAGCACCGCGACGCCCATGCTGCCGTTGGGCAACCCGCGCTGATCGTAGGCCGTTCCGCTACTTACGCCGGCTTCTTCAAACTTGCCCCCGCCTCGATTGAGAAAGAGCAAATTGGCGTCGGTGTCGTTGGCGACGTAAACATCCACGCGCGAGTCGTGATTGATGTCCGCCGCAATCACTCCCAGCCCCTTACCGACTTTGGTCGCGACGGCAGCAGGATCTGCACCAAACGTGCCGTTGCCGTTGTTCCAATACAGCAGATCGGCGAGCGGCTGAAAGTCGATGGGCGAGCAGGTTTCGCGTTTGCCCGCGATCGAAGCCGGACAGAAGGGATGATTTTGCCAAGACCAATCAACGTAGTGCGCAATGTATAGATCGAGATCGCCGTCGCCGTCGAAGTCTCCCCAGGCGGCGCTCGAGCTCCACTGGTCGTCCGTCAAGCCAGCGCTCGCACTGCTTTCCACAAAAGTACCATCGCCAAGGTTGCGAAAGAAATTCAGGCCGCCGTAGCCGGTCACGAGAATGTCCGGGAAGCCGTCGTTGTCGAAGTCGGCGATCGAGCAGCCATGCGAATAATGATCGGCCCGATCGATGGCCGCCGGCGCCGTTACGTTGGTAAACCGCATGTCCCCCAGATTACGCCATAGCGTCCCCGTAATTCCCGGCAATGGCTGACCCACTTTGAGCGTTCCCCCGCCTGGAAAAAATAGATCGATCCGGCCATCAACATCGTAGTCGCACACGCCGACGCCACCGCCTAGCGACTCCACGATGCTACGCTCACCCAACTCCTCCCCGTTGCGATAGATGCTTACCACACCCGAGGCATCCGTCACATCGACGAATCGCGGCGGGCGCCACTCGGCCACGACGTGCACAGACGGCTGACTCTGCGCGGTCCCGCTCGGTGGTGAGGACGAGCGGCTGCATCCCGGCCCAAACGCCAGGGCCAGGGCCAGCCAAATCCCGAGCCACGACAAGCCAATAAAGGGGAATGGGCTGTGCACTCGTTGGGACCTGCTGGAGGGCATCACGGTGGAGTGGCGTTCTGGTGCGCAGCCCGGGCCCGCGAACGATGCTGAGCGGCCAACCGGGCATAACTGGGATCCTGGTCTGCACGGCTCTGAAAGTATTCGGCCAATGCCTCGTGGGCTGGACCATAATCCGGATCGTACGCAAAGATCGAGCGAATCCAATAGAGTCCCGAGCGTTCGGATTCATGGGTCAGAATCAACTTGCCCAGATTCAGGCGGGCTTGCAGATCTTCCGGGTTGCGCTTGATGCGGGCGTTGAGCTCGCCCGCGGCGCCCATGGCTTCCCGGGAGGCGTTAACCCTTGCGAATTGTTCGTCCGCCTCGGGCTTGAGGCGCAGACCGCGGAGCGTCACCGCGAGGGCATAACGCGACATCAAATCCAGCGGATTCGCTTTCAGCGCCGCCTCGAGCCAGGGCCGGGCTTCCTGAAAATTGCCAGCATCCGCCTCGAGGCGACCATACTCTGCGGCGGCCACGAACAACTCGGGTTGCTCCTCCAAAGCTCGGTACGAAGCCGCGAGCTTTCCGGGCGGCGCGGCGAGCACTTGTTTTAGCCAGGGCCTGGCCTCATCGGCTTTGCCCTGAGCCTTGAGCGCCGTGGCCAGTTGAATCTGCGCCGCGAGGGGAAGCGGCATGTCCAGGCACTGTCGAAATTGTTCGACCGCTTCGTCCGCGCGCCGCTGGTTCAGCAGCACCCGGCCCAGGCTATAGCGCGAAGGATAATAGTTTGACTGCCGGTTGAGCGAACCGCGGTAGTGGGCTTCCGCCTCGTCGTACCGCTGCTGGTGCTCCTGGATTCTTCCAATGCGGTGATCTGGGCGGGGATCGGCGGGAAAGTCCTTCCTCCACGCTTCGAGCACGCCCAGCGCCTCGTCGAACCGGCCCTGAGCGGCCAGCCCGTTGGCATAGGCGTCGCTGATCTCGTCGGTTTCGGCGGCGGACTGGCCAAGCCACTGCATGAGTTCGGATTCAATCTCGTCCAACTGTCCCGATTGGGCCATTGCGAGGAGCTGTTCACGGCGAACAGCTTGCGGATCAGCCCCCCACTGAGTGGCCCGCTTCAATTCTCTCCGCATCCGCTCAGCATCCCCCTCGCTGCGGGCGATTCGCGCCGTGAGCAGCGCATTGGCCGGATTGCGATACGACAGCCAATCGGCCACGTCCGTCCAGCGCCAAGCGCTCTCAAAGTCGCGCGCCGCCAGCGAGCGCTCGACCATGATCCGCGGCAGCGCCGCCAAAGATCCGAAATACCATAGGCCGACCAGAAGCGCGCCCAGGCAGCCAATCAGAATCCAGAACCGTCGTTGGCGAAACGCACTTGGTGCCGCCTCGATCTGTGACTTCGGCGGAGTGCGCTCCTGGCCTCTGAATTGCCGCTTGCTCATCCCGCCTTGCCCATACATAAATGGCCGAGCGCCCCCTGGATTTGGCCTGCTCGGCGCCAGCCGATCCGCGTGGGCAGTTCACTTCCGTCCTTCAAGTCTATCCCAAGGACTTCCTGGCTAGAAGGGTTTGGTGGGTGATTGACCCAAGGCCACTTCACGCATTACAATCCGCCCGGATTGCGCTCGGCGTCTCGCAGCCAAGAATTCTTCGTCATCTTTTCCTTTTCTTGAAAGGGTGAGTTATGGCCAGACAACGAAGCCCTGGGTTTACGCTTGTGGAATTGCTGGTGGTGATCGCGATCATCGGCGTCTTGGTCGCGCTCCTACTTCCTGCAGTGCAAGCCGCGCGTGAAGCGGCTCGCCGCTCACAGTGCAGCAACAATTTGAAGCAGATGGCCATTGGGTTCCACAATTACGAGGGAACTTATAAGCGGCTGCCTCGCACGGCCAGTTCCTTCATCCCAGTTCCACCAGCTGCCAACGCTTCGCCCAACACGGGCGGCAACTGGAATGGTTATTCAGCGCATGTCATGCTGCTGCCGTTCATTGAGCAAGACAACGTTTTCAAACAGTTTCGCTGGGACCAGGCGCATCACGAAGCCCTCGCAGCTCTCCCGCTTCCAGGCCCTCTCACAGTCGTCCGCACGACGCCAATCAAAACATTTGTTTGCCCTTCTGACAGGACTTTTCCAAGCACTACCGAGCTTGGGGTCAACAACTATGGCGTGTCTGAAGGTTCGTGCAAAGGCTATACCACGAACACGGCAATTTCCAACGGCATGTTCGTGCGTGCTTTCGATCGACCGTTTGCCGACGTGACTGACGGTTTGTCGAATACGATTATGATCGCTGAGTTTTTGAAAGGGGATAATACCAACACGTTATTCACCATTCATGGCGACTTCGTTCGCAACCAGCCGTTTCCATCCACTTTTGCGGACCAATATACCAGCGAGGCGGATGTCACTGCGTACGGTGTGCAGTGCGCGGGTGGAACAGCCGACCATCGCTGGTACGCCGGTTTCCAGTGGTCTGCCCCGGGTTATTACAATACGGAGATCAACACGCTCGCGCCCCCAAACTGGAAGTATCCCGCCTGCATGCCTTGCGCAGGTTGTGGTGAGGGCGATAGTGGTGGAGTCTGGCCTGCTCGCAGTCGTCATCCCGGCGGCGCGATGCATGCGATGGGGGATGGCAGCGTGAGGTTTGTCTCCAACACTGTAAACTTCCAGGCCTATCAGGCAATGGGAAGCGCCACAGGAGGCGAGGCCATCGGCGGGAATCAGTAACACTCTGCAGATTCGACGGTTCCCAGGAAAGCCCCCGCTTTGCCTCATGGCAGGCGGGGCAGCATTTTGACGTCGTTCCATTTGCATCGATCCGCCGTTTCAAACGAGGAATCCAGCATGCGCATTGCAATGCTTCTCGCCGTCATGCTCTCGATTGCGTCGCTTGTTGGGTGTGGCGCCGTGGCGGATCACCCGGTGAGCGTCACGCCTCCTGTCTCCACAGACTCCATCAAGGCTGCCCTCAACGATGTCATCAAGACTGGCGAACTCGGCAGTGGCGGCTCGTCGCTGGAAATGGACATTGAGCAGATTCGTTCGACGGACGCCGCCAAGGCCGATGCTCTCAAGAAGGCCTATGACGAATTGAAGGCCAGCGCCGACCCAGGGAAGCGAAAAGCCAAGGCCCAGGAGATGATGTCCAAGCTGTGAGGCGCTCAAGTCGTTACGGCCCGCCCGGCAGGCGGGACCTACTTCTCACGGCTCCAACACCCGCTGGATTGCCCCGGTGGGGACATTTGTCAGCTCCTGGACCGCACCGTCCGGCCAAGTGATCTGGGCACCGGTGACGCTTGTTTCCGGCGGCAACCCGAAATTCACAGTGTAAGGATTCTGCGATAGATAGCTCCCACCGCCTACGATCATCCGCAATTGCTTGCCTCGAGAGCTCTCGAGGACGACGCGGGAGCCAATGGCATCGCGATTTGACCGCCGACCAATGAGTTCAAGTTCGACCCAGCTACCCTGTAACTCGGTTTGCTGTTGCAGGATCGCGGCGGGCGCGTTGGTATGGGAAAAGACGAGGTCGAGCTTACCGTCCTGATCGAGATCGACTGCGATGACTCCTCGTCCCACGTGTTTGAGTGAAAAGTAATCGCCATTGGGAAAGGTCTGCCTTACGAATCTCGCGCGCCCATTGTTGCGTAAATAGAGAGGCTCCTGCTTCACTGGGGAATAGGCTGGGAAGTGCATAATATGCCCGTTGGAGACCACCAAATCCTCCACACCGCTCCGCGTGAAGTCTGCTGCGACTGTTCCAAAGCCAACATAGAGGGTTCCCAGTGCCGCAATGCCGGCGTTCTCCGTCAAACAGCGGAAGTTGCCTCCGCCATCGTTGCGGTAAAGGGCAAACGTCTCCTTTTCGTAGTTGGTGACCCACAAGTCGGGCCGCAGATCACCGTCGTAGTCGAGAACGGCAAGGCCCATGCTCCCGTTGGGAATTCCGCGATGATCGAAGGCTGTGCCACTCGTCACCCCTTGCTCCTCGAAACGGCCTGCTCCCTGGTTGATGAACAGCAGGTTGGGCGTAGTGTCGTTGGCAACGTACACGTCGAGGCGGCAGTCCTGGTTGACATCCACGGCAATAACGCCAAGCCCCTTACCAGTCGTTTCCGGGCCAATCGCGGAGTCATCGCGGCGGAATGTGCCGTCACCTTGACTGAAATAAAGCACGTCGGGGAGGGACTTAAATTCCATTGGCGAGCAGGTTTCCCGTTGTCCAGGGCGAGGGCCAGGACAGCTCGGGTCGTTGGTCCATGACCAATCGACATAGTGAACGACGTATAAATCGAGATCGCCGTCGCCGTTGAAGTCTCCCCAGGCGGCGCTTGAGCTCCACTGATCGTCCGTCAGGCCGGCGCTGACTCGGCATTCCACAAAAGTGCCGTCGCCTAGGTTGCGAAAGAAATTTAGTCCGCCGTAGCCCGTGACGAGAATATCCGGAAAGCCGTCGTTGTCGCAGTCGGCGATCGCGCAGCCATGCGAATAATGATCGGCCTGATCGATGGCTGCCGCAGCAGTCGCGTTGGCAAATCGCATGTCCCCCCGATTGCGCCAGAGAGTTCCAGGAATTCCTCGTAGAGGCCTGCCCACTTCGAAGGTTCCGCCGCCCGGAAAAAAGAGATCAAACCGGCCATCGCGATCGTAGTCGCACACCCCCACGCCACCACCGAGCGATTCGACGATCGCTCGCCGGCCCGACTCCTCATGATTGTGGTAAGCGCTGCTGACTCCCGAAGCTTCAGTGACTTCAACAAATCGCGGAGTAATTGGAGGTGATTTCGCCTCGGCGCGACGCTCGCCTTGCTGCGGTGCGACGTTCGCCGGTGGAGAATTCCAGCAGCCACTCGCTGGCGCCAACGCCATCCAGCAAGCAAACAGCAGCGCGAACTGCCGCCTCGGGATACCGATGGGACATCGCGCGGCTACGCAGTATTCATCCGAGTCGGCAAACGATTGCGTGAAACAGGGCATTACGGCGAGTCAGCTTTGAGGCGACTGGCGGCGGCCATCTTTCGATGATAGTCGGCCAGCCGACCATAGTACGACTCCTGGTCGGGCTTCTTGGCGAAGTAGTCCGCCAATAACTCATGGGCTGGCGCATAACCAGGGTCAAATGTAAAGATGGAACGGAGCCAATAGAGCCCCGTGCGTTCCGATTCGTTCTCGAGGATCACCTTGCCGAGCAAGTACCGGGCCTCCAAGTCCTCTGGATTCGCCTTGATTCGAGAGCTGAGTGCACCGGCGCTATCCATCGCTTTGCGGCTGGCGGCAACCAGATCGAATTCCCGCGTGGCCTCAGCTTGTCTGCCCAGGCCCCGCAACGTGACGGCCAAGGCATAGCGGGAAATCAGGTCCAGTGGATTCACCTCCAGGGCTTTGACCAACCACGGCTCGGCTTCCGCAAAGTTCATGGCATCAGCTTCGAGTTTTCCATATTCTGCCGCAGCTTCGAATCCTTCGGGTTGATCGTCGATCGCAACGTACGAGGCCTTGAGCCGCGCAGGATCAGCTGCGAGGACTTGTCGCAGAATAGGCCGCGCCTCGTTCGCCTGTCCGAGCGTCTTGAGCGCAATCGCCAATTCGACTTGCACGGCTTCTGGATGGCGTATGTCCAGGCATGACCGGAAGACCTCGACGGCCTCCTCGGCGCGCCGCACGCGCAGCAGATTGCGACCCAGACTGTAGCGAGCCGGCGGAAACCGTGCGTTTTTCGCCAAGGCGCGCCGGTAGCTGGCCTCCGCTTCGGCGTACTGCTCTTGATGCTCTTGAATTCTTCCCAGGCGGTACTCAGGACGTGGATCGTCGGGAAAATCGCGCTGCCACGACTCCAGCACGCTCAGGGCATCGTCGAACCGCGCAATCATCGCCAGGCCGTTGACGTAGGCGTCGCTGATCTCATTGGCTTCTGCATCGCCCTGTGCCAACCACGCAATGAGCTGTGGTTCGACTTCCTCCAACTGCCCCGATTGCGCAAGCGCCAGCACTTTCTCGCGCTGGATCGCTTGCGGATCGGCTCCCCAGTGTTCGGCGCGAGTCAATTCTTGCTGCAGTCGTTTTCCGTCGCCCTCACAGCGTGCGATGCGCGCTTCGACTAGGGCATATCTCGGATCGCGATACGACAACCAGCCGGCTGCGCTCGCCCAGCGCCTGGCGCCAGTGAAGTCTCGAGTCAGTAACGCTCGCAATGCATACAGTCGCGGCAGCTGAGCCATGCCCCCGCTCCACCATACTCCCGCTAGAAGAAAGAACAGGCCTGCGAGCAGAATCCACAGTCGGTAACGGCCTTTTTCAGGCGGCCCTGCTGCCCTCGGCGATTCGACGCGCTTCGTCTGGGGATGGGACGGCTTGCGCTGTTTCATCGTGGATGGGAAAAGCTAAACGCGGCATTTCATCGCGCGAACGTCGCTCATTCGTCTCGATCATAGCTGGGTACTGGGGCTGCAATCCAGATTCTTCGGCGATGCGCACCGGAATCGAGCGGACCGCCATTTGCGCTACACAATCTGCACGCCGTCGCGAAAGACCCGCTGGACTTGCAAGTCGCGGGTGAGAATGACGATGTCGGCTCGCTTGCCGACTTCCAAGCTGCCGATTTCGTTCTGCCACCCGGCAATGCGGGCCGGCGTGAGCGTCGCCATGCGGACGACCTCCGCCAGCGGCCGGCCCGTTAATTCCAGGAACGTGCGAACCATGTAGTCCATGCCGCGGATGCTCGAGCCCAGGGCCTTCATGTCAGGCATCATGCCCACGCCGTCGCGGCTGATGATCGGTTCGCCGCCGTCCAGCGGGCCGATCAGGTACTCGCCATCGGGCATGTCGAGGGCCCGGCTGCAATCGGTCACCAGGGCCAGGCGGTCCGGGCCCTTGATCTTCAGGGCGAGCTTCAGGAGGTCATGCGACAGATGCTTGCCGTCGGCGATGACTTCGGTGGTGAGCTCGTCGAACAGGAGCGTCGCCTCCAGCACTCCACCTTGCATCGGGTACATCTGGAATTGCCGCAAACGGGTCTTGTCCGACATCGCGCAGAACAAGTGATCGACGTGCCTCACGCCCCACTTGACCGCCTGGGCCATCTGCTCGAACGTGGCCCACGAATGGCCGACGTTGGTCCGCACTCCGCGCTCGCGACAGGCCAGGGCGAATTCCTTCGCGCCGGGCAATTCCGGTGCAACCGTACAGGTCACGAGCGAATCGGCATATTCCAGATACTGCAAGTACTCCTCCGGCACCGGCGGCCGGATCGCCGCCCCCGGATGGGCCCCCTTCGCCTCCAGCCGGAAATAGGGCCCGTAGAAGTGCACACCCATGACCCGCGAGCCGGGTGCATCAGCGCGCCGGCGAAGCTGCCGGGCGATCTGCAGCACGGTCATGATCTGCTCGTGGCGGGCAACGGTCGTCGTGGCCGCCAAGCTGGTTGTTCCATGCCGCGCGTGGCAAGTGAGGGCTGTTTCAAACGCCGCCTCTGTCCCATCCATAAAATCCGCGCCCGCCCCGCCATGCACGTGCAGATCCACAAAGCCGGGCGCGACGTACCCGCTGCCTGCGTCAACGACGGTCGCACCGGGGGGAACCGCCGCGGCAGGACCGACGGCCGCAATCCGCGCATCGACGACCGAGACAGCGCCCCCTTCCAGCACGCGGTCGGGCAGCACCAGATTGCCGCGGAAGATCGTGGGTTGCTTCGTCATGGAGGCACCAGCCGCGTCGAATTCCAGCCGTTGGTTGCTACCTGTGATGTCGTACGACTGAGTTATAGCAAGCCGCAAAGATGCGTGACGAGAGTCGAGAACGCTGGAAGAGCCCAGCGGCCTTGCGACAATCGCAGTAGGAGCCTTCGGCGTAAGCGTCGCTGCGTGAGTGGCGCGCAACGTGCATGTGACGTGCGATTTGATGTGCCCGGCTGCCAAAAAGTCGAGGCGAGGCAACGCGTGGCACATTTGCGGGAAATCCGCACGGGCGCCGATCAACTGTCGAGGCAATTATTGGCCCGGGACGCCGAACAGTTATGGTCCGCGGACCAAAGCCGGAAGTCCGGCGAATTCCGCTACTGCTTGGGAGGTGACACAAGTTGGACTGGATTTGGGACTCGCTTAGCCGGCAGTTTGCCAGCAATCAGTTTTTCTCGGGCGGTTTGATCTTGATGCTGGGCGGGGCGGCGGTCGCGGTGCTGCGGCACGTGCCCGGCAAGATTTGGGACTGGACCAAGGAGCGGTTTCTGATCCAGATCGACATTCCCGACCGCGAGGCGGCGTTCGAGTGGCTCGATAAGTGGCTGGCCGCTCACGATTATGCCCGGTCGCGGGCCCGCCGCCTGACCGTGCGGACCCGAAATCCCGACTATCAAGAGCGGGC
>Ga0065705_10104520_pt1 | contig 13787 bp, 10 predicted proteins | sample SwibulcommuniRL2_FD_59092 | JGI IMG/M metagenome (GOLD analysis project Ga0065705, IMG submission 59092) | Bulk soil microbial communities from switchgrass field near Rose Lake, East Lansing, Michigan, USA - RL2 Bulk Soil v2 (version 2) | ecosystem: Environmental > Terrestrial > Soil >...
CGAGCGACCTGCAACTGTTAAGGTCGCGGCGATTCAGTGCTCATCGGACCTGGGTGATGTGCCCGGCAATAGCAAGAAACTTGCCGGCCTGGTACGCGAAGCTGCGGTCAATGGGGCCAAGTTCGTCGTGTTGCCCGAGGCGGCGATCACCGGGTATGTGTCGCAAGACTTGCACTGGAATTGGCACGTCGAGGGGCGGCCCATTGAGAAAATGTTTCGGGGCCAGGACCCTGCGCCTTACGCCCAAACGGTTCCCGGCCCGGCGACCGAGCAGTTTTGTGAGCTGGCGAAGGAACTCAAGATTTATTTGACGATTCCGCTTCTGGAGCGCGTGGATGTCGCGGCTCGCGGCCGCGGCGCAAACGAGGAACGCTCTGCGCCAAAGTATTTCAACACGGTTTGCCTCGCCGCGCCCGACGGGCGATTGGTGGCGCATTACCGCAAGATCAATCCCTGGCCGCTCCCAGAAAAATCGTGGGCAACGCCCGGTGACCGCGGCATTCAGACGTTTGACACCGAGTACGGCCGCGTGGGACTGGCGATCTGCTTCGACATTCACACGATTCTCGATGATTACAAAGATCGAAAGCTGTGGGCCCTCTTGTACCCCATCGCCTGGGTCGATGACGAGCATCCGGCCGAATGGTTCTTTCATCGTCTGCCGCGGCATGTGGGCAAGTACAATCATCACTTGATCGGGGCCAATTGGAGCGTCGATGCGCCGCAGCGCTGGCGCGGCTATGGCTTTTCGACGATTATCTCGGCCGACGGCGAGGTACTGGCGTCGGCCAGAAGCCTCCACGGCTCGGAGATCGTGTATGCCGAATTGCCGACAGAGTCGAGGTCGATGGGCCGCGACAAGTAAGCTCGGTGTGAAAGGAGGCGGCCGATGCCTGACCTGATTCTCGCCTCCACTTCGCAGTATCGCCGGCAGCTTCTGGCGCGGCTGAGCGTGCCGTTTCGTACGGTGCCGCCGACCGTTGACGAAGGGGCCATTCAGGCGCTGTTCGACGCGACCAGCGCCGCCGAATTGGCCGAGCACCTCGCAATTGCCAAAGCGGTGAGCGTCGCCCGGCTGGAACCCGAGGCGACCATCTTGGGCAGCGACCAGGTCTGCGTCTGCGAAGACCGGATTTTCAATAAGCCAGGCACTGCCGCCGCGGCCGCCGAACAATTGGCGTTTCTCGCCGGCAAGGCTCATCGGCTCATTACGGCAATTTGTGTCTGGCGCGAGGGGGCGACGCTGCGGCACCGCGATGTGACGACGCTCAAGATGCTGCCGCTGTCGGCTAACCAAATAGCGTGTTATGTCGCCGCCGATAAGCCGCTCGATTGCGCTGGCAGTTACAGGCTCGAAGCCCGTGGCATAGGACTCTTCGAGTCGATTCAATCGTCCGATCACACTGCCATCACCGGCCTGCCACTCTTGGCCGTCGCCGGTTTGCTCCGCCAAGTGGGCTGGACAATTCCCGAGGGAAAACTGGAATTCTAGAATTGTCGCAAGTCATTTCTACACAAATACTTGCGACAACAATGGCGGTCAAATCGCGATTTCGGCCCTTGTCCGCATAACACCGTTATGTAAATTAACAGTGTTAGGTGACATGTAAAGGAGTCTCGCGATGACTGCTATAGAAGCCCGCGAAAAACGCAAGGCCGAGACCCGCAAGCAAATTCTCGAAGCCGGCGGCAAGCTGCTCCTTTCCGACGGCTTTCACGGCTTTTCGATGCGGAAGCTCGCCGCCAAGGTCAACTACACGGCCACCGCCATTTACTCGCACTTTCCCGACAAGGAAGCCCTGCTCGCCGAGCTCGTCGAGCGTGAGTTCATCAAATTCCGCCAAGCGTTCAACCAGACCAGCGCCATCGCCGATCCAATTGAGCGGCTGGTGGCAAAGGGAATGACGTTTGTGGAATTCGCGCTCCAACAGCCGGATGCCTTCAAATTCCTGTTCATGAATACGCAGGTCGAGGCGTTCCCCAAGATCGGCCTGATCGAGCGCGGCAATCCGGCCCAGGACTGCTACGCCTACCTGCGGAACACGATCGACGAAGCACTGGCGGAGGGTCGATTTCGCCCGGAGCTGCGCGACTCTGACATGCTGGCCCAAATCTTCATGAGCGGCATGCACGGAATCGTCTCGCTCCACATCGCCCGCGGCAAGGATCCGTGGGTGAATTGGCGGCCTGTGCGGCAGCGAGCCAAATTGATGGTGGAGGCTTTGATCCGCGGGCTGACCGTGCCGCAACCTGGAAAACTCGCCGATCCCCCCGGCACGATCGGGACCATTCTCATTTAGTTCAAGGAGGCCCGGCAATGAATTGGATTGCACTCCGCATGCTGATGGGAGACCGGGCAAAGTATTTTGGACTGATCTTCGGCGTGTCATTTGCCACGCTACTGATGACCCAGCAGGTTTCGATCTTCATGGGCATTCTGACTCGCACGGCCAGTCAGGTGCTTGACGTCCGCGACGCAGAAATCTGGGTCATGGACAACAAGGTTCGATTCATCGACGAAGCGCCGGCATTGCCTGATACCGACCTGTACCGCGTCCGCGGCGTGCCGGGCGTCCAGTGGGCCGTGCGGATGTACAAAGGGCAAGTCACCGCGCGCCTGGCTGACGGGAATTTCCGAGCGGTTGTCCTCTTCGGCCTGGACGATTCGACGCTCGTCGGCGCGCCGCAAGAAATGGTTCTCGGCAGTCTGGCCGATCTCCGCCGACCCGACGCGGTGATCATCGACAAAGCGGGGTACGAATACATGTGGCCGGGCCAGCCGCACGAGCTTGGCCGCGAGTTTCAGCTCAACGACCGGCGTGCGGTGCTAGTGGGCATCTGCAAGGCGCGGCCGCCATTCACGACGCTGCCAATCCTCTACACGCGCTACAGCTCGGCATCCGGGTTTGTGCCGCGCGAGCGGAATCTGATGACCTACATTCTGGCGCATCCAGAGGCCGGCCTGAGCGATGCGGAGGTCTGCCGCCGAATCGAGGAGCAGACCGGCCTGATGGCACTGACTCAACGGCAGTTCTTCTGGAAGACGATCAACTATTTCCTCGGCTCGACCGGCATTCCGGTGAATTTCGGAATCACGATCGCACTGGGCTTTATCGTGGGGGCTGCGATCACCGGGCAGACCTTCTACCTGTTCACGCTTGAGAACTTGAAGCAGTTCGGCGCGCTAAAGGCCATGGGCGTGAGCAACGCCCGGCTGATCGGCATGATCCTGCTCCAGGCGGTGATCGTGGGCCTCGTCGGCTATGGCGTCGGCATTGGCCTGACCGCGGCGTTCTTTGAATCGACCAGCGGCATCACACACCTGGCAGGGCTGGCGATGACACCGCTGGCCTTCGGCGGCGTCGGAGCGGCCGTGATGCTGATCATCGTTATCACCAGCCTCCTCAGCATTCGCAAAGTGCTCGTCCTGGAACCCGCCGTCGTGTTTCGAGGATAAGGCCATGTCATTGGAATTGGACCGCTCGCCCGCCGTCGTCTGCCGCGGCGTGACCAAGGAGTTTGGCAGCGGCGACACGAAGACCGTCGCTCTCAGCGGCGTCGATCTGGACGTCCGCTACGGCGAGACGACGCTTTTGGTCGGACCCTCTGGCTGCGGCAAGACGACGCTGATCTCGATCATCGCCGGCCTCTTGTATCCGACCAGCGGCGAAATCTCGGTGCTGGGACAGGACCTCGTGCGGCTGCGAAACGGCAAGCTGGTCAACTTCCGGGCGCAGAACATCGGCTTTGTCTTTCAGCAATACAACTTGCTACCTGCGTTGACCGCCGCCGAGAACGCCGCGGTGCCGCTGGTGATTGCCGGAGAGTACCGTGGGCGGGCGGTGGGCGCGGCGAAGGAGATTCTGGCGGAAGTGGGCCTGGAGCCACGGATGAACGCCTATCCGACGCAGCTTTCCGGCGGCCAGCAGCAGCGCGTAGCCATCGCGCGAGCTTTGATTCACCGGCCGAAACTTTTGGTCTGCGACGAGCCCACGGCGGCGCTCGACGCACATTCGGGGCAGACCGTGATGCGGCTTCTCAAGCGGGTTGCCGTTCAGCCAGATCGGGCCGTGATTATCGTCACGCACGATAGCCGCGTGTACCGCTTCGGGGACCGGATCGTGTCAATGAGCGACGGGCGGATCGAGAGTGTGGAGGAGCAAGTGGTGGACCAGGAAGAGGCCGTAGCCGCGAGCGGGTGATCCTAAATCGCAAGGTGCTTTATGAAAAACCTCACAAGCAAAATCGTTCTTCCCCTCATCGCCCTGGCCATGCTTGGTTTTGGCGTCTTCCACTTGCTCAAGGCACAGCAGACCCTGCCCAAGCCCCCGCCACCCGTCGAGCCGGCCCGCAATCCCTTCCGCCAGAGCATTGCGGCCGCGGGCATCGTTGAAGCGCGGTCGGAAAACATCGCTATCGGCTCGGCGCTGCCGGGGCTGGTGCTGGAGGTCTTTGTGCCAGTGGAGAAGGTCGGTGCAGAGGTCGCGGCTGGAGACCCGCTGTTTCGCGTCGATGACCGGCAGCTCCGGGCGCGGCTGGCGATGCAGCAGGCGGAGCTAGCAGCTGCCCAGTCCCAGCTTGCTAAGCTCGAAGCCCAGCCGCGGACCGAGGAGATTCCGCCGGCCGAGGCCCGCGTGAAGGCTGCTTACGCCAATGCATTGCGGCTGAAGGATCAATTCGAACGGGCCCGCAAGCTCTTGGCGAACAATTCAATTGCCGTCGAGGAACACAACGACAAGCAGCGCCTCTACGAGCAGGCGGTTGAGGAGTGGGAAAGGGCCAAGGCCGATTTGAAGTTGCTTCAGGCCGGCGCGTGGGAGCCGGACAAGGCGATCGCGCGAGCGGCCATCGCCCAGGCCCAGGCGCAAATTCAAGAGACCGAAACCGAAATCGACCGGACGCTGGTTCGGGCTCCAGTGGCGGGCCGCGTGCTTCAGGTCAACGTGCGGCCCGGCGAGTTCGTAGGGGCCGCCGCGGGTCAGGCCTTGGTCGTACTCGGCGATTCGGGCCGGTTGCACGTGCGGGCCGACATTGACGAACACGACATCCCGCGGTTTCGAGGCGACGTGGACGCCCGGGCCTTCCTCCGCGGTCCCGAGCGGCGGGAAGTGCGGCTGCGGTTCGTTCGCGTCGAGCCCTACGTGGTCCCCAAGCGGTCGCTCACCGGCGACAATACCGAGCGGGTCGATACGCGGGTCCTCCAGGTGATCTACGAGGTCGCCGACGAAGACCAGCCGCTGTTTGTCGGTCAGCAGGTCGATGTATTCATCGACGAGCGTCCGGCCGCGGCCAGCCGGATCGAACAAACAGCCCAAGTTGGTGTGAGCCGCTAAGTCGACGAGGCGGACTGCCGCATGATTGAAAAACGCAAGCCGGCTCGCCGTATGTCGGAGATTCCGCCGGACGTGCTGGCAGCTCTGAATCGGGGCGAAACGGAAACGGCCAACCTGGTTGAATGGCTCGCGACCGACCAGCGGCAGTTGGCCCAGAACGTTTTCCTGGCAGTCGGTCTCGGCAAGCATCTGGACGAGGTGTTGTCCGCAGTCGCCGCGGTTGCCAGGCCGACGGCCATGCAACAGACGCGGATCATCGGACTCGCTCTGGCGCGCGTCGTCGAAGTGAAGGCGTTGTCCCGCTCGGCGTATCAGCGGCTATTGCGCCACCCGTCCGACGTGGTCCGCAACTGGGTTCCGTTCATCGTTGGTGGTCAGGAGAACTTGTCGCTCGCCAGGAAGCTCACAGCACTTGAGCCGCTGGCGGCCGATCGGCACTTTGGCGTGCGCGAAACGGCGTGGCTGGGAGTACGGCCCTCCGTCGAACGCGAATTGGAATTGGCCATCGAGCTGCTCACCGCATGGCCCGCTCATGAGCACGAAGGGATCCGCCGCTTCGCCAGCGAAGTGACGCGACCCTGCGGCGTCTGGTGCAATCACTTGGTACGACTTAAAGCCGAGCCGGCACTTGCCCTGTCGATTCTCGAGCCGCTCAAAAGCGATCCGGCCAAATACGTTCGCGACAGCGTCGGCAACTGGCTCAACGACGCGAGCAAATCGCAGCCCAAGTGGGTCCAATCGCTCTGCCGCCGCTGGCAACGGGGGTCGAAAACGCCCGAGACGGCATATATTGTGAACAAGGCGCTGCGCACGATTCGCAAGGCGGATCTGTAATCCGTCTGCATCGCTTGGACGGATTGAAAATCCGTCCTACTTCACAATCAGCCCTCGGTTGGTCACTTCCGTCGTCCCCAGGCCGTTTCGCTTGGCCGGGTCGATGATCTTGTCGGGGATTTCGACGTTGTCGAAGAATTCCGGGTGCGGGTTCTGCATTTTGCTGACTTCTCCCTGGGCCGTCTGCCCTTCGCGGAGCCAGATAACCGGCGGCGCTCCGGTACTTGTGCCGCCTTGCCAAGCCACGACATCGCCCACCTTGATTACGAGCGACGAATAGAACGGTGTCACGCTGACCGTCTCCGAATTCTGTGACCGGCCAAAGAACCCGCCGCTACCGTAGGTCACGCTCTGCGTCGCCGATTGCCCCATTGTCGCCGTGATCGTGACGTTGGAGTTGTCGCTCAGAACCCAGCCGTTCTCCTTGATCTCGGCTTCCAGAGCCCGTCGAACCTGAGCATCGTATTGACCCGTGGCCACTTGCAGTTTGACCGGCGTTCCCGGCTTGATCACCAGCAGCGATTCGTAGGTCGTGACCGCCTCCACGTCATCGACGCGGGGACCGGGCAACTGAACCGCGCCAACCGCCAATCCGCGTTGCGCGCCCGACTGAACCGTAGCGGCATAGACCAGGTGCCGATCGATCACGTCGCGCAGGCGGCGGCCTTTGTCTTCGTGGACCGCGGTATGGTCGTAGCGATAGTTCCAAAGCGCGATCTTCGTCTTCATGCTGAAGAGCACGTTCCCGCCCGCCCAGCCGCCGTCGGACATGATCCGCTCATTGCCCACGAAGGCGAGGTCGGCCCGAAATGGCGTGCCGATGGCCTGGGCTTCGAACCGCTGTGGCTCGGCCTGCGGATCGGTCAAGTCCCAGACAACCAGCTCAAAGTCCTCGAGGACGGCGGCCTTGCGGCCATCCTCGCTGATCGCAATGCCCGACGCGCCGTTCTTTGTGGGCAGCCCGAGCAGCAGGTTTCCCGTGGCCGCTTCCATCACCCGGACGCCGTTGTCTTCCGGCAGGAACAGATACCGCCGGCCGGGGCTCAGCACCGCCAGCGGCGCGAAGAACGACTCCTGTGCGACGCGATACTTGATACCCTTCGCCGACACATCCCACGCAATGTATTCCTGCTTCTTGTAGCGCTGGAGGACCGTGTTGCCGTCGATGATCCGGGCCCACGGTTCGTGGAACACCCCTTCGCCGCCGTCGGCGTTCCAGCGGACGATCGGCTTGCACTTCTCCTCCGTCGGCGACGTCTCCCACAGCGTCAGCACTGGTTTGCCGTTCCAGTGATGCTCGCCTTCGGCCCGCAGTGAGGCAAACGTCAACAGCCGCCGCGATGGCGGATGGTAATCGAGCACTGCTTCACCGGCGGGCAGAAGTTGCTTCTTCTCGAGCTTTTGCCTGGCGAGCGAGACCCAGAGCACGCGCGTCGGCAGGCTCTTCTCCCACGGGCTCTCGTTCTCAAGGGCGGCGAGAATCCAGCAATCGGGCCCGCCCAGCGGCAGCACGGCGCCGAGCTTGTCCCCCTGATCATCCAAGCCGAAGGCCACGCCCCCCTGCCGCATTCTCATGTAGGAAGGGAGTGGATCGGGGGCGAGCGCCACGCGCTGATTCGGGTCAGTCGAGCTGAACGGAACTGCATAGGAGCCGAACCCCCCGCCCCCAAAATCCTCCAAAGGCGGTGGCTCCGGGCCGGCCAGAATCTTCAGCCCGGCCTCTTTCTTCAGCTTCTTGATGAATACCTTGTCGGCCTCGCTCAAATTCGCCAGCGGCATTTTGACCTCGGTCATATCCGGCTTGCGGATCGTGATCGAGTCGTCGTCGTTGACCGCCAGTAGCGCAGCCTTGGTGCGGAATTTGCCCGAGGCGTCGGTCCACATCCGCCCCCGGAGTATGGCCCCCGATTCATAGGCGGCTCGCACCGCCATCGGTTTGAAAACCTCGCGTTTTTGTCCGCCGGCAAATTCGTACTCGGCCAGCACGTTGCCCCGCTTGTCGGTCTCAATCACAACCGCCGGCGTCCAATTGTTGAGGAAGAAAACCTCGATCAAATCGCCAGGCTTATAGTCGTCCGCAGCCAATGCCGCAGAGCCGCCAAGCGACAAAATGACTGCCAGCACGCGGCCAGCCGTCCAGACAGAAAAGAAGCGGGAAATCATGACGTCGCGACCCTGCGAGACCGTGAAAAATGGGCCCGGGAAACGATATATCCCACGGATTCTAGTACCCTCCCCCAGGCCGAACAACGAGTTTTCGTTCATACGCTGTAAATCTTGGCGGGACGGCCCGAAAACGAAGGGGTTGGGCGTGATCCTTGGCACGTCCCTGGTGGCCGTGGTCGCGCGCTTGCATCGGGAGGACGCGCGCTCGAACGGCTGACAGAAGAATCATGTGTCCGCGCCAACTTCGAGTCCAAAAAGCGCATCGCCGCCCAGTTTCGCAAGAGGCCAGCGACTATCCCCGCGAGCTTGCGTGTTCACGGCCCACATTGGGTCAATTGCGCGGCGAATTACGGTCTGTCCGCCAAGCCAAAGTATCGATTGGCGCTGATCGCCGGTGGCTGCTCAGGCGGCTGAAGGAAAATGAATTCGCGTTCATCCAGGGCGATCTCGCCGTGGCCAAACGATTGACTTGGCAGACAGTCCTGGACCCCTCCAGAGCCGCGGCCTTCGGTCCCTCACCAAGAAAGCGATTTTCTTACTTGCAATGCCCCCTAAAGCCGCTAGACTGGCCGCTTCTCCCCCCGGATGATCGGGTGGCCGAGTTTCTTCCTACGTTGAGCTACGGAGATTCTACGATGAGCGACTCGCTGTTGAAGAAAGTGTTGGTCTGCGCTGTGGTGTTGCCGATGCTGGGATTGCTTGCGGTCAACAGCCCCTTGTCCGTCGGCCAGGACAAAGCCAAGAAGGTCGAGAAGACCGATAAGGTCGAAAAACCGAAAGGGAAGCTGCCTGCCTACTATGCCGATGTGGTCTCCGAGGATCAAAAAGCGAAGATTTACGCGATCCAAGCCAAGTACGTGGACAAAATCAAGGACCTAAACGAGCAGCTCGCGGCTGTCGAGAAAAAGCAGAATGACGAGATCGTGGCGATTCTGACAGCCGAGCAGAAGGCCAAGATCGACGCTGCCCGCGAGGAGGCCGCCGCTAAAAAGAAGAAGAAGGCGGACGACAAAAAGAAAGCCGAAACCAAAACTGAAACGAAGGCGAACTAGCGCCTCCTCGGTCCCCTCGCATATGCACCGTTCACGCAGGGACCCTTTGGGCCCGGCGCGATGGGCGTTTAGATGCCCTCGCCGCGCATCGCCGCCGTGGCCGGGCCGTGCAATCGGCTGGTCATCCGGCCGATGAACACGACGCACATCCCGCCCCGCAGGGCAACGTTGACGACTTGCTTCTGCGACGCGCGGCCGAGGATAGCGACGCCGTATTGCGTCGGGGCAAAACCCATGACGACGTGAAACGGTTCCGTGTGAACGACGCCGTCGGGACCGACGACAGGAAACTCGTGCACGGGAATGCTCGCGAGCTGCTGGACAACCCAGCGAGCCGGATCGGCCACTGCCTTGGCGACGCTTCCTTGCCACTCCGCTTCGCTCGAAGCTGTCCCGATCACCACTCCTTCGCCGCCGCACGAACGATTTGGCTTTAGTACGAGCGTTTCGCGCTCCTCCCGGACGAAATCCAATAGATCTGCTTCGTCGCCGTCGGGCAGCGTCGTCTTTCGGTCTGACATGATCCGTGTCCAAAGCACGTGCCGCCGGAAAATCTGCCGCTCGTCGGCACTGAAGTACTTGCCGGCGATCCGCGGATCGGTGAGCACCTCCCAGCAAGCCTTTTGATCCAGCTCAGCCGTGATCGACGAGATCATCCGGTTCTGCTTGAACAGCTCCTTCATAGGCGAGATATCGACCCCGGTTTTGCCCAGCGCTAACAGGTCACTGACCGTGTAATCGCGATAGGCCAGGTCGATCTGCTCCCCGGCATAGAACACCTCTCCTCTCGCCAGCGACAATTCCGAAGGATCTGCGTGCAGCACCTTCATGCCGTAGGTGTCGTGAAAGTACCGGGCCAGCTCTTCCTGCTCGTCAATGCCGGAGCTGGCATATTTTGGCTCAACAAAGCAGATGTTGCGGGCCGGCCGGCCGATCGCGTCCAAATGATCGCGAATCTCCTGCATCAAAAGCTCACGAATGTCGGGCGCTAGCTCCAGCCGCAAGTCGGGATCCTGCGATTCCAGTCGCGGCTGCACCTTCTCCTGGATGATCCGTTCGGCGGTCGGGACCATGTGCAGCCCGCCGATCCCGCTCATGTTTGGCTCCATGAACTTGAGCGAGTTCTTCCACATGGGGCTCGTGAAATCGATCACCGCGTCGAGCCGGCCGAATACCGGATTGTTGTCCCGTTGGCTGGGACCCCAGCACTGCCACAGCCACTCTTCCTCCTCGGGCGGGATGCGTAGGGCTTCGCGGACCGCAAAGTCCTGAAAGTACATCTCCGGCAGCCGCTTGAGGGCGTTCTGCACCGTCAGCGAGACGAAGTGAATGTATGAAAGCTGATCGGGGAGGGCAGCAACAGGCCACGGAAACACTACGATCACGTCCTGTTGACCGTCGCGGAGATACACGAGGTGCCGCCGCCCTGCCTCCAGGTTCACAGTCGCGATCAGGGCCGCCTGCTCATCCTGCGGCAAACGCCGGAATGCTTTGCGCACCCGGCTGGCGAGGTGGTAACCGCCTAGTCCAATTTCTTCAGCCAAAGTCAGCACGCGCACGCTCCTTCCTCCGCATTGTCGCGTTCCCCGGCCCGGCAAGACAACCCGAGTTTGAGTCATTGGTCACTTGTCATTTGTCAATTGGTGAGTGCTGAGTGGTGAGTAGGTGAGTGGTCAGAGCTCTCTCCTGTCCCCTGTCTCCCGTCCCGTGGCTATCATTTCCCCCTATGACCACCCAGGCCGAATCTGCCTACGACGCGCTTGTCGATCAATGGCGCGAGCAAGCGCTGATTGCTTCCTGCCAGGAGCTACTCACGTGGGACGAGCTGACGCGGCTGCCGGACGGCGCGACGGAATACCGCGGAAGACAGATCGCCTACCTGGCCGGCAAACATCATCAGCTGGCGACCGATCCGCGGATTGGCGAGTGGCTCGATCTGGCCGAGCGCTCGCCGCTCTCTGCCGACCCGCTCTCCGATACGGCAGTCAATCTGCGCGAAGCCCGCCGGCAGTACGATCGGCTGTCGCGCCTGCCACGGGCCCTCGTTGAGGAACTCGCCCGCCTGGTCACCACCGCCCAGCACGAATGGAAGCTGGCCCGCGAGGCGAACGACTTTCACCGCTTTCAGCCCTGGCTCGAACGGATGGTGCTGCGCAAGCGGGAGGAGGCGCTTTGTCTTGGGCAAAGTGGCGACCCATTCGATGCGCTCCTGGCCGAATACGAACCCGCCTCCACGACCGCCGACATCGCCGCGCTCTTTGCCGTCCTGGGCCGCGACCTGGCGACGCTCTTGCCGGAAGTGCTTGAGTTGCAGAACCGCGCGCCGCAGCCAGCACGGCCCGAGGTCATGCGCCGCGATTTTTCGCCCGACCGCCAGCGGGAGTTCTGCGAGCGGCTCGCGACAACCCTGGGATTCGACCTGGCTCGCGGGACGACCGACACGAGCGTGCACCCATTCACAACCGTATTGGGACCGGCCGACTGCCGGATTGCCTTGCGATTTGAGCGCCATGACCTGCGCGAAGGGGTTTTCGGCTCGCTGCACGAGATCGGCCATGCCCTCTATGACCAATCTCTGTCGCACGAGCACCATGGGACGCCGCTCGGCGAGCCGGCGTCGCTAAGCATCCACGAATCGCAAGGCCGCGTGTGGGAAAATCCTGTGGGCAAATCGCTCGGTTTTTGGCAGCATTTCCTGCCGCAACTGGCCAGGCTGTTCCCGGCGGAGCTGTCCGACTGCGACGCAAGTGCGATTTGGCGAGCCGTGAATTTCGTCGAGCCGAGCCTCAATCGCGTGCGGGCCGACGAAGTGACGTACAACCTGCACATTCTGATTCGCTTTGAGTTGGAGCAGGCGCTCCTGGCGGGCGACCTGCCGGTGGCCGATCTTCCGGCCGCCTGGAACGAACGCTACATGAAGCAGCTTGGGATCACGCCGCCCAGCCCGCGCGATGGCTGCCTTCAGGATGGCCACTGGGCGGCGGGAATGTTCGGCTATTTCCCGACCTACACGCTCGGCAATCTCGCGGCCGCTCAGCTTTTTTCTAAGGCCGAGCGCGACTTGGGGCCGCTGAGCCAGCAGTTTGCACGCGGCGATTTTCAAGGCCTGCGCGACTGGCTGACGGCGCACGTCTACCGCCACGGGAAGCGGTTCCAGGCAACCGAACTCGTCGAGCGCGCCACCGGCAGTCCGCTCGACCACAGGCCGCTATTGGATAGCCTGCGCGCCCGGCACCACGAGCTGTGGCAGTAGCGATTTCAGGTTGCTTCACACGCATAAACCGGCTTCAATATGTGCTTAGGATTCGACTGCCGAGCGGGCCGTAGGAGGATTAAGCCATGTTGACGGTTGCCGATTCGCGCTTTGCAAGTCCGTGCTTGTCACGGAGGAACTTGCTGCACGTTGGGGCACTGGCGCTGGGCGGACTTTCCCTCCCTGCCCTGCTCCGCTGCCGGGCCGAAGGATCGACGAATCGGGGCCGCGGCAAGTCGGTGATCATGATCTGGCAGCGCGGCGGGCCGTCGCACATCGACAGCTTCGACATGAAGCCGGCAGCTCCGCCCGAGATTCGCGGCGAGTTTCAGCCCATTTCGACCAACGTTCCTGGAATTGAGATTTGCGAGCACATGCCCAAGGTCGCCACGATGGCCCATCGCCTGGCGATCATTCGCGGGATCAAATCGACGGATCTTGGCGATCACACGCCGCATTACATTCTCACCGGCTTTCCCGACCGGGGCCGACGGCCAACGATCGGCGCAATTTACAGCTACCTGAACCGCGAGCGGCGCGAGATTCCGCCGTACGTCAGCACGTTTGGCTATGACTATGGCGAAGCACATTATACCGGTGCCGCAAATCGGCCGTTCATTCCGGACGGAGCAGGTCTGAATAACCTTTCGCTGCGCCGCGAATTGTCCTTGCCACGGCTCGACGATCGGCGCGAATTGCTCGCTCAACTCGACACGCTCCGACGGCATGCCGATCGCGGCGTGCCAACCGGCCCCGACGCCTTTACCCATCAGGCAATCGAAATCATTGCCTCGCCCAAGGCACGCGAGGCGTTTGACCTCGAGCGCGAGCCGCGTGAGAATCGCGAGCGATACGGCGACTATTGCAAGCAGTTCCTGCTTGCTCGCCGGCTCGTCGAGGCGGGAGTTTCTGTCGTTACGCTCAAGGTCGGCGATTGGGATACGCACGAGCACAACTTCCGCGACATGCGCGAGCAATTGCCGCTCCTCGATCAGGGATTTCACGCCTTGATCAGCGACCTGCACGGCCGCGGCCTCGAAAACGACGTGGCCGTCGTCCTGTGGGGCGAATTCGGCCGGGCCCCGCGAATCAGCCGCATCGATGGCCGCGACCATTGGCCCGAGGCGGGAGCGGCAGTGCTTGCGGCTG
>Ga0065705_10002700_pt1 | contig 13780 bp, 15 predicted proteins | sample SwibulcommuniRL2_FD_59092 | JGI IMG/M metagenome (GOLD analysis project Ga0065705, IMG submission 59092) | Bulk soil microbial communities from switchgrass field near Rose Lake, East Lansing, Michigan, USA - RL2 Bulk Soil v2 (version 2) | ecosystem: Environmental > Terrestrial > Soil >...
GCGTGTCATCGTGCTGTACATGGAATCCGTTTCGGATGGCAAAAGATTTGTCCAGGTCGCGCGGGAGGTCACGCGGCGCAAGCCTGTTATTGCCCTGAAAGTGGGTCGCTTTGAATCGGGACAACGAGCTGCTGCATCTCATACGGGCGCCCTGGCGGCATCTGACAGGGCTTTCGATGCGGCATTCGAAAAGGCTGGGGTGCTGCGAGCGGATTCTGCCGAACAACTGTTTGACTGGGCGCGTGCTCTCGCCTCCTATCCAGATGGTCTTAATACACTCACAATGGGTAACAACCGTGGAATCGCGATCCTGACCGATGCCGGCGGACCGGCCGTGATTGCCGCAGATTCCCTTGAGAATGATCGTTTGCAGCTAGCCAAATTGTCCGATTCCACGCTGGCGGCGCTCTCTGCCAATCTCCCGCCCGCAGCCAGCATTCACAACCCGGTGGACATGCTTGCATCCGCCTCTCCGGAAACGTACGCAGCCTGTCTCAGAATACTATTGAATGATGATTGCGTGGACGGTGCGCTTGTTATCCTTCCCCCGCCGCCGATGTTCAAAGCTGAAGATGTCGCGGAAAAAGTAATACCCGTCATTCAGGAGTCTGCGAAACCTGTTCTTATGGTAGTCATGGGATCGACACTGATGGAAAAAGCCCTCGAGGTCTGTGCGCGTTCGAACATTCCAGTATTTCGATTTCCGGAACGCGCTGCCTCCGCCCTGGGCGCGCTGGCGCGGCGGGCAGAATATTTGAATCATGAACCCGAGAGCATATTTCCAATCGTCCATCCATCAAAGCGAACCTTCAGAGATTCTTTTGAAGAGCTTCTTGCCAGATTCAATATCCCCATCGCACCCATCAGGCTCGCGCACGATCTATACGAAGCAGAATCCATCGCCGATGAACTTGGGTATCCGGTTGTGATGAAGATCGCCTCGCCGGATATTTTGCACAAGTCTGATGCGGGTGGTGTGATTCTCGATATTCAAAATCCAGAACTGCTCCGTAGTGCCTATACGCAAGCTATGAGAAACGCCATGGAATCGAATCCGCTGGCGCGCATCGATGGAATTCACCTCCAACGGCAGATCCCCCACGGACAGGATGTGATCGTCGGTGCAGTGCGCGATCCGCAATTTGGTCCTTTGATGATGTTTGGCTCCGGCGGTGTGGAGGTGGAAGGGCTCAAGGATGTGTCATTTGCCCTCGCACCGCTCACGCAGTCTGAGGCGTTGACAATGATCGGCAAGACATGGGCTGGTAGAAAACTATCGGGCTTTCGCAACATCCCCGCTGTTGATCTGGAGTCTGCCATCGATGTCCTCGTCAAACTATCGCATCTCATTTTGGAAAATCCAATGATCGAAGAGATCGAGATCAATCCGTTGCGAGTTCTGGGCAAGAGTGCAGTGGCTTTGGATATACGGGGCAAGCTTCGGGCGATGACCGGCAAATCATAATCCCTTGCGAGGTCAAAACGCGGCAAATTTCCGATAGAATACAGACTGGCGGTTTCGTGTGTCGTCAGCTTATTTCAAAAATCATTGAACAGGAGAAATCACATGTCCACTGTTGAACAGCAGGAAATAGAAATACTTCGCAGCCGCGTCAGTCGACTGGAAGCAGAAGTGGAATTCCTATTTACGCACTTCGGACTGATCTTTTCTGTGAATGCCAGCCCGGGCGATGACCCACGCGTGATCGAAGCCCTCCGGAAAAACAACATCATCGAGGCTATCAAGGTTTACCGGGAAATGACCAATTCCGGCCTGGCAGAAGCCAAGTCCGCTGTAGAGGAAATTCGCAGACGAAGAGGAATTTGACCCGGAGTTGTTGGACACGCGAATTTCTTTGATTGCATTTTCGAAGAGGAGCAGACATGACCGCGTATGTGATCGTGGATATCCATGTAACGGATTCGGTACGGTATGAAGACTACAAGAGGCTCGCTGCACCTACTGTGGAATATTTCGGTGGCAAGTACATCGCCCGCGGCGGCAAAACCGAAACGCTGGAAGGCGATTGGTCCCCAATGCGTTTAGTGATCCTGCAGTTCGAGAACAGCGAGCAGGCGAAGAAATGGCTGAATTCGGCTGAGTACAGCGAAGCACGGGCACTCAGGCACCAGACTGCGACCTCACAAATGGTGGTGATCGAGGGCGTTTGATACAATTGTGTCCATGTTTGATCTGGCTCCCATTCTGGAAGAGGCAAAAGGCAAGTTAATCGCGGTCGCATTTCAGGACCTCGCAACGGATTCTGGTTATTTTCTGAATGCGGACGTGGCACTTCATCCCGCGAGCACATTCAAGATCCATGTAATGATGGAGGTGTTCCGCCAGGCGAATGAGGGAGTATTGTCGCTGGAGGGTGGCATTGCGATCGTCAATTCATTCACGAGCATCGCCGATGGGAGCAAGTATTCCCTGGACGTGAAGGATGACGCAGAACAGACTCTCTATCCGCGCATTGGGGAGAGCGAGTCGATCCGCGAACTGACGCGTTTGATGATTGTCCGTAGCAGCAACCTGGCGACGAACATCCTGCTCGAAAAAGTTGGTACCCGGAACGTCAATGATTTTATACAGGCACTCGGCATCGAAGGCGTGACCGTCCGGCGCGGCGTCGAGGATAACGCTGCTTTCCATCTCGGCATGAACAACAGTGCCACTGCCCGCGGACTCACCGAAACCATGGATCTGATCGCCAGGAAGAAAATTGTCTCCGAAGCAGCCTCACAGGAAATGATCGAGATCATGCTGCAGCAGGAATTGAACGAAAGCATCCCTGCCCAACTGCCAAATATTGTAAAGGTCGCCCATAAAACGGGCTGGACCGACAATGTGTATCACGATACAGCGATTATTTATCCTGAGAATCGAAAGCCCTATGTACTTTCGATCATGACGCGCGGTTTTGCAGAAGATAAAGACTACGAGGCGCATGCCTGCATGGCGAAAATTTCGAAGCATTTTTATGAGAACCTTCCATGATTACTATTTCCACACTGATCTACTATCCCATCAAAGCCTGCCGCGGATTTGAAGTTGAATCCGCGCATGTGGAGCGGATGGGATTGGAGAACGACCGTCGGATGATGGTCACAACGCCTAAGGGTGAGTTTCTCACCCAGCGTGAATATCCGCGCCTGGCACTGGTGACTCCGAAGCGAAGGAACGACTCGCTCGAATTGTGTGCCCCGGGATTTGATTCACTTCAGCTGGGGATTCAGACTTCAGGAACTCCTGTATCGGTCAATGTCTGGAAGAGCAAAAACGTCCAGGCGGTAGACCAGGGCGAGGAGGCGGCACAGTGGTTCTCCGATTGGCTGAGCATCGAGGTAAGGCTGGTCCACATCGCAGATGGATATAAGCGACTCGTCAATGAGAAATGGGCAGTGCATGAGGATGACCACACGGGCTTCGCGGATGGATATCCCATTTTGCTGGTATCGGAGGAGGGATTGGCAGATCTCAATTCACGATTGCAGTCGCCGGTGCCGATGAACCGATTTCGTCCCAATATCGTGGTTAAAGGGAGCACGCCTTTTGTCGAGGATACCTGGAACAGAATCAGGGTCGGAGACGTTGAGTTGGCAGTGGTCAAACCCTGTGCACGCTGCGAAGTGACCACGATCGACAAGGAAACCCTTGAGCGGAGCAAGGAACCGCTCAAAACCCTGGGTAAATTCCGCAAGCAGGAACTCGGCGCGATCTTCGGGCAGAACGTCATTCCATTAAACGGCGGCACGGTCCGGTTGGGAACGAACGTCGAGATCCTCGCTACATCCAGCTACTGAGCCATAGAGAAAAGATTAGGAAATTCTCACAGTCTCAGCGTCGCGGCGACAAATTTAACCAAGTCTCATTGACACTGCCTATCTCATCCGTTATAAAGTTTCCATGAATTCACTCCAAAAATTGACCTGGATATGGGCGATTTTCGTTATTGCCGCGTGCCAGGCATTCCCCGCACCCATCCCGACTGCCGTTCCCTCGATTACGCCCGGCGGACCCACGCTCACCCCCACCCCAACCATAACGCCGACACCACCGCCCACCCTCCCACCGGTGGTCCGAATCGATGCCGGTGACCAGGCATTGTTTTACGGTGATTACGATTCGGCGCGTGACCAGTACATCACTGCCTACAATGATTCACCGGATTTTGCAGTTAAGGCTGCCGCGCTTTGGGGTCTGGGGCGCACGGAACTCTCGGACGAAAATTATCAGACCGCCCTGGAACGGTTCACGAGTCTCACCACAGATTTTCCAGAATCAACCTACTCAGCGCGCGCTCCCTTCCTGATGGGCCGCGCTTATGAAGGGTTGGGACAATACGCGCAAGCCGCAGATGCATACAACACGTATATGTCCCGCATCCCCGGCGTGCTCGACGCCTACGTGCAGGAATACCGCGGAGACGCGCTCGTGGAGACAGCGGACTATGGCAGCGCGCTTGCAGCGTACAATGCCGCGCTCGGCGCCTCTCGTCTGGACGATGGCTCGGACCTTCAAATCAAAATTGCACAGACCCGCGCCTCGTTCGGTGACTACGCCGGTGCGTTGATCCTTTACGATCAGATTTTTTCCACCACGAACAATGATTACATCAAAGCGCAAATGGATTACCTTGCCGGGAATGCGCATGTCTCGCTGGGTCAAACCGATCAGGCATATGCACGCTACCTGGACGCGGTGAACAACTATCCACTGTCGTACTACTCATATCTTTCCCTGGTCGCGCTGGTGGATGCAGGCGTGGAAGTGGACGAACTCAATCGCGGTCTCGTCGACTATTACGCTGCGCAATATGATGTCGCACTGGTGGCATTCGACAAATACATCGCTACGTATCCTGAGAATGATGGCACGGCACATTATTTTCGAGCCTCCACGCTACGGGAGTTGCAGCGCACCGACGAAGCTATTGCCGAATACGATTACTTCATCCAAAAATATGAGTCTCATGCCCGATGGGTTGATGCCTGGGAGGACAAAGCCTTTCTGCAATGGGCAGAGCTCGACGACTATCAGGGCGCGGCAAAAACACTTCTGGATTTTGTGGCGGGTGTGCCAGGGTCACCATACGCACCCGATCTCCTCATGGATGCCGCGCGCATCATCGAGCGCGATAACCGGTTGGATGAAGCCGCGCAGACGTGGGAACGCGTGGCGAATGAATATCCAGCAAGTGAGCCGGTCACAGACGCTCTCTTTTTGGCGGGCATCTCGCGCTATCGACTGCAGGACTATGCAGGCGCACTGACAGTTTTTCAACGAGATTTGCTGCTCGCAACGGAACCGGAAGACCGGGCGCGCGCCTATCTGTGGATCGGCAAGACACAGAGCGTCCTGGGTGACACGGCGGGAGCACAGACATCCTGGCAGCAGGGACAGGCTGTGGATCCCTCAGGCTATTACAGCATTCGTTCGCGCGATCTCTTGCTCGGTCGGGCTCCCTTTGAAACGCCAGCCAACGTCAACTTCAATCCCGATCTCGAAAAGGAACGCAAAGATGCTGAGGCATGGGTGCGAGTTTCCTTCAACCTGCCGCCTGAAACGGATCTTAGCGGGCCCGACACCCTGGCTATAGATCCCCGATTCATACGCGGCACCGAGTTATGGGAGCTTGGCATGTACGATCAGGCGCGCCTGGAATTCGAGTCCCTGCGCGAATCGGTCAGCATCAGCCCCACCGATACATTCAGGCTGGCGAATCACCTGCTGGGAATTGGCTTATATCGGTCTGCAATTTTTGCAGCCAGACAGGTGCTAACGCTGGCAGGGCAGGATAGCCAGCAGGCGTCCCTGACTGCCCCACCCTATTTCAATCATTTGCGCTATGGGTTGTATTATCACGACCTTATTATCAACGAAGCACAGAAATATGGACTCGATCCATTGTTCATGTTCAGCGTCATCCGTCAGGAAAGCCTGTTCGAGGGATTTGTCCGTTCCACCGCGGGTGCGCATGGTTTGATGCAGATCATCCCCGATACCGGCGAGCAAATTGCCACCGAGCTTAACTGGCCTCCAGTGTTCGACTCCCAGGATCTGTATCGTCCAATCGTCAGCGTCAGGTTTGGTTCGTATTACCTGCAAAAGACACGCGATATGCTGAACGGGAACATCTACGGCGGGCTGGCCGCCTATAATGCCGGACCCGGAAATGCCCTCGTATGGAATCAGCTCGCGGGCAACGATCCGGACCTGCTTCTCGAAATTATCCGCTTTCAGGAAACGCGGGATTACATCCGATTCATCTACGAGATCTACGGTACGTATCGGACGATTTACAGTCCCCAGAGCAATTAGCAAATAAAAAACCTTGCGAAGGCTGCGAGCCTTCGCAAGGTTGATAGTTCACTTGATTTACTAGCCCAGATGCGCCAGGATGCGTTGGTGCACGGTTTCCGTATCCATATCCACGACGGAAATCAACTTATCACGCCCCACGACGCCGGCAACAATATCCAGGCGTGATTTGGGCACACCCAGGATCTCGGACAAAAAGTCAATGAGCGTTTCATTCGCCTCGTTATCCGAAGGCGGCGCCGCAATCCGGACCTTGATCGTGCCGTCGTCGAGCAGCTCAACAATCTCATTGCGGCTGGCACGCGGCGTGACGCGCACCGCCAGCGCAGATCCCTTTTTGCCATCGTGCAAATTGAATTTGCGATCCGACATGGTTCACCTCAGGGAGAATAATATACGATTGAGCAGGCCGCCCACGATCTGAATCAAGATGATCAACACCAGCGGACTAAAATCGAGCATCCCAATCAAAGGCACCACGCGCCGAATTGGGCTGAGCATGGGCTCCACGATGCGGTCCACGCCACGACGGATGGGATGAAAGGGGTCCATAAAGTAGGACAGGATTACCGAAAGAATAACCAACAGAATTAGGATTTGCTGTAACGCGCTGATAATGGTACGTAGGATTCCGATCACTCTTCACTCTCCTAGTCGGACGTGTCCACAGGACTGCTATGCATGTATTTGCGTGCACCCACGATGGCGGTTCCCACCCTGACGAGGGTCGCGCCTTCTTCAACCGCCACTTCAAAATCTGTGCTCGTGCCCATCGAAAGTTCGTGCCAATCCGCTTGCGGAAAGCTGACCGCGAGATGGTCGCGCAACAGCCTCAGGCGCAGGAAGAATCGCCGTGATTCCTCGGGATCCATTTCAAGCGGCGGCATTGTCATGAGCCCCTGGACGCGCAGGTTCGGCAGATCCAACAATTGCGCAATTTCGGGGAGTAGTTCATTCCATTGGGACGTGCCGGAAGCATCCCAGCCTGATTTGCTCTCCTCACCACCAACATTGAACTCCAGTAACACAGGCAGAACGCGTTTTTGTTCTGCGGCAAATCGATCGAGCCGACGCGCAAGCTTTAGGCTGTCGAGCGAGTGTAACATTGCAAAATGATCAGCTACGAGACGTGCTTTGCGGCTCTGTACATGACCGATCATGTGCCATTCTACCCCACTTTGTGGAGGCAGAGATTGGATTTTCGCGACACCTTCTTCGGGATAATTCTCCCCGAAGAGGCGGACACCCGCTTCGATGGCAGCTTGAACGATTTCCAGAGGCTGGGTCTTGGTGACCACGACAAGACGGATTTCATTCGCACTGCGGTTGGACCTTCGCGCTGCGTTTGCGATTTGATCGAGAACGCGTTGGTAATTTTCCCGAATGGAGCCGGCGAGGTCCGTCATGGGGTCATTATAATCTCAGGCTTTGTAGAAGGATAAGGGAGGAGCAGGAATCTTGCTTAAGCTATTGGAGTGTAATCAGGGCTCCGAAGCGACCGGTTCTTCCTTTTTCAGCGCGGTGCGAGAACCAATCGTGTGTATGACAGGCAGTACAAATACCGGAGGTTTCGATATGCTCCACGCCAGCGCGTTCGAGCAGCAGCCGATTGGTTTCCCACAAATTGAAATGGATCTTTCCATTATGAGACTTGAGGACCCATTCCGATTCGTCTTCGAACTTTTGCATTACCTGCAGGATTACATCCGCGCCGATCTCGTAATGATCGGGGCCGATGGATGGACCGATGCAGGCAATAATATCGGCCGGCTTCGATCCGTAGTTTTTCTGCATGGCATTCACGGTCGCCGTGGCCACGTCGCTCAGAGTTCCCATCCAGCCTGCATGCGACAAGCCGATAATGCCATTGCGCGGGTCATGGAGCATGATGGGCACGCAATCGGCAAAACGCATGAACAAGGTTACATCCGGTCTGTCGGTAAGGATAATATCTGCCTGGCGATAGGACTCGTCGGCGGATCTGGGAGCCCGGGCGCATACTGCATCCGCGCTGTGGACCTGCCAGACATCAAATATGGATTCGGGAACGCATTGCATTGCTTCAAAGGAAAGGAGGCGATTCTGCCTCACGCGGCCCAGGTCATCGCCGACCGTTCCCCCAACATTGAGCGAACCCCACGGTTCAGGGCTTACACCCCCATGACGTGTAAAAATGGCATGTTTTGTTTGCAGGGATTCGAACTGGAAGTACCGCAGTCCGTTATGCTGAATAAGGGGCATCGCTAAAAACTCTGTCTGCGTACAATCTTACCTTGAATTGACGTGATTGATGGCGGCGAATTTCTTGATAAAAAACTGGCGGGTTTCGCTGAACGATTCCTCCATGTACGGATAGGCAAACCAGGCTGTCGCAAATCCAAATAGCCCGCCGGTGAGCAGTCGCAAAAATGGCGTACTCTCACGGTACGGGAGGATCGCCGAAAGAAAGGACCAATCCATCTGGCTGAACAGTTGCGAGAAGCCATCCAACCCGATCGGACCCAGGCCAATCAGAACCCACCACAGCCAATGCAGCGGCTTAATGCGGCGTCCTGTCACTGCATAGAGAATGCCGAACAGAAAGATCGCCGAATAAATGGCAATATCGCGTTCGCATAAAGCCATTTTGTAACCGACAACGTCGTTACCGGTGAATTGGCGCGCCTGCAATCGCGAAGAGGCGGTCGGGTTGTGCAGGTCCTGAAAGCCCGTTACTTCATCGAAGGTGAGCACATTGGAAATGCCAGCTTCCTTTAGGGGATAATAGGTCTGCTCGCCGAACAAGAAGAAGGAGCGAAAGCCGAACTGGTGGCAAAGTGGTTTGTAAATGCCGTACAGCACATTCGCGGGGAGCGTTGCTCCTGCTTTCATCAGGACCGGTGCCAGCATCGCCAAACCAAAATAGAGAAACATAAACGCATTGAGAATTGCCAGGTAATGTTGCGACATCCAAAACATGAATCGATCCCCACCGCCGATCGTTTGTCCACGGCGGACTCGATCATGATGATCTTCGCGTCCCAGGCGATCCAATTGCCCGCGACGATCTCCGGCAGCGCCGAGGGTCATGGAAAGCTTTTGTTTGTCGAATGGCGCCTTGAGCGCATAAGGTCCAACTTCCACAACAGGTATCTCTACAAGGTAGGCTTTTTGCAGCACAGGGTCCGAATCGATATCAATCTCAACCAACCGGTGTGGATACTTTTCCTGCAGGGACGCCAGGTCAGCTTTTGCCTGTTCGCAAAGATGGCAATCCTTGCGTGTGTATAAGGTAACGGTAAGCATTGTCAGAGATTTCAGCCTTTATAACCCAAAGTCAATCCAGAAGAATTGGCCCGCCTGCGCGATACGTTCGAAGATGCCGGAAAAGAGCATGATGCCGACGATCACTAACACGACACCCATGACTATCTCCACATAATGCATCACTTTGCCGTACTTCTTCAAAGTAACCGAAACCCAGCCCACGCCCAACGCTGCGATCAGAAAGGGAATAGCAAGTCCTGCAGAATACGCAGAGAGCAGTGAAACCCCGGTCGAGACCGAACCGCCATTCAATGCCAGGGTGAGGATCGCGCCGAGGACGGGTCCCACACAGGGCGCCCAACCCGCCGAGAAGAAGACACCCATCAATGCAGATGACAGATATCCCCATTTGCGGTCGGGCAGTTGGTGGACTCGCGCATCATATTCCAGGAAAGGGATGCGGAACACGCCAATCATATGCAGACCAAAGATGATCACGATGATGCCACCAACCTTCGAAAGCAGAAAGCGCAGATCAAATAGAAGGCGTCCAAAAGCTGACGAGGCGACACCGAGGGTCACGAATACGAGGCTGAAGCCGAGCACAAATGCCAGACCATGTGTGAATGTAATAAAGCGGTTACTCTCTGATGCTTCCCCACCGGCAGCGCGTCCGCCTAAATAGCCGATATATGCGGGCACAAGCGAAAATACACAAGGAGAGAGAAACGAGGCTAGACCGGCGAGGAAGGCAAGCCCGATGGTTATGTTGGCAAAGTCCATGGTAGACCGTTCATCCTGTCGATTGTTAAAAAGTCGTTTCCGAGGTCACTACCGTTGTACCATGATCCGGAAGAGATACTCGCAATTCACTTTGTGCCAGTGAAATATAGGGCGTCGTCCATCGGAAGATCCACTTTGCATCTTCCGGTGTGACATTCAGACAACCGTGCGACCGTTTCTCACCGAAAGCATTATGCCAGAAAGCGCCATGAATGGATATCCCATCGCCGCTGATCACGGTGGACCACGGAACAGCGGGTGTTGAATAGCCGGACTGGAACGTACCAGCAGTCATATTCAGAGAGATGATCTTCCAATGCGTTAAGAGATTGCCTACCGGCGTAGCGAGCTTGTCACTGATCTGGCCGTTCGCATCGTATTTCAAACCACTGGAAATCCGGCAGAGATACACCTCAGTCGAACCTTCGTAGCAGGAAAGAGTCTGACGGTCGAGGTTGGCTTCAATGCGCTTATCGTTCGGGTCAACATCCGGACTGATCGGTGCGACATCTGCGTCCGTCAGTATTTTGAATGCCGCACCATCCGCCCAATACAACTCTCCGTACGCGCCGTAGCCGTAGCCATGTCCGTTCACGTCCTCATTCCAACGGTACTCTGTAAACCCATTATCGTTGCGGATCTTGTCCATCCACACGACCTGACCATAGTACAGACGGGGCGGAAAGTTATATGTGATATGGTCCTGCAACCAGGGCGAAGCCACCACGCCTTCATGGGCAAGGTCCACGAAGGGAACGGTCACTTCAGCCCAAAAACCGGGCTGTCCAGCAGGGATTTCACCGATCGGGGTGTTCGGCAGATTGCGTGTGGGCTGAAGGACTGACGCATAGATGTAGCCTTGTGGAGTCTCAACGTAGCGCTGATTCGTCAGTCCGTAAAGCACTTTGCCCACCACCTGGCGATTCCATTCGACGAGTGTATCGGCCTCCAGTTTTGCAATGGATGTATTCAGCGTTTCGTCATTTGTCGGTTGGCTCCGAAGATCGATACCCATGTCCACCACGCGCCCGATGATGTCGCTGGCAGGGAACTGCGGCAGTTTCTTGGGAGTGGCAAATAACTCATAGTTGGGGAACTTATAAGGATTGAAAGCAAGCGATGCGAATGCCCCCAATCCAATACCAGCAGCTTTGAGGAAATCACGACGAGAAATGTTTTGTTTCATTGATTACACCGAATCGTCACTGCGAGGAGGGCAATCTTCGCCACGAAGCAATCACCTTTCGAAGTTAAGATTGCTTCCCTGCGCTCCACTCCGTTCGCAATGACGTGAGATACTTAAGGATACCTGCAAATAATGGGCTAGTCAACGCCCGACTGAGAAGGGTCTAATCTGCAAAAAAATCCTTCAACGCGTGCAGACAGCGGACGCTCACCTTATGTGCGACATCGTCCTCGCAATAAGTAACCTTGGCGCCAGCCTGTTCCAGGATCGCGATCGAAGCACGCGCCCGATCGACGCTGACCATATCATCCTTCGTTCCGTGGGCGACGAAAAACGGCTTTCCTTCTACTGGACGTTGTGAGACAAACACTTCCAACCCACCGGGGACAAAACCAGCCAGGATTCCCACCTTGCGGATACGCTCCGGATGCAGGAACGCCAGCACATTGCACATCGCTGCACCCTGACTGAATCCCAGCACATCGAAAGTCCTCGCATCANTGCCCACTGAGGCAGAGTATTCATCCACAAGCCCGATCANCGCTTCAGCAGCAGACTGAAGCAAATCAAGGCTGACTCCGTCCATANTCTCGANTTGAGGCAGGCGCCACGAATAGCCGCTCGGCTGTGCAGGATGCGGCGCGCGCGGCGCCACGAGCCAATAATGCGCCGGTAAATTGCGCGCAAAAACCCACATCGAATTCTCGTCGCCGGTCAGCCCGTGAACAAGGAGCAGAAGCCGAGCCGGGGGCGAAGCTTCCCTAATTCGAAGGGTCCAATTGTCGAAGTTGATCTGCGAAGTATTACTTGGGTCTGGCACGACCGAGGATCCATTCGATGGCAAGAAAGATAGCCAGGATGAGAACGATCGGCGCCAGTGCCGCCAACAGGCACAAAAATCCCATGCCTGCGGCGCCCTGTCCATAGATCGCCCAGATCAGACCAATTCCCACAACAAACAGCAGGATGAATGCGCCCAAAGCCAATCGGACGTTGGTATCCCGCGAAAATTTCCGTAGGTCTCTACTCAAGCTTTTGCTCCTAGTGCGCGACGAAGTCGCTTTTCCAAGGTGAATTTCTTCTTCAGCTGTGGCAGAATCTCATCGACTGCTGCTTCGCCAAGCTTTACAACCTCATGTACATCGATGATGTCAAGTGTATCAATATTTCCTAATCTTGGGCGAACAATAATATCTGGTTTGTCGACCTCGAGACGATATTCCGCGATCGCCCGGCTGACCAGGTCCAGGGAGCGCGCATAGACGTCCAGCATGAGTCCATACCGCATTTTGCTGACCCATTGCACGAGCGCACGCGGTAGCGACACAGGCATCGGAATGGACCAGGTCCGCGCCGAACTTCCCATCGGCACGTTGAGGGCTACTGCCACGACAGGTAACCTTGGATTCAGCGAACGCGCCGGTGCGACAGGAATCGGGTCAAGGGTGCCGCCGTCAACCAATTCAAGGTCGCCGATGTAACGGACCGGGAAAACGGCGGGCATGGCGATCGTCGCCAAAATGGCATCGACAAGACGTCCTTTCGAAAGCAGCACCTCACTACCACTTTTCAGGTCAGTTGCCGTGACCACACAGGGGATTCGCAATTGTTCAAACGTCCGATCGCCAAGCAAACCTTCCAGCAATTGCGCCATCCCGGCAATACCCATCAGAGAAGGTCCATCGTTGGGTCCATGACCGTAGAATTTCTTTTGATCGAGTGCGGCAAACATCTCTTCGAGATCATTGGGTCTGTATCCCGCCGCATAAAGCACAGCAATCAGCCCGCCGAAACTGGTCCCGGCGATGCCTTTGATCCGAAACCCCTCCTGTTCGAGACGGCGGATCACGCCGATATGAGAGTTTCCTTTAGAGCCTCCGCCTCCAAGTGCAAGCGTAATATCCATAGTTTTCTAAACCACTCCAAAAACTTCTAAGATTTAATGTATTTAACGATCCTTTGGGGCAAGTATTACTGCGACAGAATCCCTATCCATGACCTGGCGCAGACCTTCCGGCTCTGTGAAAAGATAATCAAGCCGGACAATGCCACCGTCTGCGACTCGCAAAGATATCGCCAGCTCATGCTCACTCGAAATATAGATCACAGCATAGTCGCCAGCCGGGTAATACTGCTCTATCGGCACAGTTTGATCCACCCGGTAGACGGCGTAGATCGCCGATGCATCTACGCCACTCCAGGTACTGATATCAATCCTGCGAATGAAACCACCTTCACTGCCC
>Ga0065705_10104521_pt1 | contig 13766 bp, 19 predicted proteins | sample SwibulcommuniRL2_FD_59092 | JGI IMG/M metagenome (GOLD analysis project Ga0065705, IMG submission 59092) | Bulk soil microbial communities from switchgrass field near Rose Lake, East Lansing, Michigan, USA - RL2 Bulk Soil v2 (version 2) | ecosystem: Environmental > Terrestrial > Soil >...
GGGGCTGGTCTGGTGCAGGACCGCAAGCTCCGAGACGCGGCCGGCGGTCACCGAGGGTGCCCAGCTGGTGACCGTGCAGGGCGTCGAGGACACGTTGGCGGCAGCGAGGCGGAACCGGTTGAACGCTCCCGAGCCGTCGTTCACGCTGAACCCGGTGAACGTCCCGCCGAAGTAGAGGGTGTTCCCCTCGAGCAGCATCGTGCGGACCGTGCCACCGATCGACCACCCGTTGAAGTGGTTCGTGATCTGGCCGGTCGCACCGTTGATGACCGCGATGCGCTCGCGCACGGAGGTGACCCCGTTGATCGTGATGGACGAGAAGTTCCCCGAGATGTAGACGAGCGTACCGTCGGTCGCCAGGTCGTGGATCTCGCATTGGCTCGCCGGCAGGTCGAACGAGACGACCCAGCCCGAGTCCCACTCTCGAGTGGTGGGGTCGATCCGCACGAGCGAGTTGATCACGTGGGTGACGCCGGCCTTCGTCTCGAGGCGGTCGGCGCCGAGCGTCGCGATGTAGATCTTGCCGCCGGCGTAGGCCGCCTTCGTGAAGCGCCCCGCCTGTTTGGTCGGGTCGTCGGTCGGGCTGACCAGCCACGTGGCTCCGAGGCGGATCGTCTGCGATGGGGTCTGGGGGAGAGCCATGCTGCCCTCCTACAGGTTCGGCATCGCGGTCCACGTACCGGGCGATCCGGTCGTCGTGCAGATCCAGCCCATCGAGGACCCCGCTGCGGCCGGCTGACGCCACCGCTTCATCCCGTCGAGCCATTGCCCGGAGGCGGGGGACCCCGTGTCGTACTGCCAGGAGTTCGCCTCGGTGTACAGGTTCACGCCCGAGAGGGAGGAGCGGAAGATCGTGGCGTCGGTGAAGGGCTTGTTCGGGTTCCCCGCACCGTCGATGTTCGAGACGAGGTTCGGGTTCGCCACGCAGTTGACCATCGTCATCCGGCCGTCAGAGCCGGAGATGTCGGCGAAGTAGTGGCTGCCGGCGGTGGACTGAACGTGTGACGTGACCCCCGAGACGGACCACTCGGCGGCGTTCGTCATGTTGATGTCGAGCGTCACGCAGGTCACCCCCGAGCCGACCTGGCGATGGTTCACGTTGCAGTCCGAGATCGAGTTGCCGCCGCCGGCGCCACCGTCGAAGCCGGCGTTGCCATCGACTTGGATCGCGCCGTAGACGCCGGAGCCGTTCCCGCAGCCGAAGCCGTCGAGGTAGCACTCGGTGATACGGAGCATCCCCGCGTCGATGACGTGGATCCCCGAGCCGGCAGAGCCGTTCGTGTGGACGTGACGGATCAGCGCCCCACCTGCGGCCTCGATGCGGATGTCATCCTTGGCGTGGGTGTAGTCCGGCGGGCGCAGGCAGACGATGTCGTCCATCACCCAGTCCGTGATGCCCCCGCCGACCCCGTCCTTCTGGACGAAGATGCTGGCGTTGTTCGAGCCGATCCGCAGCTGCTTGAACCACGAGTTGACGGCGTTCTGGGTGTGGGTGTCCCCGTTGAACCGCTTCGTCGTCCAGATCACGCCGTAGCCGGATCCCGAGGTCGAGCTTGCGGTCGTGACCCAGTCGGTCGTGCCGTTGAACCCGTTGATCAGGCACCGCTCGATGATGTTACAGGACCCCATGAACACGACGCCCGCGCCGACGGCCGACTGCGAGTTGCCGTTGATGTAGAGGTCGGAGATGAAGATCGGTCCCTCGTCGTCCTGGGTCGCGGACGGCGTCAGGTACGCGTGGTGGGTGAAGACCCCCTTGCGGCCCCAGGTTCCGGCGCTCGCGCCCGAACGGACCTTCACCTGCGAGCGCGCGTTCCCGGTCGAGTTGTTCGTCGCCCACATCGTGCCCCGGATGTAGCGGTAGCAGGGGACATCCCAGGGAGCGGAGGTCTGATAGATGCCATCGCCGAACAGGATCGTGTCACCGGGCTGGGAGTCGTTGATGCAGGCCTGGACCGAGGCGTAGTCGTCGGTCGCGTTGTCCCCCTTGGCTCCGTACGCCTTCACCGAACGGAAGACACCGAGGGTGCGGGCGTGCGCGCCGTTGTGCGCGTCGCCCCCGAAGGTGGCGGTCGATGCGAGTGCGCCGTTGGCTGCCGGGATGGACGCTGGCATCTCAGATGCTCGCGATCCCTGCGCCGTTCCATTGCAGCGTGATGTCCCCGCCGTTGGGCGTCACCGGCATCCCCGAGGTGAAGGTGTCGAAGTACAGCATCAGCTGCGAGGTGGCCGCGTTGCCCGTGTCGTCGTAGATCACCACGACCTCGGCGGTATCACCCGAGACGGCGGTCATCGTGGTGTCGGCCGCGTCGAACGTACCGGTGGTCGTGGTCTTGGAGCCGAGCGTTGCCGTGGCGACGGAACCGACCGAGATGTCGTTCCAGAAGTCGTGGGTCGCTGTGGACACGGTCACGTCAGCCGAGTCGATCAACGCTGCCTTCAGCGTGGCGCTCGAGATGACAGGAGCGGTCGAGGCCCACATCGCGACCGCCCACGCGTCGAACCTACCGTTAGCCATCGATCCTCCTAAGGGTCACACCGACGCCCACTTCGTCCTGAGGTACCGCTCGACGCCGGCGATCTCACCGTCGGCGAGGACACGGTTGTAGACCAGCACCTCGCCGTACCGCACGTTGTAGAACGCCGTGGCCGAGTCTCGGCCGAGGAACAGGGTGGTCGAGAAGCCGGACGTGCCTGGGTTCGCGGTCGAGATCGTGGTGCCGTTCAGCCTGAGGCTCGAGGCCGCACCGCTGAGCACCGCCCCGAACACGTTGAAGTTCAGGTCGCGAGCGGTCGTGGTGTCCTGGGCGCTGGCGTTCGAGTACCCCCAGAACCCACCGTTCGTGGCGTAGATGATCGCCCGGTTCGTGTTCGCGTCGATCAACTCTGTGGTCGCGCCCGCCTCGTAAGCGACGATCTGGCCGGCGATGAACAGCGTCAACGGCTGCGCCTGGGTATAGGACGCGCTCGTGAGGATGTCGTTCGTCCCGTCGAACAGGGCGAGCGAGCGTCCGTTCTGAGCCGCCGGCTTGAAGGCCGGTCCGTTCGTGGCCTCCGAGAGGTGCTTGGCCCCGCCGCTCTTGTCCGTCACGCCCTTGATCACGTCGTTGTCGGCCAGGACCCCGGTGGTGCGGCCGGTGTCGGTGAACAGGGTGGAGGGATCGCCGAAGTCGTACCAGGCGGTCAGCCCGTTCTGGACGCCCGGGACCACGAGTCCGCGACCCTGCGTCACGACCGTGATGTCGCACGCCGTGGTCGTCGTGATCGTGCACCCGTTCGCGAACTGCACGTTGAAGCTCGTGCCGATCGGAGGATCCTCCTTGAGCGCGGCTCCGTAGGTGATCGTCGCGATCTTGTTCGTGAGCGAACCGATCGAGTCGTAGATGGTGATGACCCCGTTGATGACGGCCTTGTTCATGACGATCCGCATCAGGGTCCCGGGGCCGGCAGCGACCACGGTGGTCCCGACCGTGGTGATGTTCGTGTACTGGCCCTTGTCATCGGTCATCAGCGGGTCACCACCGTGATGTCTGTCGCCCCCGAGGTCACGACCGTGCAGCCCGTGGCGAACTGGCACTCGTAGTGAGCCTCGATCGGAGGGTCACTCAGTAGCGACCCCCCGAACGTGATGGTGGCGATCTTCGTGCCGGAGCCGGCCGTGTTGTCGTAGATCGTGATCGTCGCCGAGAGGACAGCCTTGTTCACGATCACGCGCACGAGCGTCCCCGCTCCGGTCCTGCAGGTGGTCGTCGTGGCCGAGGTGATGTTCGTGTACTGCGCCTTGTCGGCCATGACCGGCCTCCTTATGCGCTCGCCTTCGCGATGCGGTTGGGTGCGTCCATCGGGGAGTCCTCGACCATCGAGGCGTGCTTCTGGCAGTACCCGTCCTCGCTCACGGCCGGCCGGCCGCAGGCGTCCACCTCGCCGTCGATCGTCACCCGGAACAGGCACGTCGGCACGGCGGCGATGCTGCCGGCCATGACGGTGTCCTGCGAGGTGACGAGACGCATCGTCTTGCCGAAGTCGTAGTGCGCTTGGAGGTACTCCTCCACGGCGGCCTTGACCTCATCGGACCAGCGGTTCAGAGCCTGGGCCGCATCCGAGTCGAACAGATGGTCATTGAACTCAGCGGCGATCCCCTTGACCTGCTGGCGGTGGGGACCCACGATCTCCCAGTAGGTTGGCTCCACGACGTAACGGGCGCGGTCGTACCTCGACCAGAACTGCACGTGTATCTCCCCCTTCGGGTAGGGCCGGCTCAGTAGCCGACGACGAACAGGCGGGCTGCGACCACTGTCTGGTTCGACGCGGTCGCCTCGGTCCCGACTGCGGTGTAGATGATCAGGGTCTTCGCGGTGTAGTCCACCGCCAGCAGCCGGTTGTCGGCGGCCGTGTTCGTGTCCTTCTGCTCGATGCCGACGTACAGCACATCGGTGAAGTCGGACCAGATCGCGGCGATGTTCTCGCCGTTCACCGAGTAGTTCGTGGTGTCTTGGTCGTAGTCGTAGACCGCGACCTTGATCGCGCGCGACGCCATCCCGAAGACGGGTCGCTTGGACCCCTTGCCCGGACCGTCGGCCTGTAGAGCGATGACTGGTGCACCCATCGGTGTGTCCTCTCAATCAGGACAGCACCGAGAGGGGCCGTAGCCCCTCCCGATGGTCTGTCGGTTCGCCTTACGAGGTGACGCCGGTCAGGATCCCGTGGGCGGTCTGGTTATGGAGTTCGAACCCACACTCGGTGAGGTACTCGTCCGTCCAGCCGTCATCGCCGGGGGTCCCGACGTTCTCGCGCAGCATCGTGTCGCGCTCCGTCATCTTGGCGAAGGCGATCTTCTCCGTGTCGACCGCCAGCGCGTAGCCCGTGTACGGCGAGGGCGTGAGCAGGCGGTGCTTCACGATGTTCAGGGTGCCGTGGGAGGTGATCCACTGCTTCACGGCGATCCCGTAGGTCGTGTCGCTCGGCACGGTCTGGAGCCGGCCAGCACCCAGCTGGTCGATGACCGACACGACGGTGCCGGCGGCCATGAGGGTCCGGGTCATGCCCGATCCCGTGGCCTCGAACACCGTCTGGGTGAACGTCTCCAGTTCCGGCTCGGTCAGGGTCCCGCCGGCCGCCTGCGCGTTCGTCGTCACGAACTCGAGGAAGCCACCGGTCGTGCGCCACGGCGTAGCCGTGGTGCCACCCAGGCCGGAGGTCGCGGTGTCCAGCTTCGCGTTGCCGAAGATGAACGCACGCTCGATGTCCATCATGTGGTAGACACCGTTCTCCTTGCGGAGGCGCGGCTTGTCCTTCCCGCCGTAGTTCTCCGACACGGACTCGGTACCGGTCGTGCCGAACGGCTGACGGAAGATCTGGGTGTAGTTGTACAGGAAGCCCTCGGTCACCGAGCGCGGCACTCCGAGGGTTCCACCTTCGGGGTAGGCCGTACCGATGATCACGAGGTTGTCACCGCTCGCGTTGGCGGTTGCCGACACGGAACCGGCGCCACGGACGGTGGCGATCGTGTTGGCGTCCACGTTCGAGGTGACGAGCGAGATCTCACCGGTTCGCGTGTTCAACACGAGATCCTGCGCCTTGAAGCGCGGGGCCGTACCGGTGGTCACTCCCTGGTTCGCCGTCGAGGACGTGTCCGTCGCGAGCGAGGTCTTCGTGGGGAGATCCTTCTCCATCCACTCGTACTTCGAGTTCGTGACGGTTCGAGTCTTGGCGGCCTTGGACAGCAGAACGAACGGGTTCTCGTTCGGGTCCAAGTAGTGGATCGTGTTCGAGACATCTCGTACGCGTCGTGCCGCAGGGATATTCCCTGTGGACTCACGCACCGAGAGCGTCCCCTGCGCTGAGGTGACAGCCATGGTGGCTCCTTCGAGTCGCGGATGAACAACTGACTCGCGAGCGAGCGGAGGGCGAAGTGCGTTACTCCTGCCGCGTGTGGATCGGTGGGGGCCATGGCGGGTATCCCCGGTACTGCGGTACTGCGGTGAGGTCCCTTAGCGGGGGTGTCTCACGGTGAGGTTGACACGCGGGAAGAGGCGTGTCAACGAACTCAGACGCCGAACACGGACTTGGATCGGCCTCCACGGGCCATGTCCAGCACGTCGTCCCAGTCGTCTCGCTCCGGCTCTTCGCCGGCGGGAGGAGCGCCCAGGGAGCCGGACTCGACGGTGGCCTTCTTGCGGGCGTCGGTCAGATCTCGTGCCTTGGGCTTGGTGCGTGTGACGGTCTTGACGCCGGCGAGTCTACGTGCGAGGGCTAGACCGTCGTCGGTGTCGATATACGTCGGGTTCGCGCGGAGCACCGAGCGCAGTTCGGGGACCTGGCTCATCTCGAGCGCGATCGAGTAGTTCTCGGCGAGGGTGGGATCCAGGCCGAACTCGTGGAAGACCTCGACCATGCCGATCTCGGCATCACCGTCTACCTCAGGGTTAGCGGTGCGGAACGCGCCGATAGCGGACTTCGTCTCGGCCTCGGTCCGGGCAAGCTCTGCCATCTGCTGCTGTTGCTGTAGCTGGGCCTGGAGCGGGGAGATCCGCGCGTCGGCCTCCTGCTGGGCGATCTGACGGGCGAGCTTGAGCGTCTCCTCGTCCACCCCCAGCTGGTCGGCGACCTTGGAGAGATCCTCCTCGGCCGGCTTGGCCTTCTCGGCCTCCACCTGGGTGATGTACTGCGCGGCGGCCTCGAGGTAGGCGGTGGCCTGCGCCAGCTGCTGCTCGGCGTTCTTGGCCCGCTCCGCTTGGCGCTGGCCGAGGTCGAGGGCGTTGCGGTGAGCCTCTTCGAAGTCCTCGACCGTCTTGTACTTGGTCGCGTAGCGCCCCTCGTACGGGGTCGCCTTGGCCTCCTCAGGCTCTTCTTCCTCCTCAGGCTCCTCCTCGGTAACCTCCTCCTCGGTGGCCGGCTCCTCGGTGACCTCATCGAGGGCGGGTTCCGGCTCTTCGGGGGTGTCGGGGGCGAGGGGATCGGCGCCGGTCGATCCCGGCGCTTCCTCGGGGGCTACCGCTTCGGCGACGTCGGAGATCTCAGGAGCGTCTCCGAACGGGTCGGCTTCGGGTGTCTCAGACATCACGTCGAGGCCGAAGGCATCCTTAGGCATCGTTTACTTCCTCTCCCTCTTCCGTGGCTTCGAGAGCCTCGCGGATCCGTGACAGGTCGCCGGCGACCGACTCCTTCAGCTGCTTGAGCATCCTGAAGGCGATCACCATGCCCTGTCGTTGCACGAACTCTTCCATCGACCCGCCACGGAGCATCGACTCGATCGAGTCGTTCTCCCGGTAGGTCGCCCACTGCTCGATCAGGTCCCAGTCGGGTCCCGTCGTGATGCGGTGGTACGGCTCGAGCGTGGAGAGTGCCTCGAGCAGTTCTGCGCGGCTGGCCTCGATCACGTCGGGGTCTGCCGACACGTGTTCCCCCGCGAGCGAGCGCGGGTTGGCGCTATCCATCCGTCCCTCCTATCCCTCCTGGCCCGCTGCCGCGAGCATGTCCATGATCTGGTTGGGGTCACCCACCCCATCGGGTCCCGGCGCCATCTCGCCGCCGCCGGGGGGGACCGATGAGAGCATCGGCTGCGGCGGTGGGGGCGGCGCGGGGGCATAGCGCATCTTGTCCTCGATCCCGAAGGCGTCGAGGACGTCGGATGCCAGAGCGTCCAGCGAGAGCAGCGGCTGCCCTGTCACTGGGTTCATGATCTGAGCGAAGGTCTGGAGCAGGTTCATCGACTGCTCCTTGCGGACCGACTCGGTCACGACCGAGGACTGGGCCTCGATCGAGTAGTCGAAGCCGCCCTGCAAGGACTCGGCGGTGACTTGGATCCACTCCTTCTGCCCGTCCTCGTTGAGGATCCGCAGGCTCATCTCCTCCGGCATGAACTGCTGCAGGATCGAGCCGTACATCTCAGCGAGGGGAGACAGGCCGGTCATCTCCGCGAGGTTCACCTTGAGCGCGAACCTCGAGTTGCCCTGCTCGGTGATGATCGAGGCGCCGGTGGCGGTCTGGTTGTAGGACGCTGCGTCCCCGGATCCGCCGGTGTAGGAGTTGACAGCGGAGATCTTCTCCGTCATCCGCTCGACCTCGGCGACCTCTTGGTAGATCGACCCGGTCACGTCGGGCGTGTCGATCCACTGGATCACGTCGCGAGGGTTCATGTCCTTCGCGCGGACGCGGATCCCACCGCCCGGACGGGTCTTCAGGTCCCGCATGTCCCAGACGTTGTCGGGGTCGAACGCGAACATCCGGTTCAGCACCAGGCGCACGTTGTCGATGCGCTGGTTCCACAGGGCGTTCGTCACGTCCTGCATGCCCTCGATCGGCTCGATCTCCCCGACGCCCCAGAACTCGCCCTCCTGCAGGTAGTCCACGATCCGGATGAAGGGCTTGGAGCCGTGCTCGTAGGGGTTCTCGTCGCAGCGGACGATCGCGCAGCGGTTCAGCACCACCATCACGGTCGTGTCGGTCCAGATCTCCCAGATCTCGGCGAGCTTGCGCGTCGGATCGGTCTGGGCGTTCTTCGTCTCCTCGCGGAGCTTGTAGATCGTGTCGGTCTGGCCCGACCAGAGGTCCCCGTACTCGTGTTCCGGGGGCATCCGCCAGATCCCTTCGCGAAGCATGTTCTTGACGTACACGTCGTCGCGGAAGGACCGCTGGATCACGTACCGGGCGTCGTACATCGAGGTCGCTTCGGGCGCCGGCCAGAAGTTGAAGATGTCCACGAACTCGGTGACCGGCCCCTCGTAGACCACGACCTCGGTGTTCACGCGCTCGTACTCGCCGGTGCCGACCTCGTCCCCCATCGGGGCGTCCTCGGTGAGGGGCTGACCGTCCAGCCCTATCATCGGAGCGCCCGTGTCGGGATCCATGACCGGCATCGGCATCATCATCTGCTCGGTCTGCTCTTCCATCCTCACCACGGGCTTGGTGATGCGGACGTGGCGGACCTTCGCGATCCCCGTGCCGTACTTGAGCGCCGACTTGTAGACCATGACCAGCTGCTCGTACATCTTCGAGCGGCCGGCAGCCCAGTCCAGCAGCTTCTCCATGACCTTGGCCGGCTCATCGTCTTCAGGCTCGAGGCCCTCGACGCGGAACGTCGGGAGTTGGGCGACCATCTTGGGGATGATCGACTCGATGACGTAGAACACGATCGGCCAGAAGACCTTGGAGTGCCAGTCGCCGTCCTGACGCACGACCCAGGACCGATACAGCTTGTAGTACCGCTCCCAGCGGGTCTGGAGCGGCCTGCGGGCGTCGTCAGCCGCCGAGAACTGCTCGAGCGCCCAGTTCAGGAGGCGTGAGTGCTCCTCCTTGTTCTTCGGGAAGAGTTCCCCCCCGCGCTCGCCTTCCTCGTTCGTCTCATCGACGGGTCGGGAGGCGGCCTCGACGGGGTCGGTCTTCACTTCGTGCTCTTCTTCTTGGCCGCTGTCGACTTACGGGCCGTGCTGGTCGACTTACGGGCCGGCTTCTTGGCGGGCGCACCCTCAGCCTCAGCCTTAGCCTTAGGGTCAGCCTCACCCTCAGCCTCAGCCGGAGCGAAGAACGCGTCCTCGTCCAGCGTGTTGTCGTCGCGAGTCTTCGGATCCATGGTCACTTCCCCTTCTTCTTCGGCTTCTTCGCCGCCGCGTTCGTGATCTTGGCCGCCGAGGTCTTCGAGTACCCCTTGGCGACCAGCTTCTCGTACTGCGGCCAGTTCTTGACCTGCTTCCCCGGCATAGGACCCCCTCCTCTATAGGCCGGTGGGTGTATCCGCTACCTCAGGCTCCGGCATCGCGCCGGTGACCTGATTACGGTGGTGCAGGGTCATCTGTACCCCGATCGCGAACGAGATAACTCGGTCGTCGTGGGTCCCCTCCTGGGCTTCCGGCCGGCCATCGTCGCCCCGGACGAACCCGAAGAGTTCCCTGATCGTGTCGGCAGAGAAGATCTCGACCTGCTGGTTCCGCACGAGCGCGGCGAGGTCGTCCAGCATGGGCATCCGGGTCGTTCCGTCGGTCACCCAGCCGTAGTAGGAGGAGATCTTGGCCCCTCGGACGTTGATCCGGCGGTGCACGAACAGGTTCCGGTGCTTCCACACGTCCTTGAGGAGCGAGATCGCGGTCTGGCCGGAGGAGTGGTTACGCTCGATCCCGGTCAGCGCCTGCTCCCGCATCGTCCTCATCTGCTCGGGGCCGGGGCACGACCACCACGAGGTGGCGTAGTAGATCTGTTCGGCGAACACTTCGGGGGCCATCCGGCCATGGATCTGGGCCACCTGCCGTAGTACGGGGACCCTACGCTTATGACCGGGGCGGTCAGGATCTTCTTCTAGCTCCGACACCTTGATGATGTCAGCGGAGGAGAAGTCCCGACCGCCCCGTTCGGCCTCGGGGTCCGACAGGGAGGCGTCAACAGCTGCAGCGGCCTTGCCCTCGGCGGTGTCGGCCCCCAAGACGTAGTGGCCGTCGTCGTCCGGCATCTCCCAGACCTTCACATAGCCGCGCTCGGACGCCTGGAGCTTGAAGCCCTGGCCGATCTTGACGAACGTGCCGCGTCTGATCGGCGCCTTCGCGCGCTGCTCGTACTCCTCGAGCGCCCCGACGTCGAAGAACGTGTCACCGGAGAGAACGAACGCCTCTCGAGCGTTCGAGGGGTACTCCTGGCGGAACGTGCGCTCGTCTCCGAGGAAGTCGTCGCGGATCTTGCCGCGCCGCCACGCGATCTGGTTGATCGAGAGCCGGTGGAAGCGGCCCTCCCAGTAGATCCCCTCGTCCATGGCCTTGCGTTCCCACGGATCCGAGGAGTACTTGATCTCGTCCCACTCGCCCTCGGTGACCTCACGCTGATATTCGGCGTGGACCCACCAGGGCAGGAAGATCGGCATCCACTCCGACAGGCCAGACTCGGCGAGGAGCCAGAGCCGGTGGAAGAGGTTCCCGACGCCCTTGGCGGTGGACTCAACGTAGACCTCGCCGCCCTCGGTCGGGACCGCCTGCATCAGCGCGGTCCACGTCTCGTCGGCCTTGGGCCACACGGCTATCTCGGAGGCGTGCAGGTAGTGGACCGTGGATCCACGGCCGGCGTCGGGGTCGCCCGCCGTCTCCACCGTGATCCTCGAGTCGGTCTTCCAACTCATCTCGCGCGCGCCGCGCGTGGACTTGCGAGGCGGTCGAAGCTCGTCGGGGACCTCGCGGTCGTACCGCTCGTAGATCCCGAAGATGTCGCCGGCGCGGTCGAGCTTGTCAGCGAGGACGAGGCCGCGCTTGTTCCCCCACAGGGTGCAGCCCCGGTAGATCCTCGAGGCGCACCACGTGGAGATGCCCTCCTGGCGGGCCTTGAGGATCAGCACACGGACCTTGCCGGTGCGTTCGCGCTGCTCCTCGATCTTCGTCCGGACGTACTCCTGGGCGAAGTTCGGCTCGAACCGGGCCATCCGGCCGGCCTTGGTCTGGATCTTCAGGGCAGCGCGGCAGTAGAGGTGGTGGTCGGCTCTGAGGCGCTGGAGGTGTTCTCTGGTCAGTTCCGGGGCTTCGACCGCCTGGCTCAGCGGAAGAAGCTCCATCCCCACAGGCCGCCGAGGTTATAGACCAGCAGCCCGCCGATCAGGATGATCCAGCTGATCGCCATCCACGTGGAGTGGCGGTCCCAGAACGGGATGCTCGAGCGCGGCCGAGGGCCGGGGGGCGGATCGGGGAGCTTCATCGGTCCTGCCTCCACTCCACACCCCAACGGCCATCAGCGAAGATGTTGACCGTGATCACTCCTGGCTCCTCCACGCGCATCGTGAACGATGGCTGGGTGGCCTCGAGGGGGATCCAGACCCCGTACGGCTCTGCCGGCTCCACCTCGATGTCGATCTCGGTGTCCTGGGTGAGGATCTCCGTCACCCGGCGCAGATGCGGGTTCTCGATCGATACGCCTTCGGCGTCGAACCCTGACTCGTCACTCATCACGTCCCCCTATCTCGCTGAGCCGCTGGTCGAGCACCCCGCTCGTGACGGCCCAGCAGTCGTGTGGGATCCGCCCGTAGAGCCTGTGGGCGGGGTTCCCGGTCCAGTTCGCGTCGGTCATGATGTCGCGCCCGACGATGTGACCGACGACCCGGTATCGGTCGAAGTCGTAACGCCAGACGAGCACGTAGGTGTCGTCGGCGTGGCCGTACTTCTTGTCCTCCGGCGCCACCATCAGGTGATACCCGGGCCTCATGCCTCCCCGGACCTGCACCTGGCCGACGTCGTAGCGCCCCAGTTCCCCGGGAACCGGTGGCGGCACCCCGAGCGCCTGGGCGGCGGCGACCTCGGAAGCGGCGCCCAGGTAGGCGTTCCGGTCCCGATCCTGCCCGGGGTACCGTGCCCTGAGCGTCGGGTTGTTCAGCCCCGCTCGGGCGATCGCGTCGACCAGCAGCAGCTGTGAGCGATCCAGCTCCACGTCGAGACTCACTTCATCACGACCTTGCCGCAGGTCGTGCAGATCAGCAGCCCCGACGCCCCCCGCTTCTTGTGCGGGTGGGTGCAGACGGTTCGCTCCGAGGCGGTGATCACCGGCGCCGGCCGTGGATCGGCCTCCATGGCTCCAGAGATGCTCACCCGGGCACTCATAGCCTCGCTCATCTTGATCGCGACGTACGTGGCCCGGGATGCCTTCCCCCGGCGCTCATCGATCGCGGCCACGAGGCTCTCAGGCAGCCTCAGGGCGACCTGAACGGTCGGCTCCTCGAACCGGCTGTACTCGGATCGTTCCTTCTTCTTGGTCATCTGGCCTTCCCTGATCACACCGTTCGCCCGGAGGGAGTGGGAACCCGGGCGCACGGTCTTACCAGGGCCGCCCCGGCCGAGGCCGGATGCGCGGCTCCGTCAGAACCGCTTCGGCTCGCCGCCGCAGGCGGTCAAGATCGCCGCCACCAACGCCGCCACCGAGAACATCAGGTACTTCGCTCTGGTCATGCTCTACCTCCCCCCGGTTCTGATCGCGGTCCATCACCCTATCGATGGTCGTCATGATCCTCCCCTATCTGTCGGCTCGTCCTTGGTGGGGTGCCGCAGCACGTGGTCGTCGCTCCCCGGTGGGGCGATGCAGTCATCGTAGGAGCAGGTCAGGTCGTGACGTGTCGCTGGCGGCGGCTCGTCCTTGGTGGGCGACTCCACGAACTGATGCGCAGCGGTGTGACCGTCCGCGCCGTCCATGAGCGTCCCGATGCGCGGCTCGTCCTTGGTGGGGTGCCGCTCAACCAAGTGGTCCACGTCGTACCCCTGCTCGGCTTCATCGGCCAGCTTCTCGAAGTCGGCGTCTGTGAGATGCGGCTCGTCCTTGGTGGGGTGCGACGCGGGATGCACGATGAGCGGCTGCGCTGGGTGCTGCGCCGTGATCGTGTCGGCCATCGCCTCAACGTCCTCACGGCGTAGGTCGTCCTTGGTGGGGTGCCCGAGGTCGGCGATGGCGTCGGCGTTCGGGTGGTTCCAGTCCTTCGTGAGTCGCTGCACCTCGGCTAGCGCACCCTCTAGCTCACGGATGCGGGCGACCAGCCCCGGGGTATGGCCGTTATGCAAGGCGAGGGCTTCCCGTGCCTCGTCCCGCTCCTGTTCGGCTTGGGCGAGGCGGGCGGTGAGGCGGTCGAGGGCGGCGTTGCCTCGGGCCGCGACGTGGGCGTCCGCCGACCCCGATGAAGGGTCGTGGATGCGAAGTCGCTCAAGGGCTTCCCTCACCACGTCGGAGTCGGTCATGACGGCCACCCGTCGATGATCAACCAGAGCAGCGCCAGCGTCCCCACCACCGCAGCCACGGCGATCGCCCAATCCCTCCACCGA
>Ga0065705_10104522_pt1 | contig 13762 bp, 6 predicted proteins | sample SwibulcommuniRL2_FD_59092 | JGI IMG/M metagenome (GOLD analysis project Ga0065705, IMG submission 59092) | Bulk soil microbial communities from switchgrass field near Rose Lake, East Lansing, Michigan, USA - RL2 Bulk Soil v2 (version 2) | ecosystem: Environmental > Terrestrial > Soil >...
AAGCTCAAGACGGCGATCCAGGGCCGGGGCCCCCATGGCACTCTCAAGCGCAGCTCCGCAAGCGCTGGCTTACTTCTTCCTGACCTCGTCGACCGTCAGGGCTTTCATGCCGCTCTTCTCCGAGACCTCGCCCTTGATTTCCACCTGCTCGCCGGCCAGGCCCCTCGCCTTGCCGTACGGGGCGGGGTTGGAATGATCCGCCACCAGGAGATAGAGGCCGCCGTCCGCCGTGAGCAGCCCCATGGGCTGCCCCATCTGCGCGCATTTCAGGGCGCACTTCTGATGATCAGGCCCCTTGGCTCCATGCCCGACGTAACAGGCCAGGTCGACGACTTCCCCGCTCACGGTCAAGCCTGCTTCGGCGGAAATGGCGGGCGCCGCGGTGAGGCGAGCGAGCGCGATGGCAAACAGAAAACCGGCGATAAATTGATGCGTACGCATCCTCTGACTTCCCCTATTTGTTCATGACCAGGTAGAAATTGACGCTGCCGACGCTGACCGGGGAAGGATCGCTGAAGGCGGTGCCGGTATCTCCTCCCGTCGGCGCCATGACGGTCGAGCTCACGAAGGACGGTGCGCTGCTTCGGAAAACCTGGTAGGTCGGCCCTCCGCCGGTCCAATTGAGCGTGAGGATGCCGGCATTATCCACGGCCTGGACCGCGATCGGAGTGGTGAGGCGCACGCTCCCCGTCATTCCCATCCCGCAATGCGGCCGGCAGAAATAGGGGATGTTGCCCGGGGATTCGAGAAACTGACGCATGAAAAGGGCGCCAGGGCCCAGGGGGACGTCCCAGACCAGATTGGCGACGCACGGACTGCCGCTCGTCGTGGTATGAGAGCCCGATCCTGTATTCAGCCAGCACACATAGTCCCCTTGTTGGACGACGCTCGAGTTAGGCATGAATACTAGGGTGTTGGTGATGTTCACGATTGTGACTTTAGGCACAGCGATGTCCACACCGGGCTCCACGGCCAGGGACAGGCCGAGTGGAGTGCCAGAGAGGAGAATGGCGATGAGGGAGCACCGGATTAGGAAACGGCATCGGGGGTGGACACGCATGCTGGCCTCCAGAATCTCACCAAGCTGAGGACCGGGACTGAAGTCCATGAATATACGGTCAAATGCAATTTGTGTCAGTGCTCGAAAGCACGGTCGCCACACGCGTAATCAAACGAGTACACTTCCGCCATCCAGGATCCGGTGGAGGCTGGCATGAGCCTATCGATGGGCAGGGTGGGATGGCTTCTCGGCGTGAGCGTCGCGGCCTACCTGGGAGTTTGTCTGCTCGCCTTTCTCTTCCAGCGCAACCTTCTCTACATCCCGATCCGGTGGAGTGAGCGGGAGGCGGACCGGGCCAATCCCGGATTCGATGCGGTCTGGATCGCGACCTCCGATGGCGAGCGGTTGCACGCCTGGCTCCAGTTGGTCGAAAGCTCCCCTTGGACCGTGGTGATCTTCCACGGCAACGCCGGAAACCTCTCCTATCATCAGGCGACCCTGCTTCCCTTCAAAAAACTAGGGCTGCAGGCCATCCTGTTCGATTACCGCGGCTACGGCTTGAGCACCGGCAGCCCGTCACAGCAGGGTCTTCTGCGGGACGCGGAGGCCGTGGCGGAATATGTCGAGAAAACCCTCAAGGTCCCGCCTGAGCGCATCGTCTACTTCGGGCAATCGCTGGGAAGCGGCGTGGCTGTGCTGCTGGCGGCGAATCGCGCTCCCGCGAGACTCATCCTGGAATCCGCCTATCCCTCCCTGTCGCAGGTGGCATCCATCCATTACCCCTTCCTGCCTGCGGGTCTGCTGCTGCGCGATCGGTTCGAGTCGACGACAGCGGTTCGCGGACTTTCGTGCCCCATCCTGTTCCTCCATCCTGCCCTGGACGAGATCATCCCCGTCTCCCTGGGCCGCGCGCTTTTCGAGACGGCGCAAGAGCCCAAGAAATTCGTGGAGCTGCCGGGGGCCCACCACAACGATTCTTTCGACGTGGCGATGGCCGAGCAGGTGGAGGCGATTGGAGATTTTCTTCAGGTGAGTGGCGAGCCGCTTCCCAGCCACCCGGGGAACTGAGCCGCGATCGATCTATCGCAGGGCCTGCTCCAGCGTGGCGGAGTCATCCAGGAGGAGCCATTCCACCACGGAGAGGGGAAGGCTGCCATTCTTGAGCAGGTCATCGTGGAAATTGCCGAGTTGGAACTTCATGCCCTGGTGGTCCCGGTATCGCCCCGCCAGGCGCATGATCTGCCACTTCCCCACCATGTAGGTGATCTTCTGGGTGGGATCGGAGGCCGCGCCGGCCGCCTCGCCCTCGGCCGCCTCGCGATCCAGTCCTCCCGCTTCCATGAAGTAGCTCACGGCCTGCTCGAAAGTCCAGCGTCCGGTGTGCAGGTTCACGTCCACCCCGATGCGGGCCGCCCGGTAGCGTGAGAGGCGCAGCACCTGCCCCTGAGCGGCGGAGTCCTGCGCATACAGGCCGCGGCGCAGCAGCATTTCCTCACCGTACAGCGCCCAGCCTTCTACGAAGATTCCATCCTGATGTTCCCGGCGGATTTCGTTGGTCAGATGGTTGGCGATGGAGATCTGCAGGAAATGCCCGGGAATCCCTTCATGGCCGAGGATGGGCCGCGGGTCCTCGATGGCGGCCCGGATATAGAAGTTGCCGCTCTTGGGATTGTAGGTCGGGATGAAGTAGAAGCCGCCGTCATCCTTGTCGTAGAGGCCCGGCGCATTCATGAAGCCGCCCGGGCTGGTCGGCTTGAACGCCTCGGGAAGCTGGCGGATGGTGAACGGGCCGAGGTAGGGTGGAAGGGTGACGATGTCGTGCTTCTTCATGAAATCGATCATCTCCTGCTGCCGGCTCTCGTACGCCTTCAGGAACTCGGCCTGGTCCTTGGGCACGTGGGGATTGCGCGACGGATCGGGTGTGGCCATCGCCGGGTTTTGGAGAAGTGACTCGAGCCCGCGGTAACGAGCCAGCTCGGCTTCTCCCAGCATGGCCAGCTGGCTCGCATCGAGGGGCAGCAGATAAACGTGCTTCAGGTAGTAGTTGTAGTTCTCCTCCCCCATGGGGGTGAAGGGCACCATGGAATCGAGCTGTTCCTCCAAATCATTCGCGAACCCGTGGATAGCGGTGAGCGCCGCATCCTTCGCCTGGACCAGCTGCGCCTTTTCCGCCGGAGTCAGGTCCGCGGCCAGCGTCATGAGACTGTCGTTGAACAGAGAATCAATGGAACGGGCGGATTCGATAGCCAGGCTGGCGTAAAGCCGCACCGGCTTGCTCAGGTTCTTCTTCCCCTCCGCCAGCATGGCGGGCATGGCCTTGAGCCTGGCGGTGGCTGAGAGGGCCCGGTTGCGGGGAGCGTCGTAGTCCTTCTTGAGAAGCGAGAAGATCCCATTGCTGCATTCGTTCACGTAGGTTTGCGGGTTGGTTTCCTCGAAGCGCAGCACCCGGTCGGAGAAGACGGCTCTCTCGAGATCCGCCTGAAACAGGAGCCAGTCGATGCGATCGTCCCGGCTCCAGGTATTCCCCTGCAGGGCGGCAACCTCGGCGAGCAGGCGCTTTCCGCGCTCCCGGCGGAGGGTGACGGCCTGCAGGGAATAGTCGGTGAGGCGATCGTCCCAGCGATGCAATCCCTGATCGCTGCTGAATACCGGATATTGCTCGTTGCGCCAGGAGAAATACTCATGAGCGAGGGCGCGCAGCCGCGCGGGCCCCGATTCTTGAGCCGAGCCTCCGGTCAGCGCGAGCGCGGGGACGATGCCCGCCAGACACAGCAGGCTCCACAACGAAATCAGGTGGCACCTCAACATGGCTCCCTCTCCTGCATGGATTCCAGGAATTTTCCAAGTTTGGAACGGGGATTCTACGACAATTCACCGGCTTCCTAGAAATCCACCTGAAAGCCGATCTGGAAGCGGCGGCCGAAATCGCGCTCTCCGACGAGACTGATGACCGGGGGAATGATGGTGGGCGGACCGGACGCCCCATAAAACACCTGCGCCGGAACCTGGTCAAGCTGATCGACGCGAAGGTAGTCGCTGTTCAGCAGGTTGTACACTTCCAGGAACGCCGAAGCCGAGGCTTTCCCGATGACGAAGCTCTTCATGACGCGCGTGTTGAGGATGTAGGTGGCTTCGTTACGATGAATGTTGCGATACTGGCGGGTAACGCCGTACCCCTTGTCGCCCAGCTGGCCGAACAGAATGCGATTCTGAACGAATCCGACATCGTCGCTGTCGCTGTAGTACACGACTCCCGAGAAGGGGAATCCCGAGGCCCAGGTGATCGTTCCCCCCAGTCTCCAATCGCCGGGAAGAAAGGCGACGGCGTTGAACTTGATGACGTGGCGCTGGTCGTAGTTCAGGTATCCCGGCTCGAATTCCGCCAGCCCCGGGTCGTCGCCAATCTCGGAGAGGAAGCTCTCGGCGTCGCCCTGGGACACGGAGTAGGTGTAGCTCGCCTCCATCTGCCACTTGCGCTTCAAGCGCCGTACGAACTCGATTTCCCAGCCACGATACGTCTGCTCGTTGAAGTTGCCCAGTCTGAAGATTCGATTGAAGTAAAAGTTTTCGATAAAGAGATCCGGGGCTCCATTGGAGATCATGCAGGCACCCTGGCATCCAGTGTCCCCATGGAGGTCAGCCAGCTTTCCCGTGAGAGGATCGATTTCGGTTTGATGGTTGATGTCGATGTCCTGCAGCTGATCATGGTAGTCGCGGCTAATGTACCGGAAGGATACGAGCACTTCCGGCGCCAGCTCCCGGCGGAAACCGGCCGTCCACTCCACGGAGTAGGGAGTGGACAAGGAGCGATCGACCTGAAACGCGGAGAGGGAGGATTGGGAGATGGGTCTGCCGATCCGGTTGTCGGGGAACCCCTGGTCATCCACTCCGTCCAGGTCGGCCTTGTAAACGCGGGTCACCGTGTCCGGGCCCTGTTCCAGGGACATGGTGTTGAGGAAAAGCTTGTCGTAGTACCGCCCCCACGACGCGATGACTTGGGTCTTGCCATCGGCCCAGGGGTCCCAGCTCAGGCTCAAGCGAGGCGCCAGGTTGGAGTTGGAAACGTCGAAGTTCTCGGGGCGCCGGGTCTGAACCGCTTGACCCAGAATCTCGTTCAGGTTCGTGTCTCCTCCGGTCACGGCCCCCAGGAACGATGAAAGAATCTGCACGTCCAGGTTATGCCGGGTCATCACTCCGAAGGCGGCGTTGCGTATATCGGAAATCTTTCTCTGCAGCTCCGGATCCAGGGACCCGAGGCACGAATGGATCGGATCCCGGCAGAGACCGGAGGAAGTGATGTTGTCATTGTCATTCAGATCCAGCCCCGAGGTTTCCATAACCGCGTTGTACTTGCGGCGCTCAGCGACCGGATCGAAATGGGAGTACCCGAAGGACTGCAGGTATTCGAAATCGTACCGCAGCCCGAAGCCGATCGTCAGGTTGGGCATCGGCTTCCAGGTGTCCTGAAAATAAATTCCCAGGTTGTCCCCGTTCACGGTGTTGTTGACGAAGGCGGGAACCCCCAAGGTGGCGCGGACTTCGCCGGAAAGCGTCCCGCTCGAACCGGAGCCGCGAGCATGTGCCGGGTTGATGCGGGGGACGGGAAACCTGAACCTGGGGCGGAGAAACGTATCGCTGTCATACGCTTCGTGCTCGTAGATGCTTCCCAGCTTCATATCATGGGTTCCCACCGCATTGCCGACGAACAGCGAAAGGTCCTCGATCCAGCTCAGCCTCTGGCGGTGATCATCATAAGAGTAAGGGCTCGGCCCGTAGGTGCGGCCTTGCGAATCGGTGAGCAAGTCCTGGTCGGGCGGGAGAGGGGCGCGGAACTCACCCTTGTCGGGCAAGCCGTTGCCGTTGGCATCATTCCAGAACGGCGTCGAGGTATAGCCGGAATTCCCCACAACGTCCAGAGCGCCATTACCGTTCACATCTTCCGTGTCCCACCTTTGGTTTTTCCCGGTCCCGGGAAGGATTCCTGCGGGACAATATCCCCACTCCGGGTTGCAGGCGATGCCCTTGTCTTCCTGCGGGTCCAGACGCCCATTGAGGTTGGAATCCATTTCCGCATCGAGGTAGCCGTTGCAATTCCGATCCTCATGCTGATACCCGTCACACCCCACATTGAGATAAGTGAAGTTCGACTGCCCTTGGGGGGTTCCACTGACGTTCCCGTCGTCGTCGAAATCTTCGCCATAGTCGTCGATTGCGTCGTGATCGATATCCTCGAATAGATCGTAGAATCCGTCGAAGTCCCAGTCCTCTCCCGGGTCCCGCTCCTGGGCGTCGAACACACCGTCGCCGTTTCCCCCCAGCTCCGGCCGGTCATCCACGAACAGGATGCCGTTGCCGTTGGTATCGGGATTCATGGTGGGAGTGCGCGAGAAGCTGTTGTCGAACCAGGCGACCGTGGATTCCAGCAGCACGGTGGGGGTGAACACGGAGGATCCCTTCAGGGTGAGTGTGGGGCCTCCGCGTGAGGCAGAATACCCGGACTGCGCATCGATGAGGCTGCTGATTCCCTGATTCTCGCGGCGTTCCTTGTCGAGCATGAGGGAGAAAGCCAGCCGGTGCGATGGCTGTATCTGCCAGGTCGCCTTCGCGAAAGTCCTATTCCCGTACACGGAGGTTACGAAAGCTTGCGAGAGGGCATTGACTGGAGTCTCCTCGTGAATGTACTCGAACGTGACGTAGTACCAGAGCCGATTGCGCACGATGGCGCCGGAGAGTGACAGAAAGGGCATCAGATCGGTGAAATGCTGGCTGGTGTAGGAGCGGTTGCCCTGGAATCCACCGCTCAGCTCCGGGTCCTCGACCCCGGCGCCGTCCCCGTCCAGGCGGTCGCTGCGCAGGTAGAACTTGAAGGTCCCCTGGAACTCGTTGCTGCCGGACTTGGTGAGGATGTTGGCGAAGCCTCCCTGGGCCCGGCTGTACTGGGCCGAGGCGGCGGAGGTGATCACCTCCAGCTCCTGAATCGACTCGATGTTGAGGTTCTGGCCGTAATAGCCCGTGAACGGGTCGGTGGTGCTTACCCCGTCGACCAGGGTCACTACGTCGGTGTCGCGGGCGCCGTGGATGTTGGGATTGCCGGTCTTGTTGGCGTCGGTCACGCCGGGCGCCAGCGACAGGATGTCCTGGTAATCGCGCCCCAGGATGGGCAGCTCGGAGATGAAGGTGGAGGAAAAGGTCGTGGAGGCGGTCACGTTCTCGGTGTCCAGTGTGTCGCTCTTCCCCTGGACCCGGACTACTTCCTTGAGGTCGCCACTGGGGTGCAGCACGACGCTCTGCTCCTGGGTCCGTCCGGAGTACAGACTGAGATCCGAAAAGATGAGGGTGGAATAACCGGTCAAGGAAACAGTGAGCCGGTACCCCTCGCCGGGGGGCAGATGGGGGAAACGGTATTCCCCCTTGGTGTCGGTGAGGGTGCCGCGCTCCTGGAAGGCGAGGGAGTCGTTCTTGAGGACCAGGGTGACGCCGGGCAGAGGCTGACCATCCTTGTTGGTGACCTTTCCGACCAGGCTCGCCTCGGAAGAAGCGGCGGTGGCCAGCTCCGCGCCCAGAAGGGCCGTGAGCAAAAAGCCGAGAAGTGGAAGCCGGCGATTCTCCGCGCAGGGTGGGGCCGCCACCCTGACTTCAGCACTTCGATCGAGCCAACCCATGGATGCATCCGCGCCCTAGAAATCGACTTGAAAGCCGATCTGGAAGCGTCTGCCGAAATCCCGCTCGCCCACCACCTCGGAAGTGGGAGGGATCTGAACGGGCGGGCCCGTGCCCGAATAGATAAAGGTGGCCGGGATCTGGTCGATGGAGCTGACCGTGAGCGTGTCGGAGTTCAAGAGGTTGTAAACCTCCAGGAAGGCCGAGGCGGAGGATTTCCCCATGACGAAGCTTTTCACGACGCGCGCATTGAGGAGGTAAGCGGCGTTATTACGATGGTTGTTGCGCTGCTCGGACGTGATGCCGTATCCCCGCGGGCCCAGCTGCCCGTAGCGGATTCTGTTCTGGTAGTAGCCGACGTCGTCGAGATCCCTGTAGTAGACCCTGGCGGAGTAGGGAAGTCCTGAGGCCCAGGTGATGGTTCCCCCCAGCCGCCAGTCGCCGGGAAGGAAGGCGACGGCATTGAGCTTGACGACGTGGCGCTGGTCATAGGACAGGTATCCGGGCTCGTATTCGACCAGAGCCGGATCGTTTCCGATCTCGGAGAGGTAGCTTTCTGCGTCGCCCTGGGCCACGGAGTAGGTGTAGCTGGCCTCCAATTGCCACTTCCGCTTCAGTCGACGGACGAACTCCACTTCCCAGCCGCGGTAGGTCTGCTCGTTGAAATTTCCCAGACGGAGGACCCGGTTGAGGAAGATGTTGTTGACGTACAGGTCCGGCGCTCCGTTGGGGACATTCTGGCAAGTCTGTCCCTGGAGACAGGTCGGATCGCCCAGGCGGTCCGCCAGGGCACCGGTGGTGGGTTCGATCGCGGTGCGGTGATTGATGTCGATGTCCTGCAGCTGATTGTGATAGTCGCGATGAACGTAACGGAGCGAGACGAGGACCTCCGGCGCCAGCTCCCTGCGAAACCCCGCGGTCCATTCGTCCGAGTAGGGAGTGGCCAGCGAGCGATCCACCTGGACGGCGGAAAGGGGAGACTGGGCGAGAGCGATGAACAGGTTGTGGTCGGGGAAGCCGTCGAAATCGTATCCATTCGAATCGGGCAGGTAGGTGCGGGATACGGTATCGGGGCCCTGCTCCAGAGTGACGGCATTCAGGAAAATCTTGTCGTAATACCTCCCCCAGGAGGAGAAAACCATGGTCTTGCCGTCGGCCCAGGGATCCCAGCTCAGGCTCAGACGGGGGGCGAGATTCGAGTTGGTGATCTGAATATCCTCGGGGCTGCGGACTTTGAGCCCGCTTCCCGGCACCCCCGAGAGATTAGTCGGTCCGCCCGTGATCCCCTGCAGAAAATAGGATTTGACGTCGACATCCAGGTTATGCCGCGTGAACTGGTCGAACGCCAGCCCGAGCAGCTGGGATTTCATCACCTGCAGCCCGGGATCCTCCGAGCCCAGGCACGAATGGATGGGATCCCGGCAGAATCCGGTGGCGGTGATGCCGTCGAACGGGTCGCCGTCCACTGCCGCGGCGCTCATCAGAGAGTTGAAGGCGTGGCGCTCGGCGGCGGGGTCGAACGAGGTGTAGCCGAAGGAGTCGATGCTCTCGTAGTCGTAGCGCAGTCCCAGGCCCAGCGTGAGGTTCGGCACCGGCTTCCAGCTATCTTGAAAATAGATTCCGAGATTGTCCCCCGTGGCGGAGTTCTGCGCGATCGCCGGGATCGCCATGTTTACCGTGATCGTCTCGTGAACCTGCCTCTGGAGATTGGACAGAGGCTCGTTGGTGAAGAATCCGCCGGAGGGAAGATTGAAGACGGGCGCCCAAAACACCTCGTTGTCGTACCCTTCATGCTCATAGGCGAATCCCAGTCTCAAATCGTGGGTTCCCGCCAGGTCCGCGGCAAACAGCGACAGATCCTCGATCCAGCTCAGCCGCTTGCGGTGATCCTGCTGGTCGATGCGGCCTGGCCCGGAAGTGCGGCCGGAGGAGTCGCGGACGAGGTCCCGATCGGGCGGGAGCGGAGCGTGGTATTCCCCCCGGTCGGGATATCCGTTGCCGTTCGTGTCATTCCAGAAGGGAGCGACGGTATAGCCGGAGTCCTGCAGCACATCCAGGACGCCGTTTCCGTTCTTGTCCTCGCTGTCGAACTTTCCGTTGTTTGCCGTACCAGGAAGTTTTCCGCCCGGGCAGTAGCCCCAATCATAGCAGGGAATTCCCGCGTCCTCGTCGGGCTGGAGCACCCCATCCAGGTTCGTGTCCTCCTCGCGGTCGATCGTGCCGTTGCAGTTCTGGTCCTCGTGGTGGTAACCCTCGCAGAACCAAGAGAGATCACCATCCCGGTCGAGGTCTTCGCCGGGGCTGGGTTGATCATCATGGTTGGTGTCTTCATAGACGTCATAGAAGCCGTCGCGATCCCAGTCTTCGCCGGAATCGCGCTCCACGGCCTCCAGGATTCCATTGCGGTTGCCTCCCAGCTCGGGACGATTCTCCACGAAAAGAATGCCGTTGCCGTTGGTGTCGGGGTTCGTGGTGGGAGTTTGGGCAAAGCTGTTGTCGAACCAGGACAGGGTCGACTCGAGGAGCACGGTGGGCTTGAAGATCGCCGATTCCTTGAGAGTGTAGGTAGGACCCCCGCGGGATTTCGAATAGCCCGACTCTTCTGCGGTCTGGCTGTTCACGCCGAGATTCTCCTGGCGCTCCTTGTCGAAGATGTAGGAGAAGGCCAGCTTCTGGGAGGGAGTCATCTGCCAGCTGAGCTTCCCGAAGAACCGATTGCCGTAGACAGGAAGGACGTAGGCTTCGGAAAGAGCGTTGACTGGGGTTTCCTGGTGAATGTACTCGAGCGCGACGTAGTACCAGAGTTGATCCCGCACGATGGCGCCGGAGAGCGACAGGAACGGCATCAGATCGGTGAAGTGCTGCACGGAGTATGCCTGGTCGCTCGTGATTCCGCCGGCCAGCTCCGGGTCCTCGACCCCCGCGCCGTCCCCGTCCAGTCGGTCGCTGCGCAGGAAGAACTTGAAGCTGCCCTGGAACTCGTTGCCCCCGGATTTGGTGAGGATGTTGGCGAAGCCTCCCTGGGCCCGGCTGTACTGGGCCGTCGCGGCGGAGGTGATCACCTCCAGCTCCTGAATCGACTCGATGTTGAGGTTCTGGCCATAGTAGCCGGTGAACGGGTCGGTGGTGCTCACCCCGTCGACCAGAGTCCCCACGTCGGTGTCGCGGGCGCCGTGGATGTTGGGATTGCCGGTCTTGTTGACGTCGGTCACGCCGGGTGCCAGCGACAGGACTTCCTGGTAGTCGCGCCCCAGGATCGGCAAATCGGAGATGAAGGTGGAGGAGAAGGTCGTGGAGGCGGTCACCTTTTCTGTGTCGAGGGTGTCGCTCTTCCCCTTGACCCGGACCACTTCCTTCAAATCACTGCTGGAGCGCAGCACGACGCTCTGCTCCTGGGTTCGTCCGGAGTCCAGACTGAGATCCGAAAAGACGAGAGTGGAATAGCCTGAGAGAGTAACCGTCAGCTGATAACCCCCGCCGGGGGGCAGGTGAGCGAAGCGATATTCTCCCTTGGTGTCGCTGAGGGTCCCCTGCTCCTGGAATGCCAGAGAGTCATTCTTGAGGACCAGAGTGACGCCGGGCAAGGGCTGCCCGTCCTTGTCGGTGACCTTTCCGACCAGGGTCGCATCGGAGGGAGCGGCGAACGTCCCGGCCGCCGAAAGGAGGGCGGCAACCAGCCATCCATGGGCTCGCGCGATCCGACGCATCCGCTGAGTCTCCCCCTCAAAAACCGATTTGCAAGCCAACCTGGAAGCGGCGTCCGAAATCGCGCTCGCCCACGATGTCCGACAGGACCACCGTGGCGAAGCCTGCGAGGGGAGACGGTCAGCCGGTAGCCTTCAGCCGGAGGAAGATCGGGGAATCTGTATTCGCCCTGCGAGTCGGTGCGGATTCCGCTCAGGCACCTTTCATCTAACTGATGATCGAGCAATCTTTTAAGTCACTTTATCAGATTGCAATCGAAACCGTCAAGAAATAGGATAGAAGCATATTGGGGCAAGTATTCCATGAGCCCACGGAATGAATCGTTGACGTCCAACGCCTCGCCCGATTTCACCCTCGAGGGCCTCAACGGCGGGCGGCGTCAGTCGGGCGCGCAGCAACCAGGAGCCCATGGGCTCGCGCAATCCGGCGCATCCGATGAGTCTCCCCCTCAGAAATCGATTTGAAAGCCCACCTGGAAGCGGCGCCCGAAATCGCGCTCACCCACAAGGCGCCCGGCGGTGTGATCAACGTCCCCCGGTCCAAACTTACCTGCGGGGAGGGGGGTTTGATCGATGTAGTTGACTCGAAGGTAATCACTGTTCAGCAAGTTGTAGACCTCCAGAAAGGCCGAGGCGGAGGATTTTCCGATGACGAAGCTCTTCAGCAAGCGTGTATTCAGCATGTAGGTCGCCTCGTTGCGGTGGATGTTGCGAGTCTGTCGTGTGAATCCGCCAGCGATACCAGCACCCAGTTGCCCGAATACGATGCGACTCTGGGTGAACCCCACGTCGTCGGCGTCCGTATAGTGAACGATGCCCGAGAACGGAAGCCCCGAGGCCCACGTGATCGTGCCCCCCAGTCTCCAGTCGCCGGGCAGGAAGGCGACGGCGTTGAATTTCACTACGTGGCGCTGGTCGTAGTCCAGGTACCCGGGGTAGTACTCGGCCAGTGAAGGGTCGTTTCCCAGCTCGGAGCGGTAGCTCTCGGCGTCGCCCTGGGCGACGGAATAGGTGTAGCTCGCCTCCATCTGCCACTTTCTCTTCAATCGCCGGACAAACTCGATCTCCCAGCCGCGATAGGTCTGCTCGTTGAAATTGCCCAGCATGAAAACCCGGTTGAAGTAATAATTTTCGATGTAGAGGTCCGGTGCTCCGTTGGGAAGGGGGTTCCCCCCGCACGCCGGCGGGCACGGCACGCCAAAGCGGTCGAAGGGCTTTCCCGTGACCGGGTCGATCTCGATGTGGTGGTTGATGTCGATGTCCTGCAGCTGATCGTGGAAGTCGCGGTCGATGTAACGCAACGAGATGAGCATTTCCGGAGCCAGCTCCCGGCGGAAGCCGGCGGTCCACTCGACCGAGTAGGGGGTGGCGAGCGAGCGATCCACTTGAAAAGCGGAGAGGGAGGATGCGTTCCGGGGCGTCCCGATACGGTTATTGGGGAGGCCGGTTGGATCCAGTCCGCTGGGTACGCCCGAGTAGGATCGACTCACCGTGTCGGGGCCCTGCTCCAGGGTCATGGTGTTGAGGAAAAGCTTGTCGTAGTAGCGTCCCCACGAGCCGAACACCATGGTCTTCCCGTCGGCCCACGGGTCCCAGCTCAGGCTCAGCCGCGGGGCGAGATTGGAATTGGATTCCTGAAACTCTTCGGGGCGGCGGGTTTGAACCGCGTACCCGAGAATCTCGTCAAGGGTCTTGCTCCCTCCGGTCGCTCCGATCAACTGTGCCGAGAGCACTTCCACGTCCAGGTTGTGGCGGGTCATGCGGCTATAACCGGCATTGATCATCTGTTTCTTGAGGTCCTGCAGCCGAGTGTCGAGAGAGCCGAGGCAGGAGTGGATGGGATCCCGGCACAGACCGACATTGTTGATTCCGTCGAACGGCTTCAGGTCCAATCCAGCCGCATCCATGGCAAGGTCGTAGTTCCGGCGCTCCGCGACGGGGTCGAAGTGGGAATATCCGAAGGTATTGAGGTTCTCGAAATCGTAGCGCAGCCCCAGCCCGAGAGTGAGGTTGGGCAGCGGCTTCCAGGTATCTTGAAGATAGAGCCCCAGATTGTCTCCCGTCACATTGTTGTTGACGTAGGCAGGGATCCCGACATCGCCGAACAGAGTGGGGTAGCTGATGGTGGGTCGCCGGAAGGTGTCGCTGTCGTAGGCTTCGCGCTCGTAGGCCATGCCCATCTTCAAATCGTGGGTCCCGACGGCGTCCCCCCTGAACAGCGACAGATCTTCAATCCAGCTCAGCCGCTGCCGGTGGTCCTCGTACTGATACTTATAAGGGCCAGAGGTGCGCCCTTGAGAGTCGCGAACCAGCTCCTGGTCCGGAGGCAGGGGAGCGCGGTACTCCCCGGGATCCGGATAGCCGTCTCCGTTGGTGTCGGTCCAGAATGGGGTCGAGG
>Ga0065705_10002010_pt1 | contig 13754 bp, 26 predicted proteins | sample SwibulcommuniRL2_FD_59092 | JGI IMG/M metagenome (GOLD analysis project Ga0065705, IMG submission 59092) | Bulk soil microbial communities from switchgrass field near Rose Lake, East Lansing, Michigan, USA - RL2 Bulk Soil v2 (version 2) | ecosystem: Environmental > Terrestrial > Soil >...
AATAATAAGATAATAAACAATACAATACTCGGCAGCAAAGGCACTTTAGCTAATACAACGAATGGCGCAAGCTGGTCAAATAATACAGTTTCAGGAAACAAAATGTGGGCAACAGGCACAGCGAAATACGGTGATATGCCGATCTCTGGATATGTGAAAGAAGATCCAAATATTGTGATTCCACCACCAGCAGCTCTGACACTCGAAGAAAGAATAATAAGATTAGAGTCTGCGGTCTTTGGAGTGAATTAGTAGTTAATTGACAATCGGAATGATTATGTTTGTCGTAGTCATGACCATCTTTCCTATTTCTTTTTGGTCAACGCGAGACGCAACGAACTACAGCGAAGTAGGAACAGAAGATTGTCCGATGCAGCCGAGTAGTGAGACATCTCAACCTTTACCGAAAATGAGATGTCATGATCCCGATTGCCAGCAATACTTTATGGGTAATAACTACACGGGAACGAATAAAACAATGGAAGCTAAATGTTGGGAACCAGCTGTAAATCGAAGTATGGGAAGTTTGTTCAACTAGCTAGATGAATGAATGAAGGCGTTAGAGTTGTCTGTCATGCTTGCTTACACGAATGGACATACAAGGGCAACAGAGACAGATTTTATTGTCCTAAGTGTCATAATTACACGAAATTAAAGACTTGGCGATTAGAGCTATTTTTGAATAAAAAAAGTAGGAGAGATTAGACTAGGAATGGAACTCGCTACCACAATCAGCGCACTTGTAGCAACGCCAATGACCTCGTTTTGTGCAGTCGAAACGATGGGGAGAGCTGAAGCATTCGTTTAGTCTCATTCTGGTTGTAGCTCTATGACTTCGTAACTCTTGTCCTTGATCAGAGTGTAATCTTTGCAGTCTTCTGCTTCGAACTTATCTCCAATGTCTACGTAGAAGTTTCCCATCTTTGTCACTAAAAATCTAACAGAGATGTCTAATCCTGTATCGTTGCGAAATTCGATTGTCAGTGTCATCTCTCTAATTCTCCCACTGATCCGAAAGCTCGTCAGAACCGCAACGCCAACAGTGAGACATTGAGATGTTATGATTCAATGCCCCGCATGTTCGACACAGTTTGTATTTGAATTTGTATCTCATTCGAAGTCCTCATCTTTGAACATTTCATTTACCTCAGTCAGGTATGGAAAACAAATTCTATGTAGTTCAATATTGGCATCTATTTCTTTGACGTGTTTGGCCATGTAGTCGAATGCCTCAGAACTCCAATATCCATTTTCTTCCATCTCTTTTCGATATTGCTTTAACTTTTCAATGTCTATCATTTGATTATTGGCTCGCATTTGCATATTCGTATCAAGTCGTGACCTTCTTGGTTGCTACATTGATTTCCAGATCTCGGATCGTGTGTCGGGAATATGCTTCTAACATTGATGTTCTTCGATTGATAAATTGCACCACAATGTTTGCACTCATACGCGCACTTATCACCTGAGATGTCGAAGTCGTCAACTTTGATCACAGATTCAAATCCATTTGGAAAAACTTCGTATTCGAATTTGTGATTTCCAGAATATTCGATTTTTATGTCTGTCATTGTTTACCGCTCTGCTCCCAAGTTCCGACAGCCCATTTTCGTTTGAGTGCGTCGCGTCGTTCAGCTTCAACTTGAGCTCGAAGCTTTTCCTCTTCTATCGTTCTGAGCGCTCGAATATCATTCTTCATTGTTTTCATTTGTGCGCCTTTGTGCAAGACATACATGATGATGATTGCGAACACTATGCCAACGATCCCGAGCGGTAATGTAATAATCCCGCTAATCAAGATCAAGATGGCAATGAAATAGCCTATGCCTCTAAGAAGTCCCAACTTGCTTAATCGAACCTCTCTGTTGTAATTCTCTCGCCATACTTTCGACCGGTGACACCGCTACCATTACCACAGAGTATTGTTCGAATATGTATAATATTTCCAACAAGTCTCGAAAGTTTGTTTTGTTGCTCTATAGTCAGGTTTTCACCTTCCGCTTTCATTTCATTTATCCATTGTTGCATAACGTTCAGACAGTATTGTATATCTGGAAAAACTGCTACAATACCACCTGTGTCTTTTAGCTTATCATTCAATTTAACCGGTTCAGGTCTTGGTCTTACTGCTTGGTTTCTTGTCATTTTAAACGAACCTCTCTGGATTGTTCAAGATATAGCGCATCGATTCGTGGAGGTATTTTTCTTTCTTCGCTATTCCCTTGAATGCTATCCCATCTTTTTTGATTTCTTTGCCTTTTGCATTTGTCTCGGTGTGTGGGTCTTGTGCGTGCCATAACTTTTGTGTCATATCGTTGAAGCTATCCCACAATGTAACGCTCTTTCCTTCGTTTGTCAAAGTGACAAGTTGCTCTTTCTTCTTTTCTTCAGGAGTCGGGAAGTTGTAATACTCAGGGAAGTATTTCTCAGGAGTCCACTTGTTTGCTTGTGCAAGGAAGTTAGCCATTGATTCGTTCAATCGTGTTTCTGCCATTCGCTTGTAGTCAGAGATAACAGTTTGCCAATCTGCGACTGCTAACATTAATCCCTCTTCGAAGGTCTTGAGTAAAGCTTTTGGATCTTTGCCGACGTGTCGGATTGCTGTTTGTGCCAAGTCTTGACCTTTTGCAATTGCGCCATTGCTACAGACTAGACGAAAAGTAAAGATGTCTATTCCTAAGACAACGCCTGTATTGTAGCCGTTGCGAATTGCAAAGCCGAGTTTTAATCTATCGTCTTTGACTCGCGACTTTGTAATTACATCTTCCTGATTCGTTTGAACTAGCCAGTGAACTGTGTTTCCTTTGCTTGATATTTTTCTTTTCATCCAGTCGATCTTAAAGTTCTGTTTCTTGAGTTCTGGAAAAGTGTCTGCTAATCTCTTACCTAGACCGATCACGACATCATCGACAGCTTCGAATGGAATGAACGGTTGACTTGCTGGCATTACGACTCTGACAAAAGGATCGCCTGTCTTCTTTTTCTGAATCTGAATCTTGTAACCGCTTGGGCCGACAAATTCGCCTAACTGGTTTGTGTTCTGTAATTGAAGTCCAGAATAACCGTAGGGCTTCCATGTTTCATCGATTTGCGCGTAGTTTGCTAAAACTCCTACATTACGCATATCGGATTTTTGTTGTTTTTGTGTGGTTTTCACCATTGTTTATAACAAACTATAGCGGACTATATATGGTTTACCCAATCCCAAATCACTAGAATACGCTTATATAATAGGCTATAGAGACTTATAGCACTATGAGCAAAGAGCTTGAACGCACTACTCTACAAGTATTTAAGACGACTCAAAGACGACTCAAGAAACTTGGACAGAGAAATGAAGACTATGATAGCATTATCAATCGAGCGATTGACGGTGATTTTTGTAACTTGTCACAGTCTCAGAAGAAAAGGAGAGATACCAAATGACTGAAGTGAGATGCAAGAATGAAGATCATTTGGCTCTCTCTTTGGCGTTGAATTCAACGTTAAACAACGAGACACAAGAACTTAAACGTATAGTCGATAAAATGAGGGAGATGAGGCTAATACAATGAGCGCTTTCGATGAGTTTGATATCCCTGATGATCTGAAACGAGATCTCGAGAATCTCATGAAAGAAAAATTTGGTAGTCTATCTGATGAACATGATTTTTTTAATAATATGACTATGCAATTTCATGAGAAATACAAATCTCCAGCTCAAGCTTACAAAGCAATGCAAAAGCTTGCTTCGTTCACTATTTACATGATGATCAAGTCAGCTGTAGGTGATTCAAAGAACGAATCTAATTCGCTGTTTCTTCTGTCACTCTTGACACCAGTCTCTATGATGATGACAGAGATGAGCAAAAGCTTGAGAGCAATCAGCAACATACTAGATAATGAAGTGCATAAGTATACAAAGAATCACCCCGAGCTTTTGAGAGAAGCAAAGCTTCGATTCGATTCAATGCAGAAGAAAAACGAGGAGAGTTTGAAAAAATTTGAATCGGAAGGTCAGCTGTAAATTGAAACTTGATGATAGATTAAACAAAATAGAAAAGAGGTTGGAAATATTAGAAAAAGATAGCATTCAAGTAAACAAGTTCGAGAAGAAAACCCGAGATATAATTGCCATTGAGATAGTAAAATTTGTTAATGAACATCCTTATACAACAAAAAATAAAGTTATTGAATATTTATCACAGAATCATATTGCTGCCAGAGTGACGACGTATTATAAAATTGATGAACTAATTGAAAATAATATAATATCATATAAGTTAGAAAATAAGCAGCGATATAGTCTTTTTATTAAAAAAGGGATGACTGAAAAGATTGAGAATCTCGCGACATAGCTCAGACATGATCGAGCTTACGTTTTCAATTGATGAAGCTCGTAAAATCTTGAACAGCGATGAAGAGACTTTGAATGAGTTCGCTAGTCACATCGACAAGTATGTTTCTTGGATTGATGATGTCAAGCGAATCAAGACAAAGCAACTCTTGGACTCTTCGCATTGAGTAGTAGTGATTTCATAGACGAGTATAAGTTTAATGAAATGATCGACAAGGCGATAGCTACAGCAAAGTTCGCGCAAAGAATTCATCCAGATTTTACATTAGTAGGCAAAGGCCGAGAAATGTTAATGACTAAACTTATGAGGCGCTGGCAAACGACCGAACCTGAACGAAGGGCTGAAGTTTCTGCCGTAATTATAGCGTGTTACATCATGGGTTATCAATATGGTTTTGATGCTGCGATTGAAGCGATGCATGAATATGATGAAAGGAGGAAATTAGTTTGAAGCAAAAAATAGAGAAGGCTTTTAAAGGCCAGTCTCTATCGACGATTGTGACATCATCGCAAGACGATAGTCAAGCACAAGATAAAAAGCTTTCAAAAGTAGTTCCAAAAGATTTCTATGNTCAATTAGATAATGGAATTTATCATTATGGTCAATTTCATCTCTCTGTGACTAATGCGATACAGATTGGAAAAGATATAGGATTAGGTGATTATGAGATTGCACTTCTAATACATGAATATTGTAAAGGTAAGGTTTCTAGAACCACTTTATGGCGATACACAAAGCCATTACAAGATAAACAACTTGCAGAAGTGGAAGAATCTTCTAGTAGATCTGCAACGGGTGAAGCGGATCGTATAGAAGAATCCTCTAGTTATGATGATAATGATGATGAACAGACAGGCGAAAATTTGCCATTGACAGAGACAATTGACTTGGGATATCTTCATGAATCTAAGCAATTAAGTATTGATGATTTTCTGAGCAAAGAAGCCGACGGTGAACATAAATTTTATTTTTCAAATGTTTCTATCAATCACGTAAAAGCTGAACTTCTAGGTCATGGGTATCAAACAATAAAGAGGCTTTACTTTGAGATCTGAAGTAAACAAAGAAGAGCTGTCAAGACTCTACGATTTAGAGAAACTCGACGCAATAGCTTCAGCTGTTGGCAATCAAGCTCTCATCTCTTTAGGTCTTGAAGTGTTTCAGAGAGTTGGTGAAATTTTGAAAATGTCACGTCGAAGAGATGCGAGTCCAACAGGATTGAATAAAGAATTTTCTGACATGCTTTCTTATTGCATCGAGCAACTTGTTAACACGATCAATATGAATGGTGAACGCGGTATCATTCACGCAAATAGCAAAGTGAGAGATTGGACAAGTTCTCAGTTTCAAGCTAAAAGTGAACCTGATTTTTTTGGAGAATACGAATAATAAAATGAGCTTCGACAGATCTCAGTTTAGATCAGAAACAAAGAAGAAAGGTGAACCACCAAGTCATTATCGAGCTGTTCATTTCGTTGCTGACTTTTTGGGTAGATATTGGGATCGTATCTTTCTGTCATTACCCGCAGTCTATGCGCCTTATAATATTGTATTCACTGAGCGATATGTTACAGAGAATAAACTTCAGTATCGGGTTCATAGCTATGATCTCGGTTGCACAATTGGAACTCAACCGATTGCCATCGTAGAGATAGGCGACATCGGTGATGATTCAAAACACAATCCCACACATAAACAGCAATTAATTAACGATGGTATTGCCAAGAAATACATTGAAGAATATTTTCCATATTGTAAATTTTACAGAATCAACAAAGACGACGCGATGATTGAACAGCATTTGAAAAAGCTATTTTTTAGATATGGTGAACGAAGTCAACCGTTGGGAAGATCTAGGCAACAGCAATGACAGATTTTGCTTTATTACCTATTGCCTCTGTTCTTGTGGACATATCGCGATCTATGCAAGAGAAGAAATTGATATGTTCTACCAGTGGGGTGGGCTACCAGACTGTTCTCACTGTGGGAAACAACTTGTCGAGAGTGCGCAACATTTTAAACTTGTTGACGCTAGAAGACAGAAACAATAATAATTTGCACTGGCACAGACAACCAAGATCATGTCGGAACATTTGTAAAAGAATACAAGGCTCTACTGTTGGCGTTGGTAATCTTGGTTATAATGGTCGTAAGCGTTGCGTAAAGTGTGAAAGATATTTTCTTGCAACAAAAGAAGGAATTGAGTTCTGTCGTTGCTGTGGCTCTCAACTAAGAAATAAACCAAAAAGACCGAGTAGACGAAGTTTTGAGGCAGTTGGTGATTAGTCAGAAAATGTATAAACACTGTGCGCGTTGCAATGTTCTAATTTTAGAAGCTGGAAATGATTTATGTCAAAAGTGTTGGAGCAAAAAACATAATGACAGATTATAAAATTAATGGCAAAATGGAATTCTCTCAAGATACTTGCCTTTATTATTGTGAGGATTGCAACTGTTTACTTCATCCAGCTGCGCTGATGGCACACTTGGAGGCTTATCATAAAATTGGGTGAACCTTGGCGATGCAGACAAAGAGATATCGACACTGGCGAAGTATGCGGTCAGCTTATTTTCAAATCAGAGAATGAGTTCCATGATTCAGGTCGCAACAAGATAAAAAATTACATGAATGGAGCTGGCGGTCAGCAAGGCGAAGATCACATTTGTCCATACAGATCGGGTGGTGAATTCGACAGAAGCATAATACCGGATTGGGATGAATACTATCGACTACAATCAAAAAAATTCTGTGTAACTTGCTCTTTAGAATATTCAACTGTAGCGTTCTGTTTATGTCCTAACTGTTTTAAGATTCGCTGTCGTGAGTGCAAACGGCTGCGATTATGGAAGACTGATGACATTCGTTGCCCTTCTTGTCTTTGTCTAGTGTTTGATGTAATTCAGACTTATGAACATCATGACGCATTTATTGAAAAGCTTCGAGTAATGTATGAAACACAAAGCAAGGAGCCAATGAGATGAATCTGAACGTGTTAACTGTTGAGAACATACTTCTCGGCATTATTTTCATTGTTGTCACTTTCTCGATTCTCCTTCTTGTTTATCTGTTCATTGTGCCAATAGCTCAACACGAATGGGAAGTAGGACAAGAATTTAAGTTAAAGAATGCAAGCGCTGAACCAGAAGATGAAGTTTCTGAGTGGGGTATTAATCGAACTCAATGCATTGAATTATTCTTTGGAGATACTTACACAAATGGAATCGTTTTAGAAATGGCAAGCAAATGCTGGGAGCTTTTGAAGTGAGCGATGTGATTGGAATATGCCTCTTCGTGATTGGTGCATGTGTTGGTGTGATATTAATGGGTGAATATATGAAGAGATGATCAGATTCTGTCCTTTCTGCAATTGCAGTTTATTAAGAGATGATCTTGATTTTACCACTGCTTGCACTTGTATTTGTCATGCAGTAGGAAGGGGAAGGGTGCAAAATTAAGATGAGCGAAGAGTTTCCGAAATATGATATTCCAGTCGAGTTCAATCAAAAACCTGTTGCGACAATTATGATTAATCCTACCTTAAACGAGAAGGGAATAATTGTTGCTAGACGAGAGCATCCAATGTATTCAATGGGTAAAATAGTTGCAGAACAGGATCATGGATTCCCACCATTACCACCTCTCTTCGGCAAGTATCAATATTTTTATGAATCTGAGAAAGGTGTGATCGATATGATAACACAGCCAGCCGGAATCTACGGCCTTAACTATCCTGAAATATTCGAGATCTGTTCTAACGGCAGATTTTTTGAAGGCCCTNNAAGATACCACTCGCGAGAAGATGCAGAGAAACGAATCATGGAGTTGTTAGCTTCAGAAGAAAAGGAGAAACCTGAGGAATGACAATCCTAAATAATGATGACGAAGACTACCGTTGGCATTATAATCAAGGTGAGAAAGAAGAGATAGCAAGGGTGAAGTGTCCTTTTTGCGATTTGAAACTAAAAGATGATGGAGAAAGCCTAGCTATGCATATAGAGATTGGACACATCTTACCAAACTATGTTCCAGTTTCAAAGATAGAAGCACTTCCATATGATGATTGGTGTGATTGTCGAACCTGTTTAGGACTCCAAGACCTACTAAAAGAAAAGGAGAAACCTGAGCAATGAAGTGTCCTTTTTGTTTGGAAACATTTCAAGGTAAAAATGTGTTAGGGAGACATATCTTTGGACATTCTAAAGTCGAAATATCATTAAAGTTGGCAGAATTCGTAAGCAAACAAGAAGAGGAAGAATCTTTTACAGAAGATGAGACAAAGATAATACTGGGAGAACCAAGTATTCCAGTTTCAAAGATAGAAGCACGAATAAAAGAGTTGGAAGAATGGACAGAAACTCCTAGTATTACAATGAAACTAAGAGAACTCAAAGACCTCTTACCGCCGCAGGCGAAGGCAAATAAAGAAAAGGAGAAACCTGACCAACAAGAATGATCGAGATTCCTAGACCTTCAGAAGATCCCGAAGATCCGTATAACACATTTCCAAACATGACTTCGCCTTGTTTCATAGCTAATCAAACAGGTGACTTAAAACTCCATGACAAGTGTGAGAACCCTTGGCTCTGCGAATGTATCTGTCATGTTTAACCCCCCTTCATTTCTACTGGAACTTTTTCAGACAATTGCATAAAGCAAGAAAAGTTAATAAATTAATAAATAAATAATGTATATAATGGTTAGGACAATCGTTAGCGTTAACGTTGACAGTGATGTATTCGAAGAATTTAAAGATAGTTTACCAAGACGGAAGTCTGTTTCTCAGGCAGTTAGAGAGCTTATTGAAGAATCGATTGAAGAGTCAAAAAAAGCCCAAGCTTAGGATCAAAGCTGCCGATTCTAAGCGTCTCTAAAGGTGGCACGAAAGATGAGAAACAAAAACGATTAGATGATTATTTTCCATTCTGGATGCAAGACTATGAAAATCATGAATTGCAAAATAGAATACAAGACAGCTTAGACAAAAATCAGCAACGAAAAGCTTTGATAATTTTAAGCAAGACGTTTAAACGATGGTCTGTCAGAGTCTAGAATCCCATGAACGAAGATTTTTCAGTTATTCCACAAAGTATGAGATCTAAATCAGAAAAATGTCCAGAGTGCGGAAGGCAAACACTCAAGAAAAATCTCTTTGAGAAATATTGGCAATGTCAACGCCCGAGCTGCGGGTATATTAGAAAATGATAATCGAATACGAATTGCACTGTGAATGTGGTATGGTAAAGCACGAACAGACTAGATGGGATATCCTTGAATGGTTCTTACAGCATTCAATGAAAGAGGGAATGCATAAATGTTCAATTTTGCATTTTGTCAATAATAATTTTAGATACCTTACCAAAGAAGAGGTCGCTGATTTCATACACTTTATGTTATCTTCCAGAGCGAGTGAACAACTAGAAAAATATCCTTGGGGTGATCCAGAGTTAGGTCAAGGTAAACCTAGGGGTTTATGTTAGTTGAGAAAGCGCTGTAAAGACTGCGGTCTGTCAAACGGTCTTCATGTATGTTGGTGTCCAAGTAACAAAGACGAATATCCAGAGATTGCTTTTCATGACTAACCTAGAGTTCAGCAAGTCGTTCATGTCGTCAACAAATGAGCTTTTCACAAACAACTTAGATTATAGGATCTTTACAGCTTCGCCAGCGACAGGAGTTATTTATTTAATTAACAATTTTTTGAGCGGTCATTGCAGGATGAGAGGTAAGGATGAAGGTCGTTATCCGTTTCATTATCTCGAGATGATAGACAACTTATTTGGTGAAGAAAAAAACACGATTGAAGTTTGCAGTCGTTCGGTTCAAGATGTTTATACCGTTGACATAGATCCAAACTGTAAGCCAACCAGAGTGACAGACGGACAGACCTTAGCAGGTTTACCTAATGAAATCTTTGATCGATGGCGATGTGATCCACCATACAACGAACGAACAGCAAGGGAAATGTATCACTGTTTCTTACCAAATACTGCCGAGCTTCTACAGGCCGGTTCCCGAGTGTGTAAGAAAGGATCTCTCCTCTTCTTACTGCTCGGGCCTCAAAACTATCAATACTGCCCACCGAGTTTAGTTCGAATCGGTTGGATTGGCATAACAGTAGTCCCAAACAATGAGCTCAGAGCTTTACATATTTACTTGAAAGTTAGCGATTCAAATCTTGAAGTTGGAGAATATCAAAGTCAACTATGACCTAAATTATAGAAAAAACTTTTCTATAACAAGGGAACATTAGTTTAGAATGAGTCGAAATTTCAAACGTGTCGACAAAAGAAAGGTAGATGAGATTCGAAAGGTGCGCCAGTATTTTCAAGACGCAGGCGCAACCCCGGAAGAGGTCTATTTTGCACAGGTGAAGAAAATTCCTAATGCAACTAAGAGAGAACATGAATGGGCTATAGACTTTTTGCTTCTTGGTAAGAACCCACCAGACCAGAATCATTTGAGAATGTATAATGAGATGCGCAGAATCTTTAACAGAAGCACAAAGAACCCAAACGAGCATATCATAGGTGTTGACTATGAGATCGAAAACATTCATGGAAAGAAAATGACGATCTGCTATGAACAACTTGCTCAAGGTGAACCAGCTAGAAGAGCCGCTTTGAAATGTGATGCTCCGACACAAGGCTGGATCGACAAGAAAGAAGAGCTTCTTAGAATGTCAAGAGACAAGAAACTCAAGAGAGCTCACGATACAAAGATGCAACAGCTTGAACGAAGAGCAAGGAGAAAATAGGGGCTTATTTGATAAATGAGTGAATCAGTATGACAAAAACAACAATTCAAGAACAGAAATCTAAGGGAAAGAAAAGTTATGATGAACTACTCGCAGATATGCGGGCAGTTTGGAGTAACACAGGAATCGTCTTTATTCCTAAACTTTGTGATGCTCTTAAAGAAGAGCGCCCAGAATTTAGCAATAAACAGATTGAAGAGAAAATATATTTAGACTGCGAAGGAATATGGGTTCGCAGCTATATTCATGCTTGTCTACCAAGCTGGATACACAATCAGAAGAAAGTTATAGCGACAAAAAAGCAATGGGAAAAACGTTATGCAAATGCGATCAAAGTTGCAGATAAAATATCTGCAAATCTAGCACAAGTCCAAATTCCTGAATCTAAAATGCCTGAACCAGAAAATGATGAGAGTGTTGATCAAGAGATGCATGAACTAGGCTTGGCTAAGTTCGGTGAAACAGACAAATCAATACGTGAGTTAAAGGGCGAAATTAGTCATTATACAGCAATGTTATTCAAAGCGCTAACTCTCAAAGACATTCCGCGGGGTGACTCTGAAGATCTAATGGTAGAATATATCAAACCTTCTCGAGAATTCAGAAGGTCATTAGTGCTAGAATTAGACGAAACAGATAAGACAATAATCCATAACTGGCTTCATTATGTGAGTCTTGCAATTGAAGACATGATCGAAATAATGAGAGAAAAATAATCTAGGAAGAGCTTAGAGCTTTTCCAAGTTTACTAATTCTTTAGCTGACACGCTGCCGTTAAACTCTGTTTCAGTTTGTGGCTTATTCCAAGTGTGATGTTTCTCGATGTAATTTATTGCGTCTCTTGTTTTAATTCCGTAGAAGGTCAGGCCATTGATTGGCATAGCTGCGACAAGCCATGAGTCTGGATACTTGAGTGCATTCACGATCACAGGCTTGCCAAAAGATTGACCTACGCCGCCACCTGGCACTTTGCAGACATAAGAAAAGCTACGAAACCAAGAATTCTTCCATTGTAAAAACCAAGTTATGCCAAATTGATTTTTTAAAATAGCGGCTATCGGGCCGTCGTTTCCCATGACATCGCCTATATGAATAACATTGCTGTGAATTCGTTTCCTAAAGTCAGGGATGACGGNGTGACATTTAGCCATTGCTGGGCGCAGAGACAGAAGAGGAAGCGGGAGCGGGTTGACCGCTCACTTCCCACTTTGTTTGAAACTTTGAAGCTCCTTGCTTTCTCAGAATTGTCAACAGAATATCTCCATTGTGATTCTGCGACACCCTAGCTAATTCGTTGTTTATTGCTTCGATTGCGTTTGAGCTTGTAATTCGTAACTCTCTTGTCATGTCAGGGAATTTTGATTGTGGTTGCTTTACTTTGTAGATAGTCATTCCGTAGCTTCNNGTTGAATCTTGCGAATCGGTCTCAAGTTTNTTTCTCATCTTATAATTCTTCTCAGCGTATTCGGCAGCTTCAGAGCTTGACTTGTGATAAACTTTAATCTGTTCATCAATCAAGCTGTCAAAGTCGAGATACCAATCTGATGGAAATAAGACTATCTCAGGCACGTTTGGAGCTATCTTGAGAGTTTGCTTTGTCTCTTCTTGAAATTGCTTCGTTGTCTCTAAGATCTTAGCTATCTTTGCTTCCTTACCGTTCACGTTAACTTTGGGTTCCTGTGTTTCGTTTTCATGTTGCTGTTCTTGTCTTTCCGATTGACTCATGATTGCAGTCATATCAAATAGTTACTTATATCCACTAGTTAATTAACTAAACTTTTTATGTCGGAGTTGTCCGAATATTATCAAAATAATGAAACAAATCCTAACTTTTGTAATTATTGCAATATTTACACTCGCCTTAGTGACAAGCGCGCAAGCTGTCTTTGCTACAAAATTAGTAATGTCAGGCGACTTTGGCGGTAAGTCTGCATCAGTGAAAAACCTTCAAAACATTGCGAAAGAAAAAGCTTGCTTCGTCGGTCTTGGAGATTATATGTATGATAAACATCCGGGTTCAAATGTTAATAATGTAAGACTTGGCGATCTCTGGGATGATATTGTCTGCAAAGTAGGCTATCCCGGCAATCACGAACTAGACAGAAATCAAGAAGCTCCTTGGGCAGCTGAGACATTCAAGTATGGCGATTTAGGTTATAACGCTTGGAAACTCAGAGATATTGGAATCATAGGTATCAACCCATACGAAGACTTTGATCAAGGCTCAGATCAATATAATTTTGTTAAACGAAAAGCAACTGAATTCAATACTAGAAGTGATATTAATTGGGTAGTCTTTGCAGTTCATGAACCACTCTGGACACCCACAACAATAGGCGGTCATGGGCCTAATACAGATCTAAGAGATACATACACACCAATAATTAATAGCGTAGACAAGAAGGGAGTGCTTCTTGTTCAAGCTCATAATCATATCGTAGCCGCTGGCGTTGTTAATGATATCAATATGTTAGTCTGTGGCGGTGGTGGCTATGGCGGTGACGAGCTAGGCAAGTTGAATGGTTACGAATGGGGAACGGATAAGATGTCTTACTGTGTTGCAGACTTTAACGCGAATAGTGTTAACGCTAAAGTAGTAGATACGAATGGAGCGATTATCAGAAATCAAGTATTTACTCGCTAGTTAGCTAAGGAAGAAAAG
>Ga0065705_10104523_pt1 | contig 13753 bp, 11 predicted proteins | sample SwibulcommuniRL2_FD_59092 | JGI IMG/M metagenome (GOLD analysis project Ga0065705, IMG submission 59092) | Bulk soil microbial communities from switchgrass field near Rose Lake, East Lansing, Michigan, USA - RL2 Bulk Soil v2 (version 2) | ecosystem: Environmental > Terrestrial > Soil >...
TTTGAGGATCGGCCAGTCGCTCGGAGCCCCCAGCTCGACTGACTTGAGGCCAATCGCGGCTGCTCCGCGAGCCAGGTCCTCGACCGGCATCGGCTTGAAACACCAGTGCACGACCGACTGGGTGATGCGCCCCTTGGCAATCTTCCACGGCGCGTCGTCAGGATGCTCCGCGGCATGGCCGTGTGATACGGCAGCGGCCGTTCCAGCGGCGGCGAGGCCGGCGATCATGCTGCGTCGGTCGATGTGGTGAGTGTGGGACATGGATCGATCCTTTCACATGGACGGCTTCGAAATCCGTCCTACGCAAACAGCGCCCGCAAGCAAATCTGCGACCAGGTCTCGAATCGCGACAGGTCGGATAGGAGTTCACTCACCGGTCGGAAGCCGGCATCAATGATCTCATTTTCTCGGGGTTTGACCGCGGGACGTTCGACGTCGAACAGGTGGACTACGCCCAGGTGGACCTTGCCCACTTCGGATTCATCGTCGTTGATCAAGCCGGCAAGCTGCGACCTGTATGGCGTGTCAATGACTACCTCCTCGGCCAACTCGCGGCGCATCCCTTCGTCATAGGCGCTGGTGGCCGTGGCATCCTCAGCCGAAATATGCCCGCCGATACCGATGCTACGCTTGGCGTGGAGCCGGGCCTCCCCCTGCCCTTTGCCGCGCGTGTATTGAAACAGGCTAACGCCGCCAGCCGCATCGCGGTGGCGGAAAATGACATAGGGAATGAGCTGCTTGAACGTCGGGTCTTGTTCCATTTTGGCCCGCGGACGGTAGCTCGTGTGGCGGGGATCGAGCAGGCCCTTCAGATAGCGGTCCGTATCTCCGCAGAATCCTTGAAAATGGCCTAGCGCGTGAAAAACGGGCGTAGGGACAACCAGCACATGCTCCGTGGCGACAGCCGACATTCGGGGCGCTCCTTGCCGAGCTAGAGTTGAATCACGGCAGTATAGCCCGCCGTGCATTGGCCGCAGAGTAGCCGCTGCCTTTCGCCCGGCAACATCGCACATTATCCTGCAAACATGTCTCCTACAGTCGCTTATCTCTCGCAAGGCCGCTTGCTGGTCAAGGAGCCGGACAAGGCCGCGCGCGAGATCGAAAGCCCATTCGCCAAGGAGACCGAGCAGCGGCAGGCCAAGGCCCGCTCGATCGACGGGTGGAAGGGGCGGAGCGGCGTGTGGGGGCAGATGGGGATGGCCCCGCCTGAATGGTCGCAGTGGGAGCAAGCCGGGACGGAAGGCGCGCGGCGGGTCGCGGTCCGAAGCATTTGCCGCGGGCCGCAGTCAGGCGATTTGATGTATGTCCTCGACCTGGAGTCGGTCAGCGGCGTATTCAAGTACGACCTGCGGCAGAGTCTTGAACGCCGGCTGATGCATCGCAACGACTTTATCGCCCGCGACCTGATTTGCCACCGCGACAAGGGAACGCTGGCCGTGTCGTTGGCTCGTAGCGATGGCTCGGCCAACCTCGCCTTCAGCGAGGACGAAGGGCGCCACTGGAATCACGTCACGGGCGGCGATTCAGTCGATCAGGCCCCGGCCTGGGTGCCTGGAAGCGAGCGAAAAATCGTCTTTCAATCGGCCGGAGTGGGCCGCACAACACAGGGCTTGCGTTTGGCGATTGGTCCATACGCGATCGAGTCTTTGGACCTCGACGGTGGCGGGAACGTGCAGACGCTCGTGGAAGACAAGGGCCACGATTTGCTTTTACCGCGAATGTCCAAGGTGGGGGACCTCTTGTTTGTGCGGCGGCCGTACAAGCAAGCAGGGCAGCAGACACTCAGCTTCGCGCAGTTCCTGTGGGACGTGCTGCTGTTGCCGTTTCGGATCGTGCTGACCCTGCTGCACATCATCAATTTCTTTTCGGTGATGTTTTCGGGGCAGCCGCTAGCGACGGCGTTTGGAGCGGGCCGCCGTGGGCCGCAGCAGAGCCAGTTCCTGATGCTGTGGGGACACATGGTCGATACCAAGGTGGCCCTGTCGAAGGCACCCAAGGATCAGCCAGGAGCGCTGGTACCCAAGGATTGGCAACTCGTGCGCCGCGACGCAAGTGGCTGCGAAACCGTACTGGCCGAAAATGTGCTTGCGTATGACCTGGCGGCCGGCGGCGACATCGTCTTCACCAACGGGTCGGCGATCTTCACGCTCGGCAAGGATGGCCGCCCCGAGAAGGTCTGCGACGATGGGCTGATCGAGGCAGTGGTATTCGTAGAGTAGGCGCGCGGCGAGCGATGAAGCCAAAGAAGATCAAATCTCCCGAGCCGCCGCCGGCCGTCGCCGCAGCCAGCCGCCGCCTTCGAATCGCCGCGATCCTCACCGTCCTGTCGTCACTCGCCGCAGCCGTCGTGTGGGCCGATTGGTACTACGGCCTGCCCGACGACGCCCAGGCAACGTATGTCGGCCGTCAGTCGTGCATCCAGTGCCATGCCGCGCAGCACGCGGATTGGACCGGCTCGCACCACGACCTGGCGATGGATTTGGCGACTGACAAGACGGTGTTGGGAGACTTTAGCGGCGCAAAGCTCGAGCACTACGGCGTCACGTCGCGGATGTTCAAGCGGGACGGCAAGTTCTTCATCAACACGGAAGGGCCTGACGGTAATCTGGCCGATTTCGAGATCAAGTACGTCTTCGGCGTCGATCCACTCCAGCAGTACATGGTCGAATTCGACCGCCCAGCGGACATGCCGGCAAACGAAGTCGCCCGATTGCAAGTGCTGCGCGTGTCGTGGGATACAAAGGCAAAAAGGTGGTTTCACCTTGATCCGCCGGACGTTCACGAGAGGCTCGATCCAAGCGACGATCTGCACTGGACCGGCATCGCGCAGCGATGGAACAACATGTGTGCCGACTGCCACTCGACGAATCTGCGGAAGAATTTTGACGTAGAGACACTCACCTATCACACGACCTGGTCCGAGATCGATGTGAGTTGCGAGGCGTGCCACGGGCCGGGGAGCCTGCACGTGCAGTTGGCCAAGGCACGGTCGCCATTTTGGGACCGGAAGCGGGGTTATGCACTGGCGCATCTCAAATCCGAGGGGACCAGCCTGGCTGCGTCGCAGGAGCAGATTCAGGCCTGTGCTCCCTGCCATTCGCGGCGGCGCATCGTGAGCGGCGGCTACTCGGCCGGCTGCAATTATCACGACTATTTCACAAACGAGCTGCTCACCAGCACGAGTTACCACGCTGACGGGCAGATTCTCGATGAGGTCTATGAATTCGGATCGTTCGTGCAGAGCAAGATGTATCACAAGGGGATCAAGTGCACCGACTGCCACGACCCGCATACTGCCCGACTCAAGCACGAGGGAAATCAGGTCTGCACGTCGTGCCACCAGCATTCGCCAGGTAAATACGACGGGGCGATTCACCATCGCCACGCCGACGGCAAGCCAGGCGCCCTGTGTGTGAATTGCCACATGCCGCAGACGACCTATATGGCGGTTGATCCGCGGCGGGACCACAGCTTTCGCGTCCCGCGACCTGACTTGAGCGTGAAGTTCGGGACGCCGAATGCCTGCACTGGATGCCATTTGCGGGACGAGCGGCTGCCGGGAGAGAGCTCAGGGGACACGAGCCAGGGGCCAGTTGCCGGGAGCCAGGAGCCAGGGGACAGCAGCCGGGTTTTGGCGCGGGCGGATTTGAAGAACGCGGAGTATGCCGATTGTTTGCGGCTGGCGGCGCGGGGTGACGAGAAGGTCAAGGCGCATTTGGCCCGTGTGGACCGGTGGGCTGATGCGACGTTCGACAAGTGGTACGGCAAGCAGCGGAAGCGCGAGCCGCATTTCACCGAGTCACTGGCCGCGGCCCGCACACACGAGAGCGATGCTCCCCAGAAGCTCGTGGCGCTACTCAAGAATCGCGAAATGCCGGCAATCGCGCGTGCAACGGCGGCGACGGAGTTGGCGGCCTATGCGAGCAGCGACAGGACCGCTTTTGCGGCCTTGGGCGAGTCCCTTGACGACCGCGATCCGACCGTGCGGGCGGCGTCGGTTACGAGTCTCCAGACAGACAATTCGCAGTTCCTCTTTCGGGCGATTACCAAGTCACTGGCCGACGAGCGACGGATCGTGCGAATCGAGGCGGCCCGCAGCATGGCGCGCTTGCCGCAGGAAGATTTCCGCGGCGAGGAGCGACAGGCGATACGCCGCGCGCTCGACGAGGCCTTTGCAGCTGGCGAGGTCGATAACGACCGTGCAGGCGGACATCTGGTGCAAGGGGTATTGCACGAAAACCTCGGTAAAGTGGAAGAAGCGGAGTCTGCGTATCGGACCGCTATGCGGGTCGAGCCCTTGTCGGTCGGTCCTCGGGCCAATCTCTCGGACCTGCTCGATCGACGGCGAGCTGCGACCATCCAACAAGTCCAACAATTGGTACAGGCGGGCAATGTCGGAGCGGCACAGGAGCTCTTGTCCCGGGCTGGGCCGCAAGAAGACGAAGCCAATCGGCTGCGCGATACCGAGCTAGGTCTGCTTGAACACGATGCACTACTCAGCCCCGAGAACGCCGTGCTCCAGTCGCGCCTTGGCTTTCTCCGTCACCTCCAGGGTTGGCGCAAGGAGGCTGGGAGGTCTTTTGAGGTTGCGCACCAATTGGAACCGCGAGCCCCCGATTTCATGTACTCGCTAGCAATCTACTTCAAGGACACGGGCCGGCCGCGTGACGCTCTGCCACTTGCTCAGCGGCTACGCCAGCTCCAGCCGAACAGTCCGCAGGTGGAAACGCTGGAAGCCGATGTGAAGCAGCTCTTCCGGGCTGGGCCTGCCCCGTAGGGACATCCGGGGCCGAAATCGCCAGTATTCGGAATCGGCCTGGCGGTAAGGGCCAGTTAGCCAGCCAACGGGGTTAGCAAAACCGCTCAGTTGCGCATCACCGCTGCGAGCACGGTCCTGCCAGCCGGGAAAGGGCTCCTTTTCGCCGTTTACATTGCATTTTTCCGATTGATGAATTCAACTAAAACCTGCGGCGGATTGCGAGGGCGCCGACAGTTCTCCAGGCATGATGCCAACTTGTCTTGATTGGACTTTCCACCCAAGGGGCAATTCATGCCGATTGCGAGACAACATCGAGCGCCAAATCCACGGCCGGCGCGTGGATTCACGCTGATCGAGCTGTTGGTCGTCATTGCCATCATTGGAGTGCTGGTTTCGCTGCTGCTGCCCGCGGTGCAGGCCGCGCGCGAGGCGGCACGCCGCATCAAGTGCAAGAACAACCTGCGGCAACACGCGATCGCCATCCATAATTATCTCGATACGTTCAAGTGCTTTCCGGCGTCCGGCATCGTCGATACAAGCCAGTTCGACTACGATCCCAAATCGGGCAGCATGATGAGCTGGATCGTTTTGATCCTTCCCCAACTCGAGCAGCAGCCCCTGCATTCTCAATTCAACTTCAGCGCGAGCGTGCTTGCACAGCCGCCTTCGGATCCGCAAGCTGCCCAGCCCGATTCCCTGCTCTGTCCCAGCGACAGCAGCCGCGGTCGCTTCTTTCAGCATCCGACGCATTCCAATAACCGCCGACTGGCCAAGGGCAACTATGCCGCCTTCGTCAGCCCCTACCACGTGGAGTTTCAGCATCGGTTTCCGGGCGTGCTGACGTCGCATGAACGCCAGACCGACGCCCGCGTGCAGGTGGAAGGGTTGTCCAATGCGCTGATGCTCTCGGAAGTTCTCACCCGTGACGAGCCGACCGACCAGCGGGGCGCTTGGGCCGTTGGCTGGTGCGGCGCGTCGCAATTGGCTTTCGATCTGCACGACGAAGACGGTTCGGGAAACTATTCACCACTAGCCAACGCGACAACGCTCAGCTCGACGCAACCGCCCAACAATCAAGGCCCCAACGTCGATGTGATTTACGATTGCGTGAATCCGGCCGATGCTCAAATGAAGCGGATGCCCTGCCTCACCTGGGTGTCGAATACGTCGAGTGATTACCTTTCCGCCGCGCCCCGCAGCCGCCATCCGGGCGGCGTTGTGGCCGTCTATGCCGACGCGCACGTCTCGTTTCTCAATAACACGATCGATCGCTTGACGATGGCCTATTTGATCAGCATCAATGACGGACAGGCGGTGACCGCCGAGTAGCGCGGCAACAATGTAATCCGATATCCGAACGCAGCTTCTCGATTGTCGCCCGCGCCATGCAACTGCCTCCTTGGACGTCGATTGCCCTCGTAGTCGGCCTGATCCTCATGCTGGCCGGACCGACGATGGTAGCGCTGCTCTTGCCGACCTCGTCCGTATGGACGAATGAGGATGCTGAGAAGCTGACCAAGGCAGGCGCTGACCTGCACTCAGCGATTCACGCACACGACGCGCACGACCGCGGCCAGGCCGCACATGGAGAGGGCGCCTCCGAAAACCCCTTGCCGGACCTGGCTGCCGCGCAACGGGAATACGAGACCCAGCTGGGCAGGCTCGACGCTTCGCGCTCCAGGCAAGGATGGCTTGAATTTGGGGCGCGCCTATTGGGTGTGGTGGTGGCTGCGTGTGGAATCGCCGGCTACGTCATGGCCCGTCACAGCGGTTAGCTGGCGGGCGCCGGGCAGTTCCAATTGACAGCATCCACGCTTCTTGGCCACCATGAGCACAGCGCAAAATGGCTTATTGTGGAGACCTGACGATGAATCGCCGCTATTTGGGTTGGATGCTTGCAGTCGTGGTTGGCGGGCTATGGACGACTTCGTTTTCAGCCCGAGCAGCCGACGAGTCGGACGACGTCAAGCAACTAGCCGGCACCTGGCTCCCCAAAGAGGCGAACCTGGGGGACAACAAGATCGATCAGATGGCTCTGGACACGATTCGAGTCGTGTTCGAGGGGGACAAGTACACGATCAAGGTGGGCGACAAGGAGGAGAAAGGCTTGTTCGTGCTCGATCCGAAAAAGATTCCCAAGACGATGGATGTCTTTCCGACGTCGGGGGACAACAACGGCAAGACTTTTCTGGCTGTGTATGAGCTGGCGGGCGATAACCTGACCATCTGCTATTCGTTTACGCCAACGGTCAGGCCCGAGAATCTTGAGCCCGCCAGCAACACGCTCTTACTCATCAAATTCGAGCGAATGAAGCCCTAACGGCGCTTTGGGGGGCCGGTCGATGCGAGGCAGGTGCGCCGTCTTGCTGGGGTTAATGGTCCTGGCGGTGCTTTCGCTTACCGTTCTGCCGCTTTTGGCGCAAGAGCCGAGGCCGTTCGAGTGGGCGGCGGCAAGTCCCGAAGGCCAGGGCATGTCGAGCGTGAAGCTGGCGGCCATGCAGTCGCGGCTCGCCGAGTTCAAGACGAAGGCGCTCCTGGTCATCTGCAATGACCGCATCGTATTGGAATGGTATGCCGAGGGGTATTCCGCCACGAAGACCCACTATACCGCCTCGATGGCGAAGGCGCTCGTCGGTGGAGTAAGTGTTGCTGTGGCGATCAGCGACGGGCGGCTGAAGCTCGACGACGCTGCCAGCAAGTACATTCCGGCCTGGCGTGACGACGCCCGCAAGCGCGGCATCACGATTGCCCAGCTCGGCTCGCATACGTCGGGTCTCGAAGACGCGGACCAGGAGGGTGTGCCGCATGATAAGCTGCCTGGATGGATGGGCGAGTTTTGGCGGCGCGAGCCGCCGTCGGGCGATCCGTTCACGATTTCGCGCGACCGCGTGCCGCTGCGGTGCGCGCCGGGAACCGAATTTCACTACAGCAATCCAGGAATCGCGATGCTCGGCTATGCAACCACCGCGGCGCTGGCGACGGCTCCTGAAACGGATCTGCGAACTTTACTCCGCGACCGCGTGATGCGGCCGATCGGCGTTCCCGATAAGGAGTGGTCGGTCGGTTACGGGCAGACAGTCACGGTCGAAGGACTGCCGCTCGTGGCGGCTTGGGGTGGCGGCGGGTTTACGGCCCGGGCCGCGGCCCGCGTTGGCCGGCTAATGCTGCGCGAGGGGAATTGGGAAGGAAAGCAGCTCATCAGCCGCGATGCCGTGCGAGAGACGACGCGCGACGTTGGCACGCCCGGACCTTGCGCAATCGGATGGTGGACGAACAACGACGGACATCTCGAGGGCGTTCCGCGCGACGCCTTTTGGGCTGCCGGCGCGGGGGATCAGTTTTTGCTGGTCGTACCGAGCCTGAATCTGATCGCCGTCCGCAATGGTGAAGCACTGCCGGGCCGAGAGGCCACCAAGATTCACGAGCCGATTAGGCAATTGCTCTTTGAGCCGCTGGTCGCGAGTATCGCCGCCCGTGCGCCGTCGACCGGCGAGGCGGGCCGATCGCCCTACCCTGCCAGCCGTCACTTAATGCGGGTGGTCTGGTCGCCACCTGAGACGATCGTGCGGCAAGCACAGGGGAGCGACAACTGGCCGCTCACCTGGGCCGACGACGGACACCTCTACGGCGCCTACGGCGACGGCTGGGGATTTTCGCGCCCGGGAATGCCGAAGCTGAGCCTGGGGCTAGCGCGGATTGAAGGAGAACCGGGGGATTTCCACGGCTTCAACATTCGCTCAGAGAGCCTGGAACAGACGGGAGATGATGTGCGGGGCAAGAAGGCGAGCGGCCTGTTGTGCCTTGACGGCGTGCTGTATCTCTGGGCCCGCAACGCGGGGAATTCGCAGTTCGCCTGGTCGTCCGACCACGGCCGCACGTGGACCTGGAGCGACTGGAAGTTCACGACGAGGTTTGGCTGCCCTACGCTGGTCAACTTCGGCCGGAACTATGCCGGCGCGCGCGACGAGTTTGTGTACCTGTATTCACACGACGCCGACAGCGCCTACGTCGCCGCTGACCGGATGGTCCTGGCCCGTGCTGCAAAGACGAAGCTGCGCGAGCGTGAGGCGTATGAGTTTTTCGCCGGGCTGGATCGCGCCGGCCAGCCGCGCTGGACAAACGACATTGACCAGCGAGCCGCGGTATTCGAACACGCCAAGCGATGTTATCGCTCGACAGTCTCGTATCATGCCGCCAGCCGGCGGTACCTGTGGTGTCAGACCTTGCCAGGGGACGATCCGCGCTTCCGCGGCGGCCTGGCGATTTACGACGCTCCGGAGCCGTGGGGACCCTGGACCACGGTGTTTTACAGTGAGGCTTGGGACGTCGGTCCCGGCGAGACGTGCAGTTTGCCCACGAAATGGATGAAAGATAACGGCCGCACCCTGCATTTAGTCTTTTCGGGAGAGGACCACTTCAGCGTCCGCAAGCTGACCGTCGAATTGGCGGACGACGCGCAGCGGTAGCCAGAATTCCGCCAGTGGGGAGGCGGCATCATGCGCCGACGGGAATTGTTCGCAGTATTGGGGGCCCTTGGTGTGTCAGCGGCCGCCCGCCCGGCAACTGGCGGGGAAGGTCACGCATCTGGGGCGGCTGGCAAGACGCCGCTCACTGGGCCGCATGCCCACTTTTGTGGAATCCACGTGGCCAAAAAGGATCCGAAGTTTCAGCTCATCGTGCAGCACTACTGCGCGGCACACACGACGAGTGAACACGGCGACGCGCTGTTTCAGTGCATCCTGTTCGACTCGCGCGAGACGAATGCGAAGCTGCTGGGCGTAGAGTACATCATCTCCGACCGGGAATACCGCAGGCTTCCGGAAGTGGAGAAGCAGTATTGGCACCCGCACACTTACGAAGTGCTTGGCGGCGGGCTGATTGCTCCCGGAATGCCTGAGGACGAAGAGCGGAAATTCATGCAAGCGGTGATGACGACGTGGGGAAAGACGTGGCACACCTGGCCCGACCCGCGGACGGCGGCACCGATTGGAGAGCCGCTCTTGATCTGGTCACTGATGGGAGACGGCCAGGCGGACGAGCGCGTCGTTGCCGATCGGGATCAACAATTCAATGTCTCGACGCCCGAAATCCGCAAGCGCCGCGGCGAGCAGATCGGCCTGGAGGTGCCGCAGGTGGCGCTCCCGCGTACGCTGGCCGATTTGGGCAGGCAATGGACGAATGCGGGCGACGACAAGCCGACGCCGCGGAAGTAATTGCGAGAGCGGCACTTGCGCCTCAGAATTGTTGTCGCCAACCGTGGATTGCGGTTATTCAGGTGTGGCAACAACGATTCCAAATCAACGGACCTCCGCACGGCCCGTTCCGCCACTTCGCGGATGGCTGCCGCTGGTCCTCTTGCCGGCGAGCGTGCTCGTGCTCACGCCGGCGGATTGGCCGCGCTGGGCCATCATGTGGCTGCTGGTGGTTGCCATCTATGCGAGCTGGAAATGGGTCAGTTGGTGGCGCGTCCGCATCACAGAGGCGCTGCCATGGAAACATGTCGCCTATCTGTTGCTTTGGCCGGGCCTGGATGCGGCGGCCTTTCTGGGCGAGCGAAAGCCGCCGCAGCCGAAGCTGGTCGAGTGGGTCTTGGCCACGGCCAATCTGGCATTGGGAGTAGTGTTGCTGTGGGGGATTGCGCCTCGAATCTCGCCGGAGCACGAACTGCTGCTCGGCTGGATCGGGATGATTGGAATCGTGCTCGTGGCGCATTTTGGGTCGATCCACCTTGCAAGCTGTTTCTGGCGGTCGTTGGGAATGAACGCCAAACCGCTAATGGACTGGCCCATTGCCACAACGAGCGTGAGCGACTTTTGGGGCCGTCGATGGAACACTGCATTTCGCGATCTGGCGCACCAATTCATCTTCCGGCCGCTTGTGCGGCGCTGGGGCACAATCGGGGCCGTCGCCGCGTCGTTTGTCTTCAGTGGCCTGATCCATGACCTGGTGATCTCGGTGCCCGCGCAAGGGGGCTACGGCTGGCCGACGCTCTACTTCCTCCTCCAAGGCGCCTCCGTGTTTTTTGAACGCAGCCGCTGGGCGAAAGCTCTGGGACTCGGCAGCGGCTGGAGGGGCTGGCTGTTTTCGGCGCTCGTGATTCTCGGCCCAGCCAGTTGTTTGTTCCACCCACCGTTTGTGCACGTCGTGATTGTGCCTTTCATGCGAGCCCTGGGCGCGGCGCGAGGGGCCTAGTGGGAGTAATCTCGATGCGCGAAAGCTTGCGGACGCTGATCTTCCTGGCGGGACTGGGGCAGCTTTCGGTGCTCATTGCCTCAGCACTCGTTCCGATTCGCTTGAATTGGCGCGAAGCATTCCAGTCGCTGCCAAAATTGCACCGGCAAATGTACTGGGTCTACGGCGGCTACGTGGTGCTGGCGATTGTTGGGCAAGGGCTAGTGAGCACGTTCTGCGCGACGGAACTTGCTGGCGGCACGCCCCTCGCCCGCGGCGTGTGCGGATATATGGCGGTCTTCTGGGCATTGCGGCTAGCGCTGCAAGGGGTGCTCGATGTGCGGGAGCACTTTACGCGGTGGTGGCTCTGGGCGGGGTATTACGCCCTTACCGTGCTGTTCGCCTGTTTCACGATCGTCTTCGCCCTGGCCGCCCTGCTGGTCAGGTAGGAAGAGACCCTTTGTTCGCGAGCCATTCACTCCTGGTGGGCGGGTCGATTGAATCTGCCCCCGGCAGGCCGCTATATTAATTCCCGACCCGCAGCCGCGATTGAGAGGAAACCGTCATGCCCAAAGCCGCCGCCCCCGCCTCCGCCCCGAACTCGTCCCCGCCCACGTCGTGCATCCACGAGATCGGAGAAACGGCCGGGACGATCTGGCAGACTCTCAACGACAACGGAGCGATGTCGCTTGCCAAGTTGGTCGAGCGGATCGGCGGCAACCGCGACGTGGTCATGCAAGCGGTCGGCTGGCTGGCCCGCGAGGGCAAGCTCGGGATCAGCGAGACCAAGCGGGGAAAGTCGCTTTCGCTGAAGGAAGAATGACGAAAGTCAAGTGACCAAGTGACAGGTGGCTCCTCTCCTTGGTCACTGATTACTTAGCCGTGTCTTCATACAGCGGCAGGTGGCGGTAGAACACTTCCAGCGACAAAAGATTGAGCGTCGTTACGTAGAGCCTGCCGCCGTGGGGCCCCCAGCGATCGGGCACGGCGCCCTTGGGGTCCCAACTGCCGGCGAGCGGACCGGCAGGGACCTGGGATTCGACGATCAGCGGGTGCAATCGCGAGTTCCAACGCTGCCAATACTCGCCCCCCATGTGGAACATCACCTGCGTGCCGTAGTACCAGTAGTACGTGTCTCGCTCGGGCTGGCGTGGCGTGCCGATCGCCGGCAGATTCTGAGCGAGGTACTCAGCGCCGCGAATCATGTTGCCGTTGTCGCGCCGCCAGCCCGAATAGAGCCGCATCAAGAGGCCCACGGAGGTCATTGTCTTACTCGCCTTGCGGCCATGCCTCTGCTCGGCCGTATCGGGAGCGAACGGGTTGTAGCGATAGAGGTGCGGCTCGCTGGGCGATTGCTGGGACGCGTCGATCCACTTCTCGATCCGGGCGTAAGTCTCCTTGGGAACATTCAGGCCGGCCAATTCGCCGCTCTTGAGAGCCATCATCATCCAGCCGGTCACTGACGTGTCGGTGTTGAGACCGGGCGAATAACGCCAGCCCCCTCCCTTTTGATCCTGGCTGGCGACGATGAAATCGAGCGCTTTCTGAGCGGGCTCCTTAAGCTCGGGGTCCTGCGTCATGCCGTAGGCTTCGCACAGTGCGAGCGTCGCCAAACTGTGGCTGTAAAGCCAGACGCTGCGATTCGATTCGTCGTCGAGCGGGACAAACAGGTCGCCATTTTCCTTCTGGCCTTTGAGGAGAAAACTAAGGCCCGCTTGAACCACATTCTGATACTCGTCTTCGCGATGGGTATATCCGGCCCCTTGAAACGCGAGCAATGCCAGCCCCGTGGCCCCGGTGTCGGTGACAAGCTGCGCCTCTTCCGGAAACCCTTGCAGGCTCCAGCCGCCATCAGGCTGCTGGTAGCGGGCCAGGAAAGCCAAGCCTTTTTCGATGGCATCCTGCTGGGCAGCACCGGGGGTTCCCGGCCCGCCAGCTCCGCGCTGGCCGCCGTGCGGTCGGGCGTCGCGGCCGCTAAAGGCCTCGGTCGAGGCGATCGCCCCGGTGTTCACACTCGGCAGCCCGCCAACGGTCGTTTTCACAAATCGTACCGGTTGCGTATGAATGTGTTCGCTGTCCGATCGGGCCTGACGTGTGTTCAGACCGACTTCGGGCGTGTACTGCGAACCAAGCCCGCCAGGGCCATCGGGCGCATCAATGCTGACCGTCATGCCCACGCCGCTTTGGCGAGTCATCGGCGCTGTTCCTTGACCCGCGCCACCCGGCAGATGGTCGGATTCCGCCTGAGCCACCGCTGACATGGGCCCGATCTCCGGAATGTCCGCGACCGTCGTCCCACCACCCACAAGATTGATTTGGCGTGTTACACGCCCCGGAGCGGCGTCGCGATTAACTTGGCCGTCGATGGCCGGTCCGTCCTCGGTGCTGGGAGAGACGTTTCGTCGTCCATAGCCGTTGCCAGCCAGACTTGGTGCTGGCGCATCGACAACGTCGGCACCTTCTGCCGCGCCAATCGGGCCGCTGCGCAGCGATCCCAAGGCCCCCCCGGCAACGCGCGCAGTGGCGATGCCTTGAGCCTCTAAGGGCGCCCCATCCGACGAACCGCCCGAGGCAGGGGCACCGGCGATGGATACCGTGTCTGCATCGACCGACGCAGAGAACAACGCTCCCGCCGCAGCTCGCGCGACCTTGCCCGTTCCCCCACCTGCGATCGCCTCACCAACAGGTCCGTCGCTGGCTTCGGCACGAGCGATTGTCAGGCTGCCGGTCGCGATCCCGCCGCCTGTAGCGCCGCTGCCGGCGCCGCCAGGCTCACCGACCTCGCCGACCGCAAACGGAGCGCCGCCGGCCGGGCCGCCGCCA
>Ga0065705_10000532_pt1 | contig 13749 bp, 16 predicted proteins | sample SwibulcommuniRL2_FD_59092 | JGI IMG/M metagenome (GOLD analysis project Ga0065705, IMG submission 59092) | Bulk soil microbial communities from switchgrass field near Rose Lake, East Lansing, Michigan, USA - RL2 Bulk Soil v2 (version 2) | ecosystem: Environmental > Terrestrial > Soil >...
CTTGACAGACGCGACAAAGCAAACCCTTGATGCAATACAGGAATTATGGTATCGGGATTTTTTACTTTCGATAGCAACGATTCAAACTGTGCTATCTTAAACCAACGGTAGCCTTCATATGTTGCAGTGCTGGGCGGATCTGGAGGCAGGAAAGCCGAGATGTTAGTATCGATATTGGTATCATCACGGCCGGTGTTATTGCACCAGCCAGAAATGGAATCATACGATTCGTCATAATTAACTATTGCATCAACATCTTCTTGAGTCACAATAAGATCGTCGGGCAGGATCATAAAATGAGTAAAGTCGCTTTGCAGAAAGAACTCTCTTGCTTTGTTGTATGCTTCGTCTTGTGGAAAATATTTAATCCAAAGTTTAGAGAGCCCGTTTATCTTTTCGATGGCCTTGTAAAACTCTGGGATACTACGCGGATTGAAGATTACTAATAAGGGCTTCATTGCTATCGTCTCTAATATGTAGTTCAGCCAGGTAGTTTTTTACTATTTCTCGAGATTCGTCAACGGAAAACATTACATTAAAAACTAAATCATCATAAAGCTTTGAAATGGCTTCTTCTCTTGACTTGGAGTTAGTCATCTACCAAATAGGAAAGTTAGGTTCTCTAGTCTGTCTCTCTTGCCAATCCACAGGCACATGCAATCACGTTGTGCTATCTAGTATATTCTTTAAGAAACCGCTCAATTAAGGATAATGCGAAATGTATCTCAATCTTCACATATTCCAGGAACAGCAACTTTCTTGAATAAATGCGGAGAGACCACTAAGTTCTTAGGGTATTTTGAAAGTGCGGATTGAAAATCATGACCGATGACATTGTCAACGGCTTTCTGGTAATGCTCTAAGGATTGCCAGACTGCGTAATTGATAAAAACATGGCTTTTTCCAAGTCCTTTGTGTAATTGTGCAGAAACAAATCCTGATTGATTTTTGAACTTGGTCGCATCCTCTTTCCACGCTTTTAAAAATTGTTCAACTTCATTGGAATCAACATTGAATTTATTTATCAAAATTACTGGACCTGTTACATGATTTTCCATCTGGTCTTTGAGTGTCACGTTTTCATCCATTTCAATCAATTTTGGCATAGTTCAATTTACTGCGGCATTCAATTTAAATATACACATCAGTGAAATTCAATTCGATCATAAAGTCGCTACCCAAGATTAGCTGTTTGTTACCTTTTAGAGCTAGGGCGTCTTCATTTATAGGTTCAATTTTGGATCCGAATTGTTAACAATACAATTCCCGACGTCCTAAGACTTGACGATAATCACAGAAAATCAATTATCGTATTTCTGCTTGTAGGATGTTTATCTGGCCTTAATTTAGACAATTCATATTCACAAATCTTTTTGACATAATATCTGTGACTGAAAATTTCCTCTTTTTCGTAACATAGTAAAGTAATAGTTTTGTTCTCACTTTCTATCGCTAAGTGTTTGCATAACTGTAGTTTTTTCTCGTCATCACGTAAATCTCTGCAAAAAAACTGGAAAAAAACATTTTGACTTATCATTCCGTCTTTAAAATTTTTTAATAGACATTTTGATGGTGACAGTTCTCTATACCATCTGTCAAATTTTTCTTTTTCTATACCTCTAGGATAGTATCTGGTAATTAGGATTCTTGTTCCATCAGAATCTTATTTTTATCATAAATGGATTTTGTTTCAATCAATTGATATATTAAGCAATTACCAAAATTTAATGCTTAAATCACCGAAGAGAGAGTCAGTCAGTTACATAATAAAATGAAAGTAAGCTTGATAACTAATAATCAAGACGTGCAAGTTTTAAATTACACAAGGGCTACTCGATATACTCTCAAAGTGGTATGATTCCTGGCATACACGGCTAAAAATTAATGGGTTGCCATAAAATGAGCCGCAATATAAAAATACCGCATATATGATACATGATATGGTAATGGTTTGTCATTAATTACTACCTTGTGGTTGTTAACAATTTTTATTATTCTTTCATTAAACATTGGCACTGTAAATTTGGAGGATAAGTTTTTTGAACCTTTCGGTGCTCAGGCCGATATCAATACAAATTATAACTCAACTGATTCAAACAGCATACAAAATAACATTTCACTAATTACAAATATCCTGGCGAAGAATCTTGAAAATCGCATTCAAAAAGCAGGGGCCATTCTTGAAATAACAAGCAAATTAACACAGGTAAGAGATGTTCCCTATGCGCACCTGCTTAATCAAACATTAAACACATTACATGGAATACCTCAATATGCAGACACAGAAAAAAGACAAGTAGTTAAGAACATACTATCTAGCAATAATGATTTATATGAAATTTTCCTTCTTATGCCAAATGGAAATATGTATTTTCTCGAGCCTTATTCTATACAACAGACTCTTACCTTGAACAATTTTGCTTTTAGAGATTATTTTCAAGGGGCGATTAAAACAAATGACACCTATTTAGGAAACGTGCACAATACTGCAGCTGCTTCTGGTGCTAGAACAGCAAAGATTGCAGTTCCAGTTTATTCCTTAAAGGATAACTCTACTATCGCTGGAGTATGGGCTAGTAGTATTGATTTTAGTGTTTTAAATAAAGAACTTCAATCACTTAATCTTACATCTTTAGATGACAGTACACGTGTTGTCTATGTGGATAGTAAAGGTCAAAAGATTGCTGATTCTGATATAAATAAAAGTACAATTCCTGAGTCTTTTGCTAANNTNAAGNGTTTNAAGGCTGCTATAGGTGGACAGGCTGGTTCAACTATAGATACAGTGAATAACACAAAGATGTTGGTAACATACCAGCCAGTAAATGCATTTCATAATACTTGGGTTGTTCTTTTGATGCAACCATCACTACCACTATAATAATTAGCGGCTATTTAGTTTCATGTAATTGAAGCTCTAGTAACACTTTAAGTTTTGTTATAATAGTATTCTAAATCATTTTTACAGCGTCATATACTCTTCAAAGGGTAGCAATTTAAAACGCCCAACAACAGTCTTATTGTTAAATAATTTGTTGGAGTCTTCAAATTATTGTCTAAGATCCAAGTGAGGGCTAAGGTGAAAATTCCATTTGGTATGTTGGANGAATACAAAAAATATGTGTCAGAGTATATCAATCGAATTAAGGAAAAGGATAACGGGACTCTTCAATTTGATTGGTTCATTAGTAGTGACAAAACAGAGGTTGAAATATTAGAAGTATATGCGAGTTCTGAAGATGCTTTAAAACATCAGGAATATCTTGGAGAATTGCAGGGAATAATTTTTAAAAAATTTGGCGCTCCTTATTCGTTGACGATCTATGGCAATCCCTCGCCGAAACTTTTAGAAAATGTAAAAGCTAGCAAAATGGATGCAAAAATATTTTCTTTTTTACAAGGACTCAAGACCGCCTGAAAGTTAGAGGGCTTTTAAGCGCTAGGAAAGAGTTTGTTAATATGATAACAATTCTTACACTATTTTAATTTATTAGCTTAACGCGTCCTTTATCTAAGAATCGGAAAAGCTAAATACCAAGTANTAGAACCCTAATACATGCAGGNTTCAAATCCNGAGGAACCCAAAAATGTTCCGACTGAATTTTCAATCGTATTCCGATGAACTCCAATTTGCCGATTGNGNGAAAACTTTAAAGCTATGTTATCTGTAATATGTAGTGGAATGNAGTAACAGGATTAATTTTGTTGCTCATACCGACTGTCTAGACATCGAGAATTAAGTCTAACTGAATTCATATTGAGAAATTTCTTAACAACCAGCTTCGTTGAATTAATATTCCGCTTCTACGGGTACTTTATAAAGTATAATTGAGTTATCACGTATGCCATGTTTCGTCCTCCAGATCCTACTGGCATCGCCATCTGTCAAAACAGCACAAATACTTTGAGTGCACGATTATTAGTCGCGGATCGTGCTGGTTACGTATTGAGATTAAGAGCTAACCTTCTTGGATCAGTTGAAAAATGGGGTACTCCTGGACATGGAAAAGGAGAGTATTCTCGCCCTAGCGGCGTTGCTGTTGATAATCGGAATGGTAACATATTTGTTTCCAATAGTGGTAATCATCGAATTGAAAAACTTAGGTCCGATGGCAATCGTATACTAACCGCAGGAAAGCCTGGTTCTGCAGGAACTGGTGAAGCTGAATTTAATTTGCCAACTGCCATCGCCTTAGATCCCACAAAACGTGATGTCTTTGTGAGTGATACGGGTAATAACCGAATTCAAAAATTGACGAATGAATGTAGATTTATTTTACAAATGCATGGCATATGGTCAATGGGTATTGCTGTCGATTTGAACAGCAATGTGTATATTTCAGATACGAATAATCACAAAATACAGAAACGGACATCTGATCTGCAGCAAATAATTACTGAGTGGGGTCAATACGGTTCAGGTAATGGAGAATTTAATCAGCCTTATGGCATTGCGGTTGATTATAAGAATGATGTATTTGTAGCAGATCGGTTAAATCATCGCGTTCAAAGATTTAGTGCGGATGGTACTCATATCAATAATTTGGTAACAAGCGGTCCGGGTAATGCGGAGTTTAGAAGTCCATTTGGTGTTGTAATTGATTATAATACAGGCAGCGTATATGTATCTGACGATGGATATAATTCCATTCAAGTGTTTACAAAAGACGGTATTTTTATCGACAAGAAGGTTTTATGAATAATTAAGATTAATTAAATTCGCCAAAAAGGCCGACCTCACAGTACGAATACTAGATTCAATATGTGGATCTCCGATCCTCTTTCAGAAACACTTTTCGATCCGATTTGTTAACAACGCGATCCCAACGGCCCGTAAGGCTTTAATGTAATCAAAGCCCTTACTAGTAACCAGAACTTATATTGAATCATTCATAAGATCTGTATAAATTACTCGAATCGCATTAAGTTATTTGTTTAGAAAATCTAACTTACTCTGGGATTTCGGGTTCAACTAGTTTTGCTAGATTATTCAATGATTGCTGCCAGCCTACATAGCACGCTTCAAGAGGAATGACAGTGGGCAAACCTTCTTGTACAATAGTCATTTCCGTTCCTAGTGAAACCTTCTTCAAGGTTACAGTTACTTGAATTTCTCCAGATAAGTTTGGGTCATCAAAATTATCCGTATAACGTAAGCGTTCGTTTTCAACCAGCTCACGGTATTCTCCACCAAATGACATGCTCTTTTGAGTGGTAAAGTTTGTAAAAGACATCCTGTAGGTTCCTCCTACCTTTACATCCATGTGATGAACCCTACAAGTATAACCATTGGGTGGTAACCATTTAGCCATGGCATCACGGTCAAGAAAAGCACGATAAATTTTCTCTGGCTTTGCTGTAAGTACACGATGTAAATGAACAGTGTTAGTAGACATAGGCTTCTTGCTTCAATATACTATTAAAGTATTCTGTGCTTATTAGGTTTTAATAACTAGACATAAATCAGATACTGATGATCTCTTGATCTATGAAATATTTCCACTTTTGCATTCCCCCATTTTCTTTAGGNCAAGTTCTTTTCTAGGGACTAATTTGTCTTTAATCCTTCTTGAGNAGTAATTAATAAATAAATTAATAAACTNTAAACTTGTAGTTATATTAGTAACAATAGAACCGACTTACCATTTAGAATTTAAGAAAAAGTTCCGATTGAATATCCAATCGATTCCGACGTCTGTAGTACTATGATAATAATATATTCGATTAGTTAAAATGAACCCACCGAACTTGAAAAAATAATAGTAGCTCATTCCTAAAGAATAATATCCATGCATAATCGACGAGAATATTCAGTGATTGAAGCTCCTTCCATACTGGGTTTACGCCCGACTGGAGTCGAGCTTCTTCCAAAAGCGTTAAGGGCAGCAGGTTTACTTGAGAGATTAAATGCTGAATACGGTGGGATAGTCGCTCCATCATCGCCATACAACCATAGTCGTGATGAAGAAACTAAATTACTAAACGCTGAAGCAATCAAAGAGTATAGCCTGAAATTGGCAGAGGCTGTGAAACGTCAGTTACATAAAAATAAATTCCCCATAGTCATTGGAGGTGATTGCAGTATCTTAATTGGTAATCTTTTAGCATTAAGGCGTCTAGACAGATATGGGCTATTTTTTATTGATGGACATTCTGATTTTTATTTACCAGAAGAATCTCCGACGGGCGAGGTAGCAGATATGGACTTGGCAATAGTATCGGGTCATGGTCCCGAAATTCTTAGTGATCTGGACCATCTTAAGCCACTAGTAAAGGAACAAGATATAGTAGTATTTGGATATCGTGATTCGGCACAATCTGCTCAGTACGGATGCCAAGATATTAAAAAGACTACGATGGTCAATGCCATAGAACTTGTTGATGTAGAAAAGTTAGGACTCCAAAATGCCTTTTCTTTAGGCATACAACCACTTCTCAAAAATGAACTTCCGGGGTTCTGGATTCATCTTGATGCTGATGTTTTAGATGACTCAATTATGCCTGCAGTCGATTATCGTCTACCTGATGGAATAACCTTCTCAGAATTAAGTAATTTATTAAAGTTATTACTATTGTCGAAAAAAGCTGTAGGTATCAGTGTCACAATTTTTAATCCCACTCTTGATAAAGATGATTCTATTACCAGAAATTTTGTGTCAAGTATAGTAGAAGGTCTGTCCTAAGAGGCATTCTCTTGTCCAATTCTATTTTTAAACTACATTGAACTGTTACCATAAAAGCTAAATAACAAATCTTATGAAGTAATAAATCGCTTTAATACAAAAGTTTATGACAACTACATGCAAAGTTCAAGTCTCGACGTCCGAAGACTTGCCGATTTCATCTTTGAAATATGATAGCGATTCCCAAAAGCTACCTTTGCATGTTTTGACTGCTATTGTTGTGGTATTGTATTGTTTTGATCCTTGTTTGTTATTAGAGAATACTCATCACTTTGAGCGTTGAATGCCATAGATTTGATTTTCTCAGGATTATCTACGTAGAACGAAAATTCAAAGGGTGCTTTTTTATTTGGACTGATTATATCTGGGTTTGTAAATACGTAATCTGTCTCTATCACCTTATGTTTCTCGTCATAAAATATTGCTGATACCTTCACAGCATTGGCATTATTTTTACCCTGATTCATTACTTCTCCAAGGACTCTAAAACTGTTTGAGCTCTTAGAATTTTTGCCTACACTCAATTGTAACGCCTCAGGTTTATCGTCCTCTGATTTTTCAAAACTTGTTGTAAGAGTATACTTACTCTTACCAGGTAACGTTTCATCTAAAAAAATGTCAAATCCAGACCTGTTTCCAGGCTTTATTAGATAGTCGTTAACGTATTTGTCTCCTGTTGCAACAATAATTCCGTTCTTGTCATATACTGTTGCTGTTATGCGAACTAATTCAATAGGATAACTAAAATTATTTAGCACTTCACCGACTATGGTGTCCTTATTTAATGCAGAATATAAAATATCGGGTCTTGGTTCAGCATCTTCACTTTGAGTGCNATTAGATATTTGAGTTGACNNATNCTCATCCACGGTAACCTCAATTTGAGCGTTTGTTGATGAAGCCATTAAAGAAAAAAGAAATCCGGCANTGGCCATTGATAAGCATAGGAGGCTGCTAAATTGGCTAGCAGAGTGCGAGTTCTTTGCTAGATATTTTGGAAAGGATGTATCGATANTATTCGTTAACAACTTTCCAGGTAGGGTGTATTTCATGCCATCCTTTTGGCTTGTCTGTAACCCANGCTCCCCAAACATGGACTCGATCACCTTCCTTTGGAAGAACTATTCCATTTTTGCCTTGATCAGGTGGAACTATCTCTACCACCAAGAATCCATCTGTTTTATCATTGTTCTTTTCATTTGTTAGGAACTTGAATTTGTCATCTAAATTCAAGAAAAACTTGTAATCGCCATCATCCATCTTTTTAGTATGCATAACTACCCCTGTTGCTTCTTGACATTCACTAAGGACCCTCAAGTCTTCCTCATTTGANGCNCCAGNTAGAACATTTCCTGTCCTACAGTCAGGACCAGTAAGTGCTTTATGCTGTGTTACTATAACGCGATCTGAAGATTCAACCCTATTCTGTTCTTCTAAGGGAATAGGTGCCTCACCTTCCTCTTCTGAGATAGCGATTTCTAATCTCTGTTTCATCTCAATGTTATTTTGGATGTTAACTGTCTGATTATTCTGAGTTTGCTGTTGAGTTTCTATGGTTTGGTTAATATTTTGATTCGATTCACTTTCACCAGATGTCTGAGTTGATGTTTGATTATTGTCTTCAGAATCGGCTTCACCACTCAAGGCTTGACCACCAGTTGCCTCAGTTGATGTTTGATTATTGTCTTCAGAATCGGCTTCACCACTCAAGGCTTGACCACCAGTTGCCTCAGTTGATGTTTGATTATTGTCTTCAGAACTCAAGGCTTGACCAGTCAAATCACTGCCTGTCTGATTATCACCTTCAGAATCTTGATTAAAATTAGGAGAAATTCCTATACCATTCTCAGATTTATCTTGGATTTTTATGTAATAGTTCTTTAATATATCGTCTAAAGGTAGAGACGTGTCAGCCCATGATTTATTCATGTAATTGTTTAACATTCCTGCCAATGCCACTAATGCGATAGAAAAGCTTAATATCAAAAAACATGCTGTTCTGATTCTATATTCTTCCATTAATTTTATCAATTTGCAATAAGCCAACAAACATTATAAGGAAGATCTAGTTCTCGATAATTGAAATACATTTAAAACGCGCAAAATTTTTAAGCTATGACCTCCAGGACACTAAACCTTTACGGAAATGATTTCTGAGCAGAGCTCTGTTAACTGATAAACTTAACTAGTTTATGGTCTTATTTCAATTATGAGGACGACGTTACAATGTATTTTGATTATTGGTATCGTCTTAGTTATTATTTTTGTATTTCCTGCGAATCATTTATCATTTAGTCAGAATTCCACAGTGCCATCCTCTCCAATACCCACGGAGACGATAAAGATAGTTAAGCCGGTCACAACGCAAAACGTAAGCAGTCAAGACGAGTTAATAATATCAGGTCAATCATCAGATAATAACTTGAAAAATTGCTCAGTCACTGTCATTGTCAATGATGTAAAGCCCTACCAAAATACTGTTGCAAAAGGATCGGGCGGTGCAACCGATTTTTCTGAGTGGGAGTTTGTATTACATGGCAATTATACTCATATTAATGCAGGTGAGAACAAGATAACTTCAAAGCTACAATGTGCATCGGCACCTCCCCGCTGGTATAGTGTATTCGTAAATGGAGNTCCTAATTCTAGTAATGAAGATGTGTTCTCNCCTGTACAGTCTGAAGAACAACAAAATATACCTGCTACCAATTTGTCTGGGACTAACGAAATAGATGGTATACAGTCTGAAGAACAACAAAATATACCTGCTACCAATTTGTCTGGGACTAACGAAATAGATGGTATACAGTCTGAAGAACAACAAAATANACCTACTACCAATTTGTCTGGGACTAACGAAATAGATGGTATACAGTCTGAAGAACAACAAAATACACCTACTACCAATTTGTCTGGGACTAACGAAATAGATGGTAACAATAATGAATTGCTTGTTTCAATAATATCTCTGAAAAATCCCGTGGAAAGAGGGGACACTCAGAATGCTACAATAACTGTTACCGATTCAGGTTCCAAAGCGGTTGCAAATGCTGAAATTGTTGGAAAATTGATATATCCGGGTAATAACTACGAGAAAGATTTTAGCGGTATAACAGATTCTCAGGGAAAATTTGTTTATTCATGGATTATCGGAAAGAAAGGGGACGTTGGAGCGCTTTCCATAGAGGTGGAAGTATCAAGTCAGGGATATCCTCCCTCTTCTGCTACTGGTTCTTTTGATATTGTAGATAACTCGTAACGATTGCCTACAGGATATTACATATTTTCTTATAATTCGGATCATTTTGAAGAACATTTCCAATACTGTAATGGAATCATATTCAAATGAGAAGCGAATAAAATCTTTCTTCATCTAATCTTAATTTGTATAACTTGTTTCCCTTTGTTAGGAACACAGCATTATGGATATTAAACAAGTCAAAGAGATCATCAAATGATCCGCTAATAACGTTCCTAGTGTTTGCAATGCAATAGGTAATTCCTGGGAGAGATTTTCGTTCATACCATTCACAAAACTTTACTGCTTTTTTTACTGATTCTTCCCGCGCAAGATCTTCAACTAAAAAAGCAACTGTTAGAGGAAATTTGTTGTCTAGTTTATTTCCAATTATCTCTAAGACTTTGTTTCCCGTTTCTTGCGGATTTTCTAAGAGCTTGTCATAATTACCGGCAGTTGCATCAAACCACCGTCTTTTGTTGAGATATTGCATACCATAGTGTTTTGCTGACCCGCAAGAGGATTTGAACCAATTGCCTGAGGCCAATTTATCGATTTCATCAAGTAATTTATTCAAAGTTGTCTCATTATCATATAATATTAAATTGTGTCTGTGTCGGTTTTTTTCATGATTTTTAATCCAATTATCAACAGCGTCTGCTACGATTGATGCCAAAGTTATGCCATCATCTGTGGCAATCTCGGTCGCTTTTGCATGAAGTTTTTCATCGAAATCCCTAACGAATAGGTCCTTTACCATGCTTATACTATTCATCTACGATTATTAAAGATATCTAGATATCCAATTGAGATACAATTAAATAATAGATATCTAGATATCTAATACATGATAAAAATCAAAAATCAAACCATCAATGTCGATGGTCAAACAATATTCTATCGAGAGGCTGGAGACAAAGAGAAGGCACCCAGCATCCTACTACTTCATGGATTCCCAACATCGTCGCACATGTTCAGAAATGTCATCCCAGCCTTGGCAGACAAATTCCATGTCGTTGCGCCGGATTATCCCGGATTTGGATATAGCTCCATGCCTCCTGTTGACAGGTTCGAATACACATTTGATAACCTTGCCGAGATCGTAGACAACTTCGTCACCCAGATAGGATTAGAAAGATATAGCCTATACGTTATGGACTACGGTGCGCCGGTGGGGTACCGTCTTGCAGTCAAGCATCCTGAGAAAATAGAAGCCTTGATAGTGCAGAATGGAAACGCATATGATGAAGGTTTAGGAGAATTCTGGGAACCCCTTAGGGCCTATTGGAGCGATCCCAATGAGAAGAACAAGAATGCTCTTAAGAAATTTCTTACCCTCGAAGCTACTAGATGGCAATATACACACGGCGTAAAAGACGAAAATGCAATAAGTCCTGACAATTGGATTCATGACCAGTTGCTACTTGATCGTCCAGGCAACAATGAAATCCAGCTTCAGCTATTCTATGACTACAAATCTAATCCTCCGTTATATCCTCAATGGCAGCAGTATTTTAGAAAGTATCAGCCACCCACACTTGTAGTTTGGGGCAGAAACGATATCATATTTCCTAAAGAGGGCGCTATTCCTTATCAGCGTGACTTAAAGAACGTGCAAATCCATTTGTTGAATACTGGACATTTTGCGTTAGAAGAAGAAGGTGAACAAATTGCTGAATTGATATCGCGTTTCCTATTGACCAATCGTAAGACTACTCCGTGGATTGAGGCCTGAAAAGATGAGATTTGTAATAAGTGCAAAGATACCTACAGAAGCTGGAAACCTAATGGTGCAAGATCCAAAACTTTTGAGTAAACTTGAGACATATATAAACAAAGTAAAGGCTGAAGCAACATATTTCTTTGAAGCTGATGGCAATAGAGTAGCTACCTTCATCGTTGATATACAGAGCGCAGATCAGATACCAGTTTTGGTTGAACCGCTGTTTAGTGGAATGGGTGCTCATGTGGAGCTCCATCCAATAATGAGCCTCGATGACCTAAAGAAGGGAATACCGCAAGCCCTAGTCGAAGTAAACTCATACCGTGATTAAAAAATAATCATTTTTTCATAATCCGTTTCTAATCGTTACTAAAAATAAAACCAAAAGAGAAGATAGTAGAACCCTATTACATGCAAGGTTCGAATTCCGACGCAATCGAACCTATTCTTCATTACGCTCCGTCCTGCGCTAGTCCTTTCTATATCTAATATTGTCAGTTAGGTCTTCTCTGGGCTTTAATTTGATCACTATTGTATTACTTATTTTGTTAAATATTCTCTGTCTCTTGTTATTAGTAAAAAGCCATCCTAAGATTACATCCAGAGGAAGCAAGAATGATTTTCCAAAGCTTTCTAATGCAGCACTTCTGATATCAACACCCTTGCCAGACACGTCAGTGGACTTTATTTTCAAGAGTCTCTTACCGATTGATTGTCCGCTTGTATGCTCAAAATAAGTCCAATATGCAAAGAAAGCAGTGCTTGACAGAAGATAGTTAAACGATCCAAAATTTCTGTGAACAATCGCAATACCGTTACTATAATCAGAGAACCAAAATGGAAGTGCTAACAGAGCAAACAAAATTCCTAAACCTATTGATACTATAATAAAATCAACTAACCATGCCACAAATCTATCCGCCCAACTAGCTAATACCACTTCTACAGGACGGTTATCTGCTCCTCCATTATTAGAGGCTGGCGGTGAACCGTTATTTGATGAAACCACTTATGAATAAGGTAATGCCACTAGACATATATGATTTATTCTCTTACGTTTAAAAGATGATTGTGATTCATAAGCATTAAGTATAAGATAATAAAAATATTTTCTTATTGAAAAACATTTAGCTAATTTACTGGGTATAGATGGTGCCGCTTATTACTACGGTAAGATCTTCACATTTGATGAAGCAAATGAATACTTTCACTCACTACTTACAAAATATCCCCTGGAAGAACGATGAAGTAGTAGTATTTGGAAAACATATAGTTACCAAAAGGAAAACTGCCTGGTATGGTGATTCTGATTATGTCTATATTTATTCAAATACGGAAAAGAAAGCATTACCATGGACTAGAGAACTTGCAAAACTTAAACAAGTTGTAGAGAATCTATCNAATACAAAATTTAATTCCTGTTTATTGAANTTGTATCATGATGGCGATGTAGGTATGGGATGGCATAGTGATGATGAAAAATCAATTGAAGGTAATAGTGCCATAGCTTCAGTAAGTTTTGGGGCGGAGCGAAGATTCTCCTTTAAGCACAAACAAAGTAAGGAAACAATTTCAGTATTACTCGAGAATGGTAGTCTACTGTTAATGAAAGATGCAACGCAAAAAAATTGGCTACATAGTTTACCCAAATCTACGAAAATTACACTGCCGAGGATAAATTTGACTTTCAGAACAATGATCAGGTAAATTTAGTTTCTTAATGTGAGCATATACCTTTACCCATCCATCTGAAGAGTATACTAGTCTAGGTAGATGTCTTCAAACTTATACCGCCAGGCGTACCAGTGGTATAAACTACCCCAATCAAAATAGAATCTGGATAAGGAATCTTTATTTTTAGGAATGCTCAAAAACAAAACAGGAAAATGAGTTATCCTCACGACCTCTCTAAGTGGACCGTGCTTTCTTTAATCTTGATGACTGCGACTTTGATAGTCGGAATTCTTATTCTGGTGACAAAGTAAAAGAATGATTAAAACTAGTATATTTACACGCCAAAAGAAACCTCCGACGGCACTAGAATTTTAATTGCTAGAAAATGGCCCAGAGGTATAGGAAAGGCCATTTCCATGAACGGTATATGA
>Ga0065705_10104524_pt1 | contig 13746 bp, 12 predicted proteins | sample SwibulcommuniRL2_FD_59092 | JGI IMG/M metagenome (GOLD analysis project Ga0065705, IMG submission 59092) | Bulk soil microbial communities from switchgrass field near Rose Lake, East Lansing, Michigan, USA - RL2 Bulk Soil v2 (version 2) | ecosystem: Environmental > Terrestrial > Soil >...
GGCCCATTACTTCCAGCAACATCACCCGCTCGTGGCTGGCGGCGGTGGTGTGCAGCCGGTCGAGGGCGTCGGTCGCACAAAACACGGCCGAGAAGAAGCCAAACGTGAAGGCCGTGCTCGACAAGTCGTTGTCGATCGTCTTGGGGACGCCGACGACGGGGATGCCGTGTTCATGGAATTGCTGGGCGACAGCGAGCGAGCCGTCGCCGCCGACGCAGATCAGGCCCCGGATATCGAGCTGATCGATCGTCGTCTTGACGTTGGCGACCAGCTCCGGATCGAGCTCGAGGCGGTCGCTCACACCGACCGTCGCAGCGAACCGCCCTTTGTTGGTCGAGCCCAGGATCGTTCCGCCCAGGCTCAGAATGCCCGATGTGTTCTTGTGCGTGAGCGGGATATAGCTGACCGGGTCGGCCAGCCCCTCGTAGCCGCGGAGGAAGCCCACGACCTCAAACCCGTGCAGGTTGGCGCTTTTGACGACGCCGCGAATGACGGCGTTGAGGCCCGGGCAATCGCCGCCGGCCGTCAAGATTCCGATGCGGGGGCTGCCGCCGGAGCCAAGCTCTTCAGTGGACTCGCTCCGCAACGGTCGGGGCTTGCGGCGGCCTTCATCGACACTCTTGGACTTGAGCGGCATGTCGGTCCCCGGTGACGCAACCTGCTGGGCCCACGGCGGTTACGCCGACCTGCCGACGCGCGGGATAGCGAACCCTTGCGTTTCGTCGGCTGCCGCCGGAACATGGAGAGGCAGACGTGAGTTTCATTTGCCGCACGTTGTGCCGCAAGTGGGGCCAACCTACTGCAGTACAACGACCCAACTCCTTTTAACGCAGAGACGCTGATGCGCAGAGATCGCAAAGAGGAAGGATAAGAAGTGAGAACCCACGGTCGAATCCGGCAACTGGCATACCTCCTCCTTTGCTCTGCGCCTTTGCGCCACTGCGCCTTTGCGTTACGAGGAGTGCTCGTGGCAGTTCTGCTGTTGCCGATCTGCACGGTCATGGCCGCGGACCTGCCACAGACTGATGTCTTCACCGCGGGCCAGGATGGCTATCACACCTATCGCATCCCGGCTCTCGTCGTGACGCAGAAGGGAACGCTGCTGGCCATCTGTGAAGGCCGCAAGACAGGCCGCAGCGACCACGGCGATCTGGACCTCGTGCTCAAGCGCAGCACGGACGGCGGCAAGACTTGGGGGCCGCTCGAGTTGATCTATGAAGAAGGGGGCGCCGCCAAAGTAACGATCGGCAACCCATGTCCGGTCGTCGATCAAAGCACAGGCGCCATCTGGCTGCCGTTAACCCGCGACAATGACCGGGTCCTCGTCACGTCGTCGTCCGACGACGGAAAGACGTGGACCAAACCCCGCGACATCACGACCGGTGTCAAGCTCAGCGACTGGAGCTGGTACGCGACCGGCCCGGGTAACGGCATTCAGCTCGAGCGGGGCAAGTTCAAGGGCCGCCTGGTCATTCCCTGCGATCACCGCGTTGGTGCGAACAAAGACGACAAGGAGGGCTGGGACAAAGCAGGCCGATCGCACATCATCTATTCCGACGATCACGGCCAGACGTGGAAGCCCGGCGGCGCGACCGATTACGCCATGAACGAGTGCACGGCTGTAGAACTGCCAGACGGCACGCTGATGCTTAATAGCCGCAGTTACCGAGGGAAGGCCTGCCGCGGCGTTTCGCTCAGCAGGGATGGCGGCGCGACCTGGGAGCCGACGACCGACGATCCAACCCTCGTCGAGTCGGTCTGTCAGGCCAGCCTGATCCGCTCCCCGTGGTACGGCGAGCAGAAGGAGTCGCGGAGCGACGTTCTGCTGTTTTGTAATCCGGCTGTCCCGAAGGGCCGCCATCACCTGACCGTGCGGATGAGCGACGACTTCGGCAAGACGTGGCCTTACTCGCGACTCGTGTGCGAGGGCTCGTCGGCCTATTCGTCGCTGGCCACACTGCCTGACGTCGAAATTGGCCTGCTCTACGAACGCAATGACTACAAGCAGCTCACCTTCACACGCTTTCCGCTCGCCTGGGTTATGGAGACCAAGGATGCGAAGTGAATGTTGGCTCGCTGGGATTTTCCTGTCACTGGGATTGCTACCGCTGGGTTTCCCTTCGGCCGCTCGCGCCGCTGAGCCGGACCGCTCGCCGGTGGATTTGGTGCTTGGTCCGGGAGATTCCTGGCTGGTCACAGCGAACGAGACCGCGGGAACCGTGTCGCTCGTCCGCACGGCTGACGGCAAGGTGCTCGACGAGCAGAGCGTCGGCGATCATCCGATCGGAATTGCCCTGGCGCCCGATGGGCAGACGCTGCTGGTGAGTTGCCACTTTTCGGGCGAGGTTGCGGTGATCGCAGTACAGGGCGGGAAGCTGGCCCGCCAGGGCACGATTGACGTCGGCTATCAGCCGCATGGGATTGCCATCGCACCGGACGGCAGGACCGCGTATGTCGCTACGACAGCCAATGCCCAGGTCGCGGTGCTCGACGTCGAACAGCGGCAGGTGGTCGCGCGGATCGACGTGGGCCGCTGGCCGCGGCACATCGCCCTGTCGCCGGACGGTTCGCGATTGGCCGTCGGCACCAGCGGCGATCGGGGCCTGACCGTCGTCGATACCAAGGAGCGGAAGGAACTCTACCGCGAGCAGTTCGTCGGCCTGAACATCGGCCATCTCGCGGCTTCCAAGGACGGCAAGTACGTCTATTTCCCTTGGATGGTCTATCGCAACAATCCGATTACTGCCGGCAACATTCGACTCGGTTGGGTCCTGGCCAGCCGCATCGCCCGGCTCAAGCTCGACGGCCCGTCCCGCCGCGAAGCCATGTCGCTCGATCCGCAGGGCAAAGCTATCGCCGACGTGCACGGCCTGGCCCTGACGAGCGACGAGTCGCGGCTGGTCGTGTCGGCCAGCGGGTCGCATGAGATCTTGGTCTACCGGACCGAGGGGCTGCCGCTGAAGGACTTCGGCGGCACCGACCATATCGATCCGTCTCTGCTGGCCGACAGCGACCGGTTCTTTCGCATCGAGCTGGGCGGCCGGCCGATGGGCCTACGCATCGGCGCAGACGACCGCATCGTCTATATCGCGAATTACCTGGGTAACAGCGTGCAGGTAGTGGATCTCGCCGATCGCAAGCTGAGCCGCACCATTCCCCTCGGCGGCCCAGCCGAGCCTTCGCTGGCCCGCAAGGGCGAGGCGATCTTCCTCGACGCCCGCCGCAGCCTCGATCAGTGGTACAGCTGCCAAACCTGCCACTACGACGGCGGCACGAACAGCGTCCCCACCGACACGACCAACGACGGCACGGCGTTCACCTTCAAGACCGTCCTCGACTTGCACCACCTCCCCGAAACCGGCCCCTGGACCTGGCACGGTTGGCAGACCGATTTGCGGGCCGGCATGCGGAAGTCACTCACCGAAACGATGCTCGGCCCCCAGCCCACCGAGGATGACGTGGATGCCATCCTGGCCTATTTCCAGACGCTCCCGAGCCCGCCCAACCCGTTCCGCAATAAGGACGGCTCGCTTACCGAGGCGGCCCAGCGGGGCAAAACGATCTTCGAAAGCGACCGGGCCGGCTGCGCGACGTGCCACACCGGTCCTCATTACACCGACGGCGAAATCCACGACGTAGGGCTCGGCTCGCGCAGCGATCGCTACAAGGGCTTCAACACGCCGGCGCTGCGCAATGTCTATCAGCGCGTCAAGCTGCTGCACGACGGCCGCGTCGATTCGCTCGAGGCCCTGCTCGCCGGCCCGCACGCCCCGGAAAAAGTGGCCGGAACCGGCGGGCTGAACGAAGCGGAAATGCGGGACTTGATTGAGTACCTCAAGTCGTTGTGATGGACTTGCAAGTGTCGCGCTATTGGTGCACTGACCTGGTTTCCGATAGCCGCAAATGTCATGTCCTCGGAAAGCCCCTACACCGGCCTCGCAGCCAAGATTCGCCCCGGCGGGTCGTCCGACGCCCAAGCAATTGCTGCGCAGCGCGCCTCGCAGCCGCCACGCTTGCGCGTCGCCCTCGCGCGAGGGTTCGTATTACTCCGGCCCTTGACTGAACCTTGTATGGTGCTTGTGGACGGTGTGGCTGTCGGCCGGCTGTCGAGTCGAGACCAAGTCGAAGCCGTGCTCGCCGCAGGAGACCACACGTTGCAAGTCCAACGTGGATGGCTTCGCAGCAATGTAATCGAACTGAAGGTTGGCAATGGCGACATTGCGCAATATGTTTGCACGGGACACAATTCGGGGCTGGACCTAGTTTTCGGCGTGGTCGTCGCATATGCGATCCTGATGCCCAATCGCTTCTTCCATCTGACGTTGTTTCGCCCTTAGTTAATGAACGATGTGTAGGGCCGCGGTGTATAATCGCACGTATCTTTTTTTCCTGGGCCTGAGGTCTCCGCATGTCCGCCGCCGCCGGTCGCCGCCCGACCGATGCCGTCTATCTCCATCCTGACGACAACCTGTGCGTCGCTGCCCGCAACCTCGAGAAGGGGGAGCGGCTGGCAATCGCCGGCACGTCGATCACGCTGGCTGAAAACGTGCGCCTGGGCCACAAGCTTGCCGTCCGTCCGATCCGCCGCGGCGAGTATCTCCGGAAATACGGCCAGATTATCGGCCAGGCGACGAGCGATATTGCCCCCGGCCAGTGGATCCACTCGCACAACCTGGTGAACGGCGAGTTCGCCCGCGATTACGCCAGCGCGACTGCAATTCCTTCCCCTCCCACCCCAATCACGGGCCGCACATTTCAGGGCTATCGCCGAGAGCGCGGTCCGGCCGGCACGCGCAATTACATCGCCGTCGTTTCGACCGTCAACTGCTCGGCCACGGTTTGCAAGTACATCGCCCAGCACTTCACGCCCGATCGACTCCGCGATTTTCCCGGCGTCGATGGCGTGATCGCCGTCAAGCACGGCGGCGGCTGCGGCATTCAATACCAGGGCCTGCAGCACGAGGTCCTAAACCGCACGCTCGCCGGCATGGCCAAGCACCCCAATATCGGCGGCTATGTGCTGATTGGCCTGGGCTGCGAGCAGGCGACCAGCGGCTATTTGATGCAGTCGCAGAATCTCGTGCAAATCGAGGTAGCAGGCAACGGCATACGGAGCGTGCCTGCTCCTTCGCGGCCTCCGGTGCTGTCGATGCAAGACCTGGGTGGCACGGCCAAGACGGTGGCCGCAGGCATCAAGCTCGTCGAGGAGCTTCTGCCGCGGGTGAACGCCGCCCAGCGCGAACCCATTCCAGCCAGTGAGATCATCCTGGGGACCAACTGTGGCGGGTCCGACGGCAACAGCGGCGTGACCTGCAATCCAGCGCTCGGCGTCGCCTCGGACATGATCGTGGCTTGCGGCGGCACGGCGGCCCTGGCCGAGACGACGGAAATCTACGGCGCCGAGCACCTGCTCACCCGCCGCGCAGTGAGCACAGCCGTTGCCGACAAACTACTCGCGCGCATTCAGTGGTGGCTCTGGCACACCGGCCTGTACGGCGTCGAAATCGACAACAATCCGTCGGTGGGCAATAAGGAAGGGGGCCTCACCACGATTGCCGAGAAGTCGCTGGGCGCGGTTGCCAAGGCCGGATCGACCGCGATGACCGAGGTCTACCAGTACGCCGAGCCAATCACCGGCAAGGGTCTGGTGGTGATGGACACGCCCGGCTTCGATCCGCCCAGCGTGACCGGCCTGGTCGCCGGCGGTTGCAACGTGATGGTCTTCACCACGGGCCGCGGCAGCTGCTTTGGCCTGAAACCGTGCCCAACGATCAAGGTCGCCAGCAACACACCCATGTACGAACGGATGATCGACGACATGGACCTCAATGCCGGAGAAATTCTGGCGGGCCGTCCCGTCGAAGAAGTCGGCCGCGAGCTGTTCGAGAAAATCCTCGCCGTCGCTAGCGGCGAGCGGACCAAAAGCGAACAGCTCGGCTACGGCGACGAGGAATTTGTGCCGTGGCAGATCGGGCCGACGCTGTAGCCATTTCAGATTTAGGATTTCAGGTTTCAGATTTGGGATCGCGCCGCCATAATGCTGATGGCGTCCCAGACACTCCTCCAATCTGAAATTTGAAATCTGAAATCCCTAGCCCCCAGCCCCTAGACCCCTCGGCCGCGTTCATGCGCGAGGCCATTCATCTGGCGATCGACGGCGTGAATGCGGGTCGCGGCGGACCGTTTGGCACGGTGATCGTCAAGGATGGCCGGATCGTCGGCCGCGGCGCCAACGTCGTTACTTCGACCAGCGACCCGACCGCACACGCCGAGATCGTCGCCATTCGCGATGCCTGCGCGCGGCTGGGAATCTTTCACCTCGCGGGCTGCGAGCTGTACACCACCTGCGAGCCGTGCCCGATGTGCCTCGCGGCGATCTACTGGGCCCGTCTCGACCGGTTCTACTTCGGCTGTACCGGGGCCGATGCCCACGCGATCGGCTTCTCGGACCAGACGATCCGCGAGCAGCTCGCCCTGGATGCCGCGGCCCGGAGCATTCCCGCGATTCCCCTGATGCGCAGCGAATCGCTGGCGGTCTTTCAGGCTTGGACGAGCAAGCCCGACCGTGTGGTGTACTAGGGCGTTGCCACGTTTCTCGTTGTGGCAAGTTTGCCGGCACGGGCGTCCACGCAGTACACTGCGCTGCTCCCGACGCCGTCGCTAGGAGGTCACCATGCACGCTGCATTTTCGCGCCGCCAATTCCTTCAAAGTGCGGGTGCCGGCGCGGCCCTGCTTGCTGCGGGCCTGCCCGGACAATTGTGCCGTGCCACTGCCGCCGAATCCACTGCCGCCGAATCATCCTCCACGGGTGAAATCCCCGCGCTCTCGGTCATTGTCGGCGCGCCGCGCCAGCGGGGACGGGCCTACGGAAAAGCTCACCAGGAGGCGATCCGGCAATTCCTCGACAAGGAAATCTACCAGGCGTTCATCCAGAAGCCGGCGCCGAAGGACGGCTTGCTCCGCTACGCCGCCGAATGCGGTCGGGTGATTCGCGAAATCTGCCCTGAGATTCACGAGGAATTGGAAGGGGTTGCCGAAGGGGCGGGTCTGGCGCTGGAAGAGGCGACGCTGATCACACTGCACGAAGAGCTTTATCACCGCGGCGATCTGCCGAAAGTCAACCACTGCACAGCGGTGGCCGTGGGGCCGCCCGACACGACCGGACACACCTATGTCGGTCAGACCTGGGACTGGATGCAATCGGTCTATGGCCTCTCGCGGATGATCGAGTGGCGGCGAACGAGCGGGCCGAGCCTCTTGGCCTACGGCTATCCGGGGTTGTGGGCCGGAGCGGGGCTGAATTCCGCGGGACTGGCCTTATGCTGGACGAGCGCCAGCCTGGGCGACAATGCTCTCGGCGTTCGCGTCGGACTGCCGAGCTATGTCTTGCTGACGCATTTGCTTTACCAGGAGACCTTGGACGACGTGGTCCGCGAGGCAGAGCGCGACCGCCATGCCGGCTGGTTCACCTTCGTGATGGCCGATGGGGATGGGAACCTCCTCAATGTCGAGGGGTCGCCCAAAGGCATCGCCATCGACAGGTCAAAAGGCCGCCTCGCTCGCGTCCTTTACGGTTCGCGGCAGATGACCGGCACACCGGACGGCGAGCCGGTCAAGTATCACCCGCGGTGCCAGAAAATGTACGACCTGCTCGCAAAAAGCGCCGGCCAGACCGACCGCCAAACGCTCGCGCGCTATTTCAGCGAGCCCGAGTGCGGCATTTGCGTGGGCAAGGGGACGATCGACATGATGATTTTCGACACGACCGACCGCGTGGCCTGGCTCAGCCGGGGACCAAGCTATCAGGTGGACTGGAAAGAGTTCCGTTTCGGCCAGGCGGTTGCGGCGCGCTAGCGCCATGCGTCGCCCCACTCACTCGCCGCGGACAAACTTCCAACCCGCCAGCGTTGACTTGGCATCGGGCAGCGCGTTGAGCAGCGCCGGCACGTCGAGCGAACCATCCTCGACGTAGAACCGGCAATAGGGACTGGGTGCGAAGGTCTCGATTTGCGACAGGCCCGCGACCTGCTCGAGTTCGTCCTTGAGATCGGCGGCGCACGTCGCGCAGTCCAGCCCATCGGCCTTGACAACCACCCACCTTGGGCCGGTAGCAGGCGCGGCTTCGGCAACGGACTCGACAATGCTCGGCGCAGTCTTGCCGCAGCCTATCGCAGCCGCGGCAATTCCGGCGAGGATGAAAATGCGGGTCATGCTGCACCCCGCAGACGATCGCACAGCTTTCGTCAGCCACCCTCCGCAAACGACCAGCCCTCGATATGGCTGTTGGTCTGGGCCAGCTCGTCGAGCTTGGCCTTCACGTCGAGCTTGTCGTCGGCCAGGTAAAACTTGCAAATGTTCGTCGGGATGTCGGTTTCAATGTTCGAGACGCCGGGCACCTTTTCTAGATCGCTTCGGACCGAAGCGGCACAGCCGCCTCACGTCATGGCAGGTAACTTGAGGACGACGAGCTTGGCCCCGACGGGAGGCGGCGCGGCAGGCGTGGCGACGGTCGGGTCGGACTCGGCCGAACAACCGGCCAAAGCGGCCAGCACGGCCGTCGCGAGCAGGTGGCGGCGGTTCATGGTCAAAAGGCTCCTGTAAGAACGCGATTCCCCGAGCATAACGCAAATCGGGCCTAAAACATAGATCGGCTGACTAGCATCGGCGCCTAAAGCAGCTCATCCAACTCTTCCACCAGCCGGGCAAAGTGGGCCAGCGTCGTATCGACCGGCTCGGGCCGCTCCATATCGACGCCAGCGTCCCGGAGCAAATCGAGCGGATCCTTCGAGCAGCCGCCGCTCAAGAAGCCCAAGTAATCGGCCAGTTCCCGCTTGCCCCCGTTCAGCACATGTTGGCTAAGGGCGATCGCCGCGCTCATGCCGGTGGCGTACTTATAGACGTAAAACGCCCGGTAGAAGTGCGGAATCCGCAGGCACTCGAGCGACAGCTCGTCGTCGATGGTAAAGCCGGAGCCGAAATAGGCCTCCAGCAGCTTGCGATACACGTCCTTCAGCGATTGCACAGTCAGCGGCTCGCCCGCCTCGGCCATGGCGTGCGTGATCTTCTCGTATTCCGCGAACATCGTCTGGCGGATGACCGTGCTGCGAATGTCGTCGATCTCGCGATTGATCAGGTACGCCCGCTGGCGGTCGTCGCGGGCGTTGGCCAAGAGGTGGCGACTGAGCAGCATCTCGTTGAACGTGCTGGCCACCTCGGCCACAAAAATCACGTAGCCGTAATACTGGTACGGCTGCTGGCGGGCCGAATGCCAGGTGTGCATCGAGTGCCCGGCCTCGTGCGCCAGCGTAAAGACCTCGTTGAACACGTCCGGCTGATAATTCATCAGGATGTATGGCGGGCTGTCGAACGAGCCGCTCGAAAAGGCGCCGCTTTGCTTCCCCTGATTTGGATAGCGATCGCACCAGCGGCCATCCATGAGCCCCTTCTGGAGCGCCGAGCAATACTCGCTTCCCAGCGGGGCAAGCGCATCGATCACCAGCTTCACGGCCTGGGCCCAGGTTCGCTTGATCTCCAGGTCGCTGAGGATCGGCACGTACGTATCGTAGTGATGGATGTCTTTCAGCTTCATTTTCCGCCGCCGCACGTCGTAAAAGCGGTGGACCGCCGGCAGGTTCTTCCGCACGGCGGCGATGAGGTTGTCATATACCGACTGCGGCACGTTGTCGGGAAACAAAGCCGATTCGAGCGACGAGCGAAAATTGCGCACTTTGGAGTAATAGACGTCCTTGTGAATCGAGCCGGCCAGCGTCGCGGCCAAGGTGTTCTCATGGCCGACGAACTGGGCGTAGTACTGATGAAACGCGGCCTTCCGCACGCCCCGCGCAGGCGACACGAGCAGCTTGCCGAACGTCGCATTCGACAGCTCGACCTGCTCCCCCCTCTCGTTCTTGACGAGGCCAAACTTCATGTCAGCGTCGAGCAGTTGGCGAAAGGCCTTCTTGGCCGCTTCGGCCATCTCCCCCTGCATCGCGAGAATCTCCTCCTCGCGCTCGCTGAGCGTGTACGGCTTGTAGCGGACGATCCGCTCCATCACCAGATTCCACGGCGCCATGTCCTTGGAGGCTAAAAACTGCTCAAGCGTCGCCTGCGGCAAGGCCAGGATCTCAGGACGAATGTAACTGGCCGCCTGCGACGCCCGCGTCGCCAGGTTGGAAAACCGCGCGACCATCGCCTGGTAGGCGCTATTGGCCTGATCTTCAGTCGCCTTCAGGTGGGCATAGCCGCCGACCCGTTCGCCCAGCCGGTCGAAATCGCTGTCGAACTTAAGGCACACGGCGAGCATCTTGGCACTCTCGCCGAGCTTGCCGCGGAATTTCGCATAACCCGCGATCATCTTGTCGAGTTTCTGAAACATCTCTTCCCACTGGGTGTCGCTCTCGCATAGCGGCGCGAGGTCCCACGTATCGGCCGGTTTGACCTTGTTGCGGGCCGGGAGGCGCAGAATTTTGGGCATGGTGGCAGGTGGTTGGCGGGGGAGATGGGTGAGCAAGTCGTGCTGCAAATTCTGGACTGCGATTTGAGCCTTGGGAATCTCCGGTGCTGGGTTCGCGCTCCTGCGGACGCTCGCGCGGGTCATTCATGCATGGCCAGAAATAAAATTCTTCAGGCCCCATCGGCGACGCAAGTCATTGTTGCGAAACAGGTTACGACGACAAATCGTCGATTTTCGTTATGCAAGTTATGCAACTTATGCAGCAAAAGGCGAATCTTGGCGGCTCAAACCCGGGAAGCTGGGAGACTCGCCCCCGGTATGCGCGATTCTTTTTTCCCGAAGCAACTGGCGATGTAAACGCAAGGTAGCTAATCACTTGCGACGCTTTTCAAACTATGCGCTTATGCGCGCGATGCGCATATTCTGGGTCAAGCCAAAGCCTTCCATCCGCCATCGGGCCGCCGCGCCCAGAGAAACCCTCTAATTGTACTCATTTGACCATTATGTGTCAATTATAACACAAGATATTTTATGTACACAAATCGCGCCAAGGCAGTCCGCGGCGGAATGTTATACGTCACAGACCCAGCGACCGGAAACCACCGACTTAGGTGACTGCCGGCGTTGATTCCAGCCGGATTTTCCTGTACCAATCCCCGGCATGCGCTATCGCCTTCGCACCTTGCTAATCATGCTGGCCCTAGGGCCGCCCGCACTGGCTATGGCATGGTCTAGGTACGCTGCATATCGAACTGAGCAGGAACGGCAGCGAGCCATTGTCGCAAAGTTCTGGATCGACCCGCACAGCTTTCCGCAGGATTTCACCTTCTACGCGCAGCCATGCGAGGCCACCGCTGACTCCGAGAGCGGCGACGGCCTTTATTGTTGCTACGGCAGGTAGGCAAGGGTCGGAATGAACAGCAGAGCCGCCTACCCCGCCTGATTGTCCCGGTTGCTCTTCCCCTTAGCCCGCTTCGTCGCCGCCTTCTTGGTTTTCGCGGCTGGCAGCTTGCGGGCGTCGATCTTCAGGACGCCCTCGACGCCGGTGGCCCAGGTTGCTCGTAACCTGGGCCTGGAAGAGGCATTGGCAAAAACTTAGGCGTTGCGGCACGCCCAATCGCCGCGCCTTAGCCCTCCTGCTTCAGCCGCTCCTTGATTTCAAGCACCGCCAGCTCCAGCCCCTTCAGCTCCTTCAGAACTTCGACGCGGCTGCGATTGATGAAGTACTTCACCATCTCCACCGCCGCCCCAATCAAAACGAAACAGGCAAAGGTGCCCAGCCAGACGCCCACCGGCGTGTCGGTGCGCAGGCCCCCCAGAACAAAAAACGCCGTGCCCATGAGGACCAGGAAGATCCAAATTCCGCCGGCATACCACTTCTGCAATCGCAGTGTCCGTTCATTTTTCGCTAACATCGTTTCTACTTCCTTTCGGTAAGCTGCGAGTTTTTCGCGATCCGGCTCGAATTGAGCCAGCAAGCGCTCTCGCAAAGGTTCAGGTTTGTTGTGCTCAGGTTGGTTTTGCATGGTCGTCCTCTCGAAGGGCCGTGTGCAAAGCCCGTTTTGCGTAGTGAAGGCGAGATTTTACCGTCCCCGCCGGACAGCCAAGGACGACGCCGATCTCGCTAACGGTCATCTCCTCCAAAAAGTGCAGTACCAAAACTTCACGATGCCTGATGTCGAGCCCATCCAGAGCTCGGTGCAGGGCCGCCGCGTCTTCTTCCGCGAAGGACGGCTCCTCGGCTGAGCTCGACAGTTCCTCGGCATAGACCTGTTCCCGCCTTTGGTCGGCGACCTCTTTGCGGACGCGGTCAATGGCCAGTCCCCGAGTCAGGCGATACAGCCAGGCCCGTACCATCTTTGGGTTCTCCAGCCGATGAATGGTCCGAAATGCCTTGAGCCACACCTCCTGCAGCACGTCCAGGGCTGTGTCGCCGTCGTTGACCAACTTTTGCGCGAAATACAGCAGCGGCCGTTCCATTTCGCCGACGAGTTCGGCAAACGCTCCCGGCTCGCCATGTTGGCACCGGAGTGCAATCCACTCATCTCGCGTTTGTTGGACGTCGGCATTCATTTGCTTACAAGTCGAAGCCGGTGGGCAAACGGTTCAAAGTGTCGCGCCCCGTCTGCCGTCCGGGATTCACCACTGGGCCATGGTAAGATCGGTGCACAGCTAGATTCACGGCAAAGCAGTCCTCCGCAGGCCTTCCTATTCGAGCGAGCATTTTCATGCCAGTGCTAGCCTGAATGCTGGGCATGCTCTGGGCAACGGCGATCGCGGGCCTTCTACCAGGTGAAAGCGGCTCAGCCGCGCATGAAGAGGGCCAGTAGTTGGGACGCGATTGGCTGCACGCCTCGGCCCCAACCGCCAGTGAGATTTTCCGTATGTCAGCTTTGACCCCGATTTCCACGGATCCAACGATCCCCGCGTCAGCCCCGACCATCAACTATGGGCGTCTATTGCTGCTTGGGATCGCCATGCCCGCGGGGCTGACCCTGGCGAATCGGCTGATTCTCAACTCGAGCACAATTGGCTACTTCAATGGCCCTGGCGCGATCGCTTTGTTCGGCTTCTACGTCTTGCAAGTCGCTGGCGTGAGCATGGCCCTGGCCACAGACATCCGGCCCTGGGCACTGCGGTGGATCATCTATGGCTGGACCATGCTCCTGATCGATCTTCAGCTCGCCTTCCTGATTGAGACTGTGCATAGCGACGCGGTCCCTTGCCTGTCGAGCGGCATGTTCGCCGGACAGCTTAGCCTGTTTGTTGTCTGGGGGGTCATGGGTCGCGACGCGATTGCGTGGCGGATCCCGGCACTCCTCGTCGTGCTCGCTGTTTACTGGAATTGCTACTCAATGCTTGTCCTTATCGGCCAGCACTCCTGGCGCCAATTGGATTGGAGCGATCTGGTCGTCATGCAGACCGTCCTGCTATCGATCCTGTGCGGCTCCCTGCGGCTGGCCGGCTTTTCACTCGCCGTCGTTTCCAATGAAAACGCTGCAGCGCCGGCTGGCGGCGGTCGAAAGCTGCTCCAGTTCGGCATTCGCGACGTACTGATCGGAACCACTTCACTGGCCTTGCTGCTGGGGCTGGCCAAGGCGGGGGACCTCTTGACGCTCGAGTATGTACGGCGGATCTACGATCGGGGCTTTCTAATCGTCTTCGCCATCGCCATCAGCACGGCCATCGTGCTGATCTTTGCCCTGTGGGCCGCTTTGGGGCGCGGCGAACTCCTCGCCAGGATCACCGCGCTGGTCGCTGTCAGTTTCGCGGTTGGCTGCTCCATCGGCTG